>Ga0134126_10011224_pt1 | contig 11295 bp, 10 predicted proteins | sample KB31752_FD_96881 | JGI IMG/M metagenome (GOLD analysis project Ga0134126, IMG submission 96881) | Terrestrial soil microbial communities with excess Nitrogen fertilizer from Kellogg Biological Station, Michigan, USA - KB3-175-2 | ecosystem: Environmental > Terrestrial > Soil > Unclassified ... | reverse complement strand
TCGATCCAGCCGATCACGCGAGCAATCTTGCCGAGAATGCGTCGCAAAGTTTCAAGACCGCGAGCGAGCACGCCCAGGACATGGCGCATCGCGCGGCCCAGACGGCGCAAGAGACCGGGGCCTCCGCCTGGGAGACCGCCGAGAAGGCGAGCGGCAAGCCGGTGAGGTCGCGGGCGAAGCCTATGAGCGCGGCGAGCGCGCCGCGCACGAGCTGATCCGCCGCGCCGAGGCGCAGCCGCTGACGAGCACGCGAAGGAACTCGCGGAACAGGCGGGCGCCGGCACGTCATCGCTCTGAATCGGCGGCGCCGACAGCGGTCAAAGCCCGAGCGCTGCGGGGCGCGCCGATGACCGACCGCCGCACGCCACGTGGGTCGATGATCGGCGCAGCGCTCAACACGCTGCCCGATTTGCTGGCGGATGAACTCGATGTCGTGTTCATCGGCATCAACCCGTCGCTCTACTCCGCCGCACGCGGGCATTATTTCGCCCGCCCGTCCAACCGCTTTTGGCCTTGCTTCTCGCGCTCGATGTTGAGCGGCCGGGCGAGGGAGGGCTTGGGTATCGCTCAGCTCACGCCGGAGCATGATCATGTGCTGCTCCGATACGGCTTCGGCTTCACCGATCTGGTCAAACGGCCGACGGTGCGGGCGAGCGATCTGACCGTCGATGAGTTCGAGTCCGGGGTGGCCTCGGTCAGGGCGATGATCGAGCGCCGCCGCCCGCGCATGGCATGCTTTCACGGAATCACCGGCTATCGGCGTGTCCACCAGGCCATCGCGGCAAGCGATCCATCGCCGGTGCTCGGATTACAGCCGGCGCGGATATTCCGGACGCGCCTCTTCGTCGTGTCGAGCCCGAGCGGCGCCAACGCCCATGTCAGCCGCGCCGAGCAGATCCACTGGTACGACCGGTTGGCCGAGTGCATGGTCGCTTCGGCGCGGTGCGGCGCATGACCGGCTCCCCTCCGCATATTTTGGCCGGTCTGTATTGCCGGCGCTGTCGTCGCGCTAGAGCGGCGTCGCCAACTTGCGCAGCATCCGCAGCAACGCCTCCTTGTCGTCGCCCCTCAGGCGCTTGACAATGTGCCGGTCGTAGGCGGTGACGCGCCGGTTGAGCTTCGCGAACAGTTTGCGGCCGTCGCGTGTCAGATAGATGGCGCGCATGCGACGGTCCATCGTCGAGGCGATGCGCGTGACGAGCCCGCGACGCTCGAGGTCGTCTATCAGCACCACCATGCGCGAGTGTTCGACGCCCAGCGTCTCCGACAGCGCGCCTTGGCTCAGGCCCGGATTGTCCCGCGCCAGCAGCATGACCGAGAACTGCGCGGTGGTGATGCTGATCTCGGCCGTCTCGTCGTTATAGGCCTGGAACACCGCGAGCTGCGCGCGTCGGATCATGTACCCGATGAAATTCTCGAGATGGTGCATGTCGATCGTGGCCTCGCCTGCCTGCGGCCGCTTGAGCGAGCGCTTGCGTCCCCGTGCCGCCCGCACCGGCGCGATGGTGCTGCTTTCGAGCTTCGCTGGCTTGCGTATCATGCCTGCTCCTTCGCCGCACGCGGGCATAGCCGTCCGCCGCGCGAAAATAAAGTGCCCGGCGGCGGCGCGGCACGACGGCTGCCGCCCAATATGTAATGACATGAACCATTGCTCACCGTAAGTATATTGACGTCGGCGCTTCTTCTACGCTAGCGTTAATCATCGGCTCGCAGGCGATGACCGCGACAAGCGGTCGAGGCTGCGAGGGAAGGAAGCTCGTGCCGGAAAATTCAGACCGCTGACGCGATTGGCGAGGGCTGGCGCCCATCGCCGGCGCTGCCCGCTCGTGCCCGGCCGAGCCTCAGATGAGGAGGATGCGCGTAGTCACTCGAACATTGTCAGGGAGGGTGCCATGAAACCGTCAGCATGTTTATCTACCGCGCTTGTGGGCCTGCTGGCTCTCGCAGCGGATCCGGCGGCGGCCAAGGACCGACCTCACTCGAAACAGCCGCTCACCTGCACTGCCCTTGCTGGGGTCGTCATGAAGGAGGCGGGCAGAAGTCTGAACAAGAACCCCATTGCCCCGTCAGGCTTCACGATCAGTTCGGCGACGCCCGTGACGGCGGCTGTCGTCCCGGCGTCGGGCAGCCATTTGCCGTATTGTCAGGTCGTCTTTCAGTTGGATACGGCGATCACGATCCAGGTCGGCTTGCCTCTCAACGTACTTGATGGAGGCCAGGGCGGCGGCTGCAGCGTCGGCACCGTGCCCAACAATTCCTGCGTCGAGGGCAACTGGAACGGCCGGATCGAGGCGATCGGGAACGGCGGCTACGCCGGATCGGTGGCTGGAGTTACCGGCGCGACCGATGTGGGATTCGTCGGTTCGGGGACAGACAATGGGCACAGCCGCAACTGGTGCAACGCGATCGACCCCGAGACAGGGCAACCCAACGCCCAGCCGAATTGCGGCGTCGCCGGCGGCGGCTTCGAGCTCACACCGCAAAACGAGCTGCTACCCGAGCTGATCACCGATTTCATCGACAAGAGCGAGGTCGACCAGACGATCTGGGCCAAGCGGCTGACCGACGCTTATTACGGGCAGGAAGCGAGCCGGACCTATTGGAACGGCTGCTCGACCGGCGGGCGGCAAGGGATGCAGATGGCGCAATTCCATCCCGAGCTGTTCGACGGCATCCTGGCCGGCGCCCCGGCGTTCAACTGGAACCGCTTCATCATCGGCGAGATGTGGCCGCCGGTGGTGGTCGCCGATGTCGACCCGCAGGATTGTCCGGGCGGCACCGCGGCAGGTTGCTCGGCCGGCATTCCGCCGAGTTCCGCCTTTGGCACCGCCTACGCCGCCGCCAATGCCGCGGCGGTTGCCGCCTGCGACGCCAATGACGGCGTCGTCGACGGCGTGATCGCCGAGCCGCGGCGCTGCTTCTTCAGCGCCGAGGCGCTCATCGGCCAGCAGCCGACGCCGATGACCTCGCCCATGACAGCGGCGCAGGCAAGGGCCATCGACCTGATCTGGGACGGCCCACGCAATGAGCGCGGCCAGCGCCTGTGGGGCGGCATCACCCGCGGCACGAGCTTCGCCACCTTGACGGCCAGCCCGTTCACCGGCAGCCTGATCACCACCTATGTCTACAACTGGATGCAGCAGGATCCGGCGTTCGACATCCTCGGCAACATAACGACGACCAATTTCAGCAGCTATTTCGAGGCTTCCGATCGCAAATTCGCCGACACCGAGCCGCCGCCGCGCGGCTTCGTGGTGCCGGCGGCGACCGACAGCATCGACCTCAGAGAGCTGATCAGGCACGACACCAAGCTCATCCACTACCGCGGCTCGGGCGACCCGCTCATCGTGCCGTTCGGCTCGTGGAACTACGACAGCCGCCTGTTCGAGAAATACGGGGTGCGCGGCACGCAGGAGTTCTATCGCTCATTCTTTTATCCCGGCAACGGCCATTGCGGCGGCAATTCGGGGTTCCCCAACGCCGGCCTGATCAACAGCGGCGACCTGTTCAACGCCTTGATCAAGTGGGTCGAGAACGGCAACGCGCCGGATTCCATCATCGCCTTCACCAAGCCGGGCGACACCGGAAACTCGACGCTGATCTGCGCCAATCCCAACGAAGCGGTCTACGACGGCAGCGGCCCGGCGACGAGCGCCGCGAGCTATCACTGCACCAATTTCCACCACGAGCCCGCCGACCTCGCGGCCTCCGACCGCGCCGCCGTGCAGTATCACGAAGCTCCCTGACGCGGGTGAGCGGATGACGGCAACATGAGGTACGCGCCCCCTTGGGGCGCGTACTTTTTTTCACCGCCGCCCGCGCGCTGTACGGCACGGCTATGCACGGAGACTTGCTGTCGGTTTTGCCGCGCCCGCTCGGCGGACCGGTGGTCAACGCCGAAAGCTTTTCCGCGCACAACGCTGGGTTCCGGGATCGTGCGAAAGGCAGTACGATCGAGCCTCATGCCGAGCGGGTCCGCGATATGAGCGAGCGAGGAAAAGCGCTGGTCGTCGGCGCCACCGGCGTCGTCGGCCGCAATCTCCTGCGTCATCTCGTCGCTTCGAGGAATTGGCAGGTGGCGGCGCTGTCGCGGCGCAAGCCGGACGTCGAGGGTGCGTATGTGCATCTCCCGGTCGATCTTCTCGACAAGGAGCAGTGCCGGGAGCGAATTGGCCGGCCGCTGGGCGTCACGCATGTGTTCTACGCGGCTTACCTCGAGCGGCCGTCCGCGGCGGAGGCAGTCGCGAGCAACCTGGCGATGCTCGTCAACCTCGTCGATGCGATCGAGCCGGTCTCGCCGACGCTGGCGCATATCAACCTCGTGCATGGCACCAAGTGGTATGGCAACCACCTGGGTCCGTTCAAGACGCCGGCGCGCGAGGATGATCCGCGCCACATGCCGCCCAACTTCTACTACGATCAGCAGGACTTCATCGCGGCGCGCCAGCACGGCAAGTCGTGGACGTGGTCGGCGGCGCGGCCGCACGCGATCTGCGGCTTCGCCACCGGCAATCCGATGAATCTGGTCATGGTGCTGGCGGTCTACGCCACCATCTCGAAGGCGCTAAGATTGCCGCTGCGCCATCCCGGCACCGCCGAGAACTACCATGCGCTCTATCAATGCGCCGATGCCGATCATCTGGCGAAAGCCCTGGTGTGGATGGCGACCGAGCGGCGCTGCGCCAACCAGCCGTTCAACATCACCAACGGCGATGTCTTCCGCTGGGACAATCTGTGGCCGCGGATTGCGGCGTTTTTCGACATGGAGGTCGGCCCGCGTCAGCACATCAGGCTTGCCGAGATGATGCGCGACAAGGGCCCGCTGTGGGATCGCATCGTGCGCGAGCACAAGCTGCAGCCGATTCCCTATGACCGGATCGCGTCGTGGAATTTCGGCGATTTCGTCTTCTCGGCCGGCTTCGATGTCGTCTCGAGCACGACCAAGGCCCGGCAATACGGCTTTCACGATGTCGTCGACAGCGAGGCGATGTTCCTGCGCATGTTCGACGAATTACGCCGGCAGCGGGTCATTCCGTGACGCTGAGGACCGTCAGGGCAGCGTGAAGGCGAAGGGCAGGCTCCGGCTCTCGATCTCCGAGGCCAGCACGATGTCCGCCCGCGCCGGCGGGTTGAGCGGCGACAGCTCGAAGCGGGTGCTGCCGTCCGGGCGGTCGGTGATCTGCGGGCCGAGGAAGGCTATCGCCTTGCCCTCGGCATCGAGCAGGCGGATATAGACGACCCGGTCGCCGCCCCGGTTGACCTGGAACGTCACGCTGCGCCGGCTGCGCGCGACGACGGCGACGGTGAGATCCTGCCGTTGCGCGCTCTGCCCGACGCTCAGATCGTCGAGTCGGAGCGCCTCGATCTTGAGCGGCAAGCGCACATCGAGCGCGCCGCTCAAGGCGCGCAGCTCCTCCGGCTTCGCCTTGCTGTCGATCAGGAGGTCGGCCGAGGTGGCGAGGACGCCCTGCTTCGGCGTCAGCATGAAGCGGATCGGCGCCGACCATTTTGGCTGCGGCGCCGTCGTCTCCGCCGCCTCGGCCTCGCCGGAAGCGGGCGGCGTGAGCACCGCGCCGTCCTTGAGCTCGAGCCGCATCAAGCGCAGCTGGCCGAAATTGAAACGGCGGCGGAAATCCGGCGTGTCGGGACCGCGCACGCCGAAATCGAGCTTCAGCGCAAAGAAGGATTGCGCTTTGTCGAAGCTGAGCTCGAACGGTTCCAGTTGCGCCATGGCGAGGTGCGGCTGCGGCTTGTCCGGCGGCGGCAGCGTCCGCCAGGTCTCGCGGCGCCCCTTTGCCGGCATCGCGAAGTCGTGCCGCAGCGCCTGCTCGCCATAGGGCAGGAACTCCGGCACCTCGTCCTGCATCGGCGGATGGGTGTCGCCGGCGAGCGAGAGATCGTTGAGCGCGAAGCGATAGGTCAGCTCATGCTCCTCGGCCGCGAGCACGAGCTCGACGGCGTCGATGCTGCCGGCGTACTCGCTTTGCACCGTGCGGCCATCGCCGAGCAGGAAATCCGCGGACATCAGCATCGTGCGGTCGAGCGGCTGCCCGCCGGCGTTGAGCGCGCGCAGCGCGAGCAGGTGGTCGCGCTCGCCGGTCACCTCATAGCCGAGACTGCCGCCCGAGACTTTGGTGATGCGCACGGCGACGCCGTATTTCTCGACCCGCGTGTCGATCGCCGGATGAGCGATGCGGATGGTTTCCGTCCGCGTCGGCCAGCGCAGCTCGACATGGCCGTCGATGCGCTCGATGGCCCGCGTGTCGGCCCCGGCGACCAGATGCAGGGTCTTTGTCGTCTGCAAGCGCGGCGGCGACATGCCGCTGAAGCTCGCCGGCTCGCTGTTGCGATTGCGGCCGCACTCCTCGTGCCGCAGCAGCTCCTGGCCGTCATGGGATTTGACGCCGTCGATGAACAGTCGGGCGCGGTCGCCGTCGCCGGTGACGTTGGGGATGGCGTTGGCGAAGGCGGCGACGACGAGCTCCAGCCCGGCATCGGCGGTGGCGCCCTGCCGGATCTCGTCGAGGCGCACGCCGAACGGGCCCTCGACGCGATCGACCTTCTCGGCGAACATCGCCGCCTGGTCATAGGGCGTGAGCTGCGCCGGCGTGGCCTCGGCCGTGAATTTCGCCGGGTTCCGGTCGATGCGCTCGGGCTCGGCGCTCGCCGCTTGCGTCTTCGCGTCGACGCCGAACCCGCCGAGTACCGCGGAGATCAGCTCGCTGGCGACGTGCCGCGCATTGGCGATGGTCGCGCGGTCGACGGTCACCTCGACGCTGTTGCGCGCGCCCTCCGAGCGGATCGCCACGCTGTCGTAGAGCGCGGCGACGGAGGGGAGCGCGGCGGCCCAGCGCGCGCGGGACTGGTCGATGGCGTGCCGCCACGCGGCGATCTGCTCGCTGGCGCGCGCCTCGTCCTTGGCGTCGATCACCAGCCGCGCTTCGCCGGCGGGCGGCATCGGCGTCATGCGAAAGCCGAGATAGACATGCTCGAACGCATCGGCCTTGAGCGCGATGCCTTGCGCCGCGGCCTTCAGCATCGGCGCCGCCGTCGCGCTCTCCAGACCGGAGGGATTGCGCAGGCCGATGCTGACGACGTCGCGGCGCGCCAGCGAACGCCACCAGTCGAGCCCGCCATCGGCGCGCGCCGCCGGGTGCAGCAGCCGCGGCAGCAGCGCCGCATGCGACGCACGGTCGGCGATGAGAATCCAGCCCGGCGCGACGGTCACCACCCACGTGCCACTCGGCTGGCAACTCATCGGATCGGTCAGCGTGATCTCGTAGGAGGGGGGTGCGGCCGCGGCGATCGGCGTGCCGTGCAGCGTCTGGGCGAGATAGGCGTTGATGACGGTCGGATCGAAGCGGCCGGCGAGCACGATCGCCCGTCCGGGCAGCGCCGCCGCGGCCGGCGGATAGAGCGCGGCAAGCACGTAATCGATATCGTGCCGCGGCTCGACACGCGCCGCCTGGAGATGGTCGAGCAGGCTGCGCTCGCCCACCGGCGCCGCCGCCCGCGTCGGGCTGCCCGGCGGCGCGCCGATGAACCAGCGCTCGAGGAAGGCTGCCTGTTTCACATTGATCCCGGCGAGCAGAACCGCATCGGGCGTCGCCAGCGCCTGCTCCGCCAGCGGCAGCGTATCGGAGACGGCGAGCAGCGGGCGCAGCACGGCGAGGTAGATGCCGCCGCCGGCCGCGACGATCGCCGCAAGGATCGCGATGAAGACGGTTTTCCGCATGCCCGGGCATATCACCGGCCCGATCACCAAACGGTTAACGGCGGCCCCGTGCCGGGGCGGAGGAGGCGAATTTAGCCCGCGAACGCCGCGCCATGTCGTCCCAGCTCGAGACCGGCCGGTCTTGTGGATCGCCTCGCTCAGCGCCTCCGGCGTGACTTTTGGTCGAGCCACCGCATGGCGTCGCCGCGGGTGAAGCCCAGTTTGCGAATACGCTCGATTGCTTCCTCGCGCGTCAATGCGTTCTTGTTTCCGTCATGCGGCAGGTGTGCGCGGTAACGTTCCACGATCTCGTCAAGCTCGGCGCGAACGCTTTCATATGAAGGCGACATGAGACTGATATGGCGTCGCGTCAGCCTCGTACAATAACCGGCCGACGCGCGGCACGGCTTTAAGGGGCGCGAGGCCGCTCTTTGCTGGGATGGCGATGGATCAGCGCGCGCCGCTGGCTTGGCCGTCGTCGTTGCTGTCCGTCGCCCGCGCGCTGGCGTTGCCGTCGATCGCGACGCCGACGGCGACGCCGGCCTGAACGGCGGGCGCGCCGTTCAGCTGCACGGTCGGCTTCCGCGAGATGCCGTCGCCCGGCGTGATGGTCGGGCTGACGCCGTTGGGACTGCCATCGGGGCCGCCGACGCTGAGCGCCGTGCTGAGGGCGGTCGAGACCGACGGCGACGCGCCGCCCGGCGCTACGGCATTGGGTGCCGCGTGCTTGGCGGCGCCGCTGCCCGGCGCAGTCGGGTGATTCGGCGCCGAGTTGACCTGGCCGCCCGCAAAGGCCGGCGCGGCCATCAGAGCGAGGGCGGCGGAGAGCAGGGAGATGCGCTTCATGATGCAGCCCCTTGAGGTGAAGCCCGGTGGCCCAATGCCCCGTGCTGCGTCGAGACCTGTCCGGATACGCCGGTCAGTGCTGTGGGCCGGCCCGTGAGCCGGCCACTGATTGCCCGCGGCGGCGGCGTCGGACTTTGATCGGGCTTGTCGTCGTCTTGCCGGTCCTCTTGATCGCGCTGGTCCTCGTCGCCCGGCGGCGCCGCGCCTGGCGGCTGCCCGAGCGGAGGGGATTTCCCGGCGGCGTCGCTGCGGCACTCGGTATGGCCGTCGATCGTGACGCAGCTCGTGCTGCTCGAGCCGCGCGCGCAGTGGGTTTCGCCGTTCACCGTCGTGCAACTGAGCGAGTCGGCGCGCGCCGGCGCGGCGGCCCACACCGCGAGAAGAGCGGCCGGCGGCAGCAGGGCAGAACAGAGTTTGGTCATGGCAGCACCTCAACGATCCCAGAGGACGGCCCGCACTCCCAGAAAAAGCGCGGGCCGCCTTCAAAGAGCGACGGCTTACTTCGCCGCGCCGTTGCTCTGCGACACGGCGTTGGAGTTCGCCGAGAGCGCGTCGGCATCGCCGCCGACGCTCACCGCGTGGCTCGTCGCGCTTTGCGTGGTGGGCGCGCTGTTGGTCTGGTTCGCGCCTTTGCGGCCGAGCTTGTCGTTCTCCTGAATGATGTCATTGGTGTTGACCGAGGTGGCGTCGGCATTGCCGCGGCGGGCGAACGCGTTGCTCGTCGCATCCTGCGTCGCCGGCGCATCGTTGGTCTGGACGCCGCCCTTGCCGATCCTCAGGTTCTGCTGCTCGATCGCGTTGTTGTTGAGGCCGAGCGCGCTGGCGTCGCCGTGCTTGGCTTTGGCCGTGCTCGTCGAGTCCTGCGTGGTGGGCGCGCTGTTGCGCTGCGTCTGGTTCGGGGCATTCGGCGGGCCGGCGAATGCCGGCGCGGCGGCAAGCAAGGCGAGCACGGCGACGGTCGAGAGGAAGGCGGTGCTCTTCATGATGGATCTCCCTTTCAAAGTTAGCGCCGGCTGCATCATTGCCCCGGTGCGCGGACTCACCACTACGCGCGCTCCCACATCGGCTCGCTGTGATCTGCGCCACACCTGCGCAAAATTTTTGTCATTTTTTCTTGCGATTTCGCGGCTCGCGCTCGTGAAAAAAATTCAGTTCGCGCAGAAGAGAAAATTCATCGAATGAAAAAGGCCGAGGATTTATCCTCGGCCGTCAGATCGCTTTGCTTTCTCGCAACGCGCGCGGGGTGCGGCATTTTTCGCCGGCGGGTTGGCCGCGCCAAGCTTGGCGCGAGAGTTCCTTCTGGATTCGCAGCAGACGCTCCCTACCGGCCTTGACGCGCGCCGGGCGGCTACCGACGATATCCCTATGATCGTCGCGACGGAATACGGAATAGAGGATGGAGCGTGTGATGCCGTCATTGCCTGCGCTACGGCGAGGAACTCTGCCACTGATTGGACCGGTCAATGAGCCGGAGGCATTCTTGCATGTCGCCTTGCTGGGCATGACCCTGACCATCACTGCTCTGTTGGGCTACATTGTCGCGCGCGAGCGCGACTTGGACGAGCCTGTGTCGGCGCCGGGCCGATAGCCGTCTGCCGACGCGCCTCGATCGGCGCATGCGATGCAATGCCGGCAGCAGGACGGCGGCAGCCCGGCCGGCGACCCAAGGAGACGAATGATGGCCGGCATGAGCCGGCGGGATTTCGCCGCGCTTGCAGCCGCTCTATGGCTGACCCCGCGCGCCGCGGCACAAGAGAACGCGTCGCCGCTCATCATGCGCGCCATCCCGGGCACGGGCGAGCGGATACCGGCGGTCGGCCTCGGCACGGCCAATGTATTCGACAGCGACGACGAGCCGACCCGGCGCGCGGCAACCGAGGTCGTTCGAGCGCTGGTCGGCGCCGGCGGCCGGCTCATCGATACCGCCTCGTCCTATGGCGATGCCGAGAGCGTGCTCGGCCAAGTGATCGCGACCCAAGGGCTGCGCGACAAGATCTTCATCGCCACCAAGCTCGAGGCGCCCGACGCGGCGGAGCTCAAGCGGTCGGAGGCGCGGCTCAAGACCGCGACCCTCGACCTGCTGCAGCTTCATAACGTGCGCGACCCCGGGCAATCGCTGGCGCAGTTCAGGGCTTGGAAGTCGGAAGGCGTCTGCCGCTACATCGGCATCACCTCGACCTTCCACGGCGACTTTGCCGCGGTCGAGGCGGTGCTCGGCCGCGAGCGGCCGGATTTCGTGCAGATCGACTATTCGCTCGACGACCGAACCGCGGAAAAGCGCATCCTGCCGCTCGCGGCGGAGATGAAAGCGGCGGTCCTGACGGCGCAGCCCTTCGGCCGCGGCCGCCTGTTCCGCACCGTACGCGGCAAGCCGGTTCCCGCATGGGCCAATGATTTCGCCGGCAACTGGGCGCAGTTCTTCCTCAAATTCCTGCTCGCCGATGAGCGGGTGACGGCGGTCATCCCCGGCACCTCCAATGCCAGGCACATGACGGACAACATCAGCGCCATGCACGGCCGCCTGCCCGATCCCGAGCAGCGCAAGCGCATGGTGGCGTTCGTCGACAATCTCTAGCGACGGCGATCGGGAACACCACGGCTACTCGGTGAACTCCCTCTCCCCTTGCGGGAGAGGTGTTCGAATCAATAGCGGCAGATCACGTTGACCAGCGCCTGGCGCTGCTCGCGCGTCACCACCTCGACGGCGCGCTCGAGCGCTTGCGGCAGCTCGGCCG
>Ga0134126_10011223_pt1 | contig 11295 bp, 8 predicted proteins | sample KB31752_FD_96881 | JGI IMG/M metagenome (GOLD analysis project Ga0134126, IMG submission 96881) | Terrestrial soil microbial communities with excess Nitrogen fertilizer from Kellogg Biological Station, Michigan, USA - KB3-175-2 | ecosystem: Environmental > Terrestrial > Soil > Unclassified ... | reverse complement strand
GGGAAGAGGGTCACGCTTTCGTTGATCTGTTCCACGGCTCCGGGCGCATCGTCGATCAGGATGCGGACGCCCTCCCTGGGTTCGTAGAGTCCGCGGAGCAGGGCGAGGAGGGTGCTTTTGCCGCTGCCGCTCTCCCCTACCAGCGCAATGCGGTGCCCGCGGCGGATGGTGATGTCCAGGTTATGGAGACTCGCAGCCCCGCGGCCGGTGTCATAGAGCGTATGATAGGAGAAGTCGAGTTGGCTGATGCGAAGGGTCTTCCAGCCGGCAGGAAGGCCGTCGGGGCGGTCGGCGCGGTGGTGCTCTGCATAGGCCTGGCTGATAACCGCCGCGGTTTGGACATTGGTGTTGGACTGAACGATGTCTGTGTACTGCCAGGCGATATCCTGAAAGACGCTGGTGAAGGTATTGACGTACAAGATCAGTGTGGCCAGACCGCGGAGGGGGAATTTTGTTCCGGGGATCCAGTTCAGGTGGATATAGCCCGTGATGATAATAGCATAAATAGACACGATCATCATTTCCGCGCAGAACCATTTCCATTCGTTGATGACGGCGCTTTTGCGAAAGGGCCGGAAGATAGCGAATACTTTTCCCAGCAAGCCGTTCTCCATGCTTCGCTCCAGCCGAAGGGTGATCACCGTCATGATATTGGAGAGGCTGTCGAAAAGGGTGGCGGAGACGATATGCTCGCATTCGTTGACCTCCTCGAGGGCTTTGATAAAAGGTTTGTCGAAGGTGCGTATCACAAAGATGGTGCAGATACCGAGGGCTATTGCGATACTGCCGTAAAAAGGCGTAAAGTACAGCATCGCCCCGACGGAGATCACAAATTTGCTAAGTGCATTGATATAGATGAATCCGCGATCGAAAAAATCGCGTAATGACTCATATGCTTTGCGAACCCGGTTGATGGTAGCGCCGCTATGGTGGTCCTGGTGCCATTTGACCGGCAGGTGCAGTACCTGGTGATATTTCTCCTGCAGGAAATTTCGGCTCAGATGAAAGGCCAGGGTCCGCTCCATGACCCGGGCGGGGCCATGGAAACACCATTGAACGAATTTGATGCCGACATAACCGGCTGCATAAAGCAAGGCATAATGCCATACATGTACGGTTTCGTTCTGCAGATGTCCCAGGAACCACCCGAAGAGAACCGGGTTGAGTGAGATGACCAGGTTGGCGCAGATGAACATTACGTAGACCCCGACATATTTCTTTTTCTCGTTACGGACGTAGCGCCAGGAGGTGCCGAGGAGAGAAATATAGGGATTGGCCATGACAACAGATTGAGAAACTGTAAATTTACCCGTTAATTCCGGCAACTATTATGCCCTCCACGGAAAAACTAAAAAAATATCTGGAACAGCTTTGCCCCATCCCCGATGCCGATTGGGGACTTTTTTGCAGCAAGCTGCAACGAAGGAGCTTCGACAGGAAGCAGCGGATACTGCGGGTGGGTGAAGTGGAACAGTATGTTTCCTTTATCGAGCGGGGGATCTTGCGGTATTATATAGAGGAAGACGACAAAGACATCACCTTCGAGCTGGCGTTCGAGAACAGCCTGGCGGCTGGTTATGATTCCTTTCTCACGCGGGCACCGGTGGTCTATAGCGGAGAGGCTTTGGTTGCTACGGAGCTATGGAGCATTACGTACGCGGATCTACAGGCTGTTTATGCAGAAAGCCGCGCCGGCGAGCGGTTGGGCAGGCTGGCGGCCGAGCAGCTTTATATCCGAAAGAACAAGCGGCAGATGGGTTTGTTGAAGGATACGGCGGAGCAGCGTTACCGGCAGCTTTTGCAGGAAGGCAGTCATTTTATCCAGCAGGTGCCGCTGAAATACCTCGCTTCGTATATCGGCATCACGCCTCAGGCCCTCAGCAGGATCAGGGCGAGGATTTCTTAACCCAGGTTCATTGACGGGCGTCGGGGGATGGACTAGTTTTGGGGTATGAAGAAGAACAGGTCCAGCTATACCGCCCAGATCATGGCCTTATACCGGGCCATGGAGACCCGCAAGTCGGACGACCGGCTTTTCACCGATGTGTATGCCGATTCTTTTTTAAGCGGGCGGCTGTGGCTGGCTTCGCGGATTGCCGCTTTTCCCGCCGGTGAGCGCTGGCTTTACCGGTATATGCAAAAACGGATACCGGGTGCGCTGGCCTCGGGCATCTCCCGTACGCGTTATATCGATGATCTTTTAGAGCGAACGCTGCCTGGGGGCATCCGGCAGGTGATCCTGCTGGGTGCGGGTTTCGACACACGGGCGCTGCGGTTGCCCCGCTTGCAGCAGGTCAACGTGCTGGAAATCGATCATCCCGACACGGCGGCGCGTAAACAGCTGATCTTATGCAAAACCCTGGGACATCTGCCGTCACATGTCCGTTCTCTTACCATCGATTTCGACCGGCAGGGATTCGCGGATCTTTTCCGGCAACACGGTATCGTGATCTCGCGGCCAACGGTGGTCGTGTGGGAGGGGGTCACGAACTATTTGCAGCGGAAGGCCGTGGATGCCGTGTTCCGCCTGGTGGGGCAGTTCCCGAAGGGGTCGGCGATCATCTTTACTTATGTTCACCGGCAGGTACTCGAGGAGCCAGCCGCCTGGTATGGCGCGGAAAGGCTCATCGCCGACCTGGAACACATCGAAGAAAAGTGGACCTGCGGTTTTTTACCGGAGGAACTGCCCGGCTATCTGCGGGAGTTTGGTCTCCGGCTGGTCGAGGATCAGGGGGCTGCGGAATACCGGCAGCGCTACATGCCGGAAAGAACGGAGCTACTCAAAGGGTATGAATTCTATCGCGTCGCGCTGGCGGAGGTCTAAAACGCTTCATTCAGGTTGAGGAAAAATCCTTTGTTGCCGAAACGTCCCCACGCATAATCCAGCGCCAGGTTGGTGCGGGTCGCTTTGTTGAACAGCACGCGCAAACCGGCTCCATAGCCAGGCTCAAACTGTTGAAAGAGTTTAGTGCCCATGGCGTCATTGCCCGACATCAAGTCACCAAAGACGACGCCGCTGAGGAATTCATTGGCCAGGATGGGAAAGCGCAGTTCGCCCTCCGTATCATTGAACAGGGTGCTTCTAAAGTATTGCGCCGTATAACCCCGGCCACTCCGAAACGTGCCGTCCCGCGCCGGTCCCGGCAACTCCATATAGGGCAAGATACCGGAGACGAGATACGCGCCCCAGTTCCAGAAGGCCAGTACGAATTCGGGTGTCGCGGTGCTCAGGCTGATGTATTTCCGGATATCGCTGGTGAACTGGACGGAGTTCTTTGTGCTGCCGATCCAGGTTTGGTTGATCCGAACGCCGCCGTCGAAATAGAGCCCTTTGTAGGCCCGGTTCGGGTTGTCGCGGGTGATGTATTCCACGTTGAACAAAAACCCGTTCATCGAATAGCGATCCTGGGGCATGCCATGGCGAATGTTGTAGACTCCATATGGCCTGGCGCTGCCGGTGGTGTCACCATTGGTGATATTCCGACGGATCTCGAAAGACATTCCCGCCCCTACGAACAGGTTCTTCGCCACGTTCTTATACACCTTTTCCCTGAAATTGAAGTAGGTGGAGTGGATGGGATAAACCTTATGCGTAGGGTCCGCCAGTATGGAGTCGCTGGCGCTGCCACCTTTGAAGGTGCGGCCGATCCCATAGCCATAATCGGGGGAGACCGATTTGGAGACGACAAGGTTGCCCTGGAAATTGTATTTGTTGCCCGGGGTAAAAAGATTGTGATTGATGTAAAAATAAATGATGCCCTTGGTGGTAATGGAGGCCGAGGTCGCCCCGACGGAAAAAAGGGTATTGGGGTCGGTACCCAGCCGTTTGCCCGCAACCGCTTTGATGCCGCCCTGAGCGCCGATGGTAGGGTTGGCGGCGACATTGGGCACCACCGTGATGCCGGATTTGTTGTGGTTGGGATTCGCGGGCCGGTTGTGAAAAAGGATATAACGGGTAAGATCGCTGAAATCGTATTGTTTCGAGAGGTCTTCCGCCGGCCTGAGTTTGCCGATGTCTCGTAAGGAGTCCGACTTCAAGGAGTCGGCTGGATGTACTACCTGGCTATATGCCGACATCCCTATGAAAATCAATGCAAAAAGTAAAAATGCCCTTCTATCGATCATGCCTGTGCTAGTTTAGTTATCGGCAGCGTGAAATAAAAAGACGAACCCACAGCCTCGTTATTCTCCGCCCAGATGGTGCCATGGTGTTCGCGGACAATACCAGAGGTGATATAGAGGCCCGTGCCGAAGCCGCTATATCTGCCTGCGACGACCTCGTCGCGGAAATATTTATCGAAGATACGAGTTAGATTCTCCCGGGAGATACCAATGCCGTTATCGCGGACGCAGGTGGTAAGGGAATCGCCATTGGCCACGCAATCGATGCCTATGGGCGCTTCTGCGGCCGAGTATTTGGCGGCATTGTTGACGAGGTTGATGAGCACCTGTTCGATGCGCAGGGCGTCTATTGTCACAACGACCTCGTCCTCACAGGGCCGCCAGGAGATGGGATGGGTGGGGAACATGTGTTCCAGCACCTGAAAAAGGTCTTTCATATAGCTATTCCAATCCCGTTGCTGCATGTTGTAATCCAGCTTTCCGGATTCGATGCAGGAGGTATCGAGCAGCTGCTGGATCAGCAGCTGGAGCTTGTGGGTCTGGTGATCTATCTTCTCGAGATAGCGCCGCACCTTTTCCGAAGATTCCGTAGCGGCCACGCCCAGCGCCAGTTTGGTAAAAGCATTCAGGGAGGTCAGCGGGGTCTTGAGCTCGTGGCTGGCCACGGAGATGAACTCGTTCTTTTTTTCATCCAGCAGGTAGCTGTGTTTTAGCTCGACTTCCTGGTCCATGGTCTGCCCGCTGACGACGGGGCGGCGCAGCTTCAGCCGTTCGTAAGGCGTCACCGGCTGGGTGGTGTGGAAGAAATCGACGGCTTCGAGCACGCGCGCCCGGGTGATCTTTAGCGAGCGGGGGACGCCGATGCTCACGATGATGGAGGACATTTCCGGTCTTTTTTCCAACCGGAATTCCGGGACTAGCAGCCTGGCGTATTTGAGCCCCTGGTGGGTCATCCGAATAGCGACATCCGGCGGGAAGTCAACGCGGCCGGTAAGCGAGAACTTGCCCGCGCCGGTTCTTTCCATGCCGATGCTCAGCGAGCCATTGTGGGTCTTATCGATCACCACCCGGCTGATCTCGGCCACGGCGGTGGCGATGGTCGTTTGGGTGGACAGCAGGAGCGAAAAGTATTGGGCGACGCTCGCCATATGTTTGTGGGCGACTGCAATGTCCATTTCGTTCTCCAGTGATATGCGGCTGATCTCCATCATCCGGTAACCGATGCGATGATCATGCCATCAAAAAGACTGTCGCCCCGGAGGGACACTTATCCCCGTTTTTTGAATTTTATTTGTCGAAAAGGGAGTTTGGCATAGATGTAGGTTATTAAACCCGGGAACGGGTTTTTTGACACAAAATCAGGCAGATATGGAAAGGGTACTGATATTCGATGACGACGCAGACATCCTGGAGGTTTGCACGATAGTACTGAAGACGCATGGCTTTGAGGTGATCACGGAGAAGAATTGTGAGGATATTTTGGCCAAGATCGATCTTTATACGCCAGACGTATTGCTTATGGACAATAAGATCCCGCCATTGGGGGGCATCCAGGCCTGCCGGACGGTGCGTGCATCGATTGCGCATGCGGGTTTGCCGATCGTTTTCTTTAGCGCGAACCAGGATGTAGCGCGGCTGGCAGAGGAAGCCGGCGCCGATCACTTCATCGAAAAGCCGTTCGATCTCGATGCGCTCATCTCGATCCTTCGCAGTGCCATAACGGCGGGGGCCCCATCACACTGAGATGCCTATTCGCGCTCGGGGCTTGGCCCCGGAAACGCGCTTATTCGGAGCGCAGATTGCGGATGGGGTTAGTTCGTGCGGCACGGATCGCCTGAAAGCTGACCGTCACAATGGCCGTTAGCGTGGCCCCGGCCGCTGCCGCGGCAAACATCCACCAGCTCAGATGAATGCGGTAGGCAAAATTATGCAGCCACGTGTTCATCGCCAGTCCGGCGATGGGGGATGCGATCAGGATCGCAATACCTACCAGCCAGATAAGATCGCGGGACAGCAGCAGGGTAACGTTGGCTGTGGAGGCGCCCAAAACCTTTCGGATACCTATTTCTTTGATGCGTTGTTCGGCCGCGAAAGCGGTGAGCCCGAAGAGCCCCAGACAGGCGATCAGGATGGCGATACCGGTAAAATACATCACCAGCGTCGAAGTACGTTGTTCCTTTTCGTAGTTGCGGGCGAAATCCTGGTCGATAAAGCTATAGACGAAGGGCGTACCGGGGTTGATCTTGTTCCAGGTCTCCCGCAGCCGGGTAAGTGCGGTGGAAAGATCGGCCGTTTGGATCTTGGCGATCGCATAACTGTATCTGTTGCCGAAGAAATCACTCGTCGTGAAGCCATACGAGTCAATAGGTTTTTGAAGCCCTTCCGTATTGAAATCCGCGACGATCCCTACGATCCGCATCACATGCGTGGTACCCTGGAATTGATAGCTGATCTTTTTTCCCAAAGCATGTGCAAGCCTGAAGCCGAGCTTCTTAATGGCGGTGGTATTCAGTACCAGGGCATCACTATCTGCTTTTACCTCCGGCTGGAGCTCCCGGCCGGCCAGAAGCGTTAATCCAAGGGTCTGAAAATAATCCTTGCTGGTATTGGCCAGGAATATGTCTACCCATTCGTTCCCGCTTTTTCCCGGCGGATAAAAAAGCATGTCGAAAAGAGAAGGTATCCCCGGATAGGTAGCTCCGCTGGTCACGGATCTGACATACGAGCTGTTTTTGAGCTCATCACGTAAAACGTTGTAGTGGCCTATACTTTCTTTAGTCTGCAATGGCAGGACGATCTGCCGGTCCTTATCGAAACCCAGGTCCTGGTCTTTGAACAGCGTCATTTGACGGCTGACGACGATCGCGCCGAGGATCAGGGCGATGCTCACGGTGAATTGAACCACCACGAGACTTTTACGCAGCAGGGCTGCGGAAAAATGATGGACCAGCTTTCCCTTGAGCACGGTCACCGGTTTGAAGGAACTCAGGTAGAAGGCCGGATAACAACCCGAGAGGAGTCCGGCGAAAAGCGTAAGTCCCGCGATAACCAGGAGCAGCCGGGGTTCATGCCAGGGCTGGAGGTCTTTGCCTGTGAGGGTATCGAAAACGGGTAGCAGGGCCGAGGTGAGGAGCATGGCGACGAGCAGCGACAGCACACAAAGCAGGAAGGACTCACCCAGGAACATGCGGATCAAAGAGCCCTGCAGGGCTCCCATGACCTTACGGACACCCACCTCGCGGGCACGGTGTTCGGAGCGGGCGGTGGATAGGTTCATGAAGTTGATACAGGCGATTATCAGAATGAACACGGCTATCGAGACAAGGAGATAGAGGGTGCGAATGCTCCCGTTGGTAGCGATCTCATTACCCATGTTGGAATGCAGGTAGATATCTTTCACGGGCTGCAGCACCACGTTTCTCGCGCTGATAACTTTCACCTCATCACCGCCGTGGCGGTAGTAAAACGGGGTGAGCTTTTTTTCAAGGGCCACCGGATCGGCGCCGGGACGCAGTTTGATATAAGTGTGAAAAATGTTCTCCATCCCCCAATTCCCGATGTCTCTAACCCAGGAGACCTCGGCGCTGTTCATGGACAAGAAGAGATGGGCGGGAATATGGGTATGCAGATCCTTGTCCTGGAATACGCCACTAACGACATAGGCTATGGGCCCGCTGCCGGCATCCAGCTTTATCTCATGGCCAATGGGGTCGGCATTGCCGAAGAGCTTGCCGGCCAGTGTTGCGGAGAGAACCACGGTATTGGGACGGTCTAATGCAGTGGCAGGGTCACCGTAAACAAAGGGATACGACAACACCTGGAAAAAGGTGGAGTCTACATAATAGGCATTGGTTTCGCTGAATTTGATATCTTCCCTACCCTCGCGATTGCTCACGGTGATGTTATCCATTCCCATGAGCTTGAGCAGGCGGGTGGTCTGCTCGATCTCCGGCATATCGGCTTTTAGGGCCTGCGAGACCGGGGCGGGTAAAGAGGACCAGTCTCCCATGGGGGATTGAAAGGCTACGCGATAGACCCTGTTCGCGTCTTTGAACTGCCGGTCATAGCTCATCTCGTCGAGTACATAGACCATGATCAGCAAGCAGGTCGTGAGACCGGTGGCCAAACCCAGGATATTGATCACGGAAAAGACCTTGTTGCGGCGAAGGTTGCGAAAGGCGACGACGAGATAGTTCCTCCACATAGCGGGTTTTATTGTTAGTGCCGCTAAGTTGATGCCAAAGCGGCAAATCTTTCGGGTTCACGCGCTTACACATTGGTAAATACCGTGGGCTGTCCTCTTTCGATACAGTTACTGTCCGTCACGCCAGTCGTCTTTACGGGACCGAGCCGGCTGAAGCGGTTGTGCAGCCGTGCCAGCCAGGTCTTCCTTCTTTTTCTTCCGTTACAAATTTTACCATGCTGAAATTGATCCATTTCCGGTTGCGATAGCCCATTTTCCAGAAGGTGCCCGTGAAAAGCGCCTTTTTTATCGCATTGCCAAAGACGAGCTTGTATACCCAGCCCGCGCTATTCATGGTCGTTATGAGGGTGATCCCTTGCAGGTTGTGCCAGCGTTTTATCATCCGCGGCCAGCGGCCCGAGGTATCGTAATCATAGGCCACACCAGGATAGATCACTTTGTCGACAAATCCTTTGGTAATCCTTGCCGTTGTCGTTGAACCAAAGGCGCAGACAGCCTTTAGCGATATAATAGGCCTGCCGGGCGGTCTCGCCTTCGCGCAGGAGGGTGGTCTTTGACGGGACGTCAAGCCTGGTGAAAAAGGGATTATAGGCTTCCCATTGCGGGTCGAATGTTGGATCATCATTCATGATATGGGGAGATTGTGATCGCCTCGCCGCCGCCCGGTGTCAGGGAGAGCCGGATGCCGTCGGTGGATTCGACGATGCGGGTGGAGCGGATGAGGTGGTTAGGGTTGTTTGTTACGTCGGCCGCATCGCTGTAGATGGTGGCTTCATACCGGCCGGGAGGCAAAAAATCCAGGCTGAAGGTAGTATCGTGGGCGGTGCTGCCATTGATGGCGCCGATCCACCAATTGTTCTTATTCCTACGCGCGATGACCGCCCACCGGCCAGGGATGGCAAAAGGGACGCGGGTCTCGTCCCAGGTTGCGGGGACACCCCGTATAAATTCGAAGCCGGGGGCGCCTTCGTATTCGGCGGGGTTATCGCAGACCATGGGCAGGTAGCTCTCTAGGATGATGTACATCGCCAGCATATGACAGCGGGTAGCCAGGACCAGGGGATGCGTATAATGGGCGACATATTTCTCCGGTGTCACGGCTCTGAAGCCGCCGAGGTGATAGTCCGTGGGGCCGGCTAGCAGGCGGGTGAAGACCACATTGAGGTCGTCGTCGGGGGTGATGGGATTATCCCATTTGTCGTTCTCATAGTTGAGGGTGCCTTCGCGGGTGAGCTCGTTGGGCCAGGTACGGATCAGTCCCGTGGGTTTATAGGCGCCGTGGAACTGGATATGGAGATGATGCTCCGCCGCCTTGCGGAGGATGGTGTTTTGAATGGTGACCATCTGCTGGTCGTCGCGGTTGAGGAAATCAACCATCATGCCTTTGATGCCCCACGCTTCGAACTGGCGGAATGTTTTGTCCAGGTGCGGCCATAGCGCCTGCCAGTGCACCCAGACGCGGACACCAACTCCTTTGGATGCAGCATAGGCGCAGATGCTTTTCATGTCTAGTCCGGGGACGGGTTTTGAAGGATCGGAATGGGGACCGGGCTGGTAGCTGATGCCGTCGTTGGTATACCAGGCAATGCCGCCATAGCCGATCACGGTATGGTACTCGATGCCATTGCGCGCACAGAAATCGATATAGTATTGGTTGGTCTCGAAATTGATGCCGGGGGGAAAGGTCGTATCCGGGACGATATCGCCGTTCCACCAATGGAAATCGGTCTTTCCCGGATGAAGCCATGAGCGGTCTTTGATGGCGCAAGGATCATTGAGATCGGTGAGGAGGTTGGATTCGAGGAAGGCGCCGGGGCGGGGACCGATGAAGAGCACCCGCCAGGGTGTGCGATGGGGCAGGATCGCCTTGACGCGGATGGCCTTCGAACTGGCGGCTGCCTGTACCGAAACGGGAATGCTTTTATCGGCGTCGATCGCGGCGGGTCCGGGGTTCGTGATGGCGGCAATGCCGGCGGATGAGCCGACGCTGGCGGGCAATGGTGAGAGCTCGCTTCTCAACAGACCCTTGTCTTTTAGGAGGTACATGCCGGCGTAATTCACGAGCCTGGCTTCGGTGATGGCCATATAGAGGCCGTCGGGGAATTCGAGGAACACCGGAGCGTCCATTAGGCTATCGCTTTTTATGGCGCTGAAGGGCAGCCGGGTATAACGGCCCTCGTGGGAGCTGGTATAGTTGGGGAGGAAGGACGCCTGTAGGAGCGGGTCACCTGCGACGCGGAAGCCGGAATTCTCCGCCAGCAGCTCGTAGCTGGTCCAATGAGCCTGGCGGGGGAAGACCCAATGAAAGGCGAGACCGTCGTTATAAAGACGCACGACGAGGGTGAGGGTGCGGTGCCGGCCCCGGCTTTCCTGTAAGGGGATCGTCGATTCGTTAAAACGATCGCGTACGCTGCTGTTCTTGCCTATGGGGAGCGTGTATTCGTCCAGACCCTCCCGGTGAATGGGCGGGTGGAGTTTCAGGTTGGGACCAAAAACTGATTCGCGGAAAACGAGGGTCAGGGGCGAGGCAACGATCAGCGGAGTATTCGCGTACCAGACACTATAGACAGGGCAGCTATCGGTGAGCCTGAACGAGAATCGGATCTTCCCATCCGGCGAATGCAGCGTATCAGCCGTTTGCCCGAAACAGTCGGGGGTGAGGAAGATGCCCGCCAACAGCAGGAGCCCGCAAAAACACCGGTGACACATGCGCATTTTTAAGGAAATTTACTCAATTATTGGGTCGCGGAGAGTGCCGCCGGCTATCTATCGGCGAGGGTCAATGTTTGGGAACAAGATGTGGATAACCATCGCGATGGTTGCAGTCTGCGGGGTGCTCTCGCCAAAAATCGCGCAAAAAAGCGTTTCTTCGAAGGAAATTTGAAAATTTATGCATACAGAAAAATTAAAATCTGTACATTTATTTCATTAACCCATTAAAAAAGAAATAAATCATGGCAAAAGCTATC
>Ga0134126_10011222_pt1 | contig 11295 bp, 8 predicted proteins | sample KB31752_FD_96881 | JGI IMG/M metagenome (GOLD analysis project Ga0134126, IMG submission 96881) | Terrestrial soil microbial communities with excess Nitrogen fertilizer from Kellogg Biological Station, Michigan, USA - KB3-175-2 | ecosystem: Environmental > Terrestrial > Soil > Unclassified ... | reverse complement strand
GGTGCTGGACATCGTGAACCGGCTGGGCAAGTTAGTCGAAAGCCGGCTGGGCGCTGACGTCATCTATACTCGGACCGATGACACTTATATCTCGCTGGAGAAGCGAACGGAAATCGCCAACCTGTCGCATGCGGATTTATTTCTCTCCGTCCATGCCAACTACAGCGATCTACCTTCCGCACGCGGCGTGGAAACCTACTACACGAACACTTACTCTTCGGTCCATGCGCGACCCTCCGATTTGACCGCCGATGCATCCCTTACTCCGGTGGATTGGACCAATGTGGACATCCGGGAGAAGGTCCGCGAGTCACGTAAGTTCGCTGAGACCGTGCAGCATTCGTTATACGGTAGCCTTGCAGAACAGAATCCTGGTCTGCGCGATCGAGGCGTGAAAGAGGCTTCCTACGTTGTTTTAACTGGAACCACCATGCCCGCCATTCTTAACGAGGTCTCGTTCATCAGCAGCCCTGCCGACGAACGCAATCTGGAAAGCCCGGCATACCGGCAAAAAATCGCCCAAGCTCTCTACAAGGGAGTGGAGCGGTATGCGGAATCGCTCCATCATGACCAGTTGGCCGGTATGCAGACAAGGTCATCCGCCCAATAACCGCCGCGATTTTTCTGCAATCTTTATCCCTGACAAATTAAATGGTCAAGGCGCGGGTTCCGCGTTCCTCAACGCTTCTTCCAACGACTGATGCGCTTTCGCGATGTTTTTTTCAACGAGCCGCCAACCGTCGTCATAACGCTTCATTTCGACGGTTGAACTGAATTGCGCATCTCCCGCGTAAAGCACCGCGCCCACCTCGTTCGCGGGAGACCACTTCCAGGTGAAATCCACATCGGCAATATTTCCATTTTTGCTGATGCCGGTGACCTCGAGCAACTGCCGTCTTGCAGTGGGAACGGCAAAATAGTTGGCCGAGCTTTGCGAACTCGGAATGAGGTCACGAAACGTATCCACGCCAGTGGGCGTAAGCGTTACGTCCCAGCACGGAGGCGGCGCGACATCCGTCTTGCAAGCCACGGTAGCGCCGCTGATCCAGCCGTGCCGCTGGAGAACGAGGTATTCCGGAGAGCTAAAGTCCTTGTTTGAGACTATGCCGGTGCGCATCCAGAACTGTTCCGGAGCGTTAAAGACCTGCGAGCCCGCAATCAGGTCACGCGCAAGACGGCGCGTAAGAAAGTCTCGAGGTGAACATCCGGCCAACAGTAATACGCACAAAATCGCGCCAGCGGTAAGAATCTTTCTCATGATATGAATTTCTAGTTGAGGATTGTAACCAAATGCGAGCGATGCTGTGGAATAAAAGGGCGGTCGGCGATCTGGCCGCTGAATTCCCGTGCCCAACGCCCTGGGACTCGCGTCGCGCATTTGGGGCAACACCCTGCCGCCGTAATTTTGTAGTCGAGAATCAAATATCCGTGACGCTTAATTAGAACTTCTCCGCAATTCGAGCAGTGTGTATCTTCAAGACCGTCAACCGTGCCGGGAAGATTTCCCGCGTACACGTAACGTAAACCTGCCTGCCTGCCGATTTCCGCCGCGCGCAGCAAATCTTCGGAATTGGTGTTGCGCGGGCCGTCCATTTTGTAATCTTTGTGAAATGCGGTCACGTGCCAGGGAATGTCCGGAGAAACATTCGCCAGGAACTCCGTCAGTCCGCAAATTTCATCTTCCCCGTCATTGAATCCGGGAATCAGCAGCGTCACGATTTCCAGCCAGAAATCCATTTCATGCAAGCGCCGGATGGTTTCCAGGATCGGCCTAATTCTTCCGCCCAGCTCATGGTAGTGGGCGTCGCTGAAACTCTTGAGGTCCACTTTGTATAAGTCCACCCAGGGCCGCAAATATTCCAGCACCTGCGGAGTGGCATTCCCGTTGGAAACGAACGCCGTAGTCAATCCTGCTGCCTTGGCTTCCTTAAAAATTGCCACCGCCCATTCGCTGGTAATTAATGGTTCGTTGTAGGTGCTGACCAGAACCTTCGCACCCTGGCGCAGGGCATCGCGAACCAAAGCTTCCGGAGAGACTTCCAACGGCGCAGAAACCGCGTTGGGATCACGCAGCGCCTGCGACGTTACCCAATTCTGGCAGTAGGAGCAGTGCAAATCGCACCCAAGCATGCCGAAGCTATATGCCAGAGCGCCGGGGTAAGCATGGAAGAATGGTTTCTTCTCAATCGGGTCGCATTGCACGCCGCCAACATAACCCCAGGGAACATGCAACACGCCGCTCTGGTTATAGCGAACTTTGCAAACTCCGGGCTGGCCTTCGGGAATGGGACAACAATGACCGCAGGCAAAACATCGCACGCGGTTGCGCTCAAGCTTTTCGTACAAGTCTCCTTCACGAACCCTGTGATTGAGGACTTCACGAAGCGTAGCCACGGGCATGACCTCTACGCATTATTTTATCTGGAAATCGAAACCGAAAAACCTGTATTCGGGGAAGCGGTACTAATGAGACTGGGCGACCTGATGTGTCTTCAGCCACTGGTTGGCTTGCTCCTGCACGGATACAAGTTGAGAATGCGGCATTCGCGAGGCCAGTATCGCAACCCTGTATTTGCTCGCTTCGTCTCCCCCAGCCTGGGCGAGCAAGGCCCAAAAATAGGCCTTAGAAGCATCTTTCGGCACCCCGGTGCCGGACAAATAATAAGCGCCCAGCGTTGCCTGCGCGGAAATGTTCCCCTGGGCCGCGGCCATCGAGAACCAGCGCGCTGCCTCCGCATAACTTTGTTTCACTCCGTCGCCGGTGGCATAGCGGGCTCCAATCGCGAACTGGACCGCGGCGTCTCCCTGTTCCGCTAACTTCCGCTGCTGGTCGAGAGCCACCGGAGATGCGGAAACTGAACTCGCGGTGCTCGCTGGGCGCGTCGAATTCTCTGCTTGACTTCCCTTCCGCGATAAAAACACCCACAGCAGGGCGGCGATCGCGGTGAGCAATGCAACCACGAATAATGCACGACGAAACCAGGTTTGCCATTCCGCGACTTTCAAATCCGCGACTTCTTCCTCAGAGGCTGAGCCGCTGGAGCCCAAGAGGCTGGGACCCAAAATGGTCTCGGAAATATCTGAAAATTTCCTTTGCTCAAGGTGTGCCGGCGTAGCATCTTGCGGAAGGGTGGCGGTCATCATGTTGACATTCTCGCCCGTACCCGCCGCCTTGGGACGCTTGACGGTCCCAAGTTCCATAGCCACGCTTTCCAGGGCATAGCCAACCATCCCCGCTAAATTTTGCAGAATCAGATTGGCATGAAATCCAAAACTCGCCGGCTCGCGCGAAAACACTTCGAGTAATCCCGCAACATTTTCCTGGTCATAGATGGGAACAGCGACAATGGAACGAATGCCGAGGCTGCGGCAGGCTTCGCGGTCCACGCGAGAATCGTTTTCCGAGTCCTCGCAATAGATCAATTCCCCCTTGCGAACGCACTCCGCGGAAAGGCCCGATTCTGCGCTCACGCGAGCTCCCACGCTCGGAGCATCCGTTCCCGCGCGCGCCAGGCAAATAATGTCCACATCGTTCGAAAGGGCGATCGCCGCCCCACTGGCGTGGCTGAAGGCGAATGCGCGTTCGGTCACCAACTCCAGAACTGCGCGAAGATTTATCCCCAGCGCTTCCACTTCGCGCCTGACCGCGGAAAGCCCCGCAAGCAGCGAGGTGTGGTCGGCCGCGTTTGGGAGCTGGTCACTTGTCTCCAAACTCTCGGCGGTATCGCGCAACGTCTTCGACTCAGACTGTAGTGGGTCTTGCTCTTCCAACTCGCCGGCCGATTTTGAATCGGCGGACTTCGAATCAGCAACCCCGGAAATGGCATTCAAAAAAAGCCATCGCTTAAGTTGCTGCGTGGACGCCTCAGACAACGGCCCAAAGCGAATGCCGGCCCGCCCCAGCCGGTTCGACCACACGACTTTTCCCGCCGTATAAATCGGGCCTGTGGCCTCCGCCAATTCCAGGCAAAGATCCAGTACGTGGTCCACGTCCAAAGCAGCAGGCGCCTGAACGCACATGCCTTCTTCGCTCAAGTCAAGGATGGTGTTGAGATCAAGCAGGAAGCCCTTGGGTTCTCCGCTGATGCGCGCATAGGCCGGAGTTTGGATCTTGTGGCGGGGCCGTTGCCGCCGCTCGGGAGAATGGGAATTCGATTCCGGGGGATTCGACGGATTCATTCCCAAAGTCTGCATACGACGCTTTGGTACATATTAACCCAGCTTCCCGCCGGACCTTCATGGAAATTCAGGCCAAATTACGTTCATTGGCCGTCCGCAGCTTGGACAGGCGGGAGATGGCCGCCACCATCATGCTGGATAGGAACTGCATGGTCGCGACGTCGTGCTGATCGAAAGCATGCGGATACGAAGAGAGCACTTCGAACACTCCAAGCGTCCTCGGAAAGCAACGAAGCGGCGCAGCCAGAATGGAACGCACTCCAAGATGGCGGCAGGTGCTTAAATCAACCCGTGAATTCTCTTCCGTGTCATGGCACAAAACGACCTGCCCCGTGCGTACACACTGCGCGGAGATACCGCTGTCGGTCTGTAGCCTGACTCCCAGGTCAGGCGCCGTGCGCCCCGTCCGGGCGCGGCAAACAATTTCACCTCCACGCCGCAGCGCGATGGCTGATCCCGTTGCCCCCGTCAGCGCCTGGGCGCGTTCAGCAATCACATGGATGGCCGGTTCAATATCCATGCCCTCTGATTGCAAGTCCATATCATGAGTTGCTGAATTCAGCGTGTTCCGCGCATGCATGGCGCGCGCATGGTGCCGCCCAGGAGCCGCCGATGCGAATTGCCTGTCTTCGATATCGATATCCGCTTCAATGTCCACAACATTTCGCGGCGAAGAAGCGGGAACTGTCCGCAACAGATCGCGCACAAGGCGGTCCAGTTCCGCATCCGCAATCAAGTGCGCGGTTTGCTGCCCCCGCATGGTTCCGCCAAGAATGCGGGAAAGGCTTAAGATCGCCTGGCTTCCACAAGCAAAACAGTTACCGGTGTTGTTATGCGAAATCAATTCGCATTCAGCGCAAAATACTGCGGTTTGCAGGGAAATAAAATTGATTTCCTGAAGAGACACAAATCCCATCTTGCTCGCGATCCTCCGGCCAGAAAGTGAATGAGGAATGTAGAAACTAAATGCCGTCAAAGAGAGGAGAAAGTAGCGGGTCTGGTTCCAGCCTGTGGATATTTTCCACAACGCCGGGCTGGATACGATCAGCTTACCTACACCGCCGCAAACACCTGTTCCACGTGCGATGCTTCAGATTCGGGATGTTCAATCATCGCGCGCTCAAACGCGTCAGCCAACGCCACCGCAAATTGTGATGCCAGTAGATTTATATCCAATTGAAGATCGTGCCCGTTGTAGAGCCGATAAAGCACAAGAGCGCCATGGCGACGATTGTTAGTGCTGGTTAAATCAAGTGCAAGACTCCAGCAACTGACGATATCCATTCCCAGCACGGTTCCCGGTTTGCGCCAGGTGAAGCGTGTCTCATCTCCCAGAGGCAGCGTAAATTGCATGCCGTGCAGATGCCGAGGCAATTGACCTGTATCGCGCAAGCGGAGTTCCAGGGCCTCAAAATCATTGGAATTGAATGCGGCCACCAGGATTCGCGCGATCTGCTGATAATCGTCGCTGCGCTTAAGCTCCTCGCAGGCGCGTCGAATGGCAAGATTATTCACGAAGATCTGGCGCTGCTCCATGGTGCGCTGTGCCAAACGGCGCAATTCGCCGAACTCCAGATAATTCAGCCGCCGTACTCCGAGCCATATGCCCAGCCCCAGCACCGCCAGCACCAGGCCCAGCGTGCTTCCCGTAGGCATCAGCAGGAACAAACTCAGCAATGCGAACACCGCTGACACCGCATAGAGCGTGATCACCGCTTGCCGCTGCGTAAAACCCATTTGCAATAATTTATGGTGAATGTGCTCGCGGTCCGCGGTAAACATTGGCCGTCCGCTGATGAACCGTCGCATCACCGAAAGCGCAGTCTCCAGAATCGGCAACCCGAAAGAAACTAGCGGAATTGCCACCGCGATGATCGTCGGAGCCTTTTGCGCTCCTTCAAGCGCCAAAGCGCTCAGCATAAATCCAATGAGCAGGCTGCCGCTGTCTCCCAGGAAAATAGTCGCGGGATTGAAGTTATAGCGCAGAAAGCCACACAGCGCTCCCGCCAGGGCCACGGTAATCAGCGACAGTAGAGAAGAATGACTTACCAGGGAGACGACAAAAACCACCATCGTGGAAAATAGCGCGGAACCCGCTGCCAGACCGTCTAAGCCATCAATCAAGTTAAATGAATTCGTGATGGCGACAACCCAAAGCACCGTCAACAGCAGACTCACAAACCATGGGAAATGGCGCGGGCCAAAAAATACGGGTAGATTGATAATTTCCAGGCCGCCTGAAAACAGCATACAAGCCGCCGTGGCCTGAACTCCAAACTTCACATACGGCCCCACAGGATGAACATCGTCATAAACGCCCAGCAGGAACACCAGAAAGGCGGGCGCCAAAATCGTAAGAATTGATTTGGAAGAAATTCCAAGGCTTGCGCTAAGTGACGGCAACAACTCTTGCGCCAGTAGAGCGAGAGCAAAACTGAACAGAAATGCCAGGAAGATGGCGACGCCGCCCAATCGCGGCACTGGCTGGTTGTGCAGATGACGTTCCGAAGACGGGGGCGACACCCATCTGTGCAAGATAGCTATATTGCGAACGTACCGGGTAAGGATGAACGAAAACAGAAGAGCTGTGCCGAATATCCCTAGGTAAAAAAGTGCCAAACCGCCCCCCGGTCAAAGCACGAGCTGAGACTTATACCTCTTGCCATGGCCACTAGATATCCACTTGATTACACTCGGTCCGACCATTTGAACTTTAAGACGATTCCAGATTCCAGACAATTCTCTTTCTTGGTTCATAGTTTTCTCTTTTTTGCGCTGAAAAGCCCATGTTTCCAAGTTATGGACATACCCAAAACAGCAGGCTTGCTCTCTTTTTCATCGTGCTAGACTCCAAAACGGAGCAGCCGAGCCATGGGATCTTCCACCTGCAAGTACCGCGTACTCGTCCGAGCCTTCGTCTTGGTCCCGGTCTTGGCAGGCTTTTGTCTCGCTCAACAAGCTGTCTTTCAAGCCGTCAATGCGAGCCCAAATTCCGGATCGAACATGAACTCGATGGCTGCGGCTGTGCCCGATTCGCAAGCATCGTCCACCCATCCTGACGCCACAATCCGTCTGGGCCCCGGCGATCTCTTAGATGTAAGTATCTACGGGGTGCCTGATCTCTCGACCAAAACACGAATCGGCAACAACGGCAATATCTATCTTCCATTGGTGAACTACGTCCACGTAGGCAACCTGACGCTTGATGCCGCGCAAGCCGCAATCGAAAAGCAGTATGTGGCAGGCGGATTTCTTGTGGACCCGCACGTTAACGTTTTTATTGACGAGTACGCTTCGCAGGGAGCAAACGTTCTGGGCGCGGTCAACCGGCCAGGAGTTTATCCCGTGCTGGGCAAGCAGGGATTGCTCGATGTCATCGCCGCCGCCGGGGGCCTCGCCGATAAGGCTGGCGTGACCGCAACCATATCGCATAGAGATCAATCCGATCAGGCAATCACGGTCTCGTTACGTGGCAACAACGAGGAAAAAGCCTACGTCACCACGCAGATTCTTCCGGGAGATACCGTTTTTGTGCACAAGGCGGACGTAGTTTACATCGTGGGCGACGTCAACCGCCCCAGCGGACTCATGATGGACAGCGGAAACCTCACCGTGCTGCAAGCTATCGCGCTGGTTGGCGGTACCACTCGAACCGCAAAACTAAATGACGTGAAAATTATCCGCAAAGGCGTCAGCGGAATGACTGAGACCACTGTCCCGCTAAAGAAGATCCTCCGTGCTAAAGCTCCGGATGTTCCCCTTGAGGCCAATGACATTTTGTTTGTGCCCTCGAGTGCCACAAAGGCCGCAGCTTCCAAATCCATGGATGTGATCGTGCAGACCGCCAGCGCGCTTACCCTTGTCGCGGCGCATCCATAAGGCAAGGTCTAGGCAACTGCGGCACGCAATGGCGAGCCTGCTCCAGTCAGTTCCTCCAATAACGCAATGTATTCCGCGGCCGTTTGTTTTCGGGAGAGATGCTGCAACACGTAGTTTCTGCCATTCGCACCAAGCTGTTTGCCCAACCCGCGGTTATTTTCCAGATGGATGATCGCTTTTGCCAGTTCTTCTGCGGACTCTGGCATGATCCAGATCCCTGCCGCCGCGTTTTCTACAATCTTTCGCGCCTGTCCTTCAAGTCCCAGCACTATCGGACGTCCGCACGACATGAATTCCAGCATCTTGGTAGGAATCACGGTTTCAAAAACATCCGCCTTCTTCAACAAAACAAGGCAGGCATCGGATGCCGCTATGTATGCAGGTATTCTCTCTCGCGGTTGTGGCCCGGCAAAATGGAGATTCGTAAGGCCCCGGGAATTTGCCAGCGCGCAAATTCTTTCCCGGTCCGCACCCTCGCCAACTAGCATGAACTCTACCTGCGGTGCCGTCGCTCGCAGCCTGGCCGCCGCTTCAATCAGCGTGTCCAGGCCATGGGCCATCCCGATTGTCCCAATATATGAGACAAGGAATTTCCCTTCGACTCCAAGTTGGCTGCGCAGCGACGGATCAGCGTTACGCGGCGAGAACAGCTCTGTTTCTACCCCATTTTGAACGACAGAAATTTTTTCGGCTGGAACACGCCAACACCGTACCAGGTGGTCTTTAAATGCCGGCGAGACTACTACAATGTGGTCCGAGCTGCGATAAAGAAACCCCGCAATTTTCGCCAGTGTGCGGTATAGCGGCGATCCATCCCCGCCCATTCCCACCGCGGCCAACGACTCCGGCCATAAATCGCGGACCTCGAAAACAAATGGCACGCGCTTGCAACGGGCAATCCACCAGCCTGCCAGAGCAACCAGGATTTGCGGAGAGGTCGCGACGACTACGTCTGGGCGCCCCAGGAATGTTCCGGTAATTGCGGCGGAAACAGAAAATGAACTGTAATTCAGGATGCGCTCATAAGGCTTGCGATTAGGAAATGGCAGGAGCCAGCTGCGAACCACTCCAACCCCGCGATGCTCTTCTTTTACCACCAGCTTCCGCAACGCCCCCTTATACTCCTGCGGCACTAGGCCGTTTGGATGGTTGGGGAAACCGGTAAGTACCGTGACTTCATTTCCTAGCTGCGTCCAATGACGGGCAAGTTCGGAAGCGCGCGCGGCGGGAGCGCCGATCTCCGGCGGAAAATACTGCGAAATGTACAAAACCTTCATCCTTGGAAGTGCGTTTGCCTCAGTAATACGCAAGCTTGAACGCGCCCTTGTAACAAAGCGCCCGGCCACGCTTCATCCGGCTTTGGATGTAGCCATCCCATCGCGCCGCATACTCCGCAAAAATTTCATCGCCGGTCAATTGGTACATGATTCTCAGCTGTACAATGTGCAGTCGGTGGTAGAAAGGGCTGGCCACCATGGGAAGCAACGTGCCGGATTGCTCATATAGCGACCAGAAACCCAAATCGTAACGCGCAAGATTCCCGCGAAGTGTTAGAACGGCTTTCTCGAACAACGTTCCCGCTTCAGCGTTTTGACGCGCAAGCAAATAGTCATAGACTCCCCACGCAGCCCAGATAAAGCCATTCAAAATATGCGTCGGGGGAGAAACGATGTACTCCTCAAACCAGGTGTCGCCCTTTTCATCGGTGAGCGTAATGCCGCCTTCCGCAACAGGAGTCAAAAAGCTTGTGAACGCGCGATCGGCGGCATCGAGGTATTTTTGCCCGCCGGTTTGCTGAAAAGCCCGCAGTAATAGTGAAACGCCCTGCCCTTGCGCCAGGCCTGAATACCACGGCGCCTTCAACGGAGTGCGGTATTCCCAGTCAAATTCATGCTGCCAGACAAAAATGCCGTGCCGATTTTTTTCCAGGCGCTCGCACAACCAATCGGCGGCGGCCAAGACTTTTCGGCTGCGTTGTGGGTCCTGCGTTTCACAAAAGCGGTTGTAATTCCCCAGGCCCCATTGCGCAATGGCAATTGGGTTATACTGCGGTCCAATTTCACCTTGATAGTCGAGCATGGGGATCCCGTTTGCATCACGGATCCCCGCATAGTCCGCCTTGCTGAAGAAATCCATGTAATACGGACCCAGTGTGTCCGTGTGAATGCGCCGGGTCATCGTTGGCTTGTCGTGCCAGAAGCTAAGCTGGCTCTTTCCCGGCTGTAGATACGCGGCGAAAATCCGCTTGTAATATTGAAGCTTTTTACCAGCCATTGGGTCGGACTATAGCATGTGAACCGGGACATGCCCGGTGCTTGGTAGGGTTCATGGCGCATCGCATCGCTGTCATGAACAAGAGTGAATAAACTCCGTGGCATTCACTGGTTCGGGACGGCCGGAGGAACGCGAATCAAGAACACGCAAAGTTGCGAGTGTCGAAGTTACGATCTCTTCAAACGAAATTGGAGCTTCATCCTGCTTCTTGATCGCTTCAACGAACGCCCGCCATTCTCCATCATGACCTTTGTCCTGCCGGAAGATGGAGCGGAATTTTTGTTTCTTGCCCTGCTGCAACAATTCGCAACGGCGGAAATCCTCTAAAACGCACACCGAGTTCCCGCCAAAAACCTCGATTCGCTCTTTGGAGTAACTGGCATTCCCATTCGCGACGTAGGTAATCGTTCCTTGCGAACCATCCTCAAAGCTGAGCGAGATGACAACGTTGTCGCCGGAATACCGGCCCGCGTTACTCACATCTCTGCTGTGGACTTCGACCGGTCTCGTCCCAGTCAGGAAGCTGAGGAAGTCAATAAAATGGCACACCTCGCCGAGTATCCGCCCGCCTCCCTGCTCAGGATCGTTGGTCCAGTGGCCCCGCTGAACAAATCCTGCATTCACACGGTAATGCAGAGCAAGTGGTTCATGGATACCTTGTAAAAATGTTTTCATGCGCAGCGCCAGCGGCGCAAAGCGGCGGTTGAAGCCAACCATCACGAGCGGTTTCAACGCACGTGATTTCGCTGCGACAATTTTCTGCAACTCCGGCTCCGTGAGGCAAAGCGGCTTTTCGCAAAAAACGTTTTTGCCCGCATTCAAAGCCGCAATGACCTGCGCCGCATGCAAATGGTGGCGCGTGGCCACCACCACAGTGTTCACATCCGGATCTTCAATAACTTTGTTTTCGTCCGTCGCGCAAGTTCGAAAACCAAATTTCTTTCCCGCGTACTGCGCATGCGC
>Ga0134126_10011221_pt1 | contig 11295 bp, 10 predicted proteins | sample KB31752_FD_96881 | JGI IMG/M metagenome (GOLD analysis project Ga0134126, IMG submission 96881) | Terrestrial soil microbial communities with excess Nitrogen fertilizer from Kellogg Biological Station, Michigan, USA - KB3-175-2 | ecosystem: Environmental > Terrestrial > Soil > Unclassified ... | reverse complement strand
GACGCTTAAACCACAGCGAACCCTCGCCGCGGAAATCGGAGTTTGAGAAGCATTCCGTCCATTTGAAACTCTCACGGACACCTCTTCCTTTTTTAAGGTTTTCTACCACACGGCAGCCTTCGACGCCGCCGTTGTCCAACCCTGATACCACTTTTCTCGCGCTGTGAAGGCAGGCAGCGTTTTGCCGGGCCGAGCCAGCAGCACCTGGTAAAGCTCAATGTTGCCCTGCTGGAAAGCGTACGCCGAACCGGCCATGTAAAGAAGCCAGATGCGGTAGGTTTTTTCGGATACAGTTTTGAGAACGCTTTGCATGTTCTTCTGCAGATTTTCCACCCAAAGGCGCAACGTTTGCTCATAGTGGATGCGAAGGTTGTCAACGTCGCGCACCTCAAAGCCGACGGATTCGGCTATTTCCAGTACCTCGCTCAAAGTGGCCAACTCGCCGTCGGGGAATACATACTTGTCGATAAAGGAATCTTTCGCGGGAGGGCAGCTCGCCGATCGGCCGATGCCGTGATTCAGAAACAGGCCGTCAGGAGAAAGCATGCGCATCACGACGGCGAAATACTCGCGCAGGTTTCTCAGTCCGACATGCTCAAACATTCCGACGCTGGCAATTTTGTCGAAGGGTCTTTGCAACTCGGGAATGGTGCGGTAGTCCCGCAGCTCCACGTGGCACGTGCCTTCCAGTTGGGCGTGGTTGATTCTTTTGGCGGTCACGGATGCCTGTTCCTGGCTTAGGGTGATGCCGTACGTCTCTGCCCTGTAGCGGGAGGAAGCGTGAAGCAGAAGACTGCCCCAGCCGCAACCGATATCGAGGAAGCGCTCGTTCGGAGCCAGCGCGAGCTTGCGGCAGATCAGCTCCAGCTTATTGGCCTGGGCTTTTTCCAGCCCTTCGGAGGGCTCGCGAAAATAGGCGCAGGAATAGGCCAGGGTCGGTCCGAGCCAGGTTCGATAGAAGTCCACGGGAAGGTCATAGTGGTAGGAGATTGCATTTCGGTCCCTCTCTTTCGAGTGCTGTCTGCCGTAGCGGAACCACTGTGCCAGATCGGATGAGGAGCGCCAGAGAGTGCGCAAAATATGGTGGCCGGCGCTGCCCATGTGCTGGTACAGATGACGAACCGCTGGAAATGCGGCGAACAAGTCGCCCTCGACATCGAGATCCTGGTTGATGAATGCTTCGCCCAGGGTGCGGTCGGTTGGATCTTTCAGCAGTGCGTGCCAGGCAGTCGAAGACTTGATCACAAAGATGCACTGGGGCGGCTGGTTTTGAGAGGAACACCAGGACCATCCGTCCGCGCTGCGAATCGCGAAAGACGGGCCGCGATAATCGCGGAAAAGGTCTCCAAAAAGATGCGTGCGTTGCGTCTGGTTCGAAGCCGAAAGCATAGTTCCCCCTTCGTTCGACCGAATCGGCCCATAGAAGAAGCGGAGGGACTCAAAGCTATGAGCCAAAGTCTGCTGAATTCATGGTCTACCACTCCATGTAGAGAATCAACTGAGACTTAGAGTTGCCTAGCAGATCGAAATCTGATTTTGCAAATATTGAGTCGCCACAGCTTACAGGGGGTGTTACAGGATCGAAAAGAAACTGCATGCCGATGGGCTCGACATGCAGTAAACCAGTGAGCAGCCAGGCCGGTATAGGAAATGATGGCGACTTGAGGTACGACCGTACTGAATCCGATTCAACTCTTGTTCGGGAGTGAGCACTTCTGGTTGAGCAGTGATTCTCATTGTTACCCTCCTGCAATCTGTACCGGCTGGAGGGACGAATGGATTGGCGATCCGAAATTTTTTCTGAAGTCGTCGCGAAGGCACCTGGCGCAAGAATGATTTTTGAATTGCACCAACGGGCGAGGCTGTTCGCGCATTCAGGCGACGAGACTGGAGCGGACGATTCGAGTGCAAAAGAAAATGCCCCGCAGACTCTCAACATGAAAGCCTTCAGGGCAGGATGGAAGCGGACCGCCTGGTGTGAGCGACTACTTGTTGAGCTGTTCCATCAGATTGTTGATCATGCGGTTCAGGTCGGTGTCGGTGTGGCGCAGCTCATCGATCTTGGCGATGGAGTGCATCACGGTAGTGTGGTGCTTGTCACCGAAGTGGCGGCCGATTTCCGGCAGCGAGGCTTCAGTCAGTTGCTTAGCGAGATACATCGCGATCTGGCGCGGAACAACGATGGAGCGGGAATTGTTTTTCTGCTTGAGCTCCATGATCTTCATGCCGAACTGATCGGCGACAGCGCGCTGAATCACTTCGATCGTTACCTTGCGCACCTGCGTGTCAATGAATTGCTTCAGGCACTGCTGCGTAACGGCCAGGCTAATCTCCACGCCATGCAGACTGCACCACGCCAGAAGGCGAACCAGCGCGCCTTCCAGTTCGCGAACATTGGTGCGCACGTTCGAGGCGACGAATAGCGCCACATCAACGGGCAGCGTGACATGCTCGCTCTCGGCTTTCTTCTGCAGAATCGCGACCTTCGTTTCAAGATCCGGCGGTTGAATGTCGGCAATCAAGCCCCACTCGAAGCGATTGCGCAGGCGGTCTTCAATTTCCGCGAGTTCTTTCGGCGGTCGATCGCTGGCGATGACAATCTGTTTCATGCTTTCATGCAGCGCATTGAAGGTGTGGAAGAACTCTTCCTGAGTGCGCTCCTTCTGCGCCAGGAACTGGATGTCGTCGATCAACAGCACGTCGACGCTGCGATATTTGTCGCGGAAGCTGGACATGCGATCGTAGCGCAGCGAGTTGATCATCTCGTTGGTAAATTTCTCGCTCGATACGTAGCAAATGGAAGCCTGCGGCTGATGCCGTTTCACTTCATGTCCGATGGCATGCATCAGGTGCGTTTTGCCGTTGCCGACGGAGCCGTACAGGAACAGTGGGTTGTAGGCCTTCGAAGGACGCTCGGCGACAGCCTCGGCGGCAGCGCGGGCAAATTGATTTCCGTTGCCGATGACGAACGCATCGAAGGTATAACGAGGATTCAGTTGCGCGGCGGTGTCCCAGTCAAAGCGGGATTGCTGCGGCGCAGGGATTGCATTGGTGTTGTAGCGATTGCGAGCCGGATTGGAAGAGCGTGTCGGCTGCGGCGCAAAGCCGCCATCCTGACGCACGCGCGGCGGCGGGGCCTCTTCCTGCAAAGCTTCAAAGGAAACTTCATCGACCTCCAGCCCAAGCTGGTCGATGGCTTCCAGAATGTGATCGTTGTAACGTTCGCCGATATGCTCAAACTCGCGAGTGGGCACGGTGACGACTAACACTCGTCCTTCAATGCGACTAAAGCGCGTGGGCTTGAACCAGGTGTCGAAGGACTGGTGATTGATCTTCTTCTCAAGCGCGGTCAGGATGCGAAGCCAGGGATTGACGGCCGAGGAGGCTGTGGCGAGAAATGACATGCTGTTTTCACTTTCAACGTTGCGGCGCGACTGCCGATGCAAATGAGGAATCTGCATCGGAGCTTGCTCCTTCGAAGCTAAACAATACGGCAAACTTCATGTTCATGCGACGAACTTGAAATTGCCAAAGGTCGTGAGAAATGTTGGCTACGGTTTGTCCGATACTCGCTGAAAGTGATGGGCCTGGGGCGGTCAGAGCACACGGCACGGGTTGTTCGGATGACGTTAACGAAAGCCGATACTAGCACATTCAAGTGACGGTAGACAGCAGTGTTTTTTATCGCAAATCATTTCTTTTCGAAACTGCACCAAGGCTGGTGAAAGGCTGAGCCGGTGCCGGATTTGGATTGCCAAGGGGGAAAGTTTCTCGATGTCAATTCGGCGCGCGCACATCTTTTTCGCGTGCCGCTGCGTCACGTAGTTGTGTCATACGCCGTGCCTTTTCGACGAAGCGTGCACAGATAGAATAGCGGACCGAGGGCAGCCAGAAAAGTGCCGAAAAGAATCGCCGGTAACCTTGCCGTAATACGATCGGAGCTGGCGGCGAAGATGGTGAAGAAAACCAACGCTGTGGGAGCGATGCCGATCGTGACCGCGCCGACGCGCCCCAGGGGAACCCGGAAGGGTCGAACGAGCGAAGGTTCTCGCCAGCGTAAAACCGCGAGCGCCACAAATTCCAAAACCAGGCCCAATCCATAGAGCAGGATGTCGAGTTCGAGCAGGCGCGTCAGATTGAATCCGAGGGCTAGCGCCCACGCAACTCCGCACACTAGTACCGCGACCCAGGGAACGCCGTTGGCCATGCGACGCTCCAGCACCCTGGGGAGCAGACCGTCGCCGGCCATCGCGGCGGGAACGCGGGCGTACGAAAGCATCAGCGCGTTGAACATGGCGATGCCGGTGAGTGCACCGCCGGCAACCACAGCGATTGCAAGCCATTCGGCAAAATGCGGACCCACGTGCGCGCCCAAAATTCGCGCGGTCGCCACCCATGATCCGGTGACAAACATCGACGCGGGAATCCCAGTGAACGCAACCACCGCGATCGGCAGAACATAACTGCCGGCGACGAGCAGAACAGAAGCCAGCATGGAGCGAATGTAATTGCGCTGCGGGTCTTCAACTTCCGCCGCAATGGTGGATGCGTTGTCCCAGCCCATATAGTTCCACACGACGAAGAGCAGCGCAGTCACCATGCTGCCGTGCGGTGTTCGCCCCATGCTTGCATGCTGCACCGAGCTTGCCGCGACCTGGAATAAGCCACATCGCCACATGCCCAACCCAATAATGCCGAGAAAAGGCGTCAGCAGCAGCCACAGCATCCACAAAGAACCCTGGCCCACGGAATAGGCGCCCCGCAAATTCCACGCAACACAAATCACCACCACGGCCAGGGATAAAGCTACGCCGCGATGACCAGCCGTCAGTGCGGGAACCAATTGCCCGATGTACGCAACGGCTAGTGCGGGATAGATGGCCATGTCGAAGATGCTGGCGGAAAGCGACAGCCATGCTTCTTGAAATCCCCAGAAGCGGCCGAGAGCGCGGCTGACCCAGATATAGAAGCCGCCATCTTCAGGAAGTGCGCTGGCCAACTCGCCGACCATTAAAGCGGTCGGCAGGCTCCAGATGACCGGCACAATGAGGAGCAACAATAATGCGCGTCCATAGCCAGCTTGGCCGACGATGTCTTCCAGTCCATACGGACCGCCGGACACCATGAAATATGTGGCCGCAATCAGCGGAAGCAGCCGCAGCCGCCGCATAGAGCGCGGAGCTCTCCATGCGGCGTGTTCGGGCGTGGATTGCGGATGCGTCTCGACGATTCTTTCCTGGGTGGATTTGCTTCGTTCCGCGGACTTCATCGTGAGACAACGCCGATTGACATAGCGGGATGTTGGAGCGCGAATTGGTGCTTGCCGACTATCAAAGAGAACGATATGCTGTCCCACGCAGCATACGACACAACCGTGGAAGGCTACTATGACTAAATCCAAGATCTTTTTTTTCGGCCTGATTCTGGCTCTTCTTTGCTGTTCAAGCACGCGCTTGCGGGCACAGAGCGGCACCACCGCGCAGTGGGGGCGGCATATTACCTGCGCCTCGGATGACGGCCGGCGGCACTTTTGCCGCATCAACACTGGCGGGGAGGCACGGATGACGAACCAGCGCAGTGGCTCGCCCTGCATCCTTGGCAGAACTTGGGGATACGACAGAAATGGTATCTGGGTGGACCGCGGCTGTCGCGCTGACTTTGTGGTTCGTCCCGCCGGATACAGGCCGGGCCCTCCGCCGCCCAGAGGTCAAGTGATCACCTGCTCTTCGAACAACGGCGGTCGCAATTATTGCGGGGCAGATACCCGATGGGGAGTGCGATTGATCCATCAACGCAGCGGTTCCCCATGCATCCAGGGCCGCACGTGGGGCTTTGACGGCCGAGGAATCTGGGTAGATCGCGGCTGCCGCGCCGACTTCGCCCTCGGTCGATAAGCAGGTAAGGCGGGAACATTCTGGCGCGCATCGATACTGGCCGCCAGGGTGTTTCTGCCGATATCTTCGAAATTCGGGCGGCTGCGGTTCCATGCAAAACAACATTGCTCGGAGGAACCGGGCAGGCCGTCGGCCTCGGTTCAACCATTCGCACTAGGATGGCTGCATATGCGAGTGAAGTGTTGGTTGACGATTCTCCTTTGCCTGCTGGCCGCGAGCTCAAAATTTGCCCGGGCGCAAAAGACGCCGGCCACTCCACAAAAAGTGATTTTGGATACCGATATTGGCGACGACATCGACGATGCGTATGCTTTGTCGCTGGTGTTGACCAGCCCGGAACTGAAGCTGCTGGGCGTGACCACCGCATGGGGCAATACCGGGTTGCGCGCGCAATTGGTGGAAGGCCTGCTGTGCGAAACGGGAAAGCAGGGCATTCCCGTTTTCGTGGGAGTTCCAACCAAGGCAAACAACGTGTTTACTCAGGCGTCGTGGGCCAGCCGTTTTCCGCGCCCTGCAGATACGGATAGTGATGCGATCACATGGATGGCGAAGACAATTCGCGCCAATCCGGGCCAGATCACGCTGATTGAAATCGCACCTTTGAGCAATGTTGGGGCGCTGATCGATCGAGATCCCGCCGCCTTCCACATGCTAAAGCGGGTTGTCATGATGGGTGGATCGATTCATCGCGGTTATGGCGACCTGGGCTACGCTCCGAACCGTGGACCCTCGGCCGAATACAACATCGCCATGGATGTAGCAGCCGCGAAAAAACTGTTCGCCTCCGGGGTGCCTATCACCATGGCGCCGCTCGACTCAACCCAGCTCAAGCTGGATGAGGTGATGCGGTCGATTTTGTTTCACAAGAGCACTCCCCTCACAGACTCGCTTGAGGTGCTGACGCAGGAGTGGGGCGGCGAAAACTCCGCCACGCCGACGCTGTTTGATGTGATGGCGGTGGAGGCGACGATCGACAGCGACCTATGTCCATCGCAGCCCATGCATATCGAAGTTGACGATGCTGGGTACACGCGCCCGAAATCGGGAAAGACGAACGCCATGGTGTGCCTGCATTCTGATTCCGACCGCTTTTTTCAATTTCTTTTGCCGCGCCTGATGGAGCAGAGACTTGGAATGGCAAGCCCGAATCCGGGTTGTTTGGCGCCGTCAGAAAAAAAGTAGAGGCGGCGGAATTCCCACTGCGGAGAGGGCGACGCTTTGCATCTAAGTTTCGTGGCGCACAGCCGCGTTAGCCCCATATTGTGGGAGTTCGATGAAGTCTCGCGGTAGGTCTCGCATCAAGATCGCATTGATTATTTTTGCCGGCGTGGTCGTCGTGACAATTGCAGCGGCGTGGTACTGGCCGCACAATCCTGATCGCTACCTTCCTATGGCGCTTGCGAATGCGGAAAAGAGAACTGGCCTGCAGATCACCGCTCGGCATCTCGAAATTCGCTATTTCCCTCTGCGAGTGCGGGTGTATGACCTCGAAGTCAAAAATCCAAAGCCGTTTCCGGCGGGAGATTTCCTGAAGGTTCCCATGCTGGAGGCTTCCGTCGAATGGACGCCGCTGCTGTCCCAAAGAAAGATTGTGATTCGCTCGCTGGTGCTGCATCAACCGGCGGTCGATTTTATCTCCGATCCCGACGGCCTGTGGAACTTTCAAAATCCAGACGGACCGAAAGATCAACACGCTCGCTTTTCGACCGGGTCGATTGCGAAGCTTGAAGTGCAGAACGGGGTACTCATGGGATCGGTCCTGACGGAACCACTGGACAGGCCGGGCCCGGTGATTCTGGAGTTGCGAAACGTGAATGGCGACCTGAATCAGATCCAATTTCACCCGCATGGCCAGGGCGCGCCGCTGCAAGTAATTCAAGGTCAGCTAACGGCGTCGAACGCCGGCTTTGGCTCCATCCATACAAAAGATTTGCGGTCCGACGTTCAAATTCAGCCGTTGAAATTGATTTTCAAGAACTTTAAAGCTAAAACCTACCGTGGAGAAGCCAAAGGAGATTTTGGCTTCAATTTCCAGGAAAAAAAGACGACGTTCCATGTGAAGATGCATGTCACCGGAGTAGGCATGCCGTATCTCCTTGCTGAATTTGAAAATGGACCGGCGAAGATGACGGGAATGTTGGAGGCCAGCCTGGATGTAGGCGGAGTGATTGCATACTCTGCGAACCCGCTGGACGATATGAATGGAACGGGCACACTGACGGTACGTCAGGGACAGTTGCCGGGCTTGAACCAGAATCCCAGCATGAAGCAGGTGGAAAAATTTCGAACTAAGAATGCGGCGGGAAAGCCTCCATCGGCATTCTCTACCTTTGGCGGAGACATGGAATTGAAAAAGCAGCGGATGTACAGCAAGCGAGTCGCTGTGGACTTTTATGGCATTGATGTCGATATGACGGGGAATATGTCGCTGACGGGCGGTCCAGTACATTACAAAGGAACGGCCACCATCGAAAAAAGGCAGGGCTTCTTGACCACCACCTTTGCGCGTTTGTTCAAGCATGCCAAAGAAAAAGATGGACGCCTGGAGTTTCCAATCGCGCTAACCGGTACGTTGGCGAACCCACAATTTACCGTTGTCCATTGAGGCCCGTAAAAAAAGCATTCGCCGGATGCACGGCATCACGGCTTTTGCATCCAATGGGCTAACACGTGGCGGACGCGTTCGCCGCAAGGGAGACAGAATGCTAACTATAGCTTTAATCGTTCTACTTTTGATTGTCCTTTTTGGCGGATATCGCATGGGACCCGGAGTCGGCTACTACGGCGGCGGCGGCTTGGGGCTGATTTTGCTGATCGTTATCGTGCTGTTACTGTTGCGAGTGATCTGAGCGAAAGACGAGAAGGGGAAGAGGCAGGAATTGCGTGGGCTCCCACAGGCCGACGCGGTTCCTGCCTTTCTTGCTTTGAAGGCCTTTGCTTGCAGCCGGGCAGGTGCCGGTTTTGTGTAAGGACCGATTGTCCGGTATACTCAAGGTTTGCTGTCTACATAAGATTTTCTGTTTAGGAGCGCACTCCGATGCCGAAGCGCACATTTCAACCGAATCGCCGCCACCGCGCCAAGACGCATGGCTTCCGGACCCGCATGAAGACCAAAGCCGGTCAGGCCGTATTGTCGCGCCGTCGCGCCAAGGGCCGCAAGCGCGTGTCTGTCAGCCCGGGCTACCGCGACTAACCCTGGTCGCCGCGTTCGCCTGTTCCCCGCCGCTCAAAAACCTCCTATTTCCCTGGGATTCGCTGTTCGACACCGCCGCTTCTTGTGGGGCTGCCACATTGCCGCTGGTTCTTTGGCCCGGTTGCGCGACAATAGGACCAAGAGTGAGCGATGCCGGCCCCATCTCCAGTTCGAGTCCGCAATCCCGTCACGGCAACGCGACAGGAATCCAGATTGCGCAAGCATGCTGATTATCAGCGGGTTTATCGCGAGGGAAAACGGCAGTCGCTGCCGCTGATGACGTATTTTTTCGCCGCTCGCACGCCGCAGAATGCGACTGATCTGGGCAGCAGTGGGACGCCAATGCGTCGCCAAACAATGGAAATCCCTGCGGGCTCCAGGGTTGGCCTGACGGCTGGCCGAGTGTTGGGGAACGCGGTTGAACGTAATCGCATCAAGCGGCGTATGCGGCAGGCGATTCGCCAGGCGCAGACGGAGCTGACGGCCAATGTGGATGTGGTGCTGCATCCACGACGGACTGTGCTGGAAGCCCAATTTTCCGAGATTGAGCGCGACGTGCTGCGGGCGTTTCGTGCAGTCCAACTGATGCAAAAGAAGATCATCCGCGCAGACTCGAGCCATGGCAACTAGTCAGGAGCGGCGCGCGGCGCGGGTGGAGCGGCTGGCCGGCTTCTATCATCGTTGGATTTCTCCCGGCTTGCATGCTCTGTCCAGCTCTCTGCTGCCGATGCCCGGCGGATGCCGTTTTCAGCCTACGTGTTCGGACTATGCGGCGATCGCGGTGGCCCGCTATGGCTGGCTGCGCGGGACCGGAATGGCAATCGCGAGAATTTCGCGCTGTCATCCGTTCAGCGGCAAGGGACGGCGTGGCGGTTTTGACCCTGTGCCGTAGGTGCTTCCGACGACCGGTTTTATCCCGATGTGACCGTCTCGCGTGGCGCAGGCGGCTTGACCCTCCTTTACTGCCTGCAAGCGGGAGATAAAAACGGGTAGGATAGGTATACCCGCATCTGCGCGAACCGTCCCGGCACATCGAACCCGAGAAGCGTCGAGGAACGATCGAGACAGCAGAAAATCCAGCATCCACCGCAGGCACAGCCTGGCCGTGGAAGCGTTTGCGCTGAATTTGCAGTGCGGAAATTGAATGCATCAGGAAGTCTCTTGGCCGAATATAAAAATCCTAACCAGCATGGCGGCAAGCAGGACACGAACACCCTGCTGATGTTTACGGTTGTATTTGTGGCAATTCTGCTGGGCATGCAATTTCTCCGGCCGAAGCACCCGGCAACTCCGGCTCCAGCGCACACCACTGCTGCGAAAACGAACACGAGCGAGCCAAACAGCACAGCCCCGGCTGCCGGGGACACCGCTGCAAAAGCCGCGCCGAACCCCGCGGCTGAGGAAGCAACCGCTGCGTCAACCCCGAAGGTTGCCGCCGCAACCCAGAGCACCACGGTTGTCGAGAACGAGCTGTATCGGATTACCTTCAGCAATCGTGGCGGCGAAGTGACTTCGTGGATCTTGAAGAAGTACACCAATTACGATGGCAAGCCGCTCGACCTGGTACACAACGTGGCGGCAGAAAAATTCGGCTATCCGCTGTCCCTCTATACCTATGACGCTGGACTGCGGCAGCGCCTGGCGCAGGCACTGTATGTGCCTTCCGCTACTGGCACGCTGATGGCGCCAAACCAGTTGACATTTGAATATTCTGCCGGCGGCCTGGCGGTTCGCAAGACCTTTCATTTCGATAACAGCTATGTGGTCACGGCAGATGTGAGCGTGACTCAGAATGGCGCGCCGATCGAGGCACTGATCGCGTGGCCTGCGGGATTTGGCGATCAGCGCGACGCGCGAGACTACTCCTCCTATCAGAAGATTGATCGATCCAGTGACGGCAAGGTGGAAAGTATTTCGCCGAAAAAGGTGAGCGACGGCGAAACAAAGGCGGGCTCGCTCGAATGGGGCGGGGTTAGTGATCTGTATTTTGCGGCGATGTTTTTGCCGGAAACGCCGGCCAACAGCACCTTCGTCGCGTTGCGCCACACGCTGGATATTCCCAAAAATCCGGACGAACCGAAGACCAGCGAGACTGAGCCTGAGATGGTGCTAGGTGCGGCTGTGGGTGCGGCGAACGGCCCCACAACTGTGCGGATTTTCGCCGGGCCCAAGTCGTTGGGCGTATTGTCGTCGATCCGCGCCATGGGG
>Ga0134126_10011220_pt1 | contig 11295 bp, 7 predicted proteins | sample KB31752_FD_96881 | JGI IMG/M metagenome (GOLD analysis project Ga0134126, IMG submission 96881) | Terrestrial soil microbial communities with excess Nitrogen fertilizer from Kellogg Biological Station, Michigan, USA - KB3-175-2 | ecosystem: Environmental > Terrestrial > Soil > Unclassified ... | reverse complement strand
GCCCGACTACCGCCGGCACTCTCGACGGCCCCCTGGCCTTCGATACCGCCGTGAGCGCCCGCGCAGCCGACATCAAAAAGCTGCAGTCGCCGGTCGTCGGGCAGGCCGACATCCTGGTGGTTCCCGATCTCGAAATCGGCAACATGCTGGCCAAGCAGCTTGAGTATCTTGGCGGCGCGCAGATGGCGGGAGTCGTCCTCGGAGCCCGCGTGCCGGCGATCCTCACCAGCCGCGCCGACTCCGCTGAAACCCGGCTGACGAGCTGCGCCGTGGCCATGCTGATGCACTATGCCACGCACCCAACCCTGAAGGTCTAAAGGCTCCACGCATCATGCAAGCGCCGCCGGAACCCACGCTCCGGCGGCGTCGTCTCATCAATCCGTCGCCAGGCTGAGCTGGTGCCGCACATCGGCACCGCGAATCCAGAAGATCACGTCCGTAGCGATATTCGACGCATGGTCGGCAATCCGTTCCAGCGAGCGAGCCACGAAAAGCCCATTCATCGACTGCTGGGTATGAACCGGATCACGCTGCACCAGGTCAAGCAGATCGGCGTGGGCCCGGCGATTGAGGCGGTCGACCTCATCGTCCATCTCGCGGACGTGGTCCGCCAGGCGCGCATCGCCATCGAGAAGCGACTGGATAGCCGAGCGGATCATGCGTGTGGTGCACTCTGACATGGCGCCGAAATCCACGGGCAGCTCGATGGATTGAAGTTGCAGGGCCTCGCGTGTGCGGCGTGCGATCCCGACCGACTGGTCGCCGATGCGCTCGAGGTCGCCATTAATCTTGATGACCGCCAGGATGAACCGCAGGTCGATGGCCATCGGCTGTTCTTTGGCCAGCAGTTCGTACGCCATCTCGTCCAGCTCGCGCTCGGCGGTGTTGATGGCGGTCTCGTTCCGGCGCACGTACTGGCACAACCCCTCGTCCCGTTGCAGATAAGCATCCACCGCCGACTCCACGGCTTGCTGCGAGAGAGCAGCCATGGCGAGAAGCTTGTCTTTCAGTTCGGCAAGTTGTTGCTGGAAATGGATGCGCGGCACAGCTTCTCCTTCCTACGATTCTGCATCATGCTATGTTACACGCCCGAGAAAATCGTCGCGCGGTACCACGGGAGTGAGCACCCGGAACGACCCATCGCCGGTTTCGGCCCTGCACTCCCCGGCCATTAAGATGAAGAAGATGAATGCGCACATGCTGCACATCGATCCCCGCGCACACGCGGCCCGCGACGTTTACAAGCTGATGACGGGCCTGATTGTGCCCCGCCCCATTGCGCTGGTTTCCACGGTGGATGGAACGGGAGCCGCCAACGTGGCGCCGTTCAGCTTCTTCTGCGGCGTGGGCTCTGTGCCCCCGACCCTGCTCTTCTGTCCCGCGCTGCACCGCGTGCATCCCGATCCCGCGCTGCGCAAAGACACCCTTCGCAACGTCGAGGAGACCGGCGAGTTCGTGGTCAACGTGGTGAGCGAAGCCATCGCGGAGGCAGCGAACCTCTCCGCCGCCGAAGTGCCTTCCGACGTGGACGAATTTGCCCTCGCCGGTCTCACTCCATTGGCAAGCGAAGTAGTGCGCCCGCCACGCGTGGCCGAGTCGCCCGCGCACATGGAATGCAAGCTCCTCCAGGTCATCTATACCAGCCGGGAACCCGGCGCAGGCGTCATCGTAGTGGGGGAGATTGTTCGCTTTCACGTGCGCGAAGAACTGTCGGAGAACTTCCGCGTCGATCCTGAAGGCCTGGATGCCGTGGGCCGTATGGCGGGGAATACGTGGGTCCGCACGCGCGACCGCATCGAACTGATCCGGCCAAAGTAGCCGCCGGCGCTCACCGCCCCTCACGCTACTGGCCTCGTCACGGACAGGTCTGCACTACCAACTTTTGCAATCAGCAATGGATCAAAAAGGGGGACCGCAATCATGAACCCCGGTGAACCCAGCCGCACGGCCCTGATGATCGCCCGGCAACGAGCTGCTCACCAGGTACTCGATCATGGCTCAATCCTCCATGACCCATTTGCCGTGAGCATTCTGCGGGAAGACGAACAGGACTTGCTTCAATTTGCCAGCAAACACCCGCAGGCCAGCATCGGACGCCTCTTCACCGCCGCGCGAAGCCGGATTGCGGAAGATGCAATCGCGAAAGCCGTCGAACGAGGCGTTCGCCAAATCGTCATCCTCGGCGCCGGACTCGATACGTTCGCCCTCCGGAATCCTCATGGCGCACGCAACATCCGAATCTATGAGGTAGACCACCCGGCGACACAGGCATGGAAACGCCAGCGACTGGCAGAGGCAAATGTCGCGGTTCCGCCCTGGCTCGTGTTCGTGCCTGTCGATTTCGAGCGGGACGATTTGGGAGAGAAGCTCGCACCCGCAGGCCTGCAGCGTGACTCCCCAGCATTTTTCACCTGGCTCGGAGTCGTTCCTTATCTAACGCCGGACGCGATCGAACGCACTCTCCACACCATTTCGTCCATCCCCGATGCGGAGGTGGTATTCGACTTCATGGAACCTCCCGAGGCTTTTTCGGCAGATCTAAGGCAATTAGAGAAGGCGCGGACCCAACAGCTCGAGAAAATGGGGGAACGTTCCGACACCCGCTTCGAGTCGGCGAAGATGGCAGCGACTCTCCGCGCCCACGGATTCGATGCGATCGAGGATATCGATTTCCGTCAGATCGTGGACCGGTTCGGCCCCGCCATTCCTACGCTTGCACCCGGACACCTCGGCGCGCATATTGTCCACGCAACGCATTCACGAAACCTGGTGATTAATCGCAAACAGTGACTCAGGAGTTGCGCTATCGCCGCTTACGATACTGACCGCGCCACGAGGGCAGCGTTTCAACATCATCAGCGCTGTCCCAGCGGCTGACGCGCGGCGATTTGACTGGATGGCTATGTTCCTTCTCGCGCTCACCCTGCTGTGACGGGGCGCGCGGTGGAATGATCTCCGGTGGCGCCGTCACTTCGGCGGTTACAGCTCTCTGACCGGAACTCGCAATCTGTGGCGGTGTCGCCGGCTGCGCGAAGACTGCTCGTTCGCCCTGGCGTTCCGACCTGAATTCGGTCTCGGAGTACGCCTTCCGCAGTTCCGCTTCCTTTTGCAGATTGCGTATTCCCAGCGAGGTCATCAACGTCCTGAGTCCTCCCAGACGCGATGCCGTGCTGTTGGGCTTATCTGCCCCGGTTACCGGCACGAGGGAATCCGGTCCAGTGGCCATGAGCGAAACCGACTGCGGAATAGGATGTACAGCCAGCGGTTCCGGCGCAGGCGTCGCGCGTACGGACGCAGCCGCGGCAATCGGTTCCGGCTCTGGCGCTCGCGACAAGCCGCTCCAGACCTGACCTTCCGATTCGGATGGTTCCACTGCCTCGCGGAACGGCGCGGCAACTGAAGCCGCTTTCACGCCGGAGCCGTGGCCGACATCCGCATCCTTCGACGCTTCCAACGAGGATTCACGGAGCGTGGCATCTAAAGCCGGCTGCGCCGCCGCGATGGGCTGCGGCTGCGGCTGCGGCTCGTCCATCAGGTACCGCACCGCTTCGACGTTGCGAACAGGCTCGGAAACCGGCAAATCAGCCGGCCTGCGGATCTCAGCAATCTCGATATCCTGCGCCGGCTCGCTCACGACCGAAGCAGTTGCGGCGGCATGGTCAACAGAATTCTCCGCAGTATGGGAGGGGGGAGCAGGCGAGGTCCGCGGATACTCCGGCACCCCCTGCTCCTCCTCGGGCTGTGGAGTTTCCGCATGGTTGATCGATAGCGCTTCATCGTGTACGGACAGGGCCGCCGCAGGGCGCAACTGCTCGTTGTTCTCCGGCGCAGCTTCCGCACCCCGTACATCGGATTTCGATTCTTGTGGGACTGCTGCGCTCGCGGGCTGGTGCGCGATCAAGGGTGAGCTCGCAACGACGGCGGCCGCCGCCGGCGCTCTTTTGGCCTCCTCTTCCGGTTCGGAAGGGATGTTCCACAAGGAATCCAATGAAGCTATAGGCTCTTCCGCGGTGATCTTCGGCTCCCCCCGGTCGGCCACCGCACTGGCGCATTCGGCGGTGCGGTTCTGCGCGCGCACATGGGCTTCGACCGCGAGTACAGATTCGCGGAAGCTGGGATCCGCATTCGCGAGAGTTATGCGATTCAGCACGAAGCCGACCGAATCGACTTCCAACCGCTGCAGCGTGCGAGCCACTTCGCGCAATTGGGCCTTTGTGGTGATACCGGATTCGATAACCACAATCGCTGCATCCACAAAGCGGGCCAGGTATTCCGTTTGCCCCGAAACGAGCAGCGGCGCAGTATCCGTGACCACTACCGTGTCCTCGCCGATCTCCTCATTCACCTGCTGCAGCAGGGCGGACGAACGGCTTCCCCGCAGCGAAGGCACCAGGTCGGTTCCAGCGTGCAACGCGGCGGCAGCGGGCTGCGGAGATCCCACCGCATCCACGCGAACGGTCTCACGCCCCATCGCCTCCAGCAGGCTGCTTACCCGAGTTGAGACCGTGGTGACTCCGGCGCCAGCAGCCACACCGGTGAAGATGCAACTGTTCAGCAGTCCCTGGTGATGGGCATGCTCCACGGCCGCAGCCACGCGAAGCATGTATTCCTCGGCCACACCGGTTCCCACCTCAAAAAGGTCGGGGACCTGCGCCATGGGAGGAAACCCAAGCACCCGCTCAACATCGAGTGCGATGTAAACGCGGGGATCCAGGTTATATGCCACGAGCGCCGTGCCAAGCGCCAGCACCAGCCCGGCAAGTATCACGATAAAGCCATTGCGCAGATCTTTGCTGCGTTGGGCATGCAGCGGCGGCAATGCAGCCGAGGCAAGATACACCGCGCCGGGAGCGTTGCTCTCCATGGTGAGGTTGCGGTACTGCTCATCGACCACGGTGAAACGGCTCTGCAGGCGTTGAATATCCGCGGCGAGCTCGTTCGATCTCTGCAGACGCGGTGCAGCGGTTCCGGCAGCGCCCGTCAGTTGAGCCAACTGCCCGTTCAGCCGCGCTTCCACACTCGAGGTGCGCTCCAGGTCGTTCTTCAATCTCTGCTGAATCTCGGACCCGGCCTTGGCGCGCAGTTCGCGCGTCATGGAGTCCAGCGAAGTGTTGATTTTGCCCAATTCCTCCGCGTCCTGCTTGTAGAGCGGATGATTCGGGGTGAGGTTCGCCATCTGCGAAATCAGGTCCGATCGCCGCTTGTTGAGGGCGGTCTTCATGCTCACCAGGCCCGGATCGGCGGCGACCATCGTATCGGCTTCCGCGTCGAGCGCGGCATTTGAGTTTTTCTGGCCTGCGAGCGCCGTCAATCTGGCCGCTGCGATGTCGTTGTCAGTGCGCGCCTTCACGAGCTCGGCGCGGGTCTGGGCAATTTGATCGTCAATCGGATTCGGACTGGAGCCGGACGCTGAGGCCATTCCCAGCTTCCGCGTCAGGTCGTCCTGTTCGGCACGATCGCCGGCAAGTTCCTTGAGGATACGGTCGCGCTCATCGCGCAGAAGCTGGAGACGCTGCGGATCGCCTGCGCGCTCCTGCTTTGTGGCGCTTTCAATGAAAGCAGCCGCCACCGCGTTGGATATCTGCGCCGCCTCGTCGGCGCTGCTCGCCATTGCAGTGATTGAAACTTCGTAGGCCGTGCCCACTCGCACGACTTCGATATCGCTTCCGAGGCGGTCTGCCGCTGCCTGCTCGCTTTCCGACTTGCCGCGCCAGCCAGGAATCCGATTCACCGCCGCCGCCAGAACATCGGGACGGGTGACATCGTGAACCTGCTGCTGGATGTACGACTCGTAGGTGTTGGCGTCATACGGCCACTGTTGTGTGGGGCCATTCTCGATGACGCGGTGCGGCGCCGGCTGCACATAGACCTGGCTCTCTGCTTTATAGGTATTCCAGCGCCGAGCCACTTGAAACAGTGATAACGCCAGTGCCACCAGCAGGATTGCAATGACCTTCCGGCGGTGCATTTGCAGCGCTCGGCGGAAATCGAGGTGGAAGAACACCTGCTGCGGCTGCGACAGCGGCATGCTTCGGACTGTGTTCGGAGACAGCGCTGCACCCGCCCCGTCGGCGGTCGTCGATTGCCCCCGCAAGTTCGTCACAGGGCACCGTTGACGGCAGCCAGAACAGCCAGGCTCGCCAGCGGATTGATCCGCTCAAGCAAGAAGCTCGCGCGATAAAACCCGCTTTGCGGCACATAAACGATTTCGCCTGGCTTCAGCGAAATCTCCAGCGACTTGGCCGGATTGAGGAGGTCATTGAATGCGATGCTGCGCGAAGTGCCCGACTTGGGATCGACTACCTGAATATGCGGCCTGCCCCCTGCCTTTTCGGTGATTCCGCCGGCGTCGGCGAGCACGCTGATGAGCGTGGAATTGCTATTGAGCTGGACCGCTCCAGGATGATTGACTTCCCCGAGAACGGAGACAAAGCGCTCGGAAGGATCGGGGACGTAAACCACGTCCTCGCGGCGCAGACGGATGTCGGCGAGTGGATTGCCCGATTCCACAAGCTGGCGCAGTTGCACCCACATCACCTTGTCGCTGCCGCGATAGATGGCGCACTGGTCGGGAATCTGTGGGCGCTTCAGCGGGCCGACGAGCGGCAGTCCCCCGCGCGTGATCGCCTCAAGCAGCGTCGGCTGGCCATCGAAGATCATCGGTCCCGGGTGGTCAACAGCACCGAGCACAAGAACGCGATTGGCGGTGTATTTGGTGACGGTAACGAGAACGCTCAGGTTGGCGTAGTAGGGCGCGAGCGCGGTCACGATCTTCTGCGCCGCTTCGCTGCGGTTGGCGCCGGCCAGCATGATCTCGCCGGCGACAGGCAGGGTGATGCGGCCGTCGGGGCCGATCACCAGCTTGGCCTGCAACTCGGGTCGTCCGGTAAAGTCAATCTGGATTTCATCTCCGCGGCCGAGTTGGTACTCCTCGTCGGCGGCGGGCTCGAATTTGCGCAGCGCCTCAAGAGGGTTGGATTTGAGCTGCGGATTCGGCGGATTCAATTCCTGGGGTGCGGCGGTATCTGCGGTTGCCGGAACCTGGGCTAGGGCTCGGAACGCAGGTGTGCTGATTGCGCTCACAACGAGCACACCCAGACACACGTTGGCGATAGACCCGAACATTGCTTTCGCTTCCCCGCTCCAGCCGGCGAATGATGCTCTCGAGGACTTCCAACTGCCGAGAGCCTGAGGATGCGCCGGCTTAAGAGACTACGGTTGAGGTCTGATCCCCTCGCAGGATGTTTTTTTGCAACTCCCGAAAACCAAACACCTTCGCTGAGCCCCACTCCAGTTGGTCCAGCCGAAAGCGTCAACACGGCAAGACTACGCAACCTGCAGAAAAATCAATATCCCACAAAGGGTTGGTACGTGATTGGCCTTTGGTAACCAGCAAGCAACACCAACTGGAACCTTCGGGTTAAATACTTCCAATTTCAACTATTTACGGTCGCTCGTTTTCGTTCGTCCGGCAGGCTTTTCCATTGGGTAGCATCGGCCCGCATTAAAGATGAGCGGACCGCCGGCGCCGCCATCCGATCCGTCCATTTTCTTGAGATAGCAGTCCTCCGCCGGATTCCCATAGCTGTGGCCGTCCGGTCCCGCGCCGCCGGTCACGTCAGGACCGGTGGCGGGAAACGGCAGTCCGCCCCACCACGACGGCTTGCCCGTCAGGTAAAACGACGCCGGAAGAGTATGAGAGATTCCAGGCAGCCACGAGATACTCCCGCCTGCATCGTTGAAATTGCCATGGAGCACGTCCGTTTCGGAATTGTTGGGCGCGTGGCACGGCGGTTTGCCCCCGCCACACCCGTCGCCGGAGCCGTCGTCATTGGCGCTGCCGTACCCGAAAGTGATCCCCACGGCCTCTTCGTAAGCGCGCTTCTGCGGATATTCGAGAATTCCCGCGTGGTCCAGCGGCTCCGAGTACCCGCGAAGGGATTGCATCTGGCTGCTGCCAATCACGTTGCCGATCAAGCTGTTACGTGAGCTGGTGTAGGAGAGTTGGATGGCCCGCGCGGCTTGAAATCCGTAGTGCGACGCGGAGGCACTGCAGTTCACCGGGCCGCGCCCTTGCAGCGGTGAGCAGATGCGGTTGGTCCCGAGCACCCAGTTGCGGAATGCGATCGTGTTGCTCGAACTACCCCACACAGAGTCGGCGTAGATCGCCGTTAGTACATTTCCCTCCAGCAGATTGAACTGCGGATGAGCGCCGTGGAAGTCAACGCCTCCAATCACCACGTTGGGCGCTTCGCTGTCGAACTCGCCCATCATGTAGTTGTAGGCAATGACGTTGCCGGCCGCTCCCCACTCGAGCATGACGGACTCATGGGTGCGTTCAATGATGTTGTTTTCGATAAGCGTTGCGCTGGTCTTGAGGGCCAATTGAATGTCGGAATCGTGTGCGCCGGCAACGTGATGAAACGCGTTCGAAAAATAACTGTCGCGCACCTCGTCCCGGTATCCCCACTGGACCGAGACATGATCGCCGTCCGCGTAATTGGACTCAACACCGCGAACCCAGCAGCCGGCGCACATGTCCATGAGGAAGTTCGTGCCGTAGCCGGTGTTATTGGCGCGAACCTGCAGATCCTCCACCCCGGCGGAGAGGACAGCCATGACGAACGGAACGGCGGTGGGATCGTGGGGGTACGCGGAATACACCGCGGGTGAAATGGACACCGAATTTCCTGCGACTGCTGTCACCTGCACGATTTGACCGCGAGCCAGCGAGCCATCCTTCGACCATCCTCCGTCGCACCAGTTGCAATTGCCCCCGCTGCCGGCGGAGGTCACATAGGCAGGATCGTTACGTTCTGCAATAGCAAGAAACGAGCCGGGAACGATACCAGAGGCTGAAATCAATTCGATATGCGTGGCTCCGGCAGAAGGTGCCGGGTGGATGACGCGAGGACGAAACGGCACGCCGCCGGAACCCATCGCAATGACAGCTTCTCCTGATCCGGTAGCGTTCAGTATGGTTTGGTCGGCACCGGCTCCGCGAAGCGTGACGTGTGAGGGCACGTGAATGCTTCCGGCAACGGTGTAGATGCCAGGCTCAAGATAAACCGACTGCTCGGCAGGACAGGCGGCCAGCGCGGCATTAATCTGCAGAACCGTGGCGGATGGCTGCAGATCTGCGCAATGCACAGCGCGAGCAGGAATGACGCCGACTCCGGCAGCAGACCAGTCAATCCCACGATCCTTGGCAAGGAACGGCCGCCATGACTGGCACACACAACAACCGGGAAATACCAAGACAAGCATCCAGCCGGCGATGATCCCTCGCAAGCTCATCGGATCATCTCACTCATCTCGTTTCGGAATTCGGTCAGGCGAATCGTCCCGTATGAGCGGAATCGCGGTTCTCGATTCTTTCATCAGCAGTCACACTCTGCTGACCAATTCCGCCGCCGTGGATCTTCCCGCCAAACTGTCCACGAGCGCAAAATACTCTTCCTGCTTCACCTTCCAATTGTTTGCGCCGATAAATTCGGAGCAGTTCCTGCGCAATTCCGCCATGCGCTGTGGGCTCTCGATCAACTCGACGACTTTGTCTGCAATCTCGCATGCATTGCCCGACTCGAAAAACTGTACCAGCCGATCGTTGAAATAGAACTCATCGATTCGCGTGCGCGTTGCCAGCACCGGCACACCCATGGCCATGAATTCCATAATCTTGGTGCTGAAGGCGATGTCGCCGAAGCCTTCCTTGCGCTTGGGGACCACTCCAAGATCAATGCGCGACATCGTTTCCGCCACCTGCTCCAAGGGAATTAGCCCGGTGAGCGAAACGCGGTCTTCGAGCTTCCGCTCAGCGATCAGACGCCGGAGATTTTCCCGCTCGGGACCGTCGCCAATAATCAGGAATCGAAGCCCAGGCACACGGTCTCGCAACAGGGCCACGGCCTCCACAGCAATATCCACGCCCTGGTGGCGGCTAAGCGTTCCTGGATAACAGAGGATGAACTCGCCAGCCTGCGGCTTCCGCGGGGCGCGCCGGTGAAAGATACGTGTGTCGGGATAGTTGAGGATGATTGTGCATTTGGAAGGCCGAACCGAGCGCCGGCCCAGAACAGCTTCCTGGACCATGTGATTCACAACGATCACGTGATCGACGTAGGCAATAGACAGCTTTTCAATGAGGGCCAACAACCGGAATGTAAAGGATTTTTCGCGAATGCGGAACTTGCTGGCATAGAACTCGGGCACGATTTCGTGCATGTCCAGGATGACGCGAGCCCCTCGAATCCGCTGCAGCACGGTTGCGAACACCTCGAAATCAGGCAGGTTATGCACGTGGATCAAGTCATAAGGCTCACGAAGCTGTTTGAGCAGGAACCATGCGGAGCGAAAGAAGAAGAGCAGCATCTTCAGCAAATAACTGAACGGGCCCTTCTCGTCGCGCACGCGGCTTTGGATACGGAAGACGCGCACGCCTTCGATGAATTCGCATGGTTGCTGGCCGGCATGGCCGACAGCAATGGCGTCCACCTGGTGGCCACGGCGGGCCAGCGCCTCCGCATAGCGCCGGACGCGGTTGTCGGCGTCATAAAAGGAGTAGGCCAGCATGCAGATTTTCATCGACGCAACCACTTAAGGGCCGACCGGCAATTCGACAGATGTTCGGCTGAGGTTCCGATGATAGGAAAACAGGCGAGATCACACATAGGCTATTCCACCGAAGGCACAGCCTCTCCCTCGGAGGTGCTATCGGAGGGAGCGGCAGCGCGGCGCGGCCGGGCACGCAATTCGCCGAGAAGAGTTTGCATAGTCCGCAGGGGCGCGGGCCCGCCATACAGGATCACGACCGATCCCAGATAAATCACGGTGAACAGTGCGGTTGTGCATGCGATGCGCATGGCGGCGCCCGCGGTGCCAGCCGCATGCTGCAGCCATGCGGTGTGAGACAGCACCAGGAACCCGGCGATAGCGGCGGTGAGCGCCGCGACAGTGTATCGCCACGTCGCAGAGATCACCGGAGCCACGCCAAATTCGATTGGTTTTCCAGCGTACCAGATCGCCGGCAGCGTGAGGACCCAGAACGACACGCACCATGCCACCGCGATCCCCTGTGGTCCCCAGGGCAGTCCGGCAAAGAAGAGAAGGCAGGTCACCACCCACTCGAAGATGCCCCAGCGAACCCACCGGTCGGCATGCCCCAGCGAGACGTGGATCCAGCCATGGATGCCGTTCACCATCATGATGCCGATGGCCGGGGCAAAGAAGGTGAAGATCCAGCCTGCGGTCCCCCACTTGGGCCCGAGCAGCACGCGAATTACATCCTTGCCGATC
>Ga0134126_10011218_pt1 | contig 11297 bp, 8 predicted proteins | sample KB31752_FD_96881 | JGI IMG/M metagenome (GOLD analysis project Ga0134126, IMG submission 96881) | Terrestrial soil microbial communities with excess Nitrogen fertilizer from Kellogg Biological Station, Michigan, USA - KB3-175-2 | ecosystem: Environmental > Terrestrial > Soil > Unclassified ... | reverse complement strand
GACGAAGGCGACCGCTACCACGCTGGTGAGAATTATGAGCAACCATGACAGTGGCACGGGGCTGGTGGCGGGCTCCGCATCCTGCGCGTTGTCGGCCACGGTGTTGCTGGCTGTTCGCCGGTTGGCGGCAACTCCGGTCCGGTGGTGGCTTTTGCGCGTGGCTTTTTTGTGGGCTTGCGCTAGCCCTGGAACCAGAAGGAGCACAAGCATGGCAAGCACAAAGTGACGTTGCATGTGATCCTCCTGCAGGTCAGTCTAAGGCGGACACCCGGGCCACTCAAATAGCTTCGGTAATTCCACCGAGCATTGCTGGTAATGCGAGTTGAGCGGAGGTAATGCGGATTTAAGCACTTCGGTAAGCCCCCTGACCTGCCGGCTCAACCTGTGCTGCGCGGGATCGGCATACGCCTGTCAAGTTGTGGATCGCAGCTGTGTGCAGGTTCAGTCCTGGGAGTTAACCAAAGGTCGTTCGGCGCGGCGATCCGATATAACGCCTCCCGCACGCTCACGATGCCCGCCAACAAAAAGGCCCGCAACACCTCATCGAAAACGCGTCAGGGGGCTGGTCAAGCTCCTGCCAAGTTGAGCAGGAGAGAGGAAGACCTGCTCCGGCACATGGCGCAGGGCTACCAGTTGGAGACCTCGTCCCCTTACGACTGGGTGTTCTGAGGGTCGCGCGTCACAACCAGAGTTGTCGACTGCTCACAGTTGTCGTGCATGCATTCGGCTCGTTAACTACTTAGTGGGAGCTCGCGCGTGCGAACACTGTACTGCACTAGCTCCGTCCCGCAATTACTCATTTTGGTCCATGTTCCACAAACGCAGGTACCGCGTACCTCTGGGCGGGACCGTCCTCTTATTGAGAAAGACCTTTACGTTCATACTGTAAGCCGAACGCCAGGGAGCTGTGGTAGGCAGGAAGACCACCAATGCTTCAGCGACACTGGCTTTCGGCCTCGGAATTTCTTATTGTCCTATCTGTACTGCTGGTTGCGGCTTGTGGTGGCGGACCCACCCAAGCGCCACAAAGCGCGTCCACGAAAATTGAAGTTCAGGTTCGGGGAGATCAGCTGGAGGTAACCTCGGGTACCACCTGCACTTTCACTGCGATGGTCTCGGGCACTTCCGACACGCGGGTGAAGTGGTCGGTCACGTCCGGTACCATCACTGGGGATGGAGTCTTTGTTCCGGCCGAAATCAGCACCAAGACTACCGTCGAGGTAACCGCCACCAGCTACGCCGATCCGACCGCTGCCGGCAAGCTCTCGGTTTGGGTATCCCCTCGCCTTGCGCCGAGCATTCTCTACTTCCGTGCGGTTGCATCGGCCATCAGCACAGGAGCGAGCACAACACTGCAGTGGCGTGTTCAAAATGCAAACAGGATCGAGATAAGCCAGATTGGGAAAGTCACCACCGAAGGGAGCCGTGAAGTCGCTCCCACTGCCACAACGGATTACACGCTAACCGCCGCTGGTCCTGGAGGAGCAACGTCGGCTACAACCAGGGTAACTGTCACTGCTTTTCTTCGCGGCGTTAACCCGAACAGCGGTTCTGCCAACGGCGGAGATCGGGTACTCGTTACCGGCGCTGGTTTCCAGTCCGATGCAACCGTGGCATTCGGTGGAGTAGCGGCCAGAAACATCACGGTGGTGTCGTCCAGCGAAATCGACGTTACTACGCCGGCGCACGCGGCCGGAGTAGTGGATGTAACCGTTACGGCTCCCGGTGGACCTTCGGCCATTCTGAGGGGGGCCTTTACGTACGCGGGACAAGCCGGCTCCACGGACCGCTACATTGCGCCTTCGGGGAGTGATTCCAACACCGGGAGCGATCCCGCCTATCCTTGGAAGACTATCGTCTATGCCGCGGCGAACGTTCCTGCGGGCGGCACTATCCATGCCGCAGCCGGAAACTACAGCCCGGCCGTGATCGACTGTGCAGGCGGAGCGCGGCAGGGCACCTCCACCCAACCCATCACTCTGATTGCCGAGCCGGAGCGCGGGGCAGTCATTCAGGGCAGCGCGGGATATCCGCTGGATCTGAGGAATTGCGGGTACTGGACCATTCAAGGCTTCGTCGTAAAGGATGCCGACTATGCCGGCACCGGTCTAGACCATGATGGCAACATCCGGGTGTACTACGGCGACCACGTAACGGTACGCCGCAATCTGCTGGCCTACAACGACCGCTATTACAACACCCCATTAATTGCGGTCAACTACAGCAATAACACGCTGGTTGAAGAAAACGAGCTGTACTGCTTTCATCAGCATGGCATCAGTTTCTCCTACGGCAACTTCGCTCAGGATGAGGCACCCTTTAGTCCCGGAGGGCGAAACATCGCACGACGCAACTACTGCAACAGCCGGAACTATCCCGACCTGCCTGGCGGGGTGGGCATGGTTAGCGAGGATACGACGCGTGGAGATCAGTGCATTTTCGTCTACGCGGAATCAGGTGATCTGCTGGAAAACAACATTTCCGAAGGGCAGTGGCACGGTTTCGAGATTCGCCCAGGCGGCACCGCCCGAGCCGACAATACGCTGCTCTATGGCAACATTGCGATTGACAACGTTGAAGGGTTCCATATCGAAGCCAATTCCGGTGAAGGCACCCAGATGGAAGATGATGCCCACATGCCGCACGGCACCATGTTTGTGGACAATCTTGCGATTTCAGGGAACACGACTACGGCCGGCTTCAGCCTGGAAAGTGCCAAAACTTCCACATTAGACCGCAACACCGCGATCATGGTGCAGGGACAAACCGGGTTCCAGTTTATCGAGCACAGTGAAAACCGCGGCGACGGAAACTACTCTGTCCATATTGACCACGCCCTCGCAGCCCAGACCTCAAGCGGACCGCAGGGTTACGGTTTTTACGCGTACGCTCCCGGCGATACGCTGACCATTACCGGCGACAAGCTGGATGCTTACAACTGGACCCTGCCCTATACCGGGCTCAGTAGCGTCACCAACCAGGCGATTTCCGACCCTCAGCTTGGTCCTTGCAGGGTATGGCGCCCCGATGGCTCCTGGGCAAAGACGAACTCTATAGGCGCGGACATTCTCTATCGATATAAGAATGGAGCCTTGCAGACCACGCCGCTCTGGGCAAACGATGGTAGCTTCCCGCAGGGCGCGATTGTACCGGGACTCAATGACATTGCTTCCGAATCCCTCGTCAATCTCCCGGGTCGGCTGGCGGTCAACACCGCCGGTTGTTCTTTCCCAGCGGGTTACGGCGGCGGCGCAACAGTCACTGCGGTCTCTCCAACCCAGGCGCTCACCACTGCGGCCACGCCACTAACCCTCTCTGGACCCGGCTTTGACCCGGCGGCCAGCGTAGATATTGGCGGGGCGGCCTGCGGCAATGTAGTGGTCGCTTCCCCCACCCGCATTACCTGCAACGCTCCCCCGGCTCCTCACGGGAAAGCAGATGTAACGGTCAGCAACCCAGGGGCCGATCCCGGCACGCTCTCGCAGGGACTGCGCTATGGGGTGTACCTGACGGCGGTGGTATCGCCCACCGCGGGCGGAACCATTACCGGCGTGAGCGGCGCCCTCTCCTGCCCCGGCAACTGCCAGGTGCTGGTGGACAACAACGCGAACGTCTCGCTGACCGCTGCCGCCAATACCGGCTACACCTTTACCGGCTGGACGCAATGCGATACCCCTTCCGGGGCCAATTGCAGCGAGGTAATGGGCACATCTGACTACACCACCACGGCCAACTTCACCGCCTCGAACGCCTACCGCATGACCGTGGCCAAGAGTCCTACCGCCGGGGGCACGGTAGCCAGCACCTCGCCCGATACCCGAATCAACTGCGGTTCTTCCTGCTACGGCGATTACGCTTCCGGCACCAGCCTGGTGCTGAAGGCCACGCCCGCCAGCGGGTACAGTTTCAGCGGTTGGACGGGATGCGACATACCGCTGGGCGATCAATGCACGCTGAACGTCGGCCCTGCGCCCTGGACGGTGACCGCCAACTTCAGCACCCAGGCCGTGGGCACGAAGTATGTCTCCACCACGGGCAGCGACTCAAACCCCGGCACTTCGGCCTTGCCCTGGCGGACCATTCAGCACGCCGCCGACACCGCCGTGGCCGGGGATACGGTCATCATTCGCGCCGGCACTTACCAGGAATACGTGAACGTCACCCGTGGAGGTACGACGGGCAATCCCATCACCTTCCAGGGGGAAAAGAGCGGCGGCACGCACCTGACCATCGTAGATCCCACCCGCGAGGTGCCGCATAGTTGGGCGGTTTACGACTCGGCCAACGGCATCTACCGGATGCCCTGGAGTTCCATGCCCGGCGGCGTGGAACCCTACATTATGACCATTGACGTGAGCGGGGTGCGCAAGTGGGTGTTTCGCTGGCTGGACAGCAAAATGACGGAAGGCCTGCAGAAGATGGCCTCCTCCGCCACCGCCACGCAGGGCCTGAACTACGGCGGACAGCCCTTCCCTTACTGGGATGCGACCGTCCTTATGACCGGCAACACCGGCGGCTACACCTACCTCCGCTTCAAGAACAAAGAGAACCCCAACAACTACAGCATCTGGGCGGGACCGCAGACGCCGGTGATTACGGTGGCCGCTTCCTACGTGACCTTCAAAGACCTGTGGCTGCGCGGCGGCTACAGCGGTTATCGCTGGAACGACAACACTACGGTGCGTAGCGGCGTCTCGATTGACGGCGGCAAGATCACGGCTTCGGGGTGGATGCTCTACGTGGGCGCAGCCGACCACCTCATGGTCACCAACAACGAGCACTACATTGATTATTACGGCCCCAACGTATTTGGCGCGTGGGAGAACAACCGCCTGGGTTCCTTCACCAGTTGCAGCAACGAACCCTACTACACCAACTGCCTGCGCCAGTTCCTTTATTCCCCGGTATTCAAGCAATGGAACGGCACCGACGCCCACTTCGTGCAGCCCATGAGCCTGTACGGCAACATCACCAACAGCACGGTCAGCGGAAATTATTTCCACGACACCGGCTCCGGGCCGACCATTGACGGCAACGTGAGCGACCTGGACATCTCTTTCAACACCTTCAGCAACTTTTCCGCCACCCTGCTGCCCATCAACTACGGCAACCGGATTTACATTCACGACAATTTCTTCTCCGACGCCAACGGCATCTTCCGCACCTTTGGGCTGGGCGTGGAGGATGAGGAGGTCTATATCTACAACAACAAAATCTGGCAGCCCGCCCTGGCGGGCAACTTCTTCTACGACTACATCCGGGGCAACAATACCGCGAAGAAGGCCAAGTGGGTGCTCTACCACAACGATTTCGTGGGCGGCAACGGGCTGATTATGGGCTCGGCGGTGACGGGATTAAGCTCCTACCCCAAATTTAACAACATCCACTTCATTGACAACGTGTGGTCGGGGCCGGGGGCCATGTGCGGCGATTACAGCGGCGGAACCCGCGGCTATAACCTGTGCAGCACCTCTGACGCCGGCGGGGTCATCGCCTACAACTGGATGAGCAACAACTCCAACTCCTGGAAGCAGGAGGGCAACAAGATCCACGCCGGCTACTACATCTGGAACTCAACCACTCTGCCCACTTTCGTTCTGCCCACCACGGGCACGGGCAGCGATGCGCGAGGCGCGGCTATTAATATGTCGGTGCCATCCACTTCCCGGTGTGACTGTGGCTGACAGCAACATAGGTGTACGATAACGGAACACTGGCGTCCCTTTAGGGCCAGCCGTCATTGCTTCATGAACATAGTCACTTGCAGTGTGAATCCTCGCATCATGCAATTTGCCCTGCGCTACGAATTCTGAGCGGCTTTACAGTCGCCTTGGGCAGCAATTTTGCGTAAGACGGGCTTCAATTGAGAATTGGAACGTAGTGGAACGTGAACGACAGAATGGTCCGCGCCAGGTGCTTGATTTTATGGTGGAGCTAGTCGGGATCGAACCGACGACCTCATCGTTGCGAACGATGCGCTCTCCCAGCTGAGCTATAGCCCCACTTCGGGAAATGACGAAGGGAAGGGCCCGCTTGCCCGGGCCAAAATAATTTTAGCAGATCGTCTCCACTTAACTCATCGTGGTGGCCTCAAAATGAAAACGGCCGGACATTCCAGAAGGAAGCCGGCCGTTTGCGTTGGCAGCGAGTTACTTTACCTTGTTGCCGGTTAAGGAGCTGATCAGGTTGGCGACGTTGGGAGTGCCGATGCCGGTGGGATAATCATATGACCGCCGATACTTCTCGCAAAGCCTTTGCAAATCACGATGGGGGCCACGGCGCTTACCGCCGGCCTGGACAAGTTCTTCAACCTGCTTACCAATTGGGAGCGCTAACTAGAGCCCAGCGGCGAAGCGACGCTTGCCCATAAGCGCAAAAAATTTCATGCGCCTGGCGGGAGTGCTGGAGATGGCAGTGGGCATGGCCATGCTGAAGGGGCCGACGCGAATCGGCGCCTACGCGGCCGGCGATTGGCTGGCAGCGATCACCGCCAACCTGATCTCGTCAGGAAAGCACCTCGATGTGGCCGCGCGCGATGCCAACCTGGCGGTAGCGGCCTTCGTGCTGGCACGGTTGTGCGAGAGGGAAGAGCGAGTACGACTGCCCGAGCCGGAACAGCTGGCGGGAGCGGCGTGATTAGTTTAAATCCCGGAGAAAGTATGTAGCGGGCCGGCAGCGGCCATCGCACTTGCCTCCGTGTTACTGAGCGGGTGGACCGTTCCAAATGTAAAGAAAACGCTCGTCCGTTGCGGTCGGCACTTCCTTACGGAGCTTTCGGCTTGCCCGATTCAGAGCAGAACGGACGTTGACAACCGTATCGGGCAATTCAGCCAAGGGTATCTTGAGCGCGTTTCCTTCCTGCAGGTCGCCCAGATCTTTCAAAATAGCGGCCACAATGGCGTGATGTTTGCCCTTGCGCCCGGTGGGAATATTGGCAATCTTCGTGATCTTGAACGTCGCTTTTTCGGCTCGCATGTCTTGTGTCCTTCGGGTTAACCTATCACTAACGTAATCCAAAAGCAATAGACCGTTACGCTAAAAATGCGGGGGGGGCTGCAGCAGAACCAGCCCATCGCAATCTATTGATGTGCCTCTCCTCAGGCACATGTCATCGTTAAAGATTTTCCCCGTAGCGCGCTCCAGAGCGTACCGTCAGTGTGTGGGGAGTTCGTGAAAAAGCTGCGGTCGCAATTCCAAGTGGTCAGAATCGAAGAGGTTTTCCAAACGGCTGTCGAAGTGGACGGCGCTCCGATCCGTGAGGAAGCCGCTGAGTCGAGACTGTGGAACCCTCAATTGCAGCGGGATGGGGAGTCCTTAGCAGGTATAAAGGCTTGCCATACCCGGAAAAGAGTCACTGTGTCGCGCCAAACCGTAGTCCTCTGTATTGATGACAATACGACGGCACTGAAAATCCGCCAAATGCTTCTCCAAGCCAAGGGCTTTGTCGTGCGCACTGCCACCGATGGGCGGAGCGGACTTGAGATCACCGACAACGAGCCCGTGGACGCTGTCATTCTGGACTACCAGATGCCCGGAATGAATGGAGAAGAAGTTGCCAGGCACTTACGCGCACGGCACCCGAACATACCGATCCTGCTTCTGACCGGTTTCCCCGGATTAGTACCCGAGTCCCTTATTTCCATGGTGGATGCCTTCGTTGAAAAGGGACGTCCAGCCGCGCTACTGGTCGCGGAACTGGAACGACTCACGAGAGTAAGCGTTAGCGCGGGAGCGGAAGAACGAAGGCCGGCGTGAGAGGGAACTCAGGATAAGAGGTAAAGATGACAGGTAAAGGTAACGGAAAGGAACCGCGTACAGCGTTGTTAATTCGCTGCTCAGAAGAAGAAGCTGAGGCGATCCGGGAGACGGCAAAGCAACAGCGTCGAACGGTCAGCTCTTTTGTGATCGGTGCCGTGATGAATCGTGTATCGATTCTGCGCGCGGGAGGTGCGGTGCAAAAAAGAGAGCGATTCTTAGGCTCGGCTCCTGCCCGTCCGGATGAGCTTCTCCCTCAAGAAAACCAGACGCCGGCTATGAAATCAGGGCAGGCTAAAGGTAACGTCTCCAGCAAATCCCGCTGAAAACGAACTACGCAATCAAAAAAAGGCCCGCCACGAGGCGGGCCATTATCTTTACATCCCCAAGACACTAGCGGTTCAAGACGTGGGCGGCATTGCGCTCCGCCACGATGCGGCGGGCGTTATCGGCTAGCGTCTTGGCCTGGGGCAGTAGTTCCAGAGCCTTCACCACCTCAGGATCGGCTTCCGCGCGCACCTGCAGGCCTTCCTCCTGCCCGAAAGCGTCAATGAAGATTTCCGCTTTGATGTTGGAGCGCACCCAGTCATTGTTGGCCAGCAGGTCAGCCTCGGTGTAGGCGATCTTCTGGTCGTCGAGGAAGCGGCGGAAGTCCTGCATTACCTGTTCATCCACCACGAAACTCTTAGTGGGATGGTGGGTAATGGTGTAGTGCTTGGCGAAATTAAAGAAGGCGTAGTGCTGCAGCATCCCATCCTGGAAGCCGTTGCCCTTGGGCGTGGCTATTTTCACGTCGGGAGTGATGCCGCCGCCGCCGTACACCGTGCGCCCGCTGTCGGTCAGCTTGACCTCGCGGTTGCCATTGTTGGCGTCGGCCTCGCGCTCATAATAGTAATCGTAGAGCGAAACACCGTTGTAGTCGCGCTGAATCAGGCGGCCGCTGGGCGTGTAGTACTTGGCGGTGGTCAGGGCCAGGCCAGTATTTTCACCGAGCGGATAAACCGTCTGCACCAGTCCTTTGCCGAAGGTCGTTTCCCCGGCGATGAGCCCGCGGTCATGGTCCTGAATGGCGCCAGCCACAATTTCCGCCGCCGAAGCGGTGCCCCGGTTCACCAGCACCACAATCGGATAATCCTTGCCACCGTTGCCGTGCGTAGCGCGGTAGACCTTCTCCGGGCTGGAGCGGCCATGGTGGGAAACGATGACCTGCCCCTTTTGCAGAAACTGGTCAGCAACCCCTACGCCTTCGCTGAGCAGGCCGCCGGGATTCTGGCGCAAGTCAAGAATCAGCCCTTTGAGGTCGCCCATTTCGTCCAGGGCCTCACGGACCTCGTGGTCGGTGGTCTCCTGGAAGCCGGAAACGTGCATGTAGCCGATGCCGGGGCGAATCAGGAAGTGCAGATCCACGCTGTAGCGGGGAATCTCATCGCGCACGATGGAGAATTCCAGCGGCTTATCGCTACCCTCGCGCAGCACCGTGATGCGCACCGTGGTGCCCTTGGGGCCCTTGAGCATGTCGGCCACTTCGGCGGTACTCATGTTGTCCGTAGGCTTGCCGTCTACCGCGATGATCACGTCGCCAGGATGAATGCCGGCGCGGTAGGCGGGCGTGCCCACGAAAGGCGCAATCACGATGACCTTGTTATTGCGCGGGCCCACGGTCATGCCCACGCCGTAGTATTTGCCGCGCTGCTCTTCCCGGAGCAGGGAATAGGACTTGGGATCGAAGAAATTGGAGTGCGGATCCAGCACGTGCAGCATGCCGGGAATAGCGCCGTTGTAGATGGCTTTATCCGGGTTCACCTGCTCGGCATAGTTCTGCTCGACAATGTTGTACACCTCGGTGAAGGTGCGCAGGCTGTCGCGGATATCGCCGTCGGAGCCACCGGAAGAGGCAGCTCCTACCTTCTCGCCGAAGAGAAGGCCCAGGAAACCGCAGCTGAGAATGACAAAAGCGATCAGGAAGAAAGAGCGACGAGCGCGACGGACCATCGTAAATCCTTGTTTAGGGTGAGGTGTTGGCATGACCAGCAGGTCACGAACTTAAGCGCAGTATACCATGCTGCTGGATGGCAAGCCCCTTACTTTCCTGGGCTTGCACGGGTTACCAGCGGCGGTTCTGCGGCCTGATTTTCGCGGCCTGAGTGTCAGCCTATAAGATGGCCTGAGCCAAGGGAAGGTGCAGAAAGTAATGGACCTACGGGATGCCTCTTTCTACCAAATCGGGGGAATTTGTCTTTACAAAGCTCTACCGCACCACTCCTTCCAGCGGGGAACTGGCGGTCGCGTACAGCTTTTTGGGCATGCGGCCGGCCAGATAGGAAGCCCGCCCCCCAAGAATGGCATGTTTCATCGCTTCGGCCATCAGCACCGGGTCCTGGGCGCCGGCAATGCCGGTATTCATCAGCACGGCATCCGCCCCCAATTCCATGGCAATGGCGGCGTCGGAAGCGGTGCCCACGCCGGCATCCACGATCAGGGGCACACCCGTGATTACCTCGCGCAGAATCTTAATGTTGGCCTGGTTCTGAATGCCCAGGCCGCTGCCGATGGGCGCGCCCAGCGGCATCACCGCGCTTGCGCCCGCGTCCAGCAGGCGCTTGGCAAACACCACGTCGTCTGAGGTGTAGGGCAAAACCGTGAAGCCTTCCTTCACCAGTACGCGGGTGGCTTCGAGTGTAGCCTGGATGTCGGGATAGAGAGTGCGCTCATCGCCAATAACCTCGAGCTTGATCCAGTCGGAAAGGCCGACTTCGCGCCCCAGGCGGGCGGTGCGAATGGCATCGTCAGCGGTGTAGCAGCCGGCGGTGTTGGGCAGCAGGAAGTATTTGCCGGGATCAATGTAGTCGAGCAGCGATTCCTTGCTGCGGTCGAGGTTCACGCGGCGAACCGCGACGGTGACCATCTCCGCGCCACTGGCCTCGATGGCGCGAGCAGTTTCAGCGAAAGATTTGTACTTGCCCGTGCCCACAATCAGGCGGGAGCGGAATTGACGGCCGGCAATGACCAGGGAGTCCATGCCGCTATTGTAATGAACCGGAGCGGCTGCGCGCAGCCCCACGTTGGCAGGACGGCTGCGGCTGTCCCGCCGCCCTCCCCGCGCGAGAGTAGCCCTCTCGGTCGGTTATTTCTTCTGGTGAGCGACGATCTCGTCCTTGATCTTTTCGTACTCTGAGCGGGAAACAATCTTCCGCTTCAGCAAATCGCTCTTGGCGCGATAGGGACGGCCTTGGACGATCTTGGCGGAAGTAGCAGGCCCGATTCCCGGCAATGCTTCCAGTTCCTGCGCGCTGGCCGCGTTGATATCCAGCTTGGCGCCCGATGATTCTTTGCTGCTGGAATGCGTGCGGGTGGTTTTGGTTGTGGTTGTGGTGCTCTGGGTCGAGTCACTCTGGGGAGTAGCCCCGAATCCCAGAGCTGCCGCCACGAGGATTACCAGAATAGCCGCCGCTAGCCTTTTCATATCTTTAGCCTCCAAAAGGAATAGTGAGATGAGCCCTGGAGCCGCCGGCGTTTGCTGTACAGACGAAAGCTGAGATGTT
>Ga0134126_10011217_pt1 | contig 11298 bp, 9 predicted proteins | sample KB31752_FD_96881 | JGI IMG/M metagenome (GOLD analysis project Ga0134126, IMG submission 96881) | Terrestrial soil microbial communities with excess Nitrogen fertilizer from Kellogg Biological Station, Michigan, USA - KB3-175-2 | ecosystem: Environmental > Terrestrial > Soil > Unclassified ... | reverse complement strand
TCTACCATATCGGCATGCCGAAAGCGGGCAATCGCCGCTGGCGGCCTTATTTTTCGAGGCCGCCACCAACTATCACATGGCAAATGACACCACTACCCCGCCGCCGAAAGACGCCGGCCGTTTTGCGCTTTCCGCCGATTTGACCTAAAATCTGCGGTTTGCACATTATGACTGGAAACTATGATGCAGTTGCGCAACCCACGCCCGAAAGATTCAAGCTTCGTCGCCTGATCGCCTCCAAGGCGGTAGTGCTCAGTTTCGCGCTTACAGGCGTGCTGCTCGCCTGCGGGTGCGGACCCGATTCAGCCAAGCGCCAGCCGGCCGCTCCCCCGGCCGTCGCTGTGACGACGCAAGTCGTCCAACCAGTCTCCCTGCCGAACACCTCGGAATATCTGGCCACGCTGAAATCGCGCAGTTCGGCGACGGTGAACCCGCAGGTCGAAGGCTGGATATTCAAAATTTACGTCAAATCGGGGCAGCGCGTGAGCGCCGGCGCGCCGCTGATGGAAATTGATCCGCGCGTGCAGCAAGCAACCGTGCAAAGCCAGGAAGCTGCGCGCAACGCCCAGGCTGCTACCCTCGCCAACGCCGAGTCGCAGTATAAGCGCGCGCAGAGTCTCTACTCCTCCGGCATCATCAGCAAGCAGGATTTCGACACCATCAAGGCGACCTACGATACCGCGGTGGCGCAGGAGAAAGCGCTCGATGCTCAGTTGCAGCAGCAGCAGGTGCAGTTGCGTTATTACAACGTGACGGCGCCCACCGGCGGGATCGTCGGCGATATTCCGGTGCATGTGGGCGACCGCGTGACCAACACGACGCTGCTCACCACGGTGGACGAACCAGGCGCGCTCGAGGCGTACATCTACGTGCCCGTCGAGCATTCGCGCGATCTGCGGCGCGGCGAATCCGTGGACCTATTGGATCAGTTGGGCAAGGTCGTCGCCCATAGCACGATTTTCTTTGTCTCTCCTCAGGTGGACGACGCCACGCAGACGGTGCTCGCCAAAGCCGCGATTTCCAATCCGGGAGACAAGCTGCGGAACCTCGAAATGACCAACGCCCGCATCACTTGGGGCGTCAGCAAGGGGCTGGTTGTGCCTGTGCTCGCCGTGTCGCGCATCAACGGCCAGTTTTTCGTGTTCGTGGCGGAGCCCGGCCCGCATGGTCCCGTCGCTCGCCAGCGGCAGATACAAGTGGGCGACATCGTCGGTAATGACTACGTTGCCTTGAGCGGCATCAATCCGGGCGATCACGTTGTCACTTCCGGCTTTCAATTTCTGGTGGACGGCGCCGCATTGAAGGAAACCGTGTCCAACGCCCCTGCCGCCCCGGCGTCCCATTGATTCGGCGGGCCTCATGCGGTTCGCACGCGCGCGGTTGCGCGCCCGTGCACGGCAAAGTGGAGCCAAAGCGTGTTCGTTGACTTTTTCATCCGGCGGCCGATCTTCTCCACCGTTTGCGCGCTCATCATCATTCTGGGCGGCGCGATTTCGATCCCGTCGCTGCCCGTGGCGCAGTTCCCCACGCTCGCCCCGCCGCAAGTGGTGGTTACCAGCGTCTATAACGGCGCGGATGCGCAGACGGTGGAATCCGCGGTCACCATTCCGCTCGAGCGCTCGATCAACGGCGTCGAGGGACTAAAATACATCACCTCGTCGAGCGGGAACGACGGCACCAGCACGATCACCGCGACCTTCGATATTTCGCGCGATCCCGACCTCGCCGCCGTGGACGTGCAGAATCGCGTGCAGGCCGCCCAGGGCGTGCTGCCCGCTGCGGTGAAAAACACCGGCGTCACCGTTACGAAGGGTACCAGCGGATTCGTTTTCGCCGCCGCGTTCTACTCCGAGAACAACAAGTACAGCGGCCTTTTCATCAGCAATTACGTGGATGTGTACGTCAGCGATGCAATCAAGCGCGTCGCAGGCGTGGCGAACGTCCGCATCTTCGGTGAACGTCTCTATTCGATGCGGCTGTGGCTCGATCCGGAACGGCTCGCCGCTCGCGGCTTGACGGCCAGCGACGTGGTCACCGCGCTGCAAGAGCAGAACGTGCAAGTGGCGGCCGGACAGATCGGGCAGCCGCCCGCGCCGCAAGGGCAATCCTTCCAGATCAGCGTTCGCGCGATGGGGCAGCTTCGCGACGCCTCTGAGTTCGACAACATCATTTTAAAGACCGGCGTGGATGGCACGCTCGTGCGGCTCCGCGACGTGGGATACGCGGAGCTGGGCGCTGAAACCTACGGCAGCAATCTTTTCATCAACGGCCACGAAGCCATCGGGATGGCGGTGCAGCAGCTTCCGAATTCGAACGCCCTCGACGTGGATCGGCTCTGCAAGGCGGAGCTCGATAAGTTGGCACCCACCTTTCCCGCCGGATTGAAATACGGATTTGCGTTCGATACCACGCAGGCGGTGAGCGAAGGCATCCGCGACGTTCTCACCACGCTGATCGAGGCGATCCTTCTGGTGATCGCGGTGATTTTCATCTTCCTGCAAGATTGGCGCAGCACATTCATTCCTGCGGTGACGATTCCCGTGTCGCTCGTTGGGACATTCATTTTCGTCAAGCTGCTCGGATTTTCCATCAATACGCTCACGCTCTTCGGCATCACCCTCGCCACCGGCCTCGTGGTGGACGACGCGATCGTCGTCATCGAGAACGTCCAGCGCCATATCAATGAAGGGCTCTCCGACGCGCACCGCGCTGCTTCGGTGGCGATGAGCGAGGTGGCGGGCGCCGTCGTGGCTACCTCGCTTGTGCTCGTGGCCGTGTTCGTGCCGGTTGCGCTGTTTCCGGGCACAACCGGCATTCTGTTCCGGCAATTCGCTTTGACGATCGCCTTTTCCGTGGCGATTTCCGCCTTTAACGCGCTCACGCTCACACCCGCGCTTTCCGCGCTGTTCCTAGGCCATCAGGAACATGGGCTCGGCCAGCGCGTCTTCGCGCCGTTCAATCGGGCGGTCGAAGGAGGCACGCGCTTCTACCAAGCCACGTTGCGGCGCCTCTTCAACTGGAGATTCGCAACGGCGATAGTGTTTATCGCGCTTTCCGCCGCCACCTACTGGGTTCTGGAAGCGGTGCCTCGCGGATTCATTCCGACCGAGGACCAGGGCTACATCATGATCACGGTCCAGGCGCCCTCCGGCGCGTCACTCGAATACACCACGGGGATTTGCCATCAGGTTGAGGCGGTCCTTCGTAAACAGCCCGAGGTGCAGGATATCTTCTCGGTCGCAGGCTTCAGCTTTTCAGGAGCGGCTTCGAACTACGCGATGGTGTTCGTGAACTTGAAGCCGTTCTCGCAGCGCGTTGGCGACGCGCATTCCGGCAACGCGGTGGTGACGCGCCTGCGCGGCCAACTCTTCGGGATTTCGGGCGCGGTGGTGGTGCCATTTAATCCGCCGGCCGTACAAGGATTGGGCAATTTCGGCGGCGTGCAGCTCGAAGTGGAGGACCTCGGCTCCGATAGCCTGCAATCGCTCCAGCAGGCCGCGGGGCAGCTCGTGCGCCAGGGCAATGGCGATCCGCGACTTTCCGGCCTGTTCACCAGCTTTACGGCCAACGATCCGCAATTGGTTGTGAAAATAGATCGCACCGCCGCGAAGAGCCTGAATATTCCTCTCAGTCAAGTCACGGACGCGCTGCAAGTGTTTCTCGGCTCGGTCTATGTGAACGATTTCACCTTCAACAATCGTTCCTATCGCGTCTACGTGCAGGCGGAGCAGCAATACCGCACGCACCCGGACGACGTGAAGCAGTTCTACGTGCGATCGAACACCGGCCGGATGGTATCGCTCGATAATCTGGTCCAAATCACCAAGACGGCAAATCCGCAGGTGATCAGCCACTACAATCTTTTCCGCTCGGCCGAAATTGACGGCTCCGCCTCGCCGGGGCACAGCTCCGGCCAGGCGATCAGCGAGCTCGAGTCGCTGGCCAAGAAGTCACTTCCGCATGGAATGTCCTACGAATGGACGGGGCTCTCGCTCGAGGAAATTCAGTCGGGCAGCAAGTCGGCAATGCTCTTCGGCCTGGGCTTGCTCGTCGTCTATTTGACGCTTGCGGCGCAGTACGAGAGCTTCTCGCTGCCTTTCATCGTGCTGATGGCGGTGCCGATGGCGCTGCTGGGCGCACTGCTGGCGCAATCGCTGCGCGGCTTGCAGAACGACGTCTACTGCCAGATTGGGCTCGTCATGCTCATCGGCCTTGCGAGCAAGAACGCCATTTTGATCGTCGAATTTGCCGAGCAGTTGCGCGAGCAGGGCATGGGCCTTTACGAAGCCGCGGTCGAGGCGGCTCGCATCCGGTTGCGGCCAATCCTGATGACCTCGTTCGCATTCCTGCTCGGCGTGCTTCCGCTGGTCCTGGCCTCGGGCGCGGGGGCATCGAGCCGGGAATCGGTGGGCACCACCGTCTTCGGTGGAATGCTCTTCGCCACGTCGCTGAACCTGATCTTCGTACCCGTCCTGTACGTAATCGTGAAGGGCTTCGGGCGGAAGGAGAAGGCGCAGCGCGCAGGCACCTCTTTACCGTAGATTAGACCTCTCCCGCCTTTTTAGTTTCAGCAACTTACGCCGATTTATCTTCGCGCCTTAGCCCGCCTGACTCACAGAACTGCGCCTAGGCCCATGACGATCCGGCGCCCTGAATTCCGCGGAAGTGCTATGCTGCCGTGCGAGGCCTCTCCACGCGATCTTCCATCGCGCACTCCTCCATGACGACCGAAGCGGCGCCGGCGGAAATCATCGAATTTCAAGACGTAAACTATCAGCTCCCAGGCGGGGCTGTGCTTCTCCGCGGCGTCACCTTCTCCATAAAGAAGAGCGAGACGCTGGTGCTGCTGGGGCGCAGCGGCGCCGGCAAGACGACCGCGCTGAAGCTGATCAATCGCCTTCTCGAGCCGACCGCCGGCGAAATCCGCGTCGAAGGGCGGTCGACGCGCGAGGGGGACCCAATCGCACTGCGACGGCGGATCGGCTACGTGATTCAGGAAGCCGGGCTATTTCCGCATTACACCGTTGCACAAAACATAGCGCTGGTTCCGCGGCTCGAGGGCTGGCCCGAGGACCGCATTCGTGCCCGTGTGCGCGAATTGCTCGCGCTGCTTGGCCTCGATCCGGACGAATTCTCGCGCCGCTATCCGCACGAGCTTTCGGGCGGGCAGCGCCAGCGCGTCGGCCTCGCGCGGGCGCTCGGGGCAGATCCGCCGATCCTGCTGATGGACGAGCCCTTCGGCGCGCTCGATCCGCTGACGCGTGCCGAGGTGCGCGAGGAATTTCGGCGGATCGAATCGCGCCTGGGCAAGACGGTGCTGATCGTGACGCACGATATCGGCGAGGCACTGCTGCTCGGCAATCGCATCGCGCTGCTGGAAGCCGGAAGGCTTTCGGGAATTTACGCGCCACGCGAGTTTCTGGGATCGAAGGAGCCTGCCGCGGCCGCGTACGCGCAAACGCTGCGCGAGCTGCGCCGGGCCACGGAGGATGCATGAGCCTCGCTGCATTTTTTTGGCAGCATCGCGATGAGATTCTGCAATCTACGCTCGAGCACGTGTGGATGTCCGGGTGGACGATGCTGCTGGCGATTGCCATCGGCGTGCCGCTCGGAATTCTGATCACGCGAAAAAAGTGGCTCTCCGCGCCGGTGCTGGGCGGCGCAAACGCGGCGGAGACGATTCCGAGCCTCGCGCTATTCGGCTTCCTGCTGCCGCTGCCGTGGCTGGGTGCGCGGTCGGAGCGGCTGGCGATTGCGGCGCTCACGCTCTATGCGCTGCTGCCGATCATTCGCAACACGGCGACGGGAATCGCGGGCGTTGATCCGGCGGTGCGCGAGGCGGCGCGCGGCATGGGAATGACGGGCTGGCAGGCGTTGTTCCACGTGGAACTGCCGCTGGCGCTGCCGACCATTCTGGCGGGAATTCGCGTTGCAACCGTGCTGACGATCGGCATTGCCACGATCGCGGCGGCGGTGGGCGCGGGCGGGCTGGGCGAGTTCATTTTTCGCGGGCTGGCCATGGTGAATAATCAACTGATTCTTGCCGGCGCGATTCCCGCGGCCGTGCTGGCGCTGGCGGCGGACCTGGGGCTGCATTTCGCGGAGCGATGGATGCGGCGGCCGACGCGGCGATGAAGCGGCGGCGGATCTGGGTCGCGCTGCAAAGGGTCGCGATTCTATCGTGCGCCACGCTTGCGATTGCAATGCTCGTCTGCTGCGAGCCGCCCCGGCCGCGCAATACGATCGTTGTCGGCTCGAAGAATTTTCCGGAGCAGGCGCTGCTCGGCGAAATCCTTGCGCAGGAACTCGAAGCCCGGACGCATCTGCGCATCGAGCGGCGCTTTTACCTGGCTGGCACATTCCTGTGCCAGCAGGCGATCCTGGCCGGACGCATTGATATGTACGTGGAATATACAGGCACGGCGCTGATGGCCGTGCTGCACGATCCAGTGGAGCGCGATCCGCAGGCGGTGTTTGCGCGCGTGCAGCGGGAATATAAGCAGCGCTTCGCGCTCGAGGTGATGCCGTCGCTCGGATTCGAGAATACGTTTGCCATCGTGATTCGAGGCGCGGACGCGCGCCGATTGGGCGTGAAGACTATTTCGCAGGCGGCACGCTACTCATCCCAGTGGCGCGCGGGATTCGGATACGAATTCATGTCGCGCCCGGACGGCTATCCCGGCCTGGCGAAGACGTACGGATTGCACTTCGCCGAGCAGCCGAAGATTTTCGATCTTGGGCTGCTCTATCGCGCTTTGCTAGACCATCAGGTGGACCTGATCGCCGGAAACTCAACCGATGGAGAACTTGCGGCGCGCGACCTGACGATGCTCGAAGACGATAAGCACTATTTCCCACCGTACGACGCAGTGCCTGTGGTTCGCGAAGCCGCGCTCGCGCGGCATCCGGAGATTCGCGCGGCCATCAAGGCTCTCGCCGGAAAAATCTCAAGCGAACAGATGCGAAAGATGAATTACGAGATGGTAGGCCGGCATCGCGATGCAGCGGACATCGCGCGGGAGTTCCTGAAGCGGATCGGGCCGGCGCGTTAATTCCCGGCGGGTGCGGCCGCGCGTTGCGGTGCGGCGGCCGGCGGCTGATCCTGAAATGCGTAGTCGCTTTTGATCGCGGCGAAGGGCTTGCCGTCGAGCTCCGCGTAAGGATAGACGAAGTAGTTGAGCGGTTCGCCGCGCTGCGCTGGGCGAAGGCGTATGTCGCGGCCCAGGCTGAACATGACGCGGTTCTGGTCCGTCGCGCCGAAGAAATAGTCCTTCTTTTCGGGATGCTTCCAAGCCTCAGAGGCGTCCAGCGGAATCCATCCAATTCCCTTCACGTAGAATTCGGCCCAGCAGTGATAGCTGGTTATCGCGCCTTCGTGCGCATCCTCGGGCAGCGGGAATCCGATTTCGAAGCGCGCGGGAATGCCTGCTGCGCGGGCCATGCCGATGAAGAGCGAATGAAAATCGGTGCAGTTGCCGTGCTTGGCGTTGCAGGCCCACAAGGCGTCGCCGCGGCCCCAGCCGGTGCCGTCGTGGTCATAGTGCATAGTGGCGACCACATAGTCGTAGAGGCGGCGCGCCTTTGCGAGCGGGGTGCCGGAACTGCCGGCCTCGCGGCGGGAAAGGTCGCCAATTTCGCCGTTGATCGGAATCAGGCGGTCGGGCTGAAGATAATGCGCGGTGACGAGTGCCGGCTCGGCCGTGGCATGTGGCGACGGACTGAGCGCGACGCGGTGCTCGATGCGCGTTACGTCAAACGTGAGCCGAATATCGAAGGGCTTCGCGGCGCGCGCGGCCGGGATCGCGATATACGCGTAGTGATTGCGGTACTCCGGCTCCTCCTCCGCTCGATAGGCCAGGGGGCTCTCAATGCGCAGGTGCGAAATGGATTGGTAGCGGTTCTCGTAGGGAAGCGGGATCCAAAGACGCAGCTCATGGCTCCCCGAGGGCAGCGCGGGAACGTGGACCACGCTCGTGAACCGCAGGCTGCGCGAGGGCGTCGAGGCCGGCTCGGCCCCGTGGCGCGACGGAATCACCACGGCCAGAACCGCGAAGGCGAGTAACAGGCTGCCGACGAGCAGGACGATGCGTCTGATCATGATCTGCTCCGATATGTCCTGGGCGTGTGCCGGGAATGCGCCGAGGTTACGAACGTGCTGCGTTCCGAATCTCTGATATTGCCATTAGTGCGGCGAGTTGGGAAGGTGGGAAGCGGAAGTCGGTGGAGAAATCGCGCCGTTCCTGCCCTCGCCGCATAAAGCGGGCGTTGGAGCCACTCCTCGTTTACAATCGGCGCCAGCGCCCCCATGCATCCCGCGGCTAACGCAACGGCTTTGGCGGAAGAGCACGGCCCAGGTGTGCCGCGACGCCGCTGGATGATCGCCGGCCTGCTGGGGCTCGGCGTGCTGGTGAACTATTTCGACCGGGTGAACATTTCGGTCTCGCAGGACGCGCTGTACCACACCTTCGGCGTCTCCGTGGTGATGTTCGGTGTGCTATCCAGCGCGTATAGCTGGACGTACGCGCTGATGCAGCTTCCCGCCGGCGTGCTGCTGGATCGCTTCGGCGTGAAGCGAATCGGACGGATCAGTTCGCTGCTGTGGAGCATGGCATGCTTCGGCGGTGCGGCGGCGCCGGGCGTAGGAGCTTTTTTTTCGTCGCGGTTGCTGTTGGGAATCGGGGAAGCGCCCACATTTCCCGGCAGCGCGAAGGCGGTGGGCGAGTGGTTCCCCGCGCGAGAGCGGAGCCTTGCCACTGCGATGTTTGACGCGGCTTCGAAATTCGGACCCGCGGTGGGCGTGCTGTGGATCGGGCTTGTGCTGGTGCATTTCGGATGGCGATGGAGCTTTGCCGCCACGGGCCTCATCAGCTTCCTCTATTTCGTCCTCTTCTACTGCGTTTACCGAAGTCCGGCCGAGGACGCAGCCCTGAGCGCGGCGGAGCGGCGGCTGATTGCTGAAGGAGGTGGGCAAGCGGAGGGCGCGGCGCAGGCAGCGGAGGGTCAGGGAGTGTCGCTGCGCTACCTGCTCGGCCAGCGCAAGGCTATCGGCCTGACGATCGGGTTCGCGGCGTACAACTACACGTTCTACCTGCTGCTTTCCTGGCTTCCCAGCTACCTCGAGCACCAACTTCATTTGAATATGGCGCGGTCGGTGGCCTATACGAGCGTGCCGTGGCTGGTGGGAACTCTCACTGATCTGCTGATCGGCGGGCTGCTGGTGAACGCGCTGATCCAGCGCGGATGGGACGCCTCGCACGTGCGGCAAGCGGCGCTGGTGGGCGGCACGACGCTGGGGCTGGGAATCGTCGGCGCGGCTCACGCGCAAACGCCGGGCATGGCGGTCTTCTGGATCAGCGTATCGCTTGGCGGGCTTGCGGCGGCGGGTCCGGTGGGGTGGAGCGTGCCTTCGCTGATCGCGCCGCGGGAAGGCGTCGGCAAAATGGGCGGCATCCTGAACTTTGGGAACCAGATATCGGCTATTTTCGCGCCAATCATCACCGGACTGATCGTCCGCGCCACGCATTCGTTTGCGTGGGCATTCGGAGGGGCGGCGATTTTCTTGCTGATCGGAATCGCGAGCTACATTTTCCTGCTCGGGCGCATCGAGCCGATTCCCGCCCCAGGCTTGAACGCGAATTAACGCGCCGGATAGAGCTTCGTTTTCTGCGTGCGCGAGTTGTAGATTTCGAACGTGCCGTTCGGCCACGCCGTCAATTTCAGGTAGTGGCCGCCATCCGGGCCCGGAGGATTGGCGATGAATTCCGCCGCCACGTTGTGCGCCGGGCCGCCTTCGTCCGAATAGTGAAGCTGCCACAGATTTTCCAGGCCGGGCGTTTTCTCGATGATGTCCCAAGCCGAAGGAGTGCCGCCTTTATCCGAGCCATTGTCCATGACGGCGACCCGCGGCGAAATGCCGTGAAGCAGCGCCGGGCTGCTGCTCTTGTACCAGCCGTGATGCGAGACGATGTAGACATCCACCTTGCCGATCTTATTCACTGGGCAGGTGAGGAGCATTTCCTTATCCCACGTGAGATCGCCGAGATCGAGGAAGCGCAGCTTGCCGAAGGTGAGCAGCGTGCCCAGCGAGTGGCCGTTCTCGGTCTGATCGGGCGGCCGCTGCTCGGAGGCCTTGCACGCGGCGGTGTTGTCCTGGCCCGCGCCGGGCAGCGGCTTTGAAAGCAACACGCCATCGGAGCTGATCACCTGGGCATGGATGCCGGCAATCGGGAGCACGTCTCCCGGCTTGGGAACGATGTGCTTGTATTTCCCTGTGGCGATGATCGGGCGATAAGCGTTCCACACCTTCACCGTGGCCGCGTCCGTCACTTCATAATTCACGCCATGATCAATGAACGTGCCCACGGGAATGCGTGCCACGAGGTTCGGGACGCCGCCAACGTGGTCCTCGTGAAAATGGGTGATGAGGACGTAATCGAGTTTCGAGACGCCCGCCATTTTCGCAACGGCGAGAATGCGTTCGGCGTCCCGGCCGTTATGGTCGTTCCAGCCGGCGTCAATCAGCAGTGACTGATGTGCCGGGGTGACGAACAGCGTGGACTGCCCGCCTTCCACGTCCACAAAGTAGATTTGCAGTGGTTGCTGTGCGGATTGACCTTGAGCGCGCTGCGCAGAGGCCGCGGGCGCGAGTAGAGACACTGCCAGCGCCGCGACGGCAATCGCAGCGGCGCTGAGGAAGTGGCGCGACGCTGGGCCGCAGCGCTTCGGCTTGCACAGCAATGATCGTTTCATGTTTACGCTCCACAGAGAAGATGTGCCCGCGAGACGGCTTGGCGCACCCGGCACGGTGCAGAGATCATCTGCCCGCTTCGGCTTTCTCGTCAAGAATTCTTGGCGCCGGAACCGTGCTGCCCAGCCCCAGGGGAAAGCGGCGAGGCTTTGTTAGAATGGGAGCGATGCCGATACCGCTCGATCTGCGCAAGAAACCAATGGACGTGAAGGTGCGCGTTTCGAGCGGCGAAGGCGTTGAGATCACCTGGTCGGACGGCCACACCAGCCGCTACGATTTTCCTTATTTGCGGGACCACTGCCCATGCGCGCTCTGCAACGACGAGCGCGAAAAAAAGGACAAGCTATCGGACAAGACGGGCGGCGCGGCCCTGCCGATGTTCCGGCCGCGAGCAACGGCGAAAGGCGCCAAAGCCGTGGGCAATTACGCGATACACATCGAATTCTCCGACGGCCATTCCACCGGAATCTATAGCTTCGAGCACCTGCGGGAGATTTGTCCCTGCGCGGAATGCGCCAGGGAATTTCGCGCCGGGGGCGCGAGCACCTAGC
>Ga0134126_10011216_pt1 | contig 11299 bp, 6 predicted proteins | sample KB31752_FD_96881 | JGI IMG/M metagenome (GOLD analysis project Ga0134126, IMG submission 96881) | Terrestrial soil microbial communities with excess Nitrogen fertilizer from Kellogg Biological Station, Michigan, USA - KB3-175-2 | ecosystem: Environmental > Terrestrial > Soil > Unclassified ... | reverse complement strand
TGCTGGTCGACTCGATGGGCTGGGCCTGGATCTTCTTCGTCAACGTGCCGATCGGGGTGATCGGCCTGGGGTTGGCGTTCTGGCTGATTCCCGATCTGCCCACCCACAAACACCGCTTCGACCTGGTCGGCGTCGGGCTGTCCGCGATCGGGATGTTCCTGATCGTGTTCTCGCTGCAGGAAGGGCAGTCGCACAACTGGGCGCCCTGGATCTGGGCGGTGCTGGTCGCGGGCGTCGGCTTCATGACGGCGTTCGTCTATTGGCAATCGATCAGCAAGTATGAGCCGCTGATCCCGCTGGAGATCTTCCGCGACCGCGACTTCAGCCTGTGCAACGCCGCCGCAGTGGTGATCGCCTTCGCCGCGACCGGGATGATCCTGCCGCTGATGTTCTATGCCCAGGCGGTATGCGGATTGTCGCCGACCCGCTCCGCGTTGTTGACCGCGCCGATGGCGATCATCAGCGGTGTGCTCGCGCCCATCGCCGGCAAGCTGGTCGACAGGGCGCACCCGCGACCGGTGGTCGGATTCGGCTTCTCGGCGCTCGCGATCGGCCTCACCTGGCTGTCCATCGTGATGACGCCGTCGACCCCAATCTGGCAACTGGTGCTGCCGTTCTTCGCGCTGGGCGCGGCGATGGCGTTCATCTGGGCGCCGATCACCGCGACCGCCACTCGCAGCCTGCCGCACCGGTTCGCCGGCGCCAGTTCCGGTGTGTTCAATGCGACCCGCCAGGTGGGCGCCGTGTTGGGCAGCGCCGCCATGGCGTCGTTCATGACGTCGCGCATCACCGCCGCGCTCGGGCCGATGGCCGACGGCGGCTCGGGGCCGCCGGGCGGTTCGGGCATGGACCTGGAGTTGCCGGAGTTCCTGCACGTGCCGTTCGCCGACGCGATGTCGCAGTCGATGCTGCTGCCGGCGTTCGTTGCACTGTTCGGGATCGGCGCGGCGCTGTTCCTGGTCGGCGCGACCGGGTCGACGGGCGACGACGAGACGCCGGCTTCGGGGACCGGCACCCGCGATGCGCCGACAAAGCGAGTGCGGGTAGGGCCAAGCGCCGCAGAGGGTTTCGCGAGCGGCTTCGACGATTACCACGATGGCTTCGACGATGACGACGACTACGTCGAGTACACCCTGGCGCCGCCCCGGCCTTCCCGAACGGCCACCCCGCCGGTGCGCGCGGAGCGCCGCCGACCGACCCCGGCCGAGTCGTGGCGCAGCCAGCTCGACGACATGACGACGACCACAGAGATTGAACGAGTTGTCGACGCGCACAACGCGTCTCATGTCGATGACGACCGTTACAACAGAGATCACCGGCCGCCCCGGAGCAGGCACCGTCACCCCGACTGAGCGGCGTCAACTACCGTCGGCAGCATGGCCAACGGCGGCGAGTTCTCATTGGCATGGCTGCTTCAACCGCTGACGGTGGAGTCCTTCCTCAACGATATTTGGGCAACAACCCACCACCATGTCGCAAGGGGCTGTGCTGGTTATTTCGATGGCCTGCTGCGGGGGCCGTCGGCGGTTGACGAACTCTTGGAGCATGTCCGGCCCGATCCGTCGGCGGTCCGCCTAGTCAGGGGCGGCGAGAGCAAGCAGGCCGAGACCTACCGGGGTGCTGATGGCGGTCTCGACCTTGGTCGCGTTCGAGACGACTTCGCCGATGGCTACACGATCGTGCTGAACGGACTTGAGCGATACGTGCGTGCGATCGCCTCGCTGTCGCATGGCATCGAGGTCGAGCTGAACTTCCCGGTCCGTGTCAACGGATACATCACGCCACCGCAATCCACCGGCTTCGTCCCGCACTTCGACCCGCACGATGTGTTAGTCCTTCAGATTCAGGGATCCAAGACATGGCAGCTGTCCGACGACACCGTCGTACCCCACGAGATGCTGCGCGGGGAGGCGGTGGATATGGCCGGACATGCGCTGTCGACCGCTCTGCGCCTGGAAGCCGGCGACGTGCTGTATCTGCCGCGGGGCCGAGTGCACGCGGCCGAAACGACGTGCGAGCCCTCGCTGCACTTGACGGTCGGCATGCACGCTCCCACCGCGCTCACGCTGCTCACCCATGCGCTGCATGCGCTGAGCTTGACCGACGACCGCGTCCACGCTCGCCTGCCGCCGCGGCACCTAGATGACCCCGACGTCCGCGCCAGTCTGACCGGCCTCGTCGACGAGGTGGTCGACACACTGGCCAAGCCGAGCGTGGTCGCGCAGGGTCTTGGAGCGATGGAAGAGGTGTTGGCCCGCCGCGGGCGGTGCCCACCCGTAGGACAGTTCTCAGACGCCGTGGGAATCGACGAACACACCCTGGTGGCCAAAGTCCAGCCGCTCTATTCGCGGGTGGCTGCCGTCGCCGGCGGCGTTGCCCTGCAATTCGCTCAGTTGTCGATCGGCGCCGCCGCTGACCATGAAGCCGCGCTGCTGTTCCTATCGAGGAGCGCCGAACCGTTCCAGGTTGGCGATCTGCCCGGGCTGACCCCGGCCCAGCAGACGGAGCTCGCCCGCACGCTGATCGCGACCGGATTTCTGGTCCGGGTGGGCGACGGTCAAGCCGCAACAGCAGATCCGCATTAGCGCCGGAGATAGCCTAGTTCAGTTGACATCGCGGAAATTCCAGCGAAATATTGCCGCAGAAGAGGAATTAGACCGTGATGGATGAGCGGCATCTGTGAAGGTTTGGTCGGCTGACAATGACGGCACCCCTGTGGATGGCCTCGCCGCCGGAGGTGTATTCAGCGTTATTGAGCACAGGCCCGGGGCCCGGCTCGTTACTGGCGGCGGCAGGGTCGTGGAATTCATTGGGCGCCGAATATGCCGCTGTTGCAGACGAACTCAGCGCAGCATTGGCCACAGTGCAGGCCGGGGCGTGGCAGGGCCCGAGCGCTGAATCGTATGTGGCCGCGAATGTGCCGTATCTGGCATGGCTGATGCAGGCCAGCGTCAACAGCGCGGCAGCGGCCGTCCAGCACGAAACCGCTGCCGCGGCCTACACCACCGCGTTGGCGACCATGCCGACCATGGCCGAGTTGGTCGCCAACCACGCCACGCACGCGGTGTTGGTGGCGACGAATTTCTTTGGGTTGAACACGATTCCGATCGCGTTCAACGAGGCCGACTATGTGCGGATGTGGATTCAGGCGGCCGTCACGATGAGCACCTATGAATCGGTGTCGACCGCCGCGGTGACGTCGACCCCGCACACCAGCCCAGCGCCGCACATCCAGAAAGCCGCAAGCACGGGAACCGGTAAAAACCAAGACGAAGGGCCCGGTCCCACCCAGCTGAGCTGGTACACCGAACGCATAGACAAATTCATCACCCTCGTTGAGAACGAGTTGACCAATCCGAATCAAACCAACACGGCAGCGCTCTACACGGAATTCACCTATTGGATTCCCCGCTATGCCGGCGAAATCTATCTCACCTTCGCACCGCAAATACAGCAGCTGACGCAAATCTCGCTTGGCCTGATTGCACCCGCATTACCAACGGCGGGTCTTGCGGGGGTGTCCGGGCTGGCCGGCTTATCTCAATCCGCCTCGCTGCCAGGCGTTCCCGACGCGGCCGTCGCGCCCGCTGCTACCGCGATCGGCCAGGTCGCCGCGACGGCCCCCACGCCCGCGGCGGTGACGGCGACGACCCCGACGCCTGCGTCCGCAACCATCGGCGCGCCCGCACCCGCCACCCCGCCGCCATCGTCACCGCCCGCGCCGGGCGTGGGCGGCGCGACTGTCGCCTACCCCTACCTGGTCGGTCCGCCGGGTGTCGGATCGGGGATGCACATGAGCACCGGCTCCCACACCACGAAGAAGGATGCGGAACCCGAGACCGTCGCGACGCCAGCCGCCACGGTCGCGCGCCAACCAGCCGGACGTCGGCGGCGCCGGCGGGCGCGGCTGATCGACCGCGGCTATGAATACATGGACGTCCACGACGCTTCCGACAGCGGTGATGACCGGGCGGCGGCCGCCTCGACGCATGGCGCGGAAAGCCAGGGGTTCACCGGAACCGCCCACAAGTCCGGTGCCGGGCAAGCCGCCGGCTTGACAGCGCTGGCCAGCGACCTGTCTGGAGGCGGGCCGACCTTGCCGATGACGCCGAGCAGCTGGGCAAAGATGCAGCCCTGAAACGGAAAGCGCCGTGGCGGCAAGCGGCTGCTAAGCCGGGTTGTCGGTCGCCGTCAACGCCAGAAACGCGCCGAGTTCGACCAGCCCGGTCGGCGCCGACGGCAGGTATTCGGTCAGCGTGTCGGCCCGCACGATCACGGCCGCGTACTGCGCCCGGCTGATCGCCACGTTCAGCCGATTGCGGTTGAGCAGGAACGGAATTCCACGCGGGATGTCGTCGACGGACGAGGCCGTCATCGAGACGATGGCCACCGGTGCTTCGGCGCCCTGGAACTTGTCGACGGTCCCGACCCGGACATCGCCGAGCGCCGCGCCGGCCAGATGCTCGCGCAACAGCACTACCTGCGCGTTGTAAGGGGCCAGCACCAGCACATCGGCAGGCGCCAACGGCCGGGTGCCGTCCTTGGTCGTCCAGTCCAAACCGACCAGCGTGTTGATCAGCTCGACGATGGCGTCGGCCTCCTCCGGGCTCTCCGTCGAATTGCCTTCGTGGACAACGCGAAGCACCTGAACGCCGGGCGGATAGCCGTCCAGGCGACGCGCGGCGGTGACTTCTTCGTATGGCTGCAACCGGCCCTCGTAGGCCAGCGCCGACACCGGCGCGCACACCGCGGGATGCATGCGGTGTGTGCGATCCAGGAAGTAGCCGCGTTCGGCGGGCAGCGTGCGGAGTCCGTCGACCAGCCAGCCGAGCGCGGACCCGTCGACCGGTTCAGGGTGCGTGCCCTGGCTGACCTGGGGCAGCTGCTGCGGGTCGCCGAGCAGTAGGAGGTTGGCCGCCGATCCGGCCACCGCGATGGTGTTGGCCAGGCAGAACTGGCCGGCCTCGTCGATCACCAGCAGGTCCAGGCTTCCCGGCGGGACCCGGCTGGGGTTGGCGAAGTCCCAGGCGGTGCCGCCGATCACGCATCCTGGTGTGCCGCTGATGAATCCGGCGTACTCGTTCTCGCTGATCTGTTGCCACGCGACGTCGGTGCGGTCGGCCTTTTTCTTGGCGACCCGTGCGGGTTCGATGCCGGCGTTGATCGTGCCGTGCAGCAGGTTTTCCACCACCGCGTGCGATTGCGCCACAACGCCGATGCGCCAACCATGATCGGTGACCAGTCGGGTGATGACCCGCGCCGCGGTGTAGGTCTTGCCGGTCCCGGGCGGACCGTGCACCGCGACGTAGGACGAATCCAGGTCGAGCAGGGCGGCGGTGATGTCGTCGATGGCGTCACCGCTTCGGGGGAGGTCGCCGCCACCGCGAGTACGCGGGCGGTCGCGCAGCAGGATGTCGAGCACCGCGGATCGGGGGAGTTGCGGCAGTGTCGCGGAGATGTCGGCCGCGGCCCGCTCGATGGCGTCGCGTAGCGGCTTGGTGTTGACCGGCCCACCCGGCGTCAACGCGAACGGCAGTTCGTGAAAAGTGTTGCCGTCGGCCGGGGTTCGCTCGCAGATCACCACCGACGTCGGCACGGTCGGATCGTCGCACTCGACGACTTCGGCGCGGCCGGCGGCGCGTCGGTCAGGGTCGTGGGTCAGCCCGGCCGGGGCCGGCGGCTCATACAGCGCGAAGACCTCGGCGTTGAGCGCGCCGCGAGCCAGCTCACCGGTCAACCGGACTCGCCGCTGCATCTTGCGGGCCCTCGGCGGCTGATTCCAGTCGACATCGACGGCCGCCTGGCTGACGATGAAAACGTCTGTCTCGTCGGCCCATTCGTCGACGGGGTAGTTCAGCCGATCGAAGTGGGCCCACCAGAACGGCTTGTCCTCGCGGCGGTGAAAACCGCGTGCGGCCGACACCAGCGCGACCGCGGTCTGCTCGGGGGTGCGGTCACCGGTTGTCGGGTCGCCGCTGAATGACAGGAGCGTCCCCGCGAGCTCGTCTACCGCTTCGATGGCACCGTCGTCCGGAACAGGTTGGGCCCCAATCGGTGTGACGCCGCTTTCGAAGGCCTGGATGATCAGCCAGTCGCGCAGTTCGCGGGTGGACTCGCAGTCGTACTGGTTGTAGCCCTCGATCTCCTTGAGCACGGCCGCCGCCTCGTCGAGCTCGCCGTTGGCACGCAGTTCGCTGTAGCGCGCGTACTGGGTGATCGAGTCGGCCGCCGTCGTGACGTCGCCCGACCGCGGCCGCGATCCCATGTAAAGCGGCTCCAACGCCTTGAGGCTGAGCGACTCGGCGCCGGTCCGGATGCTCTTGCGCACAATCGGATACAGGTCGACCAGTGTCCCGCTGCGCAGTAGGTCGTCGACTTCGTCTTCCCCGACGCCGTGGCGCCCGGCCAGCCGCAGCAGCGCCGTCTTCTCATACGCGGCGTAGTGGTAGATGTGCATGTTGGGAAACCGCTTGCGCCGCTTGGCCACCAGTGCCAGAAAGTCGGTGAGCGCCGTACGCTCCTCGGCGCGGTCGTGCGCCCACAGCGGATGAAAGGCGCCCGCCTTGCCGCCTTCGAGAACGCCGAACAGATACTCCAAACCCCAGTCGACGCCGTCGGTGGTCCACAGCGGATCACCCTCGAAGTCGAAGAACAGATCGCCCGGATCGGGGTTCGGCAGCAGGGTCAGCGGCTGCGAATCGGCGACCTCGAACTGTGGTGTGCCGGTGTCGCGTTCGCGGAGCTGCAGCTTGGCCTGGGCGACGAGGGTGGTCACCGAACGGGCGGACATGTTGGCGACCGGTCCGGTGTGTCCGGCCAGGTCGGCGACGGTGACGATGCCCGCGTCGATCAGCTTGGCGCGCTGGCTGACTCGCAGGCCCGCGACCAGCAGTAGGTCGTCGGTCGCCTGGACCTGCTCCGCACAGACCGGGCACCGGAAGCAGGCCCGCACACCGTCGTCGTCCCAGCGCACCGGGGCGCCGCCGGCGTAGTGCTCGTCGAGCAGGCGCTGCAGCCGTGCGCGCTGCTCGCGGTACACCGGGATCAGCTCGTCGACCCGATAGTTGACCGCGGTGCCATTGCCCAGTATCAACTCGGCGTCGGGATGGACCGGAACGCCGGCCTGGCTCAAGGCGTCTGCGTAGGCGGCGATCTGAAGCAGCGCAGTGACTTTCGCCGAGCGGGCCAGCTTGGTGTCGGACACCTGGTAGCTGCCGTCGCGCAGCACCAGGAAATCGGCGAACCCGACGAAGCGGCCGTCGAACATCGCGGCCTGGTAGATCACCGGCGCGGCGTCGTCGATCTTGCGCCGCGTCTGCGCCGCCGCCGCGGTGACGTTCTCGACGGTGAAGGGGACGGGACGGCCGATTACCGCGACGCCGCCGCCGTGCTCGTCGCGCAGTTGGTCGAGCCGGCGTCGCTCGTGCTCGTTACCCAGAGTCGCGGTGCGTGCCAGCAAGTCGTCGGTGACGATGACTCGTTGCCCCCAGCCGAGTTTCGCGTCGAATTCCCGCAGCAGGGCGTATTCACAGCGCGCGGCGGATGCGAGATCCGACGCGCTGTAGATGATGCTGTCGCCTGCCATGAACACAGCAGCCACTGTATGCCGCGGGGCTGACAGGTCAGGCTTAGTTGTTGGGGATCAGCTCCACGCCGTTGCCGTTCCAGCGGAACTTCACGATGCTGGGCAGGCCGATCCCGCCGGAGTAGCTGAGTGCGACCGTGTCGCCGGTGCACTGCGAGTTGTCCAGACCGTTGAAGCCGTAGGTGTCGGGCACGCCCTGCGGCGGTATCAGCTTGCCGAGGTGGAACAGCACCGCGCGGGTGTTGGGGCTCTCGGCGTTGGTGTTGGCCTTGACGATGACCGCGGACAGCTGCGCGCACTGGTTGAAGTTGCCGGCCAGCGGCTCAGGGTTCCACGGCTGGTGGCTGCGCGGGTCCTGTGGCAGCTCGGACACCCCGCGTGCGATCGCGGGATCGGCCAGGTTCACCGCACACGGGTCGACGGGTCCGGCGCTGGTCGGGGCGGCGGTGGGGGGCGGCGGCGCTGCCGTCGGGTGGGGCGCGGCGGTCGAGTGGGTGGTGGGTTCCGGCGTCTTGGCGACGGTCGAATCTCCTGATCCGCACCCGATGAGTGTCGCGGCGAGTAGTGCGGCAGCGGCCGGGCCGCTCAGTCGTATTCGTGTCCACACAACGCCGCACCGTACCGTGACCTGCCCTATCGACGCGGCAGGCGTGGCCGAGCGGCAGTGAACCACTAAACTTCGTCGTGAAATGGACTCCCCGAACGATGACACCGTGACCTTCGCCGACCTGCAGATTCACCCGTCAGTGCTGCAGGCCCTAGCCGACGTCGGCTACGAGTCGCCGTCGGCGATCCAGGCGGCGACGATTCCGGCCCTGATGGAGGGCTCGGACGTGGTCGGTCTGGCCCAGACCGGGACCGGTAAGACGGCCGCGTTCGCGGTCCCGATCCTGTCGAAGATCGACACCAGCAGCAAAGCCACGCAGGCGCTGGTGCTGGCGCCGACCCGGGAGCTGGCGCTGCAGGTCGCCGAGGCGTTCAGCCGGTACGGCACCCATCTGCCGCAGATCAATGTGCTGCCGATCTACGGCGGAGCGTCCTACATGACGCAGTTGTCCGGGCTGAAGCGTGGCGCGCAGGTGGTGGTCGGTACGCCCGGCCGCGTGATCGATCACATCGAGCGCGGGACCCTGGATCTGTCCCATGTGGATTACCTCGTGCTCGACGAGGCCGACGAGATGTTGACGATGGGTTTCGCTGAGGAAGTCGAGCGGATCCTGGCCGAGACCCCGGAGTACAAGCAGGTGGCGCTGTTCTCCGCGACGATGCCGCCGGCGATCCGCAAGCTCAGCAATAAGTATCTGCACGACCCGACCGAGGTCAAGGTCGACGCGAAAACCGCGACCGCCGAGAACATTACGCAGCGCTACATCCAGGTCGCCGGCCCGCGCAAGATGGACGCACTGACCCGGGTCCTCGAAGTCGAGCCGTTCGAGGCGATGATCGTGTTCGTTCGCACCAAGCAGGCCACCGAGGAGGTCGCCGAAAAGCTGCGCGCCCGAGGGTTTTCCGCGTCCGCCATCAACGGCGACATCCCACAGGCCGTGCGTGAGCGGACCATCGCTGCCCTCAAAAAAGGTGGCGCCACGGGAATCGACATCCTGGTCGCCACCGATGTTGCGGCCCGCGGGCTGGACGTCGAGCGGATCTCGCACGTGCTCAACTACGACATTCCGCACGACAACGAGTCGTACGTGCACCGGATCGGTCGCACCGGCCGGGCGGGGCGGTCGGGGTCGGCGCTGCTATTCGTGTCGCCGCGGGAACGCCACCTGCTCAAGTCGATCGAGAAGGCCACCCGGCAGAAGCTCATCGAAGCCCACCTGCCCAGCGTCGACGACGTCAACGCACAGCGGGTGGCGAAATTCGCCGACTCCATCACCGACAGCCTCGGGTCAGCCGGAATCGACCTGTTCCGACGGTTGGTCGCGGATTACGAACGCGACCACGATGTTCCGATGGCCGACATCGCCGCGGCGCTGGCGTTGCAGTCCCGCGACGGCGAAGCGTTCCTGATGTCTCCCGAGCCACCGCCCGAGCGCCGGTCGCGGGAGGACAAGGACCGGCCGGCCCGGCCCCCGCGAGGTGCGGGCGACGGACCCAAGAAGGGCTTCGCCACCTATCGCATCGCGGTCGGTAAGCGGCACAAGGTCGGACCGGGCTCGATCGTCGGCGCCATTGCGAACGAAGGTGGTTTGCACCGCAGCGATTTCGGCCACATCACGATCAAGCCGGAGTTCTCCCTGGTGGAATTGCCGGCGAAATTGTCGCGCGAGACGCTGAAAAAGCTTGAGAAGACCCGCATTTCCGGCCAGCTGATCAACTTGCAGGCCGATCGGGCTACGGACAAGAAACGTAGCGGCGGTCGTGGCACAACTCGGCGGGATCACCAGGGATGACCCAGGCCGACACCACGGCCCAGGGCGGACTCGAACAGGTAGCCGGGCCGGACCGGGTCGCGTCGTTGACCGGTGTCCGTGCCGTCGCGGCGCTTCTCGTGGTGGGCACGCACGCGGCCTACACCACCGGGAAATACGTCGAAGGCTATTACGGCCTGGTGTGTTCGCGGATGGAGATCGGCGTCCCGATTTTCTTTGTGTTGTCGGGCTTTCTGCTGTTTCGGCCCTGGGTGAAATCGGCGGCGAAGGGCGGCGCGCAGCCGTCGGTTCGTCGCTACGCCTGGCACCGGGTGCGGCGCATCATGCCCGCCTACGTCGTGACGGTGCTGGCCGCCTACGTCATTTACCACTTCCGGCATGCCGGGCCGAATTTCGGCCACACCTGGGAAGGGTTGTTCCGCAACCTCACGCTGACGCAGATCTACACCTTCAATTACATGCGCGGCTACTTACATCAGGGCCTGACCCAGATGTGGAGCCTCGCGGTGGAGGCGTCGTTCTACGTGATCCTTCCGCTGCTGGCGTACCTGCTGTTGGTGGTGCTGTGCCGGCGGCAATGGCGGCCAAAGCTGTTGCTGGCCGGGGTCGGTGGGCTCGCGCTGATCTCCCCGGCGTGGTTGGTGGTCGTTCACCTCACCACATCGATTCCCAATGGCGCCCGGCTGTGGCTGCCCACCTATCTGATGTGGTTTCTCGCGGGCATGGCGCTGACCGTGTTACAGCGAATGAGGGTGCGCTGCTACGCATTTGTTGCGCTACCGCTCGCGACGATCTGCTACTTCATTGCGTCGACGCCACTTGCCGGGGACCCGACGACCTCGCCGCTCGGCATGTCGCAGGCGCTGTACAAGGCGGTGTTCTACGCGGTGATCGCGGCGCTGGCGGTAGCGCCGTTGGCGCTGGGCAACGAGGGCCTGTATGCCCGCCTGCTGGCCAGCCGGCCGATGGTGTGGCTCGGTGAGATCTCGTACGAGATCTTCTTGATCCATTTGGTGACAATGGAATTCGCGATGGTCTACATCATGCAGGATCATGTCTACACCGGCTCGATGGGCGGGCTGTTCGTGGCGACGGTGGCCATCACGATTCCGCCGGCTTGGTTGTTGCACCGGTTTACCCGCGTGCGCGGCTGACCGATTCGGCGGGCACCACGACCGGGGCGACGAACTCGGTGAGCATTGCCCGCTCGTCGTCCTCGTCGTGGCCGGGAAAGATCAGCAGCGACGTGATCGCGCGGACCAGCCAGCGGCCGCGACCGGCGACGTTCGCCGGATGGTCGTCGCCCAGCGAGGTGACGAATGCGGCGGCCAGCCCG
>Ga0134126_10011215_pt1 | contig 11299 bp, 13 predicted proteins | sample KB31752_FD_96881 | JGI IMG/M metagenome (GOLD analysis project Ga0134126, IMG submission 96881) | Terrestrial soil microbial communities with excess Nitrogen fertilizer from Kellogg Biological Station, Michigan, USA - KB3-175-2 | ecosystem: Environmental > Terrestrial > Soil > Unclassified ... | reverse complement strand
TTCCGATCCGGCGTTCGACAAGCGACAACAGTATAACCCCGCCATCCGAGGTGATGCGGCGGCCGTCGAACGCCGCGCTCAGCTTCTTGCGCCGACGCTTGGCAGCGCGAACGGCAGGGTCGTATCTTCGTCCATGGCGGGTGTGGCGCGCTCCGATCGTGGTGGCGTTTGGTCTCGACACATTCCGTAATGCGATCAGCGGCTTACCCGACATCCCCCAGCGAATCGCGGCCGTGCCGCGCCTGTCGCGCGACAGATGAGATGGCCGGTCACGCGACCATCGCCGCGCCGCGCTTGTTGTAAAGCGCTTCGACCAGCGCGCCAGCCGGGATCTGGCCGATCAGGGCCGCGATGGTCTTCAGGCTGAGTGCGACCCCCGATCTGGCCGTCCGTCCACTTGTTGGCGATCAGGTAGACGGCGATGAACGGTCCGAAGCCGGTCTGCACGTCGGCGACGAAGAAAATCACCATGTCGAGCGCGCGTGCGCTGCGGGGCTTGCCCAGCCCGCCCTACCCGGACGTGCCGGGCTTTACCGCATCCGGCTTCTTCGTATCGGGCTTGGCCGCGTCCGGCTTTGGAACATCTGGCTTGGCCGCCTCGGGCTTCGGCACGTCCGGCTTCGTCACCGGCGGCTTCCCCGCTCCGGGCTTCGTCGCGTCGGACTTCACGACGGGGGCTGGCCGTTGGTCCTTGTAGTCCGGCGCGGCCCTGACCTGGTCCGGCGCGAGTTCGAGCGTGATCTGGTGCCCTTTGTGGCCCGGCGAGAACTTGAGGCTTTTCCAGTCCACCGCGACCTTGCGGTTGCCGACGCCCAAGAAACCGCCGAAATCGATCACCGCCGCGACCGGCTGGCCATTCTGTCCCACCAGTACGTCGGCTAGCCTGCCGATATCCTTGCCGGCTGGCCCCTGGATCGTCACGCCCATGATCGACATGGCCGTCTCCGGCGCGACCTGCTCCACCGGCGCGGGGGGAGGCGCCGCCGCGGCAAGAAGCAAGACGAGACCGGCGGCTGGCGCGTTTAGGAGGATCGGCCTCACCACGCGGCGGCCCAGCCGTCGCGCCGCGGATCGGAGCCGGCGATCCTCATGCCGTTCTCCGCCACTCGGATCGCCTGCACGCTGCACGGACCCTCGAACGGACCCACGCGATTGAGCCGGTGCCCGAGCGCCTCCAACCCGCGCGCCACGTCCTGGCCAAACCCCGGCTCGACGGTGAGCCGGCAGTCGCCGTCATGCGGCCAGTTGGCGCCCTGACCCTGCTGGACGCTGGTCCAGCGCGGCGCCTCGACCGCCTGCTGCGGGTCGGCACCGAGATCCAGCATCGCGGTGAGCACCTGCAGATTGACCTGCATCATCTTAGCTTCGTGGCGAGGCTAGATCGAGCTCGCTAAGTCGGGCTGGCCGGACTTCCGGCCTCATTCGTCGCTCGCCGGGATGACCCCGGACGAGACCTATGCCGCGACCGGACTCGGACGGACAGACACTGAGAGATTGGCGGCCTGAGATGACCCAGAACCAAGCTTAGCAAAGCCGCCAAACTGTCCCGCAGAAAGGGACCACCTCACCTTGGCCGGCGCCCTGCTCGTCGCGCTAGAAAAGTCCAAGCAGACGCCGGATGTGGTCGCGGGGTGGACCGAACGCGGTCAGGCGTTCTTTCAGCAGGGCGGCAAGCGCAAGGCGCGCAGCGCCCCAGCCAAGCACCCTGCTGCTGGAACTCCAGGTGACGGCGGCGCGGCTGCGCCGTCTCACCGCGCTGCGCCATAGGCTCGATCGCGATCGAGCCCGCGCCGATACCAGGCAATCCGTGCAAGACCGACGCGCCCGCACCCGCCACCTCATCGAGCTCGGCGGCCTCGTACAGAAAGCCGGGCTGGTCGAGCTCGTCGAGGACGATCGCGCCACCCTGCTCGGCGCCTTCCTCGAACTTGCTGAGCAGCTGCGAGGCGAGCACGAAGAAAAGGAAGAGGATGAACGCCAGGAGGAAAAGCCCGCCGACCTCAAGGCTCGCTGGCGGCGACGCGGGCTGCTCGCCTTCGACGCCGACCGGGATGACGCGGCGGAGGTCTCGGGGGTGATCAGCTCGGGGGTGGTGAGCGGGCCATGAACTACTTCAAGCGCTGGCGCGAGCGCGCCCGTCTCCGCCACCTCGCCCGCCGTGGCGACGCCGTGCTCGGCGCCCAGCAGTTCTGGGACGGTATTCTCTACCTCGCCCGCGAGGTCATCCCCGAGGATGATCGCGAGATCAGCCGCGACCTGTTCACCGTGCTCGCCTACGCCTGGAGCGCTGCCGCCGAGAAGCGCCGGCCCTACGATCCCTTCGACGTCCTGCGCGCCCTGCGCGACCGCGCCTGGCTCGGCTATGCCGACACTCCCGCCCTCATCGCCCAAATCCGCCACGACCTGCCGCGCGCCGCCGCCGCCACCCGCATGGCCGACTACTTCGAGGAGCTGGTCGCCAAGCGCAGCACCTACTTCTTCCTGCCCATCGTCTCGCGCATCGACCGCCACCAGCTGGGTCCCCTGCCCCAGCACCTCGAGCTCGATCGCACCATGGTCGAATTCCACCACGCCAGCCTCGCCACCCTGGTGCGCCAGATCTTCGTCCTGACGCCGAGCCTCGCCCGCGAGCGCGACCTGTTCTTCCACGCCCTGCTCACCCTGCACTGGGGCACCGGCCTCGAACGCCAGATCGGCCCCCAGGAGCTCGCCGGCATGGTCGCCCACCAGCTCCGCCGGCTCTACCAACACCCCGACGCGGCGCTCGCCGCCGTCCGCGCCGATGCCGCCACCCATGACGCCGCGGCACGCGCCCTTGCCATCCTCCAGGAGGTCGGCGCCACACGAAACCGGCCCCTGCTGCTGGAGGCCCTGTTCATCGCCGAAAACATCATCACCGGACCCCAGCACTTCCAACATGCCTTCGAGGTCGAGGAACGATTTGGGTGAACCGGGGCGGGCCGCCTATCCCCGGGAGCGGCCCGGGATGTTGGCTGAGTCGTAGAACACGCCGAGGATCACCGGCGGCGCCGTGGTGCTGTAGGCCACCCAGTAGCGTCCGGCCTTGATCCATGCGCGGCCCAGACTGGCCAGTTCGGGATAGGGGCGCGGAGCGGCCAGCCCGGCCGCCGGGTTGCTCTCAATCTGTCGCTCCGCCTCGGCCAGCGCGGCGGCTAGGGCACGGAGCGCCTCGATGCGCTCACGCTCCTCGTAGTGCTGGCGGAGTTCGTCGACCTGGCGGGCGGCTCTCGGCGTGTAGCCGATCAACGGCGCGCGGCTGCCTTGCGCCCGGACGCCGCCGCCTGCTTGTCCTCAAGCCGGGCAATGCCGTCGCGAAGCCCGCGCATGACCTCCGCCGCCGGCACGGTCCGGCCGGCGGCAAGCTGCGCGTCGCTCTCTGCCAGAGCCTCGAGCCATTCGCCCGGGGCGGGAGTCGGGGTGTCGTCCATCAGGAGACAATAGGCTCCCCTGCCCCACCGTTCCAGGGCGGCGGGTGCCGGGGAAGATCTGGCGGTGCTGTCGGGCCGCGGTGCTGCTTCTCCCCCGCTGCCGGACGGCGCCGCCTCGGCGCGCACCTGGGTCGACGCCATCCGCCGCAACGATCTCGTCCAGCTGTTCGCCCGCGCCGTCTGGGTCGAGGGCCAACGGCGGCCGCGCCTGCGCCGTGCCGTTGCGGTTGGATGACGCGCCACCCCCGCCGGCGCGCTTGCCCGTCGCTTCGAGCGACCCCATGCTCACGGCATGTTCGTCGTCGACGAGGCGACCGCCGCCGCCATCCGGGCCGCCCTGCAGCAGGGCGGCGAGCTCTCCGCCGTGATCGAGCTGCGCCGCCATTTCCCGCTCATCACCGACAACGCCGAGGCACGGCGCTGCGTGCGCACCATCGCCGCGTGGAAGCCCTTGCCCCCGGCCAAGCCAAAGCGCGTGCGTCGGACGAAGCCGCGTGAGGGCTGACCAGGTCACCGGGGCGCCTGCTCCGCCGCGTCCGCGGCCGGCTCCGCCCGGTCCGATTCCAGAGCCCGCGCCTCGCCCGCCGCCGTCACCGAATTCGGGTGCTAACTACCTGGCCGCACCAGCGGGTCCGGGGCCGCGGCGATATCCATCGCGTGTCGCGGCCTTTTGGGGCTGGCCTGGGCCTGTCTTCGATCCCGCCCGTCACCGCTCAGTGATCAGCGTCAGCTCCTCGCTGATGCGGCAGCCGGTCCAGGCGAGCGTAGAAGGCGCACACCTTGCGCAGGATCGCGAACAATCTTGCCGGTGCTGGGTCGTGAGCGCCATGCTCGCTGAGCATGACGATCCGCCTCTCGAGGTTCATCGGAAGGGAGATGATGCCGCTGCTGCCCGCCGCTCGCATTCGCGCCTTCGCTGAGGCCGCCGACAGTCGAGCTCGTGGCACGCTGATCGCCACCGCGCCGAAGGAACCGGTCAGCTGCCGTTCGCGTGTCCCATTTCGGTAGCCCTTGCTGCCGGCATCCCGCGCGTAGCGCTCGCGCCCCAGTGCCGCCGCCAGCTCCTGTTCAACCACCTCCTCAATGAAGCCGCGGATCCGGTCTCGCAGCCCGGCCTCGATTGGGTCGAACCAGACCTCTCCCGCAAACAGCTCGGTACCGGTCGGCGTCGTGCCATTGCTATCCATGGACGTGCTCTCCGCCGGCGCTCGAACGCCGGTCATGACTCGTTGAACAAGTCGGAGACTACGCCACCCAGCTTTTCCACCACATCCGAGACGGCACCGCACGTACCGGGCGACAACGGTTGTTTGTAACTCCGATCGGTACTGAGTGACCGCAGGTCTGTTCCGGGCAATCAAGCATTACGTTGCGACCGACCAGAAAGCAGGTTGATCCACGGTCTCGAGGTCACGACTGCGAACGTTTACGACGGCGGACTGGACGCGGTGCTGCCCGACGCCCGGCGACATATACTACGACACCGCCTTCTCCGGCAGCAGGCCCGAGGCGGTCATTCGCGCCTGCGGCGGCAATCTGCGCGTCGTGCATGCCGGCACATGGCGTTGTCCGGAAGCTCTGGCATGCCTGACGGCACACAATGCCGCGGTACGGCGCGTGCGTGTTCGGATCGAAAAGGTGTTCGGGACGTGCAAGCGTTCCTACGAACCCGATATAAACCGACGTTGCCGCCGCGGCGATATCCGGCTGCCGGTTTTCCCTTGGGCCGAGATAAAACCTTTGCATGCAAGACCGAGTGAAGCGGCCGGTCGTCGTTATCGTCGGCGCCGCAGGTCTGTTTGCTCGTCAGAAAAGCGGGATTCGGGGATTGGCACCTGAGGTTGGCGCTGGAAAACTGGGCTCGCCGTAGAGGTGGCAGGCTACGAGCGACCCGGCCACATCTCGGAGCTTCGGCTCCTCCTCGGCACAGCGCGGCATTGCCCGCGGACAGCGCGGATGGAAGCGACAGCCAGAGGGTGGATGCAGCGGACTAGGCACCTCGCCCGACAGGATGACCTCGTCCCGCCGCTCGTCGGGATGGCTGGGCAGCGACGCCGAGAACAGCGCTTCGGTGTACGGGTGTTTCGGCGTGCGCGCCAGCGCGTGAGCCTCGCCGGTCTCGACGATCCGGCCGAGATACATCACGGCAATCTCGTGGCTCATATGCGCGACGGCAGCGAGATCGTGGGCGATGAACAGGTAGGACACGCCGAATTGCGCCTGCAGATCGCGGAGCAGATTGAGGATCTGCGCGCGGATCGAGACGTCGAGCGACGATACCGGCTCGTCCAGCACGATCAGCTTCGGCGACAGCGAGAGCGCGCGGGCGATCGCGATGCGCTGCCGCTGCCCGCCCGAGAACTCGTGCGGAAACAACTCCGCAGCACGGGCCGGCAACCCGACCAGCCTGAGCAGGTCTAGCACTCGTTGGCGGACCTCGCGCGCCGCCAGTTACTCGTTGGTGACGAGCGGTTCGGCGATAATCGCGCCGACGCGCATTCGCGGGCTGAGAGATGCATACGGATCCTGAAAGACGGCTTGCACGGATTTGCGGTAGTAGCGCCGCCTGGCCGGCTCGAGCTCTCGCAAATCCTTTCCTTCGAAACGGATGCTGCCGCTGCTCGGCTCCTCGAGCCCAAGCACGAGCTTGGCGGTCGTCGTCTTGCCGCAGCCGGACTCGCCCACGACGCCGAGGGTCCGCCCCGTTTCTATGGTGAACGAGACCTCGTCCACCGCGCGCACGACGCTGTCATTCCGCGCGAAAAAACCTCGCTTTGCATGGAAATGCTTGCTGAGAGCGACCGCCTGCAAAACCGTCATGACAGGGCACTGGCTTCGGCCGGATTGTGCGGGAGATGGGCGACATGACTGAGATCTGGTGTCGCTAACCAGCAGCGCGCCGTTCGGCCATCTCCCGGGGTCGATTCGGGTGGCGCTTCGACGTGGCACCGTGCGAGTGCCCGCATGCAGCGTGGAGCGAAGGCGCAACCGGCCGGCGGATTGGCGGGATCGGGCGGCTGCCCGTCAATAGCGGCGAGCCGTTGGCCGGGGTCGCCGAGGCGGGGGATCGAGTTCAGCAGGGCCTGCGTGTACGGATGCGCGGGGGAGCGGAAAATGTCCCGCACCGGTCCATACTCTACAATGCGGCCGGCGTACATCACCGCGATGGTATCGCACATCTTTGCCACGATCCCGAGGTTATGGGTGATGAAGATCAGCGCCAATCCGTGAGCCCGCTGCAACTCTCGCAAAAGGTTCAGGTATTGCGCCTGGATCGTCAGGTCGAGACTCGTTGTCGGCTCATCGGCGATCAGCAGGCGCGGCTCGCAGGAAATGCCGATCGCGCCGACGATGCGCTGCCGCATCCCCCCGGACATCTCATGCGGGTATTGCAGCACACGCTGTTCCGGGGACGGGATGCGGACCGCGCGCAGCAACTCTCGGGCGCGGCGCCACGCGCTTGTCCGCGTTGCGGCTTCGTGTACCCGGATCGGCTCGGCGACCTGATCGCCGATCGTGAACAGCGGATTGAGCGAGGCCATCGGGTCCTGCAGGATCATGGCGATCCGCTTGCCTCGAATGTGCCGCATCTCGGCGGGCGGTTTCTGCAGCAGGTCCTCGCCGTCGAGCAGCATCTGCCCGCTTACGATGTGCGCGGCCGGCGGCAGCAGGCGCATGATGGTTAGCGCCAATGTGCTCTTGCCGGAGCCGGACTCCCCCACGATCCCCAGCGTCTCGCCGGCATCCACCGAAAGCGATACGGCGTCGACGGCGCGCACCACCCTCGCACCTCGGCTCGAGACGTAGTGGGTCGACACTTTCACGAGTTCCAGCAGCGCACCGTTGGTCACTGAGCCCACTCCGTGCAAGGTCTGTCCTCAGAGTTGCCGCAGCTGCGGGTCGAGCTTGTCACGTAGCCAGTCGCCGAGCAGGTTGGCCGACAGGACCATCAGCATGATGCATAGGCCTGGCAGCACGGTGAGCCACCAGTAGCCGACCATCAGCCCCTTCTTGCCGTCGGACAGCATCAAGCCCCAGGCCGGCTTCGGCGGCGGCACGCCGACACCGAGGAACGACAGCGACGCCTCGGCGACCACCACCACCCCGAGCATCAGGGTGCCGAGCACGATCGCCGAATTGAGCACGTTCGGCAGGATGTGGCGGCGCATGATGGTCCATTTCGAGCAGCCCGCGACAATCGCCAGGCGGACGAATTCGCGCTCCTTCATCGACAGCACCTCGCTGCGCACGACGCGCGCGTAACGCGTCCAGTAAACCGCGCCCAGGATGATGACGATGTTCATTTCACTCGGTCCGACGATGGCCGCCAGGAAGATCGCGAAGGTCAGCGCCGGCAGCGCGAGCCAGGTGTCGGTGATGCGCATGATCACCTGATCCACCCAACGCCCGAGATATCCCGAGACGATGCCGAGCACGGTGCCGAGCACGCCCGCCACGACGACGGCCGTGAAGCCGACCACGACCGAGACCCGCGCACCGTAGATCAGACGCGACAGCACGTCGCGCCCCAGATGGTCCGTCCCCAGCACGTGCTCCCAGCTGCCGCCCGCCTGAAACACCGGCGGGCGGAACCGCAGCCGCAGGCTGCCGAGCTGCGGGTCATGGGGCGACAGCCAATCGGCAAAGATCGCCACGAACAGAATTCCCCCCAGGATCAGCGCCGGGAAGATGGGGAAATCGCCTAGCCGGAACCCTGCGATGCGGGACGGCAGGGCGATCGCGGTCGCGCGCATGTTCATGGCGTTCAGGCCTCCAGCCGGATGCGCGGATCGACCACCGCGTACAGGATGTCCACCAGGAGATTGACGACCACGATCATGCTGCCCCCCAAGAGGACAATGCCCTGGACCAACGGGAAATCGCGAAAGCTGATGCCCTCATAGAGCAGCCGGCCGATGCCGGGCCACGCGAACACGGTCTCCACCACGACGGCCACGTTGATCATGATGACGAGGTTGATGCCGGCAAGCGTGATGACCGGGATCAGCGCGTTCTTGAAGGCGTGCTTGGCGACGACGAGGGATTCCGGCAGCCCCTTGAGGCGGGCCAGCTTGACGTATTCCGAGCCGAGCACATCGAGCATCGAGGAGCGCGTGAGCCGCATGTGGGCGGCGGCAAAATACCAGCCAAGCGCGAAGGCCGGCATGATCACGTGCAACGGCGTGCCCGCGCCGGACGATGGCAGCCAGCCGAGATAGACCGAAAAGAACAGGATCATCACGAGGCCGATCCAGAATGACGGCATCGACAGGCCAAGCAGCGCGAATACTTTTCCCGCGCCGTCCCACATGGTGCCGACGCGGACCGCCGCCAGTATGCCGCTCGGAATGCCGATCAGCAGCGAAAAGGCCATCGCGACGGCGGCCAGCAGCAGGGAATACGGCAACCGCGCGGCGTATAGATCCAGCACCGGCGCGTTGTAGTAGAAGGAATGGCCGAGATCGCCGGTCAGGAAGTTGGCCATGAAACTGCCGTACTGAATCCACAGCGGCTGGTCGAGCCCGAGATTTTTCCGGATCGCGGCGAGCTGTTCCGCGCTCGCTCCGGGCTCGGCCATCAGCGCCGCCGGATCGCCGGTCACGCGAACCAGCAGGAAGATGGTCAGCGACAGCAGGAATAGCGACAGCACGGCGTATCCAAGCCGCTTGGTGACAAATCGCCGCATGACCGGTCTCCGCCGTCGCTGCTACGTGCTCTTCAGCGTCTGATCCTCGTATGGCGCCGTGTAGGGAAACCCCGCGATCTTGCCGAACGACGATTCGCCCACGCGCGCGCCCTGGCCGTTGATGAAGGCGAGCTGCCAGAGTGGTGCGACGACCGCCAATTCATGGACAAGCTTCTGCATCTTATGCAGGATCTCCGTGCGTCGTCCGCGATCGAGTTCCGCCGCCTGTGCCGCGTACAGCTCGTCGATCTGCGGGTAACTGCCGTACACGTATGGGCCGCCCTTGACGATCCACGACTGGAACCGCGTCGCGACGTTGCCGAACGCACCGCTACCGATTTGGACGATGTCCTTGTAGATCTTGTCGCTGATGCCCTGGATGAAGGCGGCGCGCTCGCTCGGCCTGAGCCTCGCGCGAATGCCGACCGCCTGAAGATTGTCGACGACGGTCTCGCCCAGATTGGCGTACGAGATGTCGCAAAAATACTCGCCGGCGTCGAAGCCGTTGGGATGGCCGGCCTCGGCCAGCAGCTTCTTCGCCTTGTCCGGATCGTAGACCATCGGCGGCGGCTGCCAGTAGAAATCGAAGCTGTCCGGGAACATGCTGTTCGTCAGCCTGGAATATCCGAGCGTCAGCGCGTCGTTAATGGCCTTCATATCGAGTGCCAGTGCCGCCGCCTGACGGACGCGCACGTCATGCCAGGGCGATTTCACGTTCCATTGGTCGGGAAAATAGAGCCAGAACGGCGAATCGATCACCACCGGCTTCAGCGTGAGCCCTTCGGTGCGCACGACCTCCTCGGCCAATTCGCCGCGGAGCGAGTACGCGATGTCCACCTCTCCGCGCTTGAGCGCGGCCAGCCGCGTCGATTCGTCGGGGATGACCTTGAGCACCAGGCGCTTCACTTGCGGCGGCTTGCGCCAGTACTGATCGAACGCCTCCAGGACCAATTCCACACCGGGGTTGAAGGACACGAACTTGTACGGGCCGGCGCCAACCGGCGCCTTCTTGAAGCCATCCTCGCCGACCTTCTCCGCGTATTTGCGCGGCACGATCCAGCCGGCGCCGGTGGTGCTCGCGTAAAACATCAGGAAGTCGGGCCAGGGCTGCTTGAGCGTGGTGCGGACGTGGCGCGGATCGGGTATCTCGATCGACGCCACCCGGCTCTTGAATACCGCCGCGGAGGAACCGCGATAGCGCTCGAACGAGAACTTGACGTCGTCGGCAGTCACCGGCTCGCCATTGTGGAACTTGACGCCCTCGCGCAGCGTGAAGTCATACACCCGGCCGTCGGGCGAGACCGACCAGGATTCCGCGAGAGCCGGCGCGAGCTGGCTGCCCGGCATCGGCTTCGCGACGGCATCGTGCATCGCATATAAAAGCATGTAGGGAGTCACTAGTCCTGACGTCTCCGCCGGATCGAACCAGGTGGGAGCCAGAGAGATGTGAACCGCGTAAGTGAGCTGGCCCTGTAACCCCGCGGCCGCGCTCCCCGATCCGGCCATCGCCACGCCGACGCCGGCGGCAGCGCCGGCAATTGCATTCCGCCGGGATAGACGCAGTTCGCCCCCGCCAGCCTTCGGGCCTGCGGGGCTTCCGTCGAACCCACCCATTAGTTGCCTCCCTGCGGCTCCTATTCGCGGAGCATTGCGATTATAGTAGGCTAGCCATGCGTAAATGTCGCGAAATAGCTTTGTGTTCGTTAGCGCGCAATCCACACGGCCCTATTGGCCCGGCAGCCACATCGGCACGGGTCCGGTCCTTCGGGTTCGAGCTCGGTCAGGAGGACCGTAGCGGCTTTGGGGACATGACCTGCGGCGGGGTATCGAGCTGGCCGAACGGGGCGACGGCTGGCGCATGACACGAACGTCTCGGGAGCGATGGATCGGCATCCTGACCGTGCTGGCCATCTTCGCCGTGTGCTACGCGCTGGCTTACGAGCTGCATCGATACGGCATCGCGCTCGATTACAGTTGGCTGTGGACCGGCTACGCGATCTTCATGGCGGCGCTGCTCGTCCGGGGGATGTTCCGATTTGGCCTGCCGCCGTTTCAGCCCAGCGGCGGCCCCGTGATGCCGACGAGCGGCCGCACCGATCGCAAGTCGCGGTGCGACGCGGACGAGATCGTGCGGCTTGTTTTTAATGATACCGCAAGCACCGAG
>Ga0134126_10011213_pt1 | contig 11299 bp, 7 predicted proteins | sample KB31752_FD_96881 | JGI IMG/M metagenome (GOLD analysis project Ga0134126, IMG submission 96881) | Terrestrial soil microbial communities with excess Nitrogen fertilizer from Kellogg Biological Station, Michigan, USA - KB3-175-2 | ecosystem: Environmental > Terrestrial > Soil > Unclassified ... | reverse complement strand
TGGATACGCCGCAGTTGATCAATGTGGCGCTGACGGCGCCGTATCTTCACGATGGATCGGCGAAGACGCTGGAAGAGATCTGGACCGTGTTCAATCCCGAAGACAAGCACGGGCGCACGAACGATCTGACCAAAGACGAACTGAACGACCTGATCGAATACCTGAGGACGCGATGAAAAGACTGTGCGCGATTGCAATTCTGGCAGCGGCCGCGTCAACGATGGGCGCGGCGCCGGCGGCGAAACACGCGGTGGTGGCGGCGAAGGCGAATACGAGTTCGAGCGTGCGCGCCGTGGATGCTGTGCCTTATTTCCGGTTTGAGAATTTCACGACGGCGAATGGGCTGCCCGACAATCACGTGTTCTCAGTGCTGGTGGATGGAGATCGGGTGTGGGCGGGGACCGAAAACGGGCTGGCTGTCTACGAGGGCGGAGCGTGGAAGACCTACACGACGGCGGACGGGTTGGCGCATCGAGCGGTGCTGACGCTGGCGCTCGACAAGCGGACCGGTGATGTCTGGGCGGGGACGATGGCGGGGCTGAGCCGCATTTCGGGCGGAAGGATCGACACGTTCACGCAACTGAATTCGGGGTTGAGCAACGACGTGGTGTATGGGGTGTCGGTGGAGGGCGAGAACGTGTGGGTGGCGACGGCCGCCGGCGCGAGCCGCCTGGATCTGCGAACCGGGCAGTGGTCGCTTTACAACGAGCGCAACACACCGATGAACGAGATCTGGGTGTACGGGGTGAACGCGACGCCAACCAAGGTGTACTTCGCGGTGTGGGGCAGCGGCCTGCTGGAGTACGACCAGAAGACGGGCCGCTGGGATAAGTATGACGATCCCGACGGCGAGACGGAGATGGTGCTGTTCAAGGATCAGGGGCTAATCCACGAGATTGTGACGTCAGTGAGCTATGTGGACAACATCGTGTGGGCCGCGACGTACTTCGGCGACAGCCGTTACGACGGGCGCTACTGGCATAACTTTTTGACCAAGGACAGCGGCCTGCCATCGAACTTCACCAACGTCGTGAAGGGTCTCGATGCCAATCGCGCGTGGTTTGGGACGGACAAGGGGCTCGCCTATTACGACGGCGTGAACTGGGCGGTATACAGGCCATCGCTGAGAGATGGATCGCCGGAGATGACGGTGCGTGACGGGGAGGGGAAGGTGACCAACGTTCCCGTGACCACCGCGCCTGCACATAACTATGTTCTCGGTATTGATTTCCAGGGAAGTGACATCTGGGTTGCAACAGCCAGGGGATTAAGCCACGGGATTCGCCAACATCCATAAGGAGAAAACAGCAATGATTGCATTTGCCGAAATTTTGGAGTCCATTGCGCAGGCGCCGATCAAAAAGCGCGCGATTACCAACCACGGAGTTCTCAACGAGGCCTACGCGTACGCGAAGCCGAGCTCGTTTTCGCGCGGGATGCGGATCGATCTGAACGGCGTCAGCATTCTGCTGATTTCCGGAACGGCATCGATCGACGAGCAGGGGCAGACGGTGCACGTGGGAGATTTTCGCGCGCAGTTGCGGCGCACCTACGACAACATTACAGGACTGCTGGAGAGCGAGGGATGCACGTGGCACGACATTGTGCGGACGACGTGCTATCTGCGCGACATCGACCGCGACTACGACGTGTTCAACCTGGAGCGCACGAAGTTTTTCGCGGAACAGGGACTCGATCCGCTCCCGGCATCGACGGGTATCCAGGCGCATCTGTGCCGGCCCGAACTGCTGATCGAGATCGAAGCCATTGCGATGTTCCGGACGGAAAAACAGTCACAAAAGGAGTAATGCCGTGACGTGGAACGGATGGGTGTTGGCTGCGGGATTCGCGTTGGCAGTAACCGGCGCGGCGGCTCAGGGTGCGCACCAGTGCGAGTGCGGTGCGCATCCGCCAGGTCCGCCGCGCGACCGGGTGGTGGAACCGTATGCGGGCGAGCCCGCGGATTTGAGTCCGTATGCGAAGTTCGCGGCGCCGTACGATCTCAATTACATTCACCCCAACATCTACTCTGGGGCGGCACGCGACCTGCCCGAGCCGGCGGACATCGCGGAAGTGCGGATCGGGTTCTTCGGACCGATCGAGCACAATCCCGAGCGGGAGTTCGGGTTGCGCATGCTGCACGGTGCACAGCTTGCAGTGGAGGAATGGAACGCGGGCGGCGGGTACGGCGGCAAGCCGTTTCGCCTGATGCTGCACAACGACTACGACAACTGGCAGGCGAAAACGGTGTACGGGGAGGATCGCCCGACTGACCCGACGATCTGGGGCTCGGCGTCGAACGAAGTTGTCAAGATGGTTTACGACGATAAGGACTGGGCGATCTTCGGGTCGATCAGTTCGGAGTCGACGCATATCGCCTTGCGGGTTGCGCTGCGCGCGGAGATTCCGATTGTGAATTCGGCGTCGACCGATCCGACGATACCCGAGACCTACATTCCGTGGTACTTCACCGATCTGCAGGACGACCGCGTGCAGTGCCTGACGCTGGCGCGACGCATTTTCACGGAACTGGGATTGAAACGCGTGGCGATTCTGCGCGTGAACAACCGATATGGGCGCTTTGGGGTGATCAAGCTGCGCGATGCGTCGCGGCGGCTGGGGCATCCGATTGTGATCGAGCAGAAGTATATGCCGGGCGACACGGATTATACGCGCGCGTTGAAGGTGATTCAGTCTTCGCGCGCGGACGCGATTATGCTGTGGGCGGACGAGGTTCCGGCTGCAGGCATTCTGAAGCAGATGCGCGCGATGGGGATGAAGCAGCGAGTATTCGGATCGTACCGAACGCTGGGGCCGGAGCTTTTGGCGCAGGCGGGCGCTGCGGCGGAGGGATTCGAGGCGGTGTTTCCTTATGATCCCACGCGGCAGGATGCGAAGTGGATTGCGTTTCAACAACGGTTCGAAGCGAGGTTTCACGAGCCCCCGGAGCAGTTTGCGTCGCTGGCATATGACGCGATGAATGCGCTGCTCGAGTCCATTTGCAAGGCCGGGCTGAACCGGGCGAGGATTCACGATGCGCTGGGGGATATCGAGACGTTCGATGGCGTGACGGGGCGCCAGGTGTTCGATCCGAACCAGAAGAATGTATCCCCGATGTACCTGGGGACCGTGCACAACGGGTCGATCACGTATCGCGTGGCGACGATGGAAAAGGCTCATCCGCAGCAGCAGAGCGAGGTTGCACCGAGCGTGGTTCCATATGCGCGCGTGGCGGAGGATGGAGTGGGGTACGCGGGTCCCCACCAGCCGGATATTGCGAATGTTCAGGTCGTGGTGTTCGGGCCGAATGCGGATGAGGCGGCGAAGTCGGCGGATGTGCAGAGGGTGCTTTCGGCGGCGAATGAGGGCCAGCCATGGCGCGTGATTCCTATTGAGAGCAAGCAGAACTGGGGAGCGGCGTCGACGCAACTGGTGCGCGCGCTGATGGACCAGCATGCGCTGGCGGTGGTTGCGCTGGATCGCGATGCCGCGCATTTGTCAGAGCAACTGGCGCTCAAAGCGTTTGTGCCGGTGATTGCAATGAGCGACGACAAGACTCTCACATCGACGAACGTACCGTGGATCTTTCGGATGGATCAGCCAGTGTCCGCGGCAAGAGCGATAGAGTTGTTGCGCGCGGCCGTGGCCAGGAGCGGAGCGAATGCTGAACGATTGCGCGATGTGCTTGCATCGGGCGAAGCGATCGACGGGATCGCGTTTGCGACCACAGGGGAACCAAGGGTTCCATAGTTTCTCCCCTTCCACGGAAAAAAGAAGGGCAGCCCGGTGGGCTGCCCTTCGTGGTTTGGTGAGAAGCGAGTTAGGGGAGGTAGTAACGGACCTGGGTCCAGAACATGTTGTCTACGCCCTTTGCGCTATTGCTTGGATTGGTAGTGCCGCCGTTGCCGGACCATAAGTCGCGCTGGAACCGCGCGTACTGAAGGCCGTAGCGGAAAGTGCCCTTTGGTCCCTTGTAGAAGTTGTAGGAGTACCCCGCCGTGAATTCCTGCACGTCTTTGTTGTTCCCTTTGCAACCCGACGGCGTGCTCGGGCTGAAGGGGCCGCCGGACGTGGGTTCGGTAGTGCAGCCGGACATATCCGTGTCATAGGTGCCGTATCCGACGTTTTTTCCACTAACGGGATCGAACTTCCAGTCACGACCGATGTAGTCGCCGCCATAATTGAGGTAGGCGGAGAGGCGAGGTGTTGGGGTGAACTCGAGTGTGCTGAGCGCGGAGAAGCCGTGGAGAGGGGAAATTCCTCCCCAGGGAAGGAGGGTAACGTCGGCGATGGTGGATGAGCCGTAGCGGCCGACGCCCTGGCCCCACAGGCCTTTGAGGCCGATGGAAACCTTGTTGCTGGCGAGTGGTCCGCGGAATCCGCCGCCAAATCCGCCGCCCCATGCATTGTCGACAAAGGGAGTTCCACTGGTGGGATAGATGCGGTCGCGGAAGCTGCGGGCAATTCCAAAGAGTTCCCAGTGGCCCCAGCCGGGCTCAGCAGCAATTTTGGCAACGAAGTCCGGGGTCCGATTGAACGAATAGTTTGCGGTGGAGTTGTAGAGGCCGCCGCCCGTACCCGCCGAGCCGATCAGCAGATTACTGGGCAGATTGGCGCCCGCCGGATTGAGAGTTTCAGCACCCTCGGCGGAGATTCCCATGAAGAACTTGCTTCCGATGTCCTTGGTTGCACGGGCGCTGTACTGGCGCGCCCACACGAAACCTGCGGTGTACTGCGGATCAATGGTGCTGGGCAGGATTTCGCTGCCGCGCTGCAGGCCTTTCGTAGTTTCCGTTGCCAACGACCAGCCCTGACCGGCAGAGAAGTCCCAGCCGTTGTTGAACCGGGCATCGCCCCAAAGCTGACGTTGACGCAAGACATAGCTGTTCGACTGGTTGTTGTTGGAGGTGATGCCGGTTCCCAGCCAATCCATTTCGTAGTATCCGGTCAGTGTCGCGTCCTTCAGCTTGCCTGTGGCTTTGAGGGCAAGGCGTGACTGGCGGCCCGATCCCTGGAATTCGCTCATCTGCGCGGCGTTCGAAAAGTCCAGCGGCACTCCGGTGAACGCCGTGTTGATGTCGCCGCCCGTCGCGCCTTGACGCCACACGGTTTCGGCCGCCAGGAAGCTGCCTGTCGGTGAGAGTGTGATGCCCTTGAAGTAGAGCGCATCGGGGTTCTGCAGCTGTTTCTTGATCTGACTGGTCTCGTCGGAGAGAGTGACGGCGAGGGAAGACGAATTGGCCTTCAGATCATTGACCGTGGACTGAAGCGTGTTCACAGCGGTGGCATTCTGTGAAGCTGCCTGCTCCTGGTCGGCGGCCTGTTGCTGCGCTTTCTGCGCGGCTGCCTGCGCATCGGCGGCCTGCTGCTGCGCCTGCTTCAATTCGGCGTCCCGGGTGGCCAGATCGGATTTCAGTGCATTGATCTGGCCTTCCAGATCCTGGCGAAGGCTCTGAATCTGCTCTTCGACCGTCGGTCCTTTGGGTGCGGCTGTCTTGTGGGTGTGCTTTTTCGCAGGCGGGGCGGCAGCGCTCGCGTAGGAATACGAGCAACCTACACTGGCTGCCACGATGACAGCGGCAGCCGCTTTCAGAAGTGAATTCATTTGGCCTCTCTTGTTCCCTGGAATTCGTGTGGTGGTCAAATTGATTTTCGCAGTATGACTTTGTGGTTCCGAAAGAAAGAATTGCAGACAGAGATGAATATTTAACGAATTTACAGAGTTTTAACTTTGGTAAGACGATGTGGAAGAAACAACTTAGCGGGATAAGTGGGAGTTGGCGATGGGATTCATCGTCTGTTCACGCGGGGATGTTTTGGATTTTGCGCCGTGCGGCGCGGCGTCAAGGCGCACGCGTCGGGCTGGGAATGCGAGCTAGGGATTCGCGCTGCCTGGGGCGGGAGTGCTGCCGGCGCTGATGAGGTTGGCGAGGATCCGATAGGCTCCGGGGACCAGTTCGGGCAACTGACGGTAGAGGGCGTAAGCGACATATATGTACGTTCCGTGGCCGACGTGCGCGACCAGGAGGCCGCCGCGTTGCGGATCCTGTCCGGGGTCGGCGGTTTCGGTCAACGGAGTAAACGAAGGATCCCACGAGCTCATGAAGGAATGACCACGCTCTTCGACCCAGCCGTCGAAGTCCGCGGGAGTGATCTTGTTGGGATAGTTCAGCACGGGGCTGGAACTGTTGAGGACTTTGACGGGAGCCGTCTCATCGATGACGCGTTCGGCAAAGCGGCCGAATGAGAGGGGCAGCGGCGCGGGAAAGTTGTTGCTCTGATATTGGACGATGAGGGTGCCGCCGTCGCGGACGAAGTCTGCAAGGCGCGGCTGGGCGCCGGCGAGCTCAGGGCGCGTGGAGTAGGCGCGGATGCCGATGAGGATGACGTTCCACTGCGAGAGAGTTGCGGAGGCGAGTTCCTCCGGGGTGAGCAAATGAGCGTGAATCCCCATTGCTTCCATGGCGTCGGGCACGAGGTCTCCCGGGCCCATGACGTAAGCGACGCGCAGGCCCGGGGCAAGTTTCACGTCCACGCGACGGGTGTTCATAGACGCGGCGCGATACATGTTGTAGGGGCGCAGACCGTCGTAGCCCACCTTGCGCCAGCCGGATTCGTAGGTGTTTCCGCCGGAGCGCGCCTCGGCCTGGATGCTCACTTCGTCGCTGGAGAGGCCGGCCGGAGTGACGAGGAACTGCAGGGGCTCGCTGTCTCCGGCGGCGGTGCGATGGAACGGCGCCTCGGCGGGATCGGAGCGCCATCCTTGCGGCAATTTGAGCGTGATGGTTCCATCCGCGGCGCCGCGTGTGTGGATGGTGACTCGCACGGGCAGAGGGCTGCCATCAAGGGGCAGGATACGCGCATCGGGAGCGACAGTTACACCGATGGCGGGGGTGATGACCAGCGGCTCGTAGTAGCCGCCGGGACCGGTGGCACGCTGGAGGGTTTGCACGACCTCGCCGATACGAATGGGAACGCCGTCGAAGGTGAATTGTGCATAGGCGCTGACGGGCCAGGGAGCGAACGAGCGGTTGCGCCACGCGGGATTGGAGATATCGTAGTAGGGCTGCTCAATGCTGGGGCGCGTGAAGAATGGCCTGGTGGATTCGGCGTTTTCAGGCACCCTCAACTTGTAGATGGCGTCGGAATACGGAGCAGTGCCGGAAGTGCTGATGGGGTTGCCGGCTGGCCATGGTTTGCCGTTTTCGTCTTCGAACCAGATTTTTGAGGCGTGGACGTCGGGGGAGCCGGCATCGATGTGGACGCGAACGTTGAAATCTTCGCCGGGTGAGACGCTCTGCGGGGCTTCGTCGGCGGAGTTGCCGCGGAAGCCGCCGCCCTGGACGGCTGATTCCTGTGTGCGAAAGGCGATGAGATCGATGCCAAGGAAGTCCTTGAGCGTGCGCTGCAACTGGGCGATCTCGGAGTCGAGCTCAAACAGCAGGTTATGGATTGCGTCGCCATTCATGCTGCTTTCATCCACGGCCTGCCTCAGATCGATGAGCTCGCGCTCGATGGCCGCGAGTTGGTGAGAGGTGGCAGCATTCGGGTGGCAGGGGCAACCGGATTCAAGAGCCTGAAGATCGCGATCGATCTTACGAAGAGCGTCGACGACACCTTGCGGTGCGGGAGAGGGAAGAAACCGAGTGAGTCCTTCGAACGATGTGTCGATGTCGACTTTGGAATTGTGGAAGAGGTCGTGCGCCGTCGTGTTTCCCGATTTGTTTTGGGCTGAGGGAGCGACAGCCCAGAGGTGGTAGCGCGCAGTACCGGGGTCGCTGAGGACCGGATTTGCGCCGCCGTTCTGGGATTTCTGCTGGCCCCATCCTTCGCGAGCAATCTGGGTGTAGCTGCGGCCGAGGAGGGAATCGCGCCCGCCCACGGGGATGGTGACATCGGTAGAGAGAGCGCCTTTGACGACTTCGCCGGTGACGTAGTTGCGGAATTGCGCGGGCGCCCATTTTCCCGTTGCGTAGTCGAACATCATGCCTTTTTCGTTGATGGGCGCAAACGGGACCATGCTGTAAACGGCGAGCGGCTGCCAGGGCTGGATGCCGTCCTTGAGCTGGTCGGGAAAGATTTTGGGATCGGCAGCGGCCTTGAAGACTTCCTGCGCGATTTCGCCCGAGACCTGGTGTTGACCGTGGCCGTCACTGACCGCTCCAACGAAGGTAGCGACGATGACCTGTGGGCGTTCGCGACGGACCGCGAGAACCGCGTCGTAGAGGACGCGCTCATGGCCCCACTGGGCGAAGGCTTCCTGCTGGGTCTTGGAGAAGCCGAAGTCGGCCTGGGTTCCCCATAGCTGCTTCGCGCCGGAGTATTGGTCTGACTTGAGCAGCTCATTGGTGCGGATGAGGCCGAGGGCGTCGTAGGTGTCGCCGGACATCACGTTCTGACCGCCTTCGCCGCGAGTGAGCGTATAGAGAATGCAGCGAGCGCCGAGACCGCGGCTGAGCCAGGCAAACAGCGGGCCATCTTCATCGTCGGGGTGAGCGACGATCATCATGACGCTGGCGGTGGTGCCCAGGCGGCGCAGATCCTGTTCGAGCGCATTCTGGCCGCGATCTTCGGGTAGCGGCAGCGCGATCGACGTGGGCTCGTCAAAGGAAACCGCCGACGGGTCGGGCGCCTGCGCGCAGATCGACGGCGTGCCGGCGAAGGCGGAGACCATCAAGACGATTAGCACGGAACAGAACGCGGAAGTTGTTGCCCAATTCGCTCGCTTGCGGGTAGCCATATTCCCCGTCAGTGTACAATCCGCCAGAGTGTCCAAGGAAACTCAACCCGAATTCATCGGCGCAAATTCGTCGAACGGCGGCGCGCCGCTGGAGCGTCGCATTGGCCTGCGCTCGGCGGTGCTGTTCAACATGCTGGAGATGATCGGAGTGGGTCCGTTCATCACGTTGCCGCTGGTGATTGCTGCGGCGGGCTTGCGCCTTTCCATATGGGCGTGGGTGCTGGGAGCGGCGATCGCCGTGGCCGATGGCCTGGTCTGGGCCGAGTTGGGCGCTGCTTTTCCCAGGGCGGGCGGATCGTATGCATTTCTGCGCGAGATCTATGGACCGAAGCGCGCAGGGAACTGGCTCAGCTTTCTCTATGTCTGGCAGTTGAGCTTTTCCGCGCCGCTGTCCATTGCGTCGGGATGCATCGGGCTGTCCAGTTTTCTGGCGTGGTTCTGGCCGGGGCTGGATATCTCTCCGTTTCCATCGCTCGCCAGCGTGCATTACGCCAACTTTGCGGCGGCCGGAGCATGCCTGCTGGTCACCTGGCTGCTCTACCGCAGGATCAGCGTCGTTACTGGCATGGCGTGGGTGTTGTTCGCCGGCGTCATGGTAGCCATCGTCGGGGTGATTGCGGCCGGCTGGCGGATTGGCGGATTCTCGGTCCACCCTGCGCACCCCGCGGGTGGCGGCATGTTGGGGCTGGCGCAGGGAACATTGCTGGCGACGTATTGCTACTGGGGCTACTACAACATCACCTTTCTCGGCAGCGAGGTGCGGAAGCCGGAGAGGACCATTCCGCGCGCGATCCTGATATCGGTGCTGCTGGTGGCGGCAATGTACGTGGCAATGAACGGAGCTGCACTGAACTGGCTATCCGGGGTCGCGACGTCAGGCAGGGGCGAAGACAAACAACTCGTTGCGCACCTCGCAGAGTCGGCGTTCGGAACGTGGGCGGGCTGGCTTATGTCCGCACTGGTGGTGTGGACGGCGCTTTCGTCAGTGTTTTCGCTGCTGCTGGGGTACTCGCGCGTTCCGTACGCGGCGGCGCGCGATGGCAACTACTTCCATTTTCTTGCGGCGGTTCATCCCAGGCACCACATTCCGCACCGGTCGCTGGTGGCACTGGGAGTCGTGGCGGCGTGCTTCTGTTTCCTGTCGCTCTCGCAGGTAATTACGATGCTGGTGATCACGCGCATACTGCTCCAGTTTCTCTTGCAGCAAGCGGGCGTGATCGTGCTGCGGATTCGCCGGCCGGAGTTGCCGCGGCCCTTTCGCATTCCTTTGTATCCCTTGCCGCCGTTGGCAGCGATGGCGGGATTCATTTACCTGCTGATCTATCGTCCGCACGCGCTGGAGGGATTTGGCGTGGCCGCCGCGATCGGGATAACGGGCACTGGCATCTACCTGATTCGCGCGGCGCGCGTCCGGGAGTGGCCGTTCGGAGAAGGCCGGGCCATCGAACCGGATGGATCGTCCGGCTAATTCAGTTGGACGCTTCCCGTCATGATGTGGACGCGCAGGCTGAATGCGCCACCGGCAGTGACCTTGTCAAACGACCGGAAGAATCCGCCTTTGTCGGCCCCAAAGGCTGCGGCGCGCACCTCTCCGATTCCCACGGATGCGTGGACCGAGTGATACTGCACGGCATCCACGTTCGAGACAATTACTTCCCCTGCATGCAGATCGATGTCCTTGTCGCCGGAAACTCCGTCCACCTTAACCTGGCCTGCGGGAATCCGGAGGCGAAAGCCGGTCTTTCGCGGCACCTCGATTCGAATGTGAAGATTGTTGGTTCGCGCGCCACTGATTAGGATTCGGGCCTGGTTGCCGGTCCGTTCAGCGCGAATGTGAATGCCTTCGGGCTCCCCGCCGTCAGAGAGACTGCACGAGATCCGAATGCTGTCCTGGTCACCACCGACAATGTCGAGTTCGGAGGAGAGAGATCGGATGCTGAGCGAAACTCCGGATTGGGCGGGAACGGTGACCGGGCTCGCGCAGGACCCGCTGGCTTGAGCAAAGGACCACGTGGATATGAGGAAGGGGATTGACGCAGCAAGCACAACGCGCTTCATGGCGGAACATACGGCCCGGCGCGGCGAAAAGTTCCCCTGAATTTGTGACTCGGAGCCTCTGACAGTGTCTAATAGATGCTGTTGTTCCCCGAGAGGTCCCCATGCTGATTCGTAAGCCATCCGATATTCCTTCGTCGGCCATCACCCCGGAAGATCGATACCTCAATCGCCGGAAATTTCTGCGCGGCACATTGGCAGGAGGACTTGGCGCGGCGGCGGCTGCGCTCGGACTCGAACGGGTTGCGGATATTGTCTCGCCGCGCGGCCGCGTGCTCGCGGATACGAAGCTGCAGACGGTCAAGAGCCCGTTGACGACCACCGGCGAGCAACTCACAAGCTTCGACGACATCACGCACTACAACAACTACTACGAGTTCGGGGTAGAAAAGGACCAGCCGGCGAAAAACGCGGGCGTGCTGCCGACGCGCCCGTGGACGGTACGCGTCGAGGAGCAGGTCAAGAAGCCGAAGACCTTCGATATTGAAACGCTGCTCAAGATGC
>Ga0134126_10011210_pt1 | contig 11301 bp, 7 predicted proteins | sample KB31752_FD_96881 | JGI IMG/M metagenome (GOLD analysis project Ga0134126, IMG submission 96881) | Terrestrial soil microbial communities with excess Nitrogen fertilizer from Kellogg Biological Station, Michigan, USA - KB3-175-2 | ecosystem: Environmental > Terrestrial > Soil > Unclassified ... | reverse complement strand
TGTGGACGGCGTTGGCGGTGTGGGCCGCGCGGGCTTACGGGAACGACGCGGCGATGAAACGCGCCGCCTCCGCCGGACTGATCATCTGGGCGCTGACGGCGTCATGGGCGGGCGTCGACTGGTTCGAATCGGTTGAGCCGCATTTTCATTCGTCGATTTACGGCCTTTTGATCGTCAGTTTCGATCTGCTTGCCGGGTTGGCATTTGGCGTTTTTGCGCTGCTCTTATTCAACCAAAACCGGAGCATGAGCAATACAGCCTATGCCGGCGTCTTGCTGTCGGTTCTATTGCTATGGGCCTATTTGCACGCGATGCAGTACATCATCATCTGGACCGGCAATATTCCTGAAGAAGTGACCTGGTATCTCAAACGGCTGGACGGCGCCTGGGGCCTTGCGCTGTGGCTGCTGTTCATCGGCCAGTTTTTCGTGCCGTTCTTTGCGCTCTTGTCATCGAGCATACGTGCAAGCACGCGTGCCATGCTTTATCTGGCCGGCGCAGCGATTGCGCTACGCTATCTTGAAGCCGCCGTCCTACTGTTGCCGCCCCTTGACGTGAGCAACCTGGGACTGATCCTCGACCTCCCGGCCGCAATCCTGGCGACGGGCGCCAGCTGGCTGCTCGCGTTAGGCTTCGCCGTCCGGCTCGTGGAACAGCGTGGCCTAAGTCGAACGGCGGCGGCCCATTAGCATCAAGATTCCGATTCCGCCACCAAGCGCCAGCGTCGTCGCAAGGCCGGTCGCCGCCAGCATTCGCGAAACCATAACGTCGTAGGCGCCGTGGACGGGATCGAAGTGCGAGCACAACAGCCGCACTCTGTCGCGCAACGTTCCGACCCGGCCCTCACTCGCCTCGATCAGCGCGAGCCGGATGTCCACGCCTGAAAGGCCGATGCCGGTCAGCACTCGCGCGACGCGGCCCTTGGCGCTGAGCACGTAGGCCGCGCCCGGATGAATGTATTGATCGTCATCCGCGTCGTAGCGATAGCGATAACCGAGCGCACTGGTCAGCGACTTGATCGCCGCATCATCGGCGGTCACAAATTTGGCAGCGCCATTGAGCGCCGTATCCTCGCCCAGATAATTATGGCGCATCGTGGCCGCAGCCATCGGACCATCCTTCGGATTAAGCCCGACGACGAGAAGTTGGAATTGCGCGCTGGCTTTTAGCCCCGATTGCCGCAACGCTTCGGCGACGAAGGCGATGATAGGACCGCATAAGGTGCGGCAGCTATAATCGGCGAACACCAAGACCGTGGGCCGAGATATCAATTCTGCCAGACCGTATTGTCGGCCGTTTTCGTCAGTCACGATCGCTGCTAACGGTGCCGCCGCATTTGGCGAAATGGTGATGCCGACATCGCGATACTCCGTGGGCGTGATGCGCGCCGATACCGGCTGAGGCAGCACGATCGCCAGCGCGACAAACCAATAGATAGGCCCGATTTTCGTCATCAAATCGAATCCCGTGCCGCCAGCCTTTATATCCGGCTGGCGGCTCGAAAGTTCCATCAAGACCGGGCTTTTCGGCTTTTTCGTCGACACAGACCTCGCGAGGGCGGCGATGGGACGCAACCAGATGGGCCGCTCCGCGTTGTCAACTTGGGCGAGCCATTATCGCGATCCGCCGCCATTTTTCGACAGCATCGGTCACGCGATAGCCCCCGGAGGGGACAATGTGCATTTCGACGCTGCCGCCTGACTTTCCCTGTCACATCCGCATTTGCCGAAGGAGCGCGTGATGGCGCCGCCGCAAACTGCGCAATTGAAAAGCAAGGCAGCGCCGGACCAGGCCGCGCAGCCGGAGGCCATCGACAGTCTCTGCATCAATACCATCCGGACACTGTCGATGGACGCCGTGCAGCAGGCCAAATCCGGCCATCCCGGCACGCCGATGGCGTTGGCGCCCGTGATGTACATATTGTGGCAGAAATTCCTGCGCTACGATCCCAGCGATGCCGCGTGGCCCAACCGCGACCGTTTCGTGCTCTCGAACGGCCACGCCTCGATGCTGCTCTACGCGACACTCCATCTTGCCGGCGTGGCATCATCCGACGGCACGCCAGCGATCAGCCTCGACGACATCAAGAAATTCCGGCAGCTCGGCAGCAAATGCCCCGGCCATCCTGAACATGGGCTGACGACGGGCGTGGAAACCACGACCGGCCCGCTTGGCCAGGGTTGCGGCAACAGCGTCGGCATGGCGCTGGCCGGGCGCTGGCTGGCGCAACATTTCAACCTGCCGGGATTCACGCTCTTCGATTTCAACGTCTACGCATTTTGCAGCGACGGCGACATGATGGAGGGCGTGTCGAACGAAGCGGCCTCGTTCGCCGGGCACCAGATGCTCGGCAACCTGTGCTGGATCTATGACAGCAACCGCATCACCATCGAAGGCCACACCGATCTGGCTTTCAGCGACGACGTCGCCGCGCGCTTTCTGGCCTATGGCTGGAATGTGCAAAAGGTCGGCGATGCCAATGATTGCGGGCGCATGGCGCAGGCGATCGAGGTAGCCCGCAGCAACGACGAGGTGCCAACTCTTGTCATCGTCGACAGCCACATCGGGTATGGCGCGCCGCATAAGCAAGACACCAGTGCCGCGCATGGCGAGCCGCTCGGCGAGGAAGAGGTTCGTCTCGCCAAGCGGGATTACGGCTGGCCGGAGGATGCCAAATTTCTGGTGCCGGACGGCGTGCGCGAGCATTTTCGCAACGGCCTCGGCCGGCGGGGCAACGCGCTGCACGACGACTGGCGCGGATTGTTCGCCTCCTACCGCAAGAAGTATCCGGAATTGGCGGATCGTCTCGACCGCATAAGCAAGCGCGAGCTTCCCGCCGGGTGGGATAGCGAATTGCCGGTGTTCGATGCCGACGCTAAGGGCCTTGCGACCCGCGACTCATCGGGAAAAGTATTGAACGCCATCGCCGCTCATTATCCGTGGCTATTGGGCGGCTCGGCCGATCTCTCGCCATCCACCAAGACGGACCTCAAATTCGAGGGCGCCGGCAATCTGGAAGCCGCGACACCGGGCGGCCGCAACATGCATTTCGGCATTCGCGAGCATGCCATGGGCGCCATCCTCAACGGCATGGCGCTGATCAAGGTGCGCCCCTATGGCTCGAGTTTTCTGATTTTTTCGGACTACATGAAGCCGCCGATCCGACTGGCGGCGCTCATGGAGTTGCCGGTCATTTATGTTTTCACCCATGACTCGATCGGCGTTGGCGAGGACGGGCCGACCCATCAGCCGGTCGAACAGCTTGTCGCGCTCAGGAGCATCCCCGGCCTCGTCACGTTGCGCCCTGCCGACGCCAATGAAGCCGCCGAAGCATGGCGCGTGGTGATCGGGCTGAAAAATCAGCCGGCCTGCCTGGTGCTGACTCGCCAGCCACTGCCGACGCTCGACCGCGGACACTACGCGCCGGCTTCCGGCTTGGCGCGCGGCGCCTATGTTCTCGTCGACCCGTCCAAAGGCGATCCGGCGGTGATTCTGATCGCGACCGGCAGTGAAGTCTCGCTTTGCATCGACGCTTATGAAAAACTAAAGACCGAAGGAATTGCGGCCCGTGTGGTCAGCATGCCATCGTGGGAATTATTCGAGCAGCAAGACCAGGCCTACCGTGATAAAATACTCCCGCCGCGCATCACGGCGCGGGTGTCGGTCGAGATGGGCTCGGTCATCGGATGGGACCGTTATGCCGGCGTGGCAGGCGCGAAAATCGGCATGCGGACCTTCGGCGCGTCGGCGCCGCTCAAGGACCTGCTCCCCAAATTCGGCTTCACGCCAGAACATGTGATGGCGGCCGCCAAGGAACAGATTGCAAAGGCCAAGGGCACAATGGCATGAATATTCAGCTCAACGCGAAAACCTCCATGAATCCGCTCAAAAAGCTGAATGATTTCGGGCAAGTCGTCTGGCTCGACTTCCTGTCGCGGCGATTCATCGCCGAAGGCGGCCTCAAGAAGCTCGTCGAGGAAGACGGACTGACCGGCGTAACGTCCAACCCGTCGATCTTCGAAAAGGCCATTGCCGGCAGCGAAGACTACGATTCGTCCTTGAAAGAGTTCGAGAGCAAGGACGACTTCGACGTCATGACGCTATACGAGAAGCTGGCGATCCAGGACATCCAGAACGCTGCCGACGTACTGTGCCCGGTCTACGACAGGACCGACGGCCGCGACGGCTATGTCAGCCTCGAAGTCTCGCCCTATCTGGCGATGGAGACCGACGCAACGATCAAGGAAGCACGGCGTCTGCGGCGCGCCGTCAGCCGGGACAACGTGATGATCAAAGTGCCGGCGACAAAGCCGGGACTGCCAGCCATCAAGCAACTCACCGGCGAAGGCATCAACGTCAACATTACGCTGCTGTTCTCGCAAAAGGTTTATGAACAGGTCGTCGAGGCCTACTTGTCCGGGCTCGAACATTTTGCGGCGCAAGGCGGCGACCCCAACAAGGTCGCCAGCGTCGCCAGTTTCTTTGTCAGCCGCATCGACGTATCGGTCGACAAGTTGATCGACGAGAAAGTTCAGCAAACGACCGATGCCCGCCGGCGCGAGGAACTCAAGGGACTGGCCGGAAAAGTCGCTATCGCCAACGCGAAATTGGCCTACCAGCACTACAAGCGTTCGTTCGCCGGGCCGCGTTGGGAGCGGCTAAAGGCGAAAGGCGCGCGTGTTCAACGCGTGCTGTGGGCGAGCACCGGCACAAAGAACAAGGCCTATAGCGACGTGCTCTATATCGAGGAGTTGATCGGGCAGGAAACCATCAACACGGTGCCGCCCGCGACGATGGATGCCTTCCGCGATCATGGCAAGACGCGCGCAAGTCTCGAGGAGAATATCGGCGAGGCTAAGCAGATGATGGCCACGCTTGAAAAGGTCGGCATTTCCATCGACGACATCACCGATGAACTGACGAAAGACGGCGTAAAGTCTTTTGCCGATGCCTTCGACAAGCTGCTGGGCGCCGTCGCGCGCAAGCGCGCCGAGTTTCTTGGCGACAGACTCGACGGTCAGACTTACAAACTGCCGCCGGATCTCGAGAAGGCCGTTACCAATTCCCTCGAAACATGGCAGCGTGCGGGCAACGTGCGCCGGCTCTGGTCCGGGGACGCCAATCTGTGGACCGGAGCGGACGAGTCAAAATGGCTTGGATGGCTCACTATCCTGGAACAGCAACAGCAGCGAATAGACACCTTCCGCAGCCTGAAGGACAACATCGCAAAGCAAAATTGCCCGCACATCGTGCTTCTTGGCATGGGCGGATCAAGCCTTGGCGCCGAAGTATTCGCCAAGACCTTTGGGCGCCAAATCGGTCATCCCGAATTGCTGGTGCTGGATTCGACCGACCCCGCTCAGATTCTGGCAATTGAAAATAAAATCGATCTGTCCCACGCTTTCTTTATCGTATCGAGCAAATCCGGCAGCACGCTCGAACCGAATATCCTGAAACAATACTTCTTCGAGCGCGTATCGAAAGCCTTGGGCTCCGACAAAGCCGGATCGCGCTTTATCGCCATCACCGATCCCGGTTCAAAGCTTCAGACCGTTGCCGAGCGTGATCATTTCGCTCACATCACGTTCGGCATCCCGAGCATCGGTGGGCGCTATGCGGTGCTGTCGGATTTCGGCATGACACCTGCCGCCGCGATGGGACTCGACGTTGAACGGTTGCTGACCTCAGCGCAAATGATGGTTCGCTCTTGCGGGCGCGATGTGCCGGCAACCGACAACCCCGGCGCGGTCCTCGGCATAGTATTGGGCGTGCTGGGCAAATCCGGCCGCGACAAAGTCACCATCATCGCCTCGCCCGGCCTTGCCGATTTCGGCGCCTGGCTCGAGCAGTTGCTGGCAGAATCGACCGGCAAAGAGGGCAAAGGGCTGATTCCCGTCGATGCCGAACCACTCGGCGAGCCGGCGACGTACGGGCAAGACCGTGTCTTTGTCTATGTCCGGCTCGCCGGAGAACCGGATGCCCTGCAAGAAAAGACCATTGCCGCGCTCGAGAATGCCCGCCATCCGGTTGTTCGTATCGCCGTCACTGACCGCTATCACATCGGCCAGGAATTCTTCCGCTGGGAATTCGCCACTGCCGTTGCTGGATCCATGCTCGGCATCAACCCTTTCAACCAGCCCGACGTCGAGGCCAGCAAGGACAAGACCCGCGAACTCACCGCCGCCTACGAAAAGACCGGAAAGCTCGCACCCGAAACCGCGCTGCAGAAAGACGGCAATATCTCGCTCTTTGCCGACCCCAAAAACAGCAAGGCTTTCGGCAACGCCAAAACCCTGACGGACGCGCTTGCCGCGCATTTGTCTCGTATCAAGCCAAATGACTATTGCGCCCTGCTTGCCTATGTCGAGCGCAACGATCGTCACGCCGCCGTGTTGCAGGACATCCGCGTCCTGATCAGGGACCGCAAGCGAATCGCCACCTGCCTTGGTTTTGGGCCGCGATTCCTGCACTCGACCGGACAAGCCTACAAGGGCGGACCCAACACCGGCGTGTTCCTGCAGGTCACATGCGACCACCCAGCCGATATCGACGTGCCGGGGCAAAAGTACAGTTTCGGCGTGGTCGAGACAGCGCAAGCGCGCGGCGACTTTCAGGTGATGGCCGAACGCGATCGGCGCCTCCTGCGGGTCCATCTCGGCGCAGATGTCGATGCCGGACTGGCGGCCTTCAAGGAAGCCGTTCGAACGGCGCTCGCTTAAGGCAAAGCACGAGGACTCCAAATGCAACTCGGCATGATTGGCTTAGGTCGAATGGGCGGCAACATCGTCCGCCGTTTGACGAGCGACGGACACCAATGCGTCGTTTTCGACCAGAACGCCAAGGCGGTCAAAGCGCTGGCCGGCGAACGCATCACCGGAAGCGCCGATCTCAAGGAGCTCGTCAACCAACTCGCCAAACCGCGCGTGGTTTGGGTCATGCTGCCGGCGGGCGAAATCACCGAGACGACGGTCCAGCAACTGAGCGAGCTGCTCGAGCGTGGCGACGTCATTATCGATGGCGGCAACGCTTTCTACAAAGACGACATTAGACGCGCGCGCGCCCTGAAGGCTAAAGGGATTCATTATGTCGATTGCGGCACCAGCGGCGGCGTCTGGGGCCGCGAGCGCGGCTATTGCCTGATGATCGGCGGCGACAAGGAAATCGTCGATCGCCTCGATCCGATCTTCGCGACTCTGGCCCCGGGCGCCGGCAATATTCCAGTTACGCCGGACCGGCAAAACCGCGATCCGCGCGTCGGGCGCGGCTACATGCGTTGCGGCCCATGCGGGGCGGGTCGCTTCGTCAAAATGATCCACAACGGCATCGAATACGGCCTGATGCAGGCCTATGCGGAGGGGTTCAATATTCTGCGCGGCGCGGCTTCAAAAGAATTGCCCGAGGATCAACGCTTCGACCTCGATCTGCCCGACATCGCGGAAGTCTGGCGTCGTGGCAGCGTGATCGGTTCATGGCTGCTCGATCTCACGGCGATGGCGTTGGCGGAAGACTCGGAGCTGGCGCGCTATTCGGGCTTCGTCGAAGATTCCGGCGAGGGCCGCTGGACGGTCAACGCCGCTGTCGAGGAAGCAGTGCCGGCGGACGTCCTGTCCGCGGCGCTCTACGCGCGCTTTCGCTCGCGCGAGAAAGAAAATTTTTCCGACAAGCTGCTTTCCGCGATGAGAAACAAGTTCGGCGGGCACGTCGAACCCAAGCCGGCCGGTTGAGATGGATTCAAAGGCTTCCCCGGCGGACCCTTGCATCCTGGTCATTTTCGGCGCGACCGGAGACCTCACCAAGCGTCTGTTGATTCCTGCCCTCTGCAATCTTCGCCGTGCCGGCTTGCTGCCGGATAAATTCGCCGTCGTCGGAGTCGCCCGCGGCGCGAGCGACGACGAGAGCTTTCGCGATAATGTCCGCCCCAAATTGGCGGCCAACGCCGACTGGAAATGGCTGAGCGAACGGATGTTTTATTTCCAGGGCGCGTTTGATGACAGCGCGACCTACGCCAAACTGACAAAGTTCCTCGCCGGGATCGACGCAAAGCAAGATACCCGCGGCAATTACCTGTTCTATCTCGCAACGCCGCCCAAGGTATTCGCAACGATTGCAAAACAACTCGGAGATGGCGGCCTCGTTCGCGAGGAGAAAAAAACATGGCGGCGCGTCATTGTCGAGAAACCGTTCGGCACCGACCTGCCATCCGCGCAGGCGCTCAATCGCCAACTGCTCGACGTGCTGACCGAGCACCAGATTTATCGGATTGATCACTATCTCGGAAAGGAGACCGTTCAGAACATCATGGTGTTTCGGTTCGCCAACGGAATTTTCGAACCGTTGTGGAATCGCGACCATATCGATCACGTGCAAATCACGGTCGCTGAAACCCTGGACATCGAGCGACGCGGGAAATTTTACGATGCTACCGGTGCGCTGCGCGACATGGTCCCCAATCATTTGTTTCAGCTTCTCACGCTGACCGCGATGGAGCCTCCCGCCTGCTTTGGGTCCGAAGCCGTGCGGTCCGAAAAATCCAAGGTATTGGATGCCATTCATCCCATGGGGCACGAAAAAGCGCGGCGCAACATCGTGCGCGCGCAATACGGTGCCGGCGTCGTGCAGGGCGAAAAGATCGGCGCCTATCGTAACGCTGCTGATGTCGCCCGGGATTCGACGACCGAAACATTCGTCGCGCTCAAACTCGTCATCGACAACTGGCGTTGGGCCGGCGTGCCGTTCTACCTGCGGACGGGCAAGGCCTTGGCCACGCGCCGCAGCGAAATAGCCATTCAATTCAAGCCGGCGCCGTTTGCGCTGTTTCAAGACACCCCGGTCGAGCGGCTGACTCCCAACGACCTGATCCTCCAGATTCAGCCGGAGGAAGGCATGATCCTGCATTTCAGCGCCAAAGTTCCTGGACCGAACGTTCGCATGGGCGGCGTCGAGATGAAATTCAATTACAACGATTATTTCAAGGAAACGCCAAATACCGGATACGAGACATTAATCTACGATTGCATGAAGGGCGATCCGACGCTGTTCCAGCGTGCCGACAACATCGAAGGCGGCTGGCGCGTCGTGCAACCGATATTGGATGAATGGGCGAAGGGCCGTAGCGCCGCGCTGCCGATCTACGCCGCCGGCACCTCGGGGCCGAGCGAGGCCGATGAACTGCTGGGGCGGGACGGGCGGCGGTGGCGGCCGATCGATCAAAATCATGAACCTCGGTCATGAACGCGGCGGGCCAAACCAGGATGAACGCGGCGGGGCAAAACAGGATAGACGCGGCGGGTCAAAACCGAATATTTGAAACCGGCGAATCACTCGCGCGCTATGCAGCAACATGGCTATGCAATCTTGCGGCCACGAATGCCGGGCGGTTCTCGGTTTGCCTGGCCGGTGGATCAACGCCGAAACAACTTTATCGGCATTTTGCCGATCCGCCGCTGGCGGAACGCTTTCCCTGGAGCCGCATTCACTGGTTCTGGGGAGATGAACGCTTCGTGCCGCATGATCATCCAGATAGCAATTATGGGATGGCATTCGAAGCCTTCCTGTCGCGCGTTCCTGTTCCGCCGGCGAACATCCATGCCATCCCGACTGAGGGCGTGACGCCGGAACAGTCCGCCGCGGCATACGAAACGACGCTCAAGCGGTTTTACGGCTCCGGCACGATGACATCCGAGCGGCCGCTATTTGATGTTACCCTGTTGGGAATCGGCGACGATGGCCATACCGCGTCGTTGTTTCCCGGCCAGCCGGCCCTACAAGAAACCCGCAAATGGGCGATGGCGGTTGTCGGCGTCAAAGCAACGCCGCGCGTCACCCTGACTTACCCCGCTCTCGATAGCAGCCAGCATGTGGCATTTTTGGCGACGGGCGCCGCGAAACGCAAAGTGGTCGCGCGCGCGCAACGCGGCGACCGCGCGCTACCCGCCGCAAAAGTTTGTCCGGTTGGATGCTTGCACTGGTTTATCGACCGTACCGCCGCCCCGGAGGGAGCAAAATGATATCGCAGGAAAGCCGATCTTCTGCCGGCATTGCAATTCTCATTGTCATGGGCGTCTCGGGCTGCGGCAAGACAACCATCGGAAACCTGCTGGCGCAACGGCTCGGGTGGCAATTCCAGGACGGCGATTGGTTTCATCCGGATTCCAACGTCGACAAGATGCACAAAGGCATTCCGCTGACTGACGAAGACCGTTGGCCGTGGTTGAACGCGATCGCCGCCTGGATCGACAAAACGCGGGCCGCCGGCGGCCACGGCGTCATTGCTTGTTCCACCCTCAAGCGCCGCTATCGCGATATTTTAATCGACGGCCGCCGCGACGTCAGGCTGATTTATCTCAAGGGTGACGAAAGGCTGATCGCGCGCCGCATCGCCACGCGTCACGAGCACTTCATGCCGAGTGAATTACTCCACAGCCAATTCGAGGCGCTCGAAGAGCCTGGCCCGGATGAAAACCCGGTGACGGTGTCCATCAAACCAAAACCGGACGAGATCGCGCGGAAAATTTTATCCGAACTCAATATTACGCCGGCGCAAACGTCTTAATGGAAATTCCGGCCTTTCGGCATGACGGCATCCGCGCTGGTCAGGACGGTGTCTTCCGACAAACGGCGCAACAGCGGCGTGAGGTCTTTAACTTCATCGGCCACGACATGGATGACATTGGATGCGTTCTGCAGCTTGCCGGTCACGCTGATCAGCCGCGCGCCCAGCACCACAGGGCGGAAGGCCTCGAACACCTGCGGCCACACGATGACATTGGCGATGCCGGTTTCATCCTCGAGCGTCGCAAAGATAACGCCCTTGGCGGTGCCGGGCCGCTGGCGAACCAGCACAAGGCCGCCGACCGTCACCCGCCGTCCGGAAAGCATCTGCGCCAGCCGCTCATGGCGGAGAATACCGCGGGTCTCGAATTCGGCGCGCAGAAACGACACCGGATGTGCCTTCAGCGACAGATGCAGATGGCGATAGTCCTCCACGACCTGCTGGCCGGGCAGCATGGCGGGCAGGCCTGCGTCCGGCTCCAGCTCCGGCGTGGTCACCCGCGCCAGCAATGGCAGATCGTCCTTGTCGCCCGAGCGGCGCAGTGCGCGGATCGCCCACAGCGCCTCGCGCCGGCCGAGCCCCAGCGAACAAAAAGCATCGGCGGCGGCGAGGCGCTCAAGCCCGGCGGGCGGCAAGCCGGTGCGGAGCCAGAGATCGCGGACCGAATCGAAGCCGGCGCCACGCGTGTTCTCGATCATCCTGCCATGCTCTTCCGAAAACCCGCTGATCTGGCGCAAGCCCAGACGCAG
>Ga0134126_10011209_pt1 | contig 11302 bp, 13 predicted proteins | sample KB31752_FD_96881 | JGI IMG/M metagenome (GOLD analysis project Ga0134126, IMG submission 96881) | Terrestrial soil microbial communities with excess Nitrogen fertilizer from Kellogg Biological Station, Michigan, USA - KB3-175-2 | ecosystem: Environmental > Terrestrial > Soil > Unclassified ... | reverse complement strand
TAAGTGAAGCAAAGCAATAGTGGTCAGCCAATCAGGTTGGCTATGGATTAACCCCTGCTGTAAAAAATTTATTTTTAAAGGACTTATAATAAAAAAAAAGTCACCTAATACTTGTTCCATTATGTTTTGGGCAAAAATTCAAAGAAAATTTCCTTTAGTACTTTGTTATAAGATAACCGTAAACGGAAATTTTGTTTTTGGCGCGCGTCGAACTTTAATAGCATGCTTTTGGCTTTTTCAGAAGAGTTTGATGTTGTTCTCCACTCACGGCTGCCGTCAATCCCGTGATTTTTTAGCGTATGACACAAAGGCCCCAGCGTTTTTCGAACATCTTTTCTTGGGATTTGGAAACTAGATAGAAATTTTGCACGATTTTTGATCTCTTCGGCAGCTTGGATTGAAAACTCTTGCCCTGGTTCTGCGTTATCAGTACTCATAGACTCGGCAACTTCCATGTTATCGCTGTCACTAATAGAACTCCTTAAAAACTCCCGCGTTGACTTAGCGTCATATTTAAAAAACTCTGATACCGGAGCAACTTTATTTGTGTTTGCCCCGAAAAACAGCAAAGCTAATTTAAAAAAAATAAATACCTCACGCTTAGGCATATTCACGTGTTTTTTTTTTCAACCGCGCCTTCTGCAGCATTTTTAGCTAACTCTGCTGCTTTTGTTTGTTCCGCTAATAATTCGGAAGCTTCAATACGCAAATAACCCTCCTCCCATCGTTTAGCGGACGCGTTTAAAGGGGGTATTTCCCTACCCTCGGCCCTTAAACGAGCAAACTCCTTATCTTTCGCCTCCCTTTGTTCTTGCAACAACTTTTTCCAGCTCCTTATGTATTCTGGTATTGGGTTGCTTTCAGGAAAAAAAGCTACCATTAAATCATCAGAAATTTGTTTAAATTCTTTAGTAAACTCTGGTGACACATATTCTGGCCATTTGCCAGACCACCAAAGTTTATATTTTAAATCCCAGTAACGCTCAGGGTCCCGCCACCATATATATTTGTCAGGAAAATAAACCGGTAATTCTTTTTTATTGACTAGGTACATTTCGTGTAAAAACTCCTTTAAATCTTCCTGGGTCCCGAGATGTTCAAATTTTTTTAAAAATCGTGATTCAAGTACTTTCAATACTTTAGTAAAAAATTTTATCCGTTTTTTAGCTGTGTTTATCCTTGCCTCCACTACCAAATACCCAAGCTGTTTAACCTTTATGTTAGACTCTTTTTCTAATTCATCTGGATAATACAACCAGCGTTCAGCAAAAAGATAAACCCCTCTGGTTTCTTTCCAAAAATTAAAAAACGTTACATCGCTGTCTAAAACATGAGCTAAATCCTGGTCAATAATTTTTGCTTCTTCCAACGAGTCAAAAGCCTTCCGCATCCTGTAAAAAGTCTCGGTAAACCCATTCCCAAACTGATCCCACTTTAATTTTAATTGTTTTTTTGGTCTTTTTTCCATCATGGCCGCCCGTTCTTTCATTTTTCTAATTTGTGGCATCGAATACGTTTCGGGCCAGCCGATCTCTTCTTCTGGAATATCCAAATCCAAAATATAACCTAATAATTTGCTTGTCCCGCTTACCCTTTTACGTGCAGCTTTAACCCTGTCAGATTTAATTTTAAGGCGTTTTTTGCGCCTTTCTTCTGGAGTAACCGGTATTTTTTCAATAGGGACCCATTCAATAGGCTCATCAAAAATTACTACTTCAGGCAACTTGGATTTTTTAGCAATTTCTTCGACAATTTGTTTCGATATCCGAAGGTTTTGTTTTTCTAGAAACTTCGCTTTTCTTTCACGCCTAAGTTTTATCTCAGGATCTTCATCTTCAACTGCTGGTTTAGGTTTGACTTTTTTAAAATTTTCCAACACGGCTTTCATTTCTTTTTTTTTCACTGCCATTAATTTAAAGGTCGAATAGTACCGAACTTTGAACGTTTTTGTCTTCTTCGTGGGGACCCTTGCATTGTATCGTTTATTCGTCCTTTAGTTGATCTCACTATTTTATAATGTGCCCCTGGCATATCTCGAGCTCTTCCACCTCTAATTAAAACCCTGTTATATTTCTGCAAAGAATGCCCCCCATCAGGAATAGTAACAATAGCTTTTCGTCTTGTTGACAAAACCACTTTAGCTAGTTTTCTTTTACCACTGTTTGGTTTCTTTGGACTATCATTATAAACAACAGAGACTATACCTTGCTTAAACGGGTGCCCCTCAAGCTTAGAGGCAGAATTCCATTTTATCTTTTGAAGCTTTTTGTGCTTAGCCCTATAATTAAGCGTAGCCATTATACTTCTTCTTTCCTTTCAAGTTGGTTTTTTTGTTTCTGACCCACACGTGTAAAAACATAAACTAGTTCCACAGCTCCTACCAAAGCAATAAGCAAAATTACTCCAAGTAAAAATAAAAGTATACTTGAATCCACATATAAAGCTTTCCCAAGCCTCATTACATTATTTCCAACATCTCGGCTTAATAAAGCCATCCAATCCGTGGGCGCGTACAGCTGTAAAAGATGGCTGTTAAGCTCCAAATGCTCCGACAACAAAAAAACTCGGTGTTTTAGACAAAACGGTAAAACGTTATCTTTAACAAAAACGTATTGTGAACTGTTAACACCAAGGAGATCGCATATATTATAAACTTCGGGCTGAAATACAAGAACCATGACATGGTAATAATCCAAAGCTTTTACTGGAAAATAAAAATTCCCGCCGATGTTTAAGTTAGCGAACGCGTGTAAAAAAGCAAAATTTGCAATAAGTTTCTCAAAGGATGACTCACCGCGTAATGACCAAAAAAATAATTTTTTAAGTTCAAAAAATAAATAAGAAGTTTCAGATAATGGGTAGGGTAAAACAATAATTTGCGAAGCATGTAGTAAACAAATCGTTTGAATCCAACTTTGTTTTGGTACCACAACTACAAAAGCAACTTTTACAAACTTCGGGGGATAAAACTGGCACAATTGAATAAAAGGTTTGGATTTATTGGCCAGTTGTAAAACAAATTCGTAAGTTGCGCTATTTTTTAAGAACATATAATAATATTGGAAAAGGATATTATCAGGCGTGATTTTCACTAAATGCGCAGCTGGATAAATAGAATAAACCGCTATTAAAAAAAGTAAAGCTGGTAGGAAAACCAAAGTAAATAAAATACGATGTGAAACTTCGGTATTTTTTTTAAGCTTCATAGTCATAACAATCCAAAGGAATAAAATTAAAACGGCACCTACATAAACCAAAATATACAATAATGCTATAAATTCAGCGCCGTGAATGATCAAAAAAGCAGAAACCAAAATAAAAAGACTAATTAAAACCAACACCGACGAAATAGGACTTGCAAGGGAAACAACAATAACACTAACAGAGATAGTTAAAATGAATAATATGCAAACTAATTTTTCCGTCAAATTTGTCATCACACAAATATATAACAAATAATAAAAAAACAAAATAAAAAAACAAAGTACAGCATAACTACCCGAGTTCGTATTTTAACCGATAAAAAAGGAATTGTGAACGACAACCGCGTTGAGATACGAGAACTGTAAGGGGCATTAAAAAAGTTTTTACTAATTTTTGCTTCTATTGTTTCTTTTAAAAAACTTAAACATTGTTTTAATAACCTCATCCTTTGATTAAATTGATAAAAGGGTACGCTATGGTACCGTGTAGTTTGTAGTAAGCAATGAAAACAGCTAATCCAACCGCTGACTCGGCTGCAGCAACAGTAAGGACTAGCAATGCTATTAACTGCCCAGAAATATCGAAAAAAAAAACGGAAAAAACTACAAACAACGCGTTTGCCGCCAATAAACCTATTTCCGCAGCAATGAGCATGAACAAAACATTGCCTTGGGCTGATAATGTGCCTGCGAATGCAATAAAAAATAATTGTGTCCCCCATAAGATATACATCTCATGGCTTATTTTCATTTTGCAAACTGCTCAAAATAAGACTTCCGTCTTTTCGGTGTTTGCGCGTTTGTACGGGTCCTTTGACCACGTATCGGTAAACCCCGGCGAACTCTTCTTCCTTTTATGGAAGTATTAGTAATATACCTTCTTATAGTGTCTGCTTCAACCTTTTTAACGTCGTCCCCAATGGGCACCTTAGTCTCTAAATAATCTTTGATTGCAATCAAACGACTAAGATGAATGTCCTTGGCGGCGGTCTGATGGGATACGCCGAAGCGCTTGCAAATCAATAAGCTCTTTGTACGCCCAACACCGTACACGGCTGAAAGAATATTCATAATTGTACGCTCAGAAACACGAAAATCCCTAATATCTAGCATCTGACCATTTTTAGGCAAAAAATTTGCTGAAAACTTATTTGGTATCATCGTGTGCACTATTGCGACTAAACCAAAAGGCGCCGCTTAACTATCAACTCCAGGGTTGGATTATGCTAACGCCGCAGTATTCAGACTTGATTAAATAAGCAAACTAAGTAACAAAAGTCGGTGCACAAGGGCTTGAACCTTGGTTAATGAGTTAAAAGCCCACTGTTCTGCCAATTGAACTATACACCGGTTGAGCCGATGGGATTTGAACCCACCCCACGTGTGTGCAAAACACGTATTCTGCCTGACAAACTCCGGCTCAACAACCCCCGTAGGACTTGAACCCACATATTTTAAGTTAGAAGTTTAACGCTTTATCCATTAAGCTAGGGGGTCAAAGTAAGCCAAAGTAGAGTTGAACTACTGACCTCACGCTTATCAGGCGTGCGCTCTGCCGACTGAGCTACTGGCTTACCCAAACCTGCCGAAAACCGGACTTGAACCGATAACCAATTAGTTACAAGCTAACCGCTCTTCTATTGAGCTATTCCGGCAAATTTGCTTTTATCACTTTAAAGTTCAAATTAAAATAATATTAAAGAAAAAAGAAAAAAACAGGAAGAATAAACAAAATAGAGGTTAAAAACACACCATAAAACGTACTACTAGTATCTAACAAACGCGAAAATACTACAGTTAACTCTGACTTACTAAAGAAAATAACTTTTAAAAAACGTAAATAATAAACAAAACTTATTGCACTAATAAACAATACAATAACCGTAAAAACAACCGAATAGCCCGCCACAAGGCACTTTAATATCAAAAGCTTGGACAAAAACCCAGCTAAAGGTGGCATGCCGGCAAGAGAAAGTACAGCAACTGAAAAAAAAACTTTATGAGAATAGTGCTGAGCGCTAAGACCAATTAAATCAAAAATTGTCGCAGAAGTTTCGCAAATTGGTTCCAGGTTTAGCCAGACGGTGAAAAAAAGTAATAGCGCGAAAATATAAACCGCTAAATAAAAAGTCGCTATGATCACTACACCATCAGAAGGACAGGCCAAAACCAAATAAATAAACCCTAACTGCCCGACTCCGCTAAACGCTATGATTTTAGAAAGCTTTGAATAATACACGGCGCCTATAGCACCGATTATAATTGAACTTAGACCAACAAACAAAATAATAATTTTCGCGGGACTAAACAAAGAGCTCAAAACATATGAATAAAATGTAATAAAAAAACCAAATGAAGCAATTTTAGGAACTGTCGCCACGAAATTGACCACGGACACAGGGGCGGCATCATAAACCTCGGGAACCCAAAAATACGCAGGTATTACCCCTAATTTAAAACTAATTGTTATAAAAATAAGAAAAACACCTAAAAAAATACACAGTTTATACACGATATAGCTAGGATCCCTGAAAAACGTAACAACAGCAAATTCTATAAACACATGCAAGTCACTATAAGACGCTACTCCAGTAACACTGTACAACAGCGCAAAACCAAACACCATTATCATAGAAGCAACAATGCTTAAAACAAAATATTTTAGACCTGCTTCTAGCGATTTTTTATTATTTTTAAAAAAAGAAATAAGTATATACAAAGGTAATGTTTGTAATTCAAGACTTAAATAAGTAGAGGCAAAAGCGTTTGAGGAAATAAGAAGCAAAGAACCAACTGTAGACATAAAACACAAGAAAATAAATTCAGGAACTAAAATTTTATAAGTAAGGTTGTAACTATAGGATACCACATGAATTACTAAAAACACAAAAATAAGAAAAAGCTGTAAAAAAAAAACAAATGTATCAAAAAAAAATAAATCTTTATAAACGTATACCTCAGAGAGATAATACAAAAAATATAGATATAAGTTTAATATTAGCAAAAACTCAAAAACCAAAACTGCCAAAGAAAAGCGCCAAAGAAGTAAACTTAACAAAGAATTATTGACGAAGTTTCGGGCGCCTAAGTTAAAACAGAGAGTTAAACAAGCGAACAAAACCATAAAGTAAATAGGGGACAACAACACAGTTTCCTGCAAAACGTTTAACATAAAAGATAGGTTAAATAAAACAAATAATTGTGAACGTCATTATAAACTTGTTTCAGCGTTTTCTCTCTAATACTCTCAGGGCTGTCAGTATTTTTAAAATACCGCAATAATGAAAAATCATTAAAAAACACACCATAAAACCCAACGCCAGCAAAAACTGCATGCAATTTTTTTAGCAAATTTTCAGACAAATTAATTGGGTACACTTTATCAAACGTCAAACTGGCAACAAAAAGAGCCTGCAAAAATTTTAATCCTGGTACATCTAGCTTAAAAAAAACCAACACGTATTTTGAGGTTTTCTGCCACTTTTCACTAAGAAAACTAGAACCAAGACTAAAAAAAACAAACTGTTCCGCGCCTAAAGCTTGAAGCATATATTGAACATGGTAATTATCAAAAAAAACTGCTTCTTTAAATATAAAAAAAAACGTGTTGTTTTGCAATAAAACGTTCAAGTGTCGATAATGATAAAAATTAAAAAGTTTTTTTTGTGCACCAATTACCATCAAAAATACATACTTTCAACAGATAAGTTTAAGCTTAAAGCAAGTTCCCATACGTCTCCATTATACAAAAGTTTTTCTTTTGTATAATATAATTCTTCTCTTAATTCAACAGAAAACTCAAAATTCTGTGTTTCAACGACTGCATCCACAGGACAGGCTTCTTGGCAAAAACCGCAATAAATGCATTTTGTCATGTCGATGTCATAGACGACTGCTCTCCGGCTACCGTCCAAACGTGGCTCTGACTCTATGGTAATTGCTTGCGCCGGGCAGACTGCTTCACATAATTTGCACGCAATACAGCGTTCTTCGCCCGTTGAATACCGACGCAAAGCATGTTCTCCGCGAAATCTCGAACTTAACTGTCCTTTTTCAAACGGGTAATTTAAAGTTACTTTTGGGTAAAAAAAATATTGAATAGAAACAAACAGACCAAAAAACAAATCGTTTAAAAAAAAAATTGAACTTTTGTTCAGGCTCATGCGGTAATTTCAAAAAGAAAAAAATCAACAATTAGTTGTCTTGCAAAAAAATCAAAAAAATCAAATAAAAGTTGTGGGGTTAAACCAAAAACAAAGACAGGCGCAACCAATAAAAGCATAATAATAAATTCGTGCTCGTTGATGTCTTGGTAAAAAGCTATATATTTAGTAGAAAGATGCCCAAAACATACCCGATTATATAGCCATAACGAATAGCATACAACCAAAACTACCCCGAATACCGCAAAAAAGGCTGTAAACAGCCCCACTTGTGTAAGCGAAACAAAAACAAAAAACTCTCCTACAAACCCAGAAGTAGAAGGCAACCCGATATTTCCAAACACAAACAAAGAAAAAAATAATGAAAAAATCGGCATTACAGAAGCAAAGGAGCTAAAATAATGTATCAATTTTGTTTTATACCGAGAGTAAAGAATACCGGCGCAAAAAAACAAACCTGCAGAAATAAAGCCATGACTAAGTAAGATGAAAAAAGCGCCATACACTCCTGAAGAGTCAAGACAAATAAACCCCAACGAAATAAACCCCATGTGCGCAATAGAGGAATATGCAATAATTTTCTTCATGTCTATTTGTCTCAAAGCCACCAAAGACGCAAAAATTATTGCAAACAAAGACAATAAAAAAATAAACGGGGCAAAAAAAACTGATGCGTTTGGAAAAAGAGTTAATAAAAAACGAAAAAAACCGTAACCTCCTAACTTTAACAAAATCCCGGCTAAAATTACAGACCCTGTTGTCGTAGCTTCCACATGCGCTTCAGGCAACCACAAATGCACAGGAACCATTGGCAGTTTTACCGCAAACGACAAAAATAATAGAGCCCATATTAGCTTTTGGACCGTTAAATCAAAATTTATGTTCGCGATATACGTAAGGTCCGATGTTTCTGCCATAAAAAGTAAAAGCAGAAGACCAACTAAAGTTGGCATAGAACCCACCAACGTATAAAAGAACATTTTATATGCTGCGTACACTTTCCGTTCTCGTGAACCCCAAATACCTATAAATAAAAATAAAGGTACGAGTGATGCTTCAAAAAACAAATAGAATAGCACAACGTCTAGGGCAACAAATGCCATTAATATAGAAAACTGCAATAGAAAAAAAACAACACATTGTTCTTTAATAAAATTAACATTTTTCTCAGTTAAATGAAACCAAAAGCACAAAGCAAACAGAAAGTTAGTTAGAGTTATTAGCAAAATAGACAATCCGTCCACTCCAATAATAAATCTGAAAAACCCGACCTCTTCAAAAGGTTGCAGTTGATACAAAAACTGGAACTCTTCACTAGACAAATCAAAAAAACCCAATGCAAGCACACTTGTAAAAAAAGAAACGACAGCAAAAACAAACGCACAAAGTTTAAGAATATGTTTTTGCTCAGGAGGAATAAAAAACAACGCGCAGGCGCCTATAAGTGGTAATCCGATAATCGCTAGCAACAAATTATTATAAAAAAAAAAACCCGTGTCGTAAACAAAATCTGTCACTAAAAACGGGAAAAACTTTGCAGTAGCGGCCCCAACTATATTACTAAATACAAAGGTGTAAAATTCAAAGCGCCCGTACGCAAGTATATAAGGGGCGGCAATATATTCAGGGACCCCTCCATCAAAATCAAAATCGTCAAATAACTTGTCTTTTTTTTTGCTAACGTAAGCGTATGCTTTTTCCGCATACATGAAATAGAGCCTGCCGAGGTTGTATTTTCTACCAAAAGCTAAAAGTTTATAATAAAGTAGCTTCGACGCCATTAAATTTAATCCACCAATGTGCGGAAGGAGGGAATTGAACCCACAAAATCCTGATCCTAAGTCAAGCACGTCTACCGTTTCGTCACTCCCGCGCCCTTGCGGTCTATTTGCTGTTGTTGCAATGCAAGATGGCGCGGGTGAGAGTGATTAAACGCAACGATGAACCGTTCCCTATTATAAAAATGGTTACGATTATATTGCTTCTGCATAGCAGCAAATAATTCGCGGGACCTTCTATACCCAACCATACCGCGTCTAAAAACATCGTAATAAAAGCAAAAAGGTACTCCCGGGTACTCGGACCACGGTTTGTACAATTTAGTAGTTTTGGCGTTCTTAACTCGCCATACCTTTCTCCATTTTTTTATCGCTTTTCTTGAAGTAATATAAGAAGGTTGATTTCTTATTTCTGAAATAGCAATTTCAGACTGGTTGTCTTTTATTGCTTTACGCGGAACAAACGTAGATTGTTTGAGACGCCTTAGGAAATGAGGCCTTTTTAGTCGCCTCGTTCTTAACATATTTTTAACTAATAAAAAAAGTCGCTTGTTGTTTATAAGGTCAGCTAGAGGGAATTTTTTATAAAGCCAGAATTTGGCGGTTACGACCCCTTCACTTAATGATCTTGTTTTAACTGAGTAAGCTATAAGGCTACAAAATGTTTGTAACGGTGTTGTTCCAAAAAAATTTTTTACGATTCTTTTTGACATCCTGTTTCGTGGAGCTCCCACTGGCCCGCTTACTTGCACCCTCAGACCTTTTAAATTAAAGTTTGCTTGCACCAAGGAACCATAAAGCCCTTTAAAGGTTTTTAAAATGTGTTTAAACGCATACATGTGTGTATATTTTCTAACAAAATAAGTACCAAGAATAACAGGGTCCGCAGTAAGAGCAACAGTACGAAAATTAGGTTTTTGGCCTTTAATGAATTTAAAAAAAAAATGAACCTTCCCGACATTATACATCTTAGAAATATTATACGACAAACGCGGAACATCTACGTCTAATAGTGTTCTAAATAGCTTATAAGATCTAATAAACATATATGGTTTAAATTGGTAATTAAGACTATAATTTAAATTAAACAAAAAAACATGTATAAAGAGACGGGTTAAGCTACGTTTTATAACACAAGATGCCACAATTGTTTTATATTGTCGAAAATGATGCCTTAAATACTTTCTTATAAAAATATCTTGTAATAAAACAGAGGTATAATTATAACTTGAATGCCACAAATACGGCCAAGTTTTATATTTCGGCACACGAATAATATTTGGGTTAACTTTTTTCCCCATAATTAACAATTAAGTAGCCACTAGCGCTTCGAAGGAGTTGAACCCTCAACCACCGGTTTCGAAGACCGAGGCTCTATCCTTTTGAGCTAGAAGCGCTTAATTAAAAAGCGAACAGGAGGGGAAAGTGGGATTCGAACCCACGCTTATATTTTCATAAAACCAGTTTAGCAAACTAGCGCTATAACCACTCAGCCATTTCCCCTATAATTAGGGCTGTAGGTTATTTTTCGCTTTGCAAGAACGAACCTTTCGTTTATGTATTAATGTATATATATACCATGAAAATTTAAATGCCGCTATATATATACCATAAAAATTTAAATGTCGCTATATAATACACCACTGTACTATATATATACCATGAAAATTTAAACGCCACTATATAATACGCCGCAATACTATATATATACCATGAAAATTTAAATGTTACTATATAATACACCGCAGTACTATATATATACCATGAAAATTTAAATGTTACTATATAATACACCGCAGTACTATATATATACCATAAAAATTTAAATGCCACTATATAATACACCACTGTACTATATATATACCATGAAAATTTAAACGCCACTATATAATACACCACTGTACTATATATATACCATGAAAATTTAAATGTTACTATATAATACACCACTGTACTATATATATACCATGAAAATTTAAACGCCACTATATAATACACCACTGTACTATATATATACCATGAAAATTTAAACGCCACTATATAATACACCACAGTACTATATATATACCATGAAAATTTAAATGTTATTATATAATACACCGCAGTACTATATATACCATAAAAATTTAAATGTTACTATATAATACACCACAGTACT
>Ga0134126_10011208_pt1 | contig 11302 bp, 7 predicted proteins | sample KB31752_FD_96881 | JGI IMG/M metagenome (GOLD analysis project Ga0134126, IMG submission 96881) | Terrestrial soil microbial communities with excess Nitrogen fertilizer from Kellogg Biological Station, Michigan, USA - KB3-175-2 | ecosystem: Environmental > Terrestrial > Soil > Unclassified ... | reverse complement strand
GCTTGGTCCATTCGCCGGCAATGCGCAGATCTGCGCGATCGTCGATAAGAGGAATGTTGATCATTCCTTCGAAACGGCGCTGGTGATAGTTGCCGATCTCGCCCGATGCCATTGCTTCGAATTGATCGCTCGGCTTGGCCGTGATCAGGTTCACAACGCCCGCGGTGGCATTGCGGCCGTAAAGTGTTCCCTGAGGGCCGCGCAGAACTTCTGCTTGGCTCAAATCGTAGAATTCCTGCTCGAAAAAGTGATTGCGGATGAAGGGAATGTCGTTGAGTGCGACAGCCACAGCCGGATCGGTGGTCACCGAAATCGCTTGCGTGCCGATACCGCGGATCTGGATGTTGTAGCCCGTGAAGTTCGTCTTCGAGAACGTCAGGTTCGGCACCTGCTTCACCAGGTCCGGACCACCCGCGGTTTGCGTGGCGGTCAGCTGCTCTTGGGAAAGGGCGGTGATCGAAATCGGTATGGATTGGACGTCTGCACCGCCGAGTTTGGACGAGGTGACAGTGACTGTTTCGACAGAAGCGCGCGGGGCGGGCGCGGCTTGTGCGATCTGGAGTTGAATGTCGCTGACATTATTTAGTGCCGAGCTGCCGCCGCGCACGATGGCCAGCGCGCCGGATGAATCCCGGCGCATGGTGAAGCCGGTGCCGGAGAGAATGCGAGACAGCGCGTCGTCGGCGGTGAGGGGGCCGGCCGCTCCCTTGGTGCGTACGCCCTGGACCGAGTGTTCGGTGTAGAGTAGATGCACGCCGGTCTGCGCGGCATAGGCATCGAGCGCGATTTCGAGATCTCCTGCCGGAATGTTGAAATTCTCCGCGAATGCGGCAGTGGAGAGCGATGTGATGCAGGCGCTTGCCGCCAGGATCGTTTTGAAAGTTGTGAACGTCATATTCCCCCCTGTTGAAATGATGCTACCGCCCGCTAGCGAGAGATCACGACTTCGCGGTCTTTGAATTCGACATGCAGCTTGAGAAGATCGCGGGCGACACGCGCGAAGGCGGCGACGTCGTCCGACGGAAACGTGCCGCCGATCTCCACTTTCGCAATTGCCGGCGTGGCGATTACGAGTCTGGTCGCATTATAGCGATTGAATTCGGCGGCAGCGTCGGCCAGGGACGTGTGCTTGAATATCAGTACGCCGCGGCGCCAACCCAATTCATTCGACAGCTCCTGCGGCGCGCGCTTGAGCACCGACATGGAGTCCGCCTTTGCCACCACAACATCGCCGGGCGACAGATAAACGGGATAAGCGCGCACGGTGTCGTCGGCGGGTTCGAAGCGGGCAGCGCCTTCCATCAACGCGACTTCCACGGTATCGGCGCGCTCACGGATACGGAATTTGGTCCCGAGGTCGACGACGCGATGGCCCTCTACCGTCACGGTGAAGGGACGCGTGGCATCATGTTTGATCTGAAAATACGCTTCGCCCTTGTCGAGCCAGACTTTGCGCGCGTTGTCACTGGCGATGCGCAACGTCGTGTTGGTATTGAGTTCGATTTGCGAACCATCGGTGAGCGCGATGGCTTTGTGTTCGCCAAGCGCGGTTTTGTAGATCTTTGCGGGCGCGGTCTCCGGTGACAGCGCGCGCGTACCCAAAACAGCCGCGACTGCGAGCGTTGCTGCGACACTCATCAGAAGCGGCAGGAGTTTACCATTGCTGCTGCCCGCAGCGCGACCGCCGCGCAGAGCAGCCAGACGATGGGTACGATTCCAAGCGGCTTCGAGTCGAAGATAGGCGATGCGATGGGCATGGGATTGCGCAAGCCAGGCACCGAGTTTCGCCTGATCGTCGGCGCTCCAATCGGTGCGGTCGCGCACCTCCATCAGCCAGATAGCGGCCTGTTCTTGTATCTCCTTGGCGCCGGAACGCGGCGCGTTCGTCTCGCTCAAGGCGTTCTCCTCTGCCCCGACGTTTCGCCATAGAGCGTGTCGGCCAGCGCACAAACGCCCGCGGCGAGATGGCGTTTGACGGTTTCTTCCGAGATGTTCATGCGCTTGGCAATTTCGCGGCGCGACAACCCCTCGACCTGGCGCAACACCACGGCTTCGCGGCAACGCGGCGGCAAGAGGTCGAGCGCGTCCTGCAGGCGGCGCAATTCCTCGCGCGCGATCACCACGCGGTCGGGGGCGGCTTCCTCCGTGCCGAGGCCCAGCGAGTCCAGATCGGCGACAGCTTCGATGGAGATCACATGCTCCCGGCGCACATGATCGATCAAAAGATTGCGCGCGGTCGAAAGCACGAAGGGTTTGGCCTGCGCGGGGATCTCCTGCAACGCGGCTTCGTAGACGCGCACATAGACTTCCTGGCACAGATCGGCGTGATCGGCTTTGTTGCGCCAGTTGCGACGCAGGAAGTGCATCAATGTCGCCTCCAGTGGCAACACCTCGCGGACGAACCACTGGTCGACTTCGGACGCGTTCATGGCGCCGCTTATCGTTTGCAGCACGACGCCGTCACCGCTCGGTTCCGTTTGCTCGACCATGCCCCGCCAGCGTCCCCCAACCACCAAGGTTCGAGTTTAGGCTGCTTGGTCAGACGAAGAAGGGAGGGAAACGGGTTAGTAGGCCCAAGAAAAACTTGCGCGCGAAATATTCTTGCTTTGATTGGTCAGATCAAAGGCTCAGCAACTAATAGGCTTCGCCGCCAAAAAGGCTGTCCCGCATCCGAAAATGAGCGCGGAGAGGCGCGAAAAATCGCAGCCCGCCATCAGATCCTACAGGGCAGCCCCTTCAACTCGGGCTCATGTCCTCCTAGCCCCTCAAGCTTCGCCGCGCCTATGATGGCGGGGCTTAGGATCGCGTCCTCAGTGGTCGCTCGACCGCCCAAAGAGAAGACTTATTGCCCGCCCAGCCCGATACTGATGGTCGCAAATGGGCCGTGGAAGCCGACGTCGGTGGTGCTGCGGGTCTCCAACCCGCTGTCCTTCGCGCCGAAGAAGAAGTCCGCGCGGTAGCCGGCGCTGAGTTTTGCGTTGATGAAGCGATAAGACAGCCCCGCAAAGCCGCCGACATTCGGGATCGTGACCATGCGCGATTGCGTGCGAGCAACGGTGGGATATGTGTTGGTCGTGTTTCCCCCCAAGACCTGAACATAAGTCATCGAAGAATGGTGAACGGCCTTGACCCTCTGCCGACCAAACAGGAGAGCTGCGTTAACGCCCCAGTCCAGCGCAAGCTGACCTTCCGCGACCGAGCCCCAAAGCCCGGTTGTGTTCTTTAATGACAAAGATGGTCCAAGCGCGTGCAAACTGCCATTGCGCTCCACATAAGTGGCTGAATGATGGTAGTTGGTGAAAATGCGGTATTTGGTGCCCTGTGGAAGCACTCCTGAAAACTGTTCGAAAATCGCGTCGGGATTGGCATACGAATGAGCTTTCGATCTGCCGTTCATCTGAGCGTATCTCACGCCAAAGCTTATGATAGAGTCCGTTCCGCGCCCGAACAGCCCGATGCCAACATCTTTTCCGACTTGAAAATCCACCACCACATGCGCTTCGCTGTTCGTCGCGCTTTCGGCTACATATGCATCATGAGTAGGAACAACCGGATTGTTGATGAAGCGGCCACCCGTATCAAAGCCTGCGAAGGTCTTCATAAGCGGGCCAGCGATGTTTTTCTTCTCCAGAACATCCCGCGCAGTCCGTGAACGGCCATAACGTGCGGAGGCCGTGAACACCCAATCGGAGCCGTTTGGCTGAAAGGAAATGCTCCCTTCTGCCCCGGAGGTTCGACCGAACGCATTCTCTATCGTCGTCAACGACGGCAATCCGGCACTTCTGACGGATGCATCTAGCGGAGGTATCAGCAGGTTCCCTTCCCCGGTGACGCTTTCAAAGTGCCATCCGCCTTCTATCCAGATGGTAGGGCGATCGTCCGAGGCGGCCTTCGCGGTCTGCCCAACCGAAGAACAAATGGCAAATGTGACTGCAGACGCCGTTAAAAGGAGGGCCTTGCGAATTTTGACCAATTCATTCGCCGAAATGTGAAGTTCGTTCATTGCGATATCCCCCCTTACCAGTTCTTTGTGACGCGAACACCGAACAAACGCGGATCGGTGAGGAAGACGTTTGTCGTCAACCCGGTGTCATCGCTATTCAGGAAGGCGCCTGTTATGGCCGTGGTGTTGAAAACGTTCTTGACGTATCCAGTCGCCTGCCAACCGTTCTGGTTTGTGAGAATGAGCGCGAGGTTCACATTCGTATAACCGTGAAGCCGGTCATAGGGGTTGTCATTAAAGACACGAGCCCACGACGACGCTTGCCAATAGAAATCGCCATGCAGGGTCGCTGCCCATTCCTCGGTGACCGGTAGCGAGTATTCCCCGGTGAACGACGTCGTAAAGTGCGGCGCGTTTGGAAGTTCATTGCCTGAAAGATCCTTGTCGAAGCCTGCGCCGTTGTTGGGTGCCGGTCCGTAATCGATCCCGTCTGCGCTGTTTTGTCCGGTGTAAGGATGCCCGGGCGTACCCGCTACCGGATCGAACCCGGGATAAATGCCAGGGGGAATTGGGGTGTTGGCTTCTGAAGAATTGCCGGTGGGATAAAGTGTGTAGGGCGCATTGCTCACGGGATCAAAATGGCTGTTGTAAGCGACGCCACAAGCCATGGTTAAACCAGGGCCGGCATTAGCTAGCGGATTAAGGAAAAAACCCACGACATATACAGGCAATACGCAATTCGACGCCTGCGTAACGAATGGTTTGACAAGGACCCAGCCCGGATGTCCTGCCGTACGGTCCATTAAGTCGACTGAGTGCGAGCCGTCCGCGAGACGCGTTTGCTCATACCCGCCAGAAAATGTGAATTTGAGGCCAGGCAGCGGTTCCCAAACTGTTTCCAGTTCTGCGCCCTTAACCGTCGCATCAAAATTCAGATTGATTGACGTGCGATCAACAATCTCTGAAATCTGATAGGCTTGGTAGTCGTAGTAAAAGAAATTGCCATTCAGGGTTAGCGCGCCATCCAGTAATGTATTCTTGGTTCCCAATTCATAGGCATTGATGAATTCGGGCTTGAATGTCAGGGGGTGGACGCGGGTGGCTACATCGCCAATATCGACAAACGACAGAAACAATGCACCAGGTGGATTTGCTCCGCCAGCCTTATAACCATGCCCGAAAGTTGCATAGACAAGGGTCTGATCGGTGAAATCCACTTTCGGCGTCCAGTTAGCAGCGAAGCGGCCTGTCCACTCTTTCCATTTCTGATCCACGACGTTGGTAACGACGTACCCATAGCCATCCGCCAATAGTGCGCTTGGTATATCCACGAAATGCTTCTGGTCATCTGTCCAGCGCAACCCACCTGTTAATTTAAGGTCGTCGAAGACATTGTAATACAACTCACCAAAACCAGCGTAAGAGTTCAGTGCATACGGATTTTGGCTAAGGAAGTAATTGTGGCCATGATAATCCAGATGATTGATCGGGCCAGGGTCGACCCAGCCGCATGTGTAAGGAACTCGTCCTGTATTTTCGGGATCAAGCGGACGCTTGTTTGTCATGCATTGAATTGAGTCCGGATTGGACAGATCATAATGGGGGAGGAATTTATCGTTGAACATCGTGAGTGTGTTGAAGAAGACGAGATAGTTCTCCTTCGTCTCATAATGCATGTAGTTTCCGCCAACGCTGAAGTTCAGTGGCCCGCCAGAATGCGAAGCAAGGCGAAATTCCTGATTGAACTGCCACGCGCGCTCCTCGTTCAAATCTTGTGCAACCAGCCGATTGCTGCAGCCGAGTTGAGGGTCGCAGAAGTACCCCGTCGCGATTGCGCCTTCGGGATCAGGACAATGATTGCCGCCGACGCTCAGCGAGCCGTCGCTACATGCGTAATTCCCGTCCGGTTGAATGAGCGTGCCATCAACATCATCGGCAAAAATCCCGGGCTGCGTATTGAAGCGATTGTAATCTTCCGTAGACCAGAGAAAATCGTTGTTGTAGCCCGTGCTTGATGTGAGGGTCAGCGTTGGGGAAACAGCGTAGTCGACATTGAGTTGGAAGACGTTGTTTTTAGCGCGGTATCCCGGATCCAGAGCTGACTCAATCACGCGCAGATCTGTCGATTGAGTGGTACTGGCATAAGGATCACGACAGCATGGGACGCCCGTAAGCGGAGAGCCTTGCTGTAGGCCAAGCCCAACCCCGAGCAATCCGCCATAATAGGCAAGCGACAAACCGTTCGGTACCTGGAATGCCTCTGGACTGTAGAGCGAAACAGGCAAACATCCCTGGCCGAGATATTCCACTCCGTAATCCTGAGTGTCAAAGCCATCGACAGTTTCCGGTCCGTTGTCACGCTTGCAAAGCTGCTTGCTCGAACGGAGGCGATCGTCATTTTCCTGAAAATGCTCCCATACGAAGTCGGCCGTGAGTTCTGCCGTCGGCTTGAACCTGATAGTTGCGCGGCCTGACCACAGATCACGACCGTCGATGGGGCGATCGGTTAGAGAATTGAAGGAATATCCGTCGCGCTTGGTCCATTCGCCGGCCAGACGGATGTCGAGCCTGTCATCGACGACTGGAATATTGATCATGCCCTCGAAGCGGCGGTTCTTGTAATTTCCTATATCGGCGCTCGCCATTGCTTCGAACTGATCTGTGGGTCTAGCGGACGTCAGGTTCACAACTCCAGCCGTCGCGTTGCGGCCATATAGCGTGCCTTGCGGGCCACGCAGCACTTCGACTTGGCTGACGTCATAGAATTCCTGCTCGAAGAAGTGATTGCGGATAAACGGCATGTCGTTGAAGGAAACCGCAACTGCCGGGTCGGTCGTCACGGAGATCGCCTGCGTGCCGATTCCCCGGATCTGGATGCTGTAGCCGCTGAAGTTCGTCTTGGTGAAGGTCATGTTCGGGACCTGTTTAATTAGGTCCGGGCCACCTGCCGTCTGAGTTGCCGTGAGCTGTTCCTGGCTAAGTGCGGTGATGGCAATCGGAATGCTCTGTACATCCGCGCCGCCCAGCTTAGACGAAGTGACCGTGACCGTCTCAACGGCATGCGCGGAAGGCGCGGCCTGCGCAAATTGCATCGGCTGGATGTGAACGTCTGACGCATCGCTTGATTGTTCGCGACCGCGCACAACCGCAATCGTACCGCCGGAATGGCGTTCAGCGACAAAGCCCGTACCTGAGAGGATGCGGTCGAGCGCTGCTTCGTCCGAGAAACTGCCTTTCGCACCCCGGCTGAGTATGCCCCTTATCGCGTCGTCGGAGACCATGAGCGGAACGCCGGTTTGTGCTGCGTATGCTCCGAGCGCGGACTTGAGATCGCCACCGGCGATATCGAAATTCCCTGCGAAAGCCGCGGTCGAGAGCAGCATAATCGCACTGCCAGTGAGAAGTATGGTGCGGAAATCCTTCATGTTCCCCCCTATGTTCGGGCTTTCGCCTTCACTTTGAAATCAGCGTGTGATCGCCTTGCCGCTTGACGCTGAGACCGAACACGGCCTGCGCCACTTCGATGAACTCCGGCACCGCATGGACCGGAAAGGTTCCGTCAAGCGTGAGCTTGGCAACCGACGAATCTTTGATGATGAGCTTTTGTGCGTTGTAGCGGTTGATTTCAGCCACCGCGTCCGCAAGCGAAGTGCGGTCGAACACCACTACGCCGCGGCGCCAGCCCAATTCTTCGCTCAACGCCTTGTCGGATTTGCGCAGCAGCGAAAGCGAGGTGGCGGTGGCGACCGCGACGTCGCCCGGCGAAAGCTCGACCGATTGATGGCGCGACCACATATCGGTGGAATCGAGACGTGCCTTGCCTTCTACCAGCGCCACGCGCAGACGATCGCCCTCCTGACGGACGGAAAATCTGGTGCCGAGATCCGTGATCCTGTGATCGCCCACGCTCACAATGAACGGATGGCTGGCGTCATGATGTATCTGGAAGAACGCCTCACCGCGATCCAGCCAGACCTGCCGCTGCCCTGCCTCACTGCCGATGCGCAGCATCGTGTCGGTATTCAGCTCGATCTTGGAGCCATCCGACAGGTTCAATACCTGATGCCCACCGATACCGGTGGCATAGGTGCGGGTTTGCGCCGATCGAGATTGCAGAAAAGTGGTCGCGCCTACGATGGCTGCGAAAGCTGCTGCCGCAGCGATTTTTACCGAAATAAAACTGCGCTTACCGGGGGTCGTTTCGGGCCGTGAAAGCGGTGCGCGCAGCACGCGCAATCGTTCGGCTTCGTCCCAAGCTGCTTCCAAGCGCCAGTAAGCCGCCTTGTGTGCGCGCGATTGCGCGAGCCACGCGTCAAGTTCCTCCCTACCGGCTTCGTTCCACTCGCCGGAATGAACACGGGCAAGGAAGCATGCCGCTTGCGCCTTTATATCTGCGGCGCGCGATGGCGCGGAAGCTTCGCTCATGTGCGGCTCCCGCTATCGGTTTGTTCGCCGTAAACCATGTCGGCGAGAACGCTCATGCCGTCGGCCACGTAATTGCCGACCACTCTTTCGGAAATGCCCATGCGATGGGCGATTTCGCGCTGCGAAAGCCCTTCGATACGTTTAAGGATCACTGCTTCGCGGCAACGCGGCGGCAGCCGGTCGAGCGCAGATTGGAGGCGTCGCAAAACGTCGCGCGCAAAGAGGCTGCGATCCTGCGCCGGTTCGTCGGCCGCAATACCCAGCACATCGAGATCGGCAACAATCTCGATCGGCACAATATTTTCCTTGCGGAGCCGGCTGATGAGGAGGTTGCGCGCTGTGGTGAAGACGAACGGCTTTGCGCGTTCGGGGATTTCCCGCTCGGCTGCTTCCAGCACATGCTCGTAGATATCCTGGCGGAAATCTTCAAGATCGCTGCGGTTGCGCCAGTTCTTCTGCAAAAAATGCATCAGCATCGCTTCCAAGGGCAGCACTTCGCGAACGAACCAGGCTTTCACCTCGTCCGTCGTCATGGCGTCAGGGCCAAGACCCGGCTTGGCGCCATCGTTGTTGGCATACGGCGTCTTTTCGGCCATTCGGCTTGATCTTCCCCGCGGCGCGCACAACACCACCCGCCACGCAAATGAGACGCGTGGGACCGGCGGATGTCATGGCCGTCGGGGAGAAAAATTTCTGGAAAAAGAGAAAGGCCACCTGGAGCGCAGTAATTAAATTGCGCTATCGCGAGGGCGGCCTGCCACCAGCCCTCCCCGCTTGCTCATAAAGAAGGGGCGGCGGATCACTCCGCCGCCTAGTGAGATGGTGTTCTCAAATCCGTCTCATCCACCAATGCCGATACTTACGGTAGCAAAAGGCCCGTGGAAACCGACATCGGCGGTGGTGCGGGTTTCCAACCCGCTATCCTTGGCGCCGAAGAAGAAGTCGGCGCGGTAACCCGCACTCAGCATCGCATTCGGGAAGCGATAGGACAGCGCCGCGAAGCCGCCGATATTCGGAACGGTGACCATGCGCGAGCGCGTGCGGTTCACCGGAGGATTGGTCTGGACCGTCGGCAAGGCATCTACCGATGGGAAGTAACGGACCGTCGAATGGTGACTGGTCTTTGCTTTTTGGCGCCCGAACAACAGGGCTGCATTCACGCCCCAATCGAGCGCGAGCTGACCCTCTTCGGGCGTGCCGAGCAGACCTGTGGTGTTCTTCATCGACAGCGACGGTCCAATCGCATGTAGATTGTCGGTACGTTCCATAAACGCAGCTGAACGCTGGTTCGGGATTTTTATAGCGTATTTGTGGAACGTCCCGAAGGTGATTGCGAATTGTGAGAAACTGGCTTGGGGATTGGCGTAGGAATGTCCCTTCGATGCGGCATTCATTTGCGCATATCTGGCGCCGAAACTTATGACGGTGTCGGTGCCGCGGCCGAACAGGCCGATGCCGACATCCTTTCCGACCTGGAAATCGGCAATCACATGAGCTTCGCTGTTCTTGAACGAATGGTCCGCATAGATCGTGTAGGTCGGCGTGACGGTCTCAACACCCAAGGCACCGGATTGAAACGTCGATTGCTTCAGCGGCGGGCCGGAGATGATCTTGTCGACGGCCATGCGGCGGATGGTCTGCGAACGGCCATAGCGTGCCGAAGCCGTGAAGACCCAATCCGAACCCTTTGGCTGGAATGAAACACTTCCTTCGGCGCCGTAAGTGTGACCGAGCGTGTTCTCAACCGCGGTCAGCGACGGCAAGCCATTGGCCCGCGCCTCTGCATCCAGCGGCGGCACGAAGAGATCGGCATCTCCCATGACGTCTTCGAAATGCCAGCCGCCTTCGATCCAGACCGTGGGACGGTCCGCAGCGAGCGTTGCGTCAGAAATAGACGCGACAAGCACAAAAGCTGAAGCTGTTGCCAGTAGCGCCTGGCGAATTTTCGCTGCGCTTGCCGTGTTGTGAAGTTCGCTCATTGTGTTTCCCCCCTTACCAGTTCTTCGTGATGCGAATGCCGAACAAACGCGGATCGGTGAGGAACACATTGGTGGTGAGGCCCGTGTCGTCACTGTTCAGGAATGCGCCGGTGATGGCGGTCGCGTTGAACGCGTTCTTGACATAGCCGGTGGCTTGCCAGCCATTCTGACTGGTGAGGATCAGTGCGAAATTCACATTGGTATAGCCATGCAAACGATCGTAAGGATTGGCGTTGAATACACGCGCCCAGGAATCGGCTTGCCAGTAAAAGTCACCGTGAAGCGTTGCCGCCCAATCCGCCGTCACAGGGACGGAATATTCCGCGGTGAAGGAGGTGGTGAAATGTGGAGCGTTTGGCAGCTCATTGCCGCTCAAATCTTTCGCAAAGCCCGCACCATTGTTTGGCGCCGGACCGTAATCGATACCGTTCCAGGTGTTCTGGCCCGTATAGGGATGGCCGGGCGTGCCGGCTAGCGGATCGAAGCCGCCATATGATCCCGGTATGATGTCCTGGTTGGTTGTGTTGGTGCCTGTCGGATTCGCCGTGTACTGCCTGTTTGTGACCGGATCGAAATGACTGTTGTAGGCGATCTGGCACGCGTACAGTAATCCGTAATAGTTGGGGAATGGCGTGCCCGGATCGGGATTGAGGAAATAGCCCACGACGTATTCGGGCAAGAGGCAGTTCGACGCTTCCGTCACGAAGGGCTTGACCAGAACCCAGCCAGGATGACCCGCCGTGCGGTCCATCAGGTCAACTGCTCGTGAGCCATCGGCAAGCCGGGTTTGCTCATATCCCCCGGAGAACGAGAAGCGCAGACCGGGCACAGGCTCCCATGTCGCTTCGAGTTCTGCGCCTTTGATGGTGGCGTCGAAATTCAAATTGACCGAGGTGCGATCGACGATCTCCGAAATCTGATAGCCCTTGTAGTCGTAGTAGAAGAAATTGCCGTT
>Ga0134126_10011207_pt1 | contig 11302 bp, 12 predicted proteins | sample KB31752_FD_96881 | JGI IMG/M metagenome (GOLD analysis project Ga0134126, IMG submission 96881) | Terrestrial soil microbial communities with excess Nitrogen fertilizer from Kellogg Biological Station, Michigan, USA - KB3-175-2 | ecosystem: Environmental > Terrestrial > Soil > Unclassified ... | reverse complement strand
TTTGGGCATCGGCAAATCATGCCAGATTTATCCTCACCTGAAACATGCATCAAACCCTATAAAAATAGGTCTCACCGCTTGAGCAAGACCCCATTTTTACCCACACTCAAACCGGAAGAGCCAGAATATTCAACCAAGACGGTCGGCTCCTGGCCGATCCGCTAGGTGTGAACGATGACGTTCAAGGAGAACAGGCGGGTCTTACATTTACCCCCGACGGGAAATTACTGCTGGTCGGTTATGGAGATCGAGCTGGAACCATCCGTATCGTAGATGCGTCTAGTCACATCATCCTTCGAACAATAACAACCGGTGCTTCCATCGAGGAAATCGCTGTGGACCCGACGAGCACTCAATTCGTAACAAGCCATGACTCGGAAGCGGCAGTGTGGGCGCTGCCAAAAATGCACGAGACGACCTGAGGCAACCGGGAGAATACCGGATGGCGGAAAGCGGCCGGGAACGGTCCAGCCACCTAAAATTCGTCTGAAAAACGCAAGCGGCCGAAATTTTCGAACCCCTGACATTTCTTGGGATTACAGAGCTCCCGGAACGGCCACCATAATACGTGGCTTACACAGCGAGGTACCCGAGGGATTTCAGGGGAGTTTCGGGGGTTACTACGCATTCTCCCTCCCGGGTGCCGGCCCGGCCCAATCCTCACCACGGGTTTCAGGCCGGCGTCCGCAAATACCCTATTGGGCGAGTCCCTGAATATCTTGGTATTTGCCTCATTACTCGAGCCGCCGCAGCGCGCTATAATTACGCAATGAATACGTCTTTATTCGACCAAGTTCGCCAACTATCTGTGGAAGAACAGATCGAATTGGTCGAAGCGCTTTGGGACAACATCGTCGAGCGAAATGCCGTACCGGGTCCGACAGAAGCCCAGAAGGCTGAGCTCGACCGGCGGCTTTCGGAGCATGCGGCCCGTCCCGATGATGTAGTCCCTTGGAGTGAGGTAAAGGACTCAGCGCTGACTCGCATCCGGCGATGAGCCTATCGGTATCGTTTCGTCGTTCTGCGCGCGCGGAGTTCATCGAAGCGGCAGCATGGTACGAAAGTGAACGGCAAGACCTGGGAGTCGAATTCATTGCCGAAATCGAACGATGTGTGACCGCCGCCGCTGAGCGGCCGATGACCAATTCAGCGGTTTACAAGGATGTTCGCCGTGTTGTCGCCAAGCGATTCCCGTTTAGCGTGTACTTCCGCGCGGAAGCACACCGCATCGTCGTTTTGGCCGTTTTTCATGGCAGCCGGGATCCCGCGACTTAGCAGCACAGGGCTTAGTGAACGACGAAGGTAGACGCGTGCACAGCGTGTGGACCCCTTTTTCCTCGAGGCGGATCAACGGCCTGTCGCAGTCACCTCACCGCCATTATTGCATATGATTCAGAAAGTCCTCGTCCGACAATATCTTTGCGACTAGTTTGTCGAGCAATCTGTTCAACATATTTTTAGGCGCTGTCGGACTGCTTGTTGTGATGCTGTCCGCTACACGAAAACTCTCGCGCCAAACCGCTTTTCCGCTTGCAGCAGTGGACAACGTGAGAACAACCGATAGTTTCGCATCGAATTGACCTGTAAAGAATCCCTTTGGCAAAACATCCCGCGTGGTGGAAACGAGCACGCCAGAAAGTACCAATGTCACATCCGATGATACCAACGGCGCATGGGCCGCCTGTAAGCCCTGAACCAGCGCGTCTCGCACTACGTCAGCGACCGGCAGCTCCGCTGGGTCGCCACCAGACGCCAGATTGCCATTTAGGCTATGGCCTTGGAATATCATTCGTGGCGGCAGTCCTCGTGCATCCACAATCTTGCCTATCTGTAAGCGTTGCGACGACCCATGAAGATCTGCCGCCGCTGTCCCTTGGTACCGATAATTCACGGGTGTGTCGTGTACGGTGGATGCGCAACCCAACAAGATCATTCCGGCACCAACCAAGATAGCGCTGTAACGGAAGCAGGAAAGGCGGTCGCGCGCATGTGCTGACCGCGAGACTTCCAACATTTTCCGGGCATCCGGTGACTCAACACATCGGACAAACCGGGGTCGCTGACAACGCGAATGACTAGGTCATCAAGGGCACCGCGAAATAGAAATTCCGTTGATGGCATGAAAGACCCATGGTACTTCCCGCTGCCGGTAACAGTATGCTTCCAAACCGTTTCCCGAGAAGTGCTGTCTCTCAAGCGAAAAGTTGCTGTGAGCATGGGGAACACGTGACCGCTCCAGAATTGCTCCTCGAATCGGTAGCGGTACTCTTGTACTTCGCCGGTTAGAATAAGCGCTGCGCCTGACTCGACCAGGGGCGCGTGAGCAACCGAAAAGCCCTGCGAGATCGCATCGCGCACGATTTCCGCAACGGGCTTCTCTGGCTGCCAGCCCTGCGGTAGGCTGTCCGTATCCGTTGGTTTCATGAATTATCATGCGAACGTTAGGATTGCCGCGAGAGACTCGCAGGAAGTGGCGTCCCTAAATCTAGAAAGTTCGAACCAGTTTTTTGAAACCCTTGAAGAATGGAACAGCCAACTTGAGAACCAACGCACTGGTCAGCATCGTATTGAGCGCCCGTAGCAAAATCAGCATGTCATTTCAGAGGAGTTTCAGGGGTTACTACGCATCCGCCGCGTGCGTCTCTGTCACTCGGATCGGGCTCTCTTGTGCAGAATATCGTCTACCGCGACGATGACTTCAGTGCCGAAATCGAACGGTGTTCGGACGCCGCTTGCGAGCGACTCACTTACCCCGCGATTCACAAGGATATTCGCCGTGTCGTTGTTGCCTATCGATTTTCCACTTAGCGTGCGGAGAATGGCCAACCCATTCTCCGCGTCATATGCGGAGAATTTACTTGCCGATGCGGAGAATAGAGAGCATAATGTCCGCATTAAATGCGGAGATTTGAATGTACATCTGGGAGCGCCCTGACTGGCCTGACCTGACCTGGGATAGCGCCCACCTTGCCGCTCCGCTGGCGCAGGCCTCGCGCGAGCACGGTCGTCTGCTCGGCAGGATGCAGGATCTCGGCTTCGACCTGCGCCGTGAGGCCCAGCTGAACACGCTGACCGAAGACGTGGTCCGCTCAAGTGAGATCGAGGGCGAAAAACTCGACAGCGATCAGGTCAGATCTTCGATCGCACGGCGGCTCGGCATGGATGTTGGCGGGCTAGTCCCGGCCGACCGCAATATCGAGGGCGCCGTCGAGATGATGCTCGACGCAACTACTAACTACGCGCTGCCCCTGACGGCCGACCGATTATTCGGCTGGCACGCGGCACTCTTCCCCACGGGTCGAATCGGCCTTCAGAAAATCACCGTCGGCAACTGGCGGGATGACAGCGGCGGGCCGATGCAGGTTGTCTCGGGGCCGATCGGCCGGCAGAAGGTTCACTATGAAGCGCCGCCGGCTGCGCGCGTCCCAGAAGATATGGACCGCTTCCTAAGCTGGTTCGATGCACCCGGCAAAATCGACCCGCTTCTCATCGCGGGACTCGCGCATGTGTGGTTCGTCACCATCCACCCTTTCGATGACGGCAACGGACGCATTGCGCGCGCGATCGCCGACATGGCGCTCGCCCACTCCGAACAAAGCGCCCAACGCTTCTACAGTATGTCAGCGCAAATCCGCCGCGAGCGGAGCAACTATTACACGACGCTCGAACGCACGCAGAAGGGTACCCTCGATGTTACGCGGTGGCAGGAATGGTTCCTTTCGTGCCTGCTCCGCGCGATCGAGGGCTCGCAAGACACTCTGGGTGCGGTGTTGGGGAAAGCGCGCTTCTGGGAACGCTTTGCGCAACAGTCGCTTAATGCGCGCCAGGTTAAGGTGCTGAACAGATTACTCGACGGCTTCGAGGGAAAGCTCACGACATCCAAATACGCCAAGCTCACCAACGGCTCGCAGGACACGGCCTACCGTGACATCCTGGATCTCGTCGAACGCGGCGCGCTGCGGAAGGATCCCGGTGGCGGGCGGAGCACAAGTTACTCGATTATCATGGGAGTCGAGCGGAAATGACACAAGCGCGGCACGAGTATCAGGATGGTCGCTCAAAGCCGTGCGCGTAGTACAGGTCGCGCGCATTTTGCACAAGGTACGCCGAATGCGTCACGTACAACACATCGCCATCGACCTGCTTTAACTTCTCCAGAGTGAGCGCCGTCTTGCCGCTGCCGACACCGCCGATCAGCACCAGCGGAGGCGCTGCCCGGTATACTTCGTACTGCACGTCGTCCAAAGACAGCGGCTTATCGAGATACAGAATCTCGCACCGCTCTACGTGTAGGTATCTGACGGATTGTGCGTCCTCGGGGCCAGGCGCCGTCGAGCTGACCGGGATCTTGTCTTCGTCGATGGCAGCGCCGCGCAGGAATCGAGATCGCGCAAATGCGTGATTCTCGATGACCTCGAGCATTACCGCGCATACTTCGTTCCCTTGACGCACCAGCGCAAAGAGCAGCCGGTTGGTGCCATCCAGTTTGGCCCGATAGATCTTGCCGTGTTTCGGGCCGACGAGCTCTTTGACGTCCGCTGCCCGGAAATCCCCCCGCTCCACCGCCGCGACGATGCGCCGATAGGCGACCTCCACCTGGGAGATATCAAGGCCTGAATACTGGAGGACGCGCATCGGCGCAATATTAGCGGCCCGTTCCCACACTGTCCTCAGAAGATCCGACGCCGATTTTCGATGGGTGGAAGAAAATTAAAGGGCTGCTGATGCGGATCCCGGCTGATTGGCGAGTACACAAGGCTTCGAGCGATGCTCCTGCTCTTGACAACCTGTAACCACTGAGTATTCTACGCGGCTGTCTTGCCGCCACGCGCGGCGAGAGCCGTACAACGGAGAAGGCTATGACCTCAGGGTCTATGAAGAAAGCGTGTAGATACTTTTTGAAGTGACCGCTTCGAGTCGATGGCTCGGAGCGCCATGCTTCGAGTCAGACGGCCCCGTCATCGCGACGTAGCCCCTGGCGAACTTTCACCAGGGGCTTTTTGTTGCCTTAAGTGATGACCATGAAGGGATTGAAATTCGACTTTGAGAGAAGCGCAGGCGAGCCTGGCGGCTTGCCCATGTACCTGGCGCTGCGCGGCGACCTGTCCGATCCGGGTGAGACGCTGTTGAAGCTGCGAGCGCTGCAGTCCTTCGACCGAGGTGCCGCGCGCTATGCGATTCACCGCACTGTGCGGTGCGCCGTTCGTCGGCCCTTGGACGAGCTCTTCGACGATCTTGCCTTGCACGCCGATCTTGTCGCCCAGCGCACGGATAGTACGTCGCTGCTGCTAGACGGGCCGGGGGTATTCGTCAGCGCCGAAGGCAACCGCAAGATCGATTACGGCTCCTGCATCTTTCACATCTGGGCGGAAAGCATCAAGAGACTGGACCAGGTGCGCGCGAGAATGTTGACCATCGTCGGTGAGCCACTGGTGCGGCACGAGATGTTTACGATCGACTGGCAATTCTCCAGTCGTCGAGGCCTCTCGAGTGCAACTTTCGACGAGATGGCCGATCCGGCCCCTTACGATGAAGCTTATCCGACTCTGGCGGAGCCGGTAGCAACCTTCATCGCGCGCTATCTCGCATCGCGTGAGACCGTGCTGATCCTTCAGGGGCCACCGGGCACCGGAAAGACGCGATTGGTGCGCGCCATCCTGGCAGCGATGTCAGCTCGCAAGGCGGACAGCGCTCAAGTGCTTTATACCGCTGACATGCGCGCACTGGAGAACGACGAGATCTTCGTCGATTTCATCACCGGCAACCACGACGCGTTTGTGATCGAAGACGCGGATCACCTGTTGATGGCGCGTTCCAACGGCAATGTGGATCTACACGGCTTCCTGGCCGTGGCGGACGGGGTGGTCCGCGCACAGGGCCGGAAGATCATCTTTACCACCAATCTGCCTAATATCGGAGACATCGACGAGGCATTGGTGCGGCCGGGCCGCTGCTTTGCGACGGTGCGCACTCGGGCGCTGGAGCGACGCGAGGCGGCATCGTTGTTGGCGCGGATTGCGGCGCACCCCGGAGCGGCACGAGCCGGTAATGCCGTGGCCTTGGCAGCGGAATTGCGCTCGATCACGCTCGCGGCATTGTATCGGCTGGTGGATTCTGCGCGCTGAGCGTTACCCTCCGTCTCGCGGCCCACGCTTCATTCATCGAAGCGCTGGCATGGTACGAAAGCCAAAGGCCAGGCCTTGGAGTGGAATTCATCGCCGAAATCGAAGGTATGGACGCTGCGGCTGAGGCCGGCGTCCGCCTCTATCCCGAATTGCCGACGTTTAAAATTGGCGTCCCCACGGGGATTCGAACCCCGGTTCTCACCGTGAAAGGGTGGTGTCCTAGGCCTCTAGACGATGGGGACGCAGGCCTTAAAAACTCGAACGTTCCGGCATTGAAGCTGGTGGAGCCAGGCGGGATCGAACCGCCGACCTCTTGCATGCCATGCAAGCGCTCTCCCAGCTGAGCTATGGCCCCACAGGAGGCGCCGCACGTTACCTGACAGCGGCCAATTCGTCAAGAAAATGAACGAACTAGGCGCCCCAAACCCGCAACGCCTGGGCCAGCCGCGCCAGCGACTCAGTTTTACCCAAAATGGCGAGGGTCGCGTCAATGGGCGGCGACACCGTGCCCCCGCACATCGCCAGGCGGATGGGTTGGGCCAACTTGCCGAGCGCAACCCCCCCGGCTGTGGCAATTGCGCCCAGTGTCTCGTGCAGCCGCGGCGCCGACCAATCCGACAACCGAGCAAACTCGCCCGATGCCGCAGCCAGAAGCGCCAACACCTCCGCGGTCACATGCTTACGCACGGCTTTTTCATCATAGACCGTCGGCGCCCGGAAAAAGAACACGCTGTTCAGCGCCATCTCCCGCACCGTCTTGGCACGCTCGCGCTGCGCCAGCACGATTTGCTCGAGCTGCGCCTCGTCCGCCGCCTCGATGCCCTCGCGTTCCAGGTGCCAGCGCAGCACCGGCGCGACGCGTGCGGCCGGAGCACGCATCATGTGCTGCTGATTGAGCCAGGTGAGCTTGTCGACGTTGAAGGCGGAGGCGGATTTGTTGACGTCGGCGATGTCGAACAAGCGGACCATGTCCTCGATCGAAAAGAATTCCTGGTCGCCATGCGACCAGCCCAAACGGACCAGGTAATTGAGGATGGCCTCGGGCAGGAAGCCGTCGTCGCGGTACTGCAGGACGCTCACGGCGCCATGCCGCTTCGACAGCTTGGCGCCATCCGGGCCCAAAATCATGGGCAGGTGCGCGTAGATCGGCGGACGGGCCCCAAGCGCCAGCAGCATGTTCATTTGCCGCGGCGTGTTGTTCAAGTGATCGTCGCCGCGGATCACATGAGTGATCTGCATGTCCATGTCATCCACCACCACGCAGAAGTTGTAGGTGGGCGTGCCGTCGGACCGCGCGATGATCAAATCGTCGAGTTCACTGTTCTGAAATACGACGCGGCCATGCACGACGTCGTCGACGGTCACCTCGCCGGTGAGCGGATTCTTGAAGCGCACCACGGGCGCGACGCCGGGCAGTGCATCGGTACGCTCGCGCCAGCGGCCGTCGTAGCGCGGTTTCTCGCCGCGCGCGATCTGCTGGGCGCGCATCTGCTCGAGTTCTTCCTTGCTGCAGTAGCAGCGGTACGCCTTGCCGGCGGCGAGCAATTCCTCGATGACGTCTTTGTAGCGGTCGAAACGTTTCGTCTGATAGAAGGGGCCCTCGTCGTGCACGAGGCCGGCCCATTCGAGCCCGTCCAGAATCTGCTGAATGGCCGCGGGCGTGGAGCGCTCCAGGTCCGTATCCTCGATGCGCAGCACGAAGACGCCGGCGTGGCGCCGCGCGTACAGCCAACAGAACAAGGCGGTGCGAAGTCCGCCGATGTGCAAAAACCCGGTGGGGCTGGGGGCGAATCGAGTACGGACGGTCACTCAGGGTTGCCTGGGAAAATTGCGGGGCGCAGAGTTTAGCAGAGGCTGAAACTTCGAGTGCCGGAGCCGTGGAGCGGCCCTACGGCGGAGCCCGAAAGAACCGCGAATCGCGGCTAACTCATTGATTTATGGTGGGCGGTACAGGGATTGAACCTGTGACCCCTGCCGTGTGAAAGCAGTGCTCTACCGCTGAGCTAACCGCCCGCAAATGAGCGCCGAAGTATGACATCGACCCTGCGCTAAAACAAACGCTGCCTGGTGCCGGATCAGCGCAATCCGCCCGCATGAGTATCAGGGCGCACACGTCGGGCGGCCGGAAGCAGCCGATTATATTCACGTTTGATCACGGAATAGCATTCGCAGCTCGCCGCCTCCAATCCCGCACGATCGAGCACGGTGATGTGGCCGCGCGAATAATGGATTATCCCGGCCCTCTGCAGCTTGATAGCCGCTTGCGTCACCCCTTCGCGCCGCACCCCCAGGCTGCTGGCGATCAGGTCATGGGTCATGGTGAGTTCATCGCTCGACGACCGGTCCAGACTCGCGAGCAGTCGTCGGCACAATTGTTGGTCCAGGCGATGGAGGCGATTGCAGGCCGCTGTTTGCGTAATCTGGGTAATCAACGCCTGGATGTAACGCAACAAGAGGTTCACAACCGAACCTATTCGGGCGAACTCGACTTTGATCACGTCGGCATCGAGCCTAAAGCCCTCGCCGGCGCTTTGCACCACGGCCCGACTCCACGTGAGTTCACTTCCCATGACCACCGACACCCCGGCCATGCCTTCGCTTCCGACGACCCCAACCTCGGCGCAGAAGCCGTTCTTCATCTCGTAAAACAAAGAGATGATCGCGGTCGTGGGAAAGTAGACGTGCGTGAGCGGGCTATCCGTCTCCCACAATACCTCGCCGGACGTGAATACCACCGGTTCCAACTCGGATACCCACCGTGACAACGCGGCCGGAAGCGCCGCCAGCAGTCCATTTTCTATTCGCTCCGCGCGGGCTCGCGCCAAACCAAGACCCGACCCTCCCCTACTGGACGTTGGCGTTGATGTCGATCCCCGAATCATGAGAGTCCAGGCGGTTGCACCGAGGGACCATCTCATGTTCAGTCGATCTTGCCTGTCGGATACGGCCTACGGCGCACGTCCGCCTCAATCCTACGGCCATCGCGCGCACCGCACCGGCAGGCGTCGACGCCTGTCATTGTTCGCCGGTCTGCGCACCGTCGCTGTAGAGATAAGCCGCAATGTCGCGCGCATCCTGGTCGGTCAGATCGGTATCCGGCATTGCGTTGCCGGGGATCACACTTTGTGGCGAGCGCAACCATTTCACGAGGTTGTCCGGAGTATTGACCAGGACACCGGCGATGTAGGCGCGCCGGCCAAATTGTGCGAGGGGCGGGCCAACCTGGCCGCGCGCGTTGTCGACGCCCGCTATGGTGTGGCATGCGGCACATCCATAGTGCTGCATGAGTGCCGGGCCCCGATGCGCATGCGTGCCCCTCATCGCCCAAGGTGTCGCACCATGACGATTGCAACCGCCTAATCCGAATGCCACCACTATCGCCGCAATGGTGGCATAGCGCCGTATAGCCGGCCATGAGGATGTCTTCGCCCGCATCGATGCGGCAAGCCGCGCCTCGCGCTCGGCATTTTGCATCCATAGGACGAACAACACCCCGAGCGATGTGAGATGGATCACGCTGGCCGGTATCCACATGATAAGGCCGGCCAATTGCTGATCTTCCAGCGGCGTCAGGCCCCACGCGGCGGTGGTGTTGGCATGCGCGCCATAAAACGGGTGTCCCGCCAAGGTCAGCAGCGCACCCAGCAACCCGTTCTGCATGCCCAGTGTCGCGACGAATATCAACGTGCTGCCGTAATCCAGACGACGTCGGCCGAATGGCTCGATGACGAGCGACCAAAACATCAGTGCGGTGATGAAGAAGCAGCAGTGTTCGAGGGTGTGAACCGCCTCGTTGGCCAGCGCCCGGTCATACGGGCCGGGTAAGTGCCAGAACCAAAGCACCGTGCTGCACATCAGCCAGACCACGAACGGCGACATCAGTGCATGCACGCCGCGCTGCAATCCTCCGCGGATCCAGAGGCGACCGATGACGCGCCGCGTCGACATCGGGAACGCCCACAGAAACGCCATGGCGGGCCGGCTCCAGACCAGAAGAGGTGGAGCCACCATCATCAGCAACAGATGCTGCACCATGTGCGCGGAAAACAGTTGATCGTCGAGCGCGTCCAACGGTGAAATCAGCGCGACGAACAAGGTGCCGATGCCCGCTGCGAATGAGACCATGCGCCAAACGCCGAAAATCCGCGCTCGCGCATGCGCGTTCAGCCGGCGAAGCCCATGCACATAGCCGAAGACGGCCAACCCGAGACACACCAGTATCCACGCCTCCCAATTCCAAGGAAGCTCGGCCAGGCGGCCGCCGGCGGGCGTTGCGAGACCGTCGAGCGCCGGCTTGCCGAGCGCCAGCACATCGGAGGGCCATGGGACCGGGCTTGCGCTCAGCGGCATAACGGCACCACGAACACGGCGGCGGCGGCGAACAGCATTCCCAGCGTGAACAGAACACTGGTCAAGACGCCGAACATCGCCAGGAATCTCGTGCGACCTTGCCCAATATCCAGCAGTTGATGCGCCGAGCCGGGCGCCTCATCGAAGGTGAGGCGCCAGCTTCTCAAGGACACCAGCCCGCCGGCGACCGCCAACACGATTCCGGCCACGTCGATTGCCACCAAAATCGGCCACAGACCGCTCCATATCGGCAGCGTCAAGGGCACGTCGCGCGGATAACACGCGTGTGCCGATAGCGCCACGCTGACCAGAAGTTGGGCGTTCCATGCTGCCGGCGCCGCCGCCAGTCCGAAGAAAAGCGCCGCGAGGCTGACTCGATGCCGGTGCGGCGCGGGATGCTTGACCGATACCTGGGAAGGATGTTCAGCAGCCATGGAATCACCCGAGGCGCGGCGCGATGTAAAAAGTGAAAAAGACCGCCAGCCAGACGATGGTGATGAAATGCCAGTACAGCACGCCGATCGAGACGGCGGAATGGCGCTTGGCATCGAAATAGCCCAAGGCCGTCCATAGGAACAAGACCATCAGGAGCAGCAAGCCGACGATGACATGCACGAGATGAAAGCCGGTGATCGTGAAGTACAGCGAACTATAGACGCCCGATGTCAAATGGAAAGGCTGGCCCGCCCACTCGAATCCTTCCAGCAGGATGAACACGATGCCGAGAGCCGTGGAAATCGCCAATCCGATCATCAGCTGCACCGAATTTCCCCGATCGATGCCGCGCTCCCCCCACCACATCGTGACGCTGCCGGCGACGAGGACGA
>Ga0134126_10011206_pt1 | contig 11302 bp, 8 predicted proteins | sample KB31752_FD_96881 | JGI IMG/M metagenome (GOLD analysis project Ga0134126, IMG submission 96881) | Terrestrial soil microbial communities with excess Nitrogen fertilizer from Kellogg Biological Station, Michigan, USA - KB3-175-2 | ecosystem: Environmental > Terrestrial > Soil > Unclassified ... | reverse complement strand
AAGACTTATTTCGCTGTTCGATCGCAAAGGCAATCGCAAATGAAACCCAATGATCAAAGGAGCACAATTCGCGGAAATGGCGCTTTCCTTTTCGGGGACCGAGGAGGTGCCGCATTTTGAAAGGATAGGTTTCAAAGTGACGGGCAGACGCATGTTTGCCACGTATCTCGCTAAAGACAACACCTGCAATATTTTTCTAACACCCGAGGAACAAGCTGTCTTTTGTGAAATGGACGAACATATCTATCCTGTTCCCAATAAATGGGGCGAAAAGGGAGCAACGACCTTCCATCTCGATCATGTCCCTCGTAATATCGTGCTGGAAGCGCTGATCTCTGCATATAAGCAAGTTTTGGGCGCAAAACCCAATTCAAAAAAATAAAAATTAACCACTCATCCCGGTATTATGAAACAATCCCCAACAAAGATTCTCCTTTATCTATCCTTATCGGTCTTACTCTGCCAAACCGCCCATGCCCAGGTGAAGGGCCCCGCCCAAACATTCATCGAAAAGGAAGTGGTCTTCTGGGATTATCATTCTACCATCATTGGGGACGATTATACGATCTATGTCCACGTTCCCCCGGGATACGATACCAGCAACGTGAAATATCCATCCCTATACCTGACGGACGGCAACTGGGACAAGAACCCAGCCGTCAACAGCTTCAATATGCTGCGCCAGGATTACATCACGAGGGAAGCGGTCATCGTAGCCATCGGTTATGGCGACGGTCCCAACCAGCGGAACAGAGACCTGGAGCCGGAAAAGGGCGGTTCGAATTTCTTAGCCTTTATCGAAAAAGAGGTCATCCCGTTCATCGAAAGCAAATACCGGGTGACGGATGACAGGACATTGAGCGGTTATTCTTATGGCGGGGTGTTTGCTACCTATGCGCTTTTTAACCGTCCCGGTTTGTTCAGTACGGTTTGCATAGGAGCTCCCGGGTATAGCGGTCGCCAATTGATACCTTCCGCCCGGAAATACTTTGCCACACATAAGGATCTCAAGGCAAGAGTCTACCTGGGAGTGGGCTCCTACGAGCATGAGAATGTCGACAACATCGCGAAATTCAAGACTTACCTTCTGCAACAGAACTGTAAAGACCTGGAAGTCGAAACCGATGTCATTCCTCACGCTTTTCATGGAGCGGCCAAACCGCCGGTCATCCAAAATGGAGTGGAATTCGCCTTCTGCAAAAAACATAAACCCGTTACCGTGCCTGTTGCCGATCTCGAAAAATACGCAGGCACTTATGCACGCGCCGGAAAACCCGATAACAAGATCAAATTCTATGTTGAGAACGGCAAGCTTTATATTTTGGATGGAGACACACCGATAGAATTCGTCCCCTTTACGACTGGCGGCGGCTTTTTCATCTACGAGAACCAAAAGGCTGATATGTACTTTAAGACGGAAGGCGGCAGAATGTATGAATTATTCGTTCCGTACAATGGAAGCCCGGTTCGTTTCGACAGGGTCGACTAAGCCGCTCTGCTCCAATAACCCCACCTCGCAGCTGCCTGCTGGTCACGCGGTCGAAATTCGACCGGCTCATAAAACCCTGGTATGCGGGGGGAGCAAACTGCGGGAAGCTGTTCGGGGTCCTCCCCGAGCGGGCCGGTCAAGCGAGCAGGTTGGTCGAGGCAATTGACGGCGAAGGATGCGCAGCTGTATACGATAGAGAATGGGTTAGGAGAATGGGGGAAGAAGGATTATCTTTGAGTTAAGGCTCTGGCTGGGAGCTGACTGCTTTGGCGATTTTTTGCAACTTGCGAACCATATGGAAAATCTAGCTGCTATCCGAAACGGTGATCATGCTGCTTTCATCCGGGTGTATGAGCAGCTGCATGCGAGGGTGTTCCGCTTCTTTCTCAAGAGAGTTAATTTTTTCGACACGGCAAAGGATCTTACGCAACAATGTTTTATCCGGGTTTGGCAGTACCGGGAATCGCTTTCATTGGACCATGCATTGGAGAAGCAGGTCTTTATCATTGCCCGGGGGTTACTGATCAATCATTTAAAGAAGGAGGCAACGCAGCGGAAGCTAAAGGAGAATGTGAGCCGGCTTACACTGGAGAGAACGGAACCGGCGACTGATTTTCATTTAGAGCGGGCCAATGAAGTGAATGCCGCCATCGAAGGTCTTCCGAAAACGCGTAAGCGGATCATTATCTTGAAAACTTTTCATGGCTACTCCAATAAAGAGATCGCTCAACAATTACACATCTCGGTAAAGACCGTCGAGGATCATGTAACGAAAGCATTCCGGCACATCCGGCAGGTTATTGCCTTTTTTTTATAACTGCAGGGGCGAGCAGGGGTAGAGCTATCCTTGAACTGTACATAGTTATCGAATAAACCATCAATGCCAGCAATTACCCGGGAACTCTTGGAAAAGTTCTGGATGGGCTTTTGTACCGAAGAAGAGGCGACGCTCGTCGAAGCTTATTTCAGAGAACATCCGGAAGATGAGTCGCTATTCGAAGAATTTGAGGCGGCCGGCGAAGAGCCTGTGGGGGACAAACACCGGGTAGAGATGTTGTCGCGGGTGATGCACGCCGTCCGGCCCCGGGGGGCAGTGGTCCGGCGGATAAGGGTAACGATGGCGGCGGCTTCGTTACTGGCGGTCGTTGCAGCAGGGTTGTTGATCTTCCGGCCGGCGCCTGGGCGAAGTGCGACGGGACCCGCGATGTCGGAGGCTGCGGTTTGGGTGGGAAAGCACAATGCAGACAATAAAAATGTACGGGTCATGCTGCCGGACAGTACTGAAACGATCCTGGCTCCCGACGCCATTATCATCTACCGAACGGATCTTGGGTATTATGATAAGCGGGAAGTGAAGGTAGAGGGCGAGGTTGTTTTCACGGTAAGAAGAAACAAGGAGCAGCCTTTTATCGTCTACAGTGGCGGTGTGGAAACCACGGTTTTGGGCACCATTTTCGATGTTTCAAATAAGAAGGACGGCGACCATATCAGTATCCGGTTGCTGCAGGGTAAGGTCATGGTGGGAATGGATGCGAAGACCGGTGATCCTGCAAAAAAATATTACCTGAGACCGGGAGAAGAATTCGTGTACAAGCGCGGCGACAGGAGTGTTGCGGTTCGGGAATTCGATCATAAAGGGGAGGCCTACGCCGTGCATAGGGCGCGTCGGCCGCGGATGCGGGAGGACAGTCTTGCGAACTGGTATATGTTCAACGACCAGGAACTCGCGGATGTGCTCGATCAGTTGGCTATCATCTATAATGTCGAGATACAATATTCCAGTTCTGACCTGCGTAACAAATATTTCATTGGCAAACTGGAAAAGCATGATTCTTTAACCGAGATCCTCAAAGATATCGCGCTATTAAACCATCTATCCGTGATCGGGAAAGAAGGATGTTACATCATCCGAAAAGCCAAGTAAACGCAAACTAACACATAATGGAAAAATTCTACTTGAAAGCACTCGTGCTGGTGCTTGGCATGGGATTTATTGCCGCGTCCCTGCAAGCGCAGCGAGTCCGCTCGGGAAGTGTCAGCGGCATTGTGAGAAATGACCAGGGCGAGCCCGTGGTCGGGGTTACTGTTCTGGCGACGAATCTTTCGACCGGGACGACGGCCGGAACACAGACCGACACTGGCGGGGTGTTCCGTTTTCTAAAATTACCTGCAAGTGGCAAGTACAGTTTTCAGTTCAGTAGTGTGGGTTTTGTCAGTCAAACGCTTACCGGGTATTCGGTGAAAGCCGATGGGTCCACTTCCATTCTCGTGCGATTGGAGGAGAGTAAAAACTCGTTGAATGAGGTGGTGGTTGTAGGTTATGGCACTCAGAAACAGGCGAATCTTACGGGCGCCGTTACGCAGATCAATAGAGAGGTGTTGAACAACAGGAGCCTGCCGAATTTGACCCAGGGCTTGCAGGGGGCCATTCCGAACCTGAATCTCGTGATGGCGGATGGTAAGCCATATACTTCCCCGGTCTTTAATGTTCGCGGAAGCACTTCGATCGGGCAGGGTGGCGCCGCGCTTGTGCTGATCGACGGTGTCGAGGGCGACCCGAGTTTGCTGAACCCGGATGACGTCGCCAGCGTTACCGTATTGAAGGATGCGTCTTCGGCGGCAGTCTATGGTGCAAGGGCTGCCTATGGCGTTGTGCTCATTACGACGAAGAGTCCCAAAAAAGGCGGTTTCACCGTCACCTGGTCCTCCGATTATTCGCTGAAAATGCCGACCGAGATCCCGCATACGGTGAACAATGGTTATCAGTATGCGCTGATGTTCGACTCCGCTTATTATTCCTGGAATGACGATGCGGCAGTACCGCAGAATGTGAACAAGACACAGGTGTTCTCGGCCGCATACCTGACCGATCTGCAGAAGCATGACCAGGACCCGAGCCTGCCGAAGGTAGCGGTCGATCCGGTAACGGGACAATATGTCTACTATTCCAATACGGACTGGTATGGGTTGCTTTATAAAAAGAACCTGGGCGCTATCGATCAGAATCTTTCCATTTCGGGCGGCACCGGCAAGACGAATTATTATGTATCCGGCCGGTATTATAACCAGGACGGGCTTTTCCGATTCAATTCCGATAATTACCGGATGTACAACCTGATGGCCAAGGGCAGCATGCAGGTGCTCCCGTGGCTGCAGATCTATAACAATACCCAGTTCACCGCCCGAAAGTATCACAACCCCATCAATGTGGGTGAAGGCGGCGGCATCTGGCGTAATATGGCCGACAACTCTCATACTTCTACCCCTCTTTTCAATCCGGACGGATCGCTGACGTCGGCGGGCGCTTATTCGGTCGGGGATTTCTGGTATGGTAAGAACGGCATCGATTTCTATGACCAGATCATCAAGAATACATCGGGATTCGTAGCGAACATCTACAAGAGCAAGATACAGCTGAGAGGCGATTTTACTTTCCAGAGCACACAGTCTACCCAGACCCAGATCCGCGTGCCGGTGCCCTATGAGCTTTCTCCCGGCGTGGTCAACTATCTCGGTACGAATTACAATGATATCAAGAACTCGTATAACCCGACGAGTTATTTGGCGTCGAATCTTTATGGGCAGTATGAAAACACTTTCGGGTCGGACCATTACGTTAAGGTCCTGGTTGGATACAACTATGAGCAGTCGGTGTTGGATGGTTATAGTGTACAGCGCAACGGTCTTATATTCAACGACGCCACGAATTTGAACCTCGCGTTGGGACAGAATACTACGACTACCGGTAGCTATGACAAATGGGATATCCTTGGCGGGTTTGGCCGGATCAACTATGCATTCCGCGACAAATATCTGCTGGAAGTGGACGGCCGGTACGACGGTTCCTCGAAGTTCCCATCCAATCAGCGGTATGCGTTCTTCCCTTCCGTGTCGGCCGGCTGGCGTGTCTCCAAGGAAGGTTTCTGGCATGTGCCTGAGAAGGCTATCTCCGATCTGAAGATCCGCGGTTCATACGGTTCGCTTGGCAATGGAAATATCGCCTCATATAATTACCAGGAGCAGTTCAAGATCTCGCAGGCAACGCGGGTGCTGGGCGGTGTATTGCCGCAGACCACTACTGCGCCGGGCGTGGTTCCGGCGGGTCTTACCTGGGAGACGGCCAAGACGGCGGATGTCGGTATGGACCTGACCATGCTTTCGGGCCGGCTGGCTGTTACGGCCGATTACTATAACCGGACGACGCTGAATATGTTCACGGTTGGCCCGACGCTGCCGAATGTCTTTGGCGCAACGGTACCGAAGGGCAACTATGCCAATATGTGGACCAAGGGTGGAGAGCTTTCGATCACCTGGCACGATCAGTTCAAATTATCGGGCTCCGCCTTCCACTATCACATCGGCGCATGGGTGTCGACCTATTCGGCGAAGGTGACCAGGTACAACAACGCCACCGGCATATTGACCGACCATTATGCGGGCGAGAAGCTCGGCCAGATCTGGGGTTATGTGAACGATGGTTATTGGACGGATGCCAATGTGGGCGACGCGAAGACTTACCAAAGTTTCATCCATGTCTCCAATGGCAACAACTATAAGCCGGGAGATATCCGGTTTAGGGACCTGAATGGCGACAAGGTGGTCAATAACGGCGCCAATACCGTGAGCAATCACGGCGATATGAAGATCATCGGCGATTCCATTCCGCAATACAGCTTTGGCATCAACCTGGGGGGCGATTACAAGGGATTCTTCCTGAATGCCTTTTTCCAGGGGGTAGGGAAGATGGATTGGTGGCCCGGCGCAGAGGCAGATGCTTTCTGGGGTCAGTACAACCGGCCTTATGATTTCCTGATGAAGTCTCAGGTCGGTAAGGTCTGGTCGGAATCCAATCCGAATGCCTACTGGCCGCGTTACCGGGGTTATGTCGCGCAAAGTACGAACCGCGAGCTGTATGTTGCCCAGACCAAGTACTTGCAGAACGTGCGTTATATCCGGCTGAAGAATATCCAGATCGGTTACAATCTGCCACAGAGCCTTATGTCGAAGATCGGACTCAATGGCGCCAGGGTCTATGTCTCGGGCGAGAATTTGTGGACCGCGTCGCCGTTGTACAAGATCACCAGGGACTTCGATGTGGAGAACATCGGAAAATCCGACAATATCGCGACGGGTACGACCAACAACGGTAATACGAATAACTATCCTATTCTTAAGAGTGTAACGCTTGGCTTATCTCTCACCTTTTAAAAACAAGTTATGACCCTTCATCGTTCTATCATAAAAAACGTTGTTATGATGCTGCTGACAGCGGGGGCTCTGGCTTCCTGTACAAAGAATCTCGATCAGACTCCGCAGAGTACGGCCACCGAGGCTTCGGTGTTCGGGAGTCAGACCGGTTTGGCGCTTTATTCCAATTCCTTTTATAATATCCTTCCGGATATCAAGACACCTTTCCGGACAGATTGCAACCTTTCCGATTACGGAGCGGTGTCGAGTGTGCCCCTGTATATTCAGCAGGGCGCCTATACATCATTGAATAATAACGACTGGACTACATCGATTTGGGGTGACCTGCGGAGCATCAACTATTTTATTGCGCATTGCGACAATCCGGGGGTTCCGGCTTCGGTGAATGCCAATTATATCGGTTTGGCGAAGTTCTTCCGCGCTTACTTCTATTACAGGAAGGTGGTCGAATATGGCGACGTGCCGTGGATCGGCAAGGCGCTCGATGTTAGCGATACCACTATTTTGTATGCTTCGCGGACTCCGCGGAATGTGGTGATGGATTCGGTGCTGGCCGATCTCGACTACGCCATTGCCCATATTACGGCTACCAACGATCCGACCCGCAGCACGATCACCAGGTGGGTTGCTTATGGCATGAAGTCAAGGATCTGTTTGTTCGAAGGCACCTATCGTGAGTACCAGGAGCAGGATAAAGCGTCGGCTACTACCTGGCTGCAGCAGGCGGCCGCAGCGGCAAAGGCCGTGATGGACAGCGCCGGATTCAGTCTGAACACGGGCGGCAATATGGCGTATCGCAACCTGTTCATCAGTCCGACGCCGTTGACCAATGAAGTGATGCTGGCCGATGTGACGAGTACCTCCCTGGGCGTCTACACCGATGCCAACTGGTATCTTACCAGCGCCACGTATGGCCCGCGGTTCAATTTTATCCGGACGTTCATCAATACGTATCTGAACATCGACGGGACACGGTTCACCGATATTCCGGGACACGATACGATCAGTTTCCCGAACGAAACGAAGAATCGCGACTGGCGGCTTCAGCAAACTATCCGGACCCCGGGTTATACCCGTATCAGCAGTGGTAATGTGGTACCGTCTCCGCCCGTATTTTCCTATACTTATACGGGTTACCAGCCTATCAAGTGGGTGCTCGATGACATGGTGAACGACAATGGAGCGACGAATACCAATTCCATCTGTTTGATGCGGTATGCCGAGATCCTGTTAAATTATGCGGAGGCCAGTGAAGAGTTGGGGACCTTTGCCGATGCCGATTGGAACAAAACGATCGGTGCGCTTCGTGCACGGGCAGGCATTACCGGCGGAATTAATACGAAGCCTGCGGTTGCCGATCCTTATTTGCAGGCGCATTATTTTCCCGATATCACGGATGCCACATTGTTGGAGATCCGGCGGGAACGAGGGATCGAGCTTGCGCTGGAAGGTTTCCGGCTCGATGATCTGATCCGGTGGAAACATGGCGAGCTGCTGTTGAACACCTGGAATGGATTCTATGTTCCGGCCCTGAATACGCTCATGGATCTCAACGCAGACGGAAAACCCGATGTTTATTTCTACCAGGGTTCGGCTCCTGCGAACAAGGTAAGCGGCGTGACGTATGTCAATGTCAGCGGCCCCGGTCTGACGCTGTCCAGCGGCACTTATGGCGAGCTGCATTGGCTGGACAACGTACCACGGCAATGGTTCGACTGGATGTACGTCAATCCGATACCTTACAGCGCTCTCGAGCTCAATCCCAAGCTTCAGCAGAATCCCAATTGGCAATAATCAATCTGAATATGCAAAAGATCTTGTTTTTGATGACGACCCTGCTGGCTGTTTTGGCCGGCAGGGTTTTTGCGCAGGGCGGCCGCCCGATCAGACATGTCGTGGTCGTCACGATAGACGGTTCCAGGCCCGATTTTTATCTCGACAGCAGCTGGCACGCGGTACATCTCCGGGAACTGGCGGCTTCGGGCACGTATGCCCGCGGTGTCAACAGCGTTTTTCCATCCATGACGTATCCCAGTCATACCACGATTGTGACGGGAGTGCAGCCTGCGAAGCATGGCGTTTATTATAACACCGGACCGCAGGGTATTTACTGGAATGACAGTTCGATCAAGTCGCCCACGCTGTGGCAGGCGGCGGAGGACAAGGGGATGGTGGTCGCTTCGCTTTTCTGGCCGGTGAGCGCCGATGCGCCGGTGCAGTACAATATTCCCGATATCGGGAGCCTGGGTGAGGCGGTACGCGAGAAATACAGTAAGCCGGCGGGTTTTGTAGATACGCTGAAGGCGGAGGTTTTTGGCGGTGCGTCGAGGATCGAGTATGGCAGGGACGTGAATGTTGCGAAGATCGCGGCTTATGTGATCGGGAAGGCACGGCCGAACCTGATGACGATTCACCTGTTCTCGGTAGATCACAATGAGCATATGGAAGGCCGCGATGGCCCCGGGGTGCGGGCGGCGGTGCGCGGGGCGGACAGTGCGGTGGGCATCATCATGGACGCGTTGAAGGCCGCCGGCATCTGGGACAGCACGGTGTTGATCGTAACGGGGGATCACGGGTTTATGACGGTGCATACACAGGTGAATCCCAACGTATGGCTGGCGAAGGCGGGTCTGATCACGGATCTGAAGAAAGGGGACTGGAAGGCGATGTTCTTTTCGGTGGGCGGCTCTTCTTATCTTTATTCGAAAGATGCAACAGCGCTGGCTTCCGTGAAGCGTATTCTACGCGAGCTACCGGATTCCGTGAAAAACTATGTACGCGTGATCGACCGGCGGCAGTTGGACAAGATCGGTGGCAATCCCGAGGTAGCGCTGGCGTTGAGCGGATTGAATGGCGCAGCATTCGGGAATGCTACCGCTGGGGACGCGGTGCGGCCGGCGCATGGCGGGCAGCACGGATTCTTCCCCGATTTCTATGAGATCAGGACGGGTTTTGTGATCCATGGGCCGGGGGTGCGCGTTGGCGGAGTAATCCCGGAGATGAATGAGCGGGATATTGCGCCGACAGTGGCCAGACTGATGGGCATCCCCTTCCCTTCCGCGCAGGGCAAGATCCCCGTTGGTGTGTTGACGGAGTAAAACCATTGCCGCTTTCCGCGTCGCTTGCGGGCAGGCGCGCCGGCGGCGCCCAGGCTGGTGCCGGTGCAGGGAATGATACAGTTGAAAAAGGTGAATTGTGAGTCGCCATCGACATAAGGAAGAAGTCAGTTCAGTCTCCGCAAGTCAACCCCGCCAAAATGTAAAGCCTTTATGATGGTCGGGTTGCCCAGGTAACAAACCCTGGCCTCGCCGAAAGAGGTTACCCTGATGACGTCGGAGACATTTACCTTGAATTCGGCTTCGCCAAAAGCGGTGACCTTAGCCGCCTGTCCGGCAATAGCCGTTGAGTTGACCTTCCCCTCTCCATAGCAGGTATAATACTGTTCATTGGCCTCCCCGGAGCGGATATCCAAACAACTCTCGCCGTACAGGATAGTGTGCATTTTGGAAAGGTGTACTTCGGTAAAGATTACGTTCCCTTCTCCATATACACGAAGAGTAAACTTTTTTTCCGACAAAGGGCTCTCGCAAAGATAGGTTTCCGTCCCGCGCAGCGACAGTGCATCCAGCTTTTTGTAAACGACCGTGACGATCACTGCATGGTTGGGATAAAGAGAATGGCTTTGCTGGCCGTCGTCCTCCCGATAATCACGCTGGTAATGCGGAAGGTCCTTCGCCCCGTCGAGATACAACCGCAATTCGCCGCCGTGCACCTCGACGTGCAGCTTGTCGCTGTCGACTATAGTGCTGTTGACGGTAACGCTCTCCTCGCTGCCTTCGACAAAAGTAGCCTGGATATACGGGCTTACGATGACCTTATGGAAATGTCCGACAGCCCTTGTTTGTGCATGGGTCGGGTTGGGCATGGCCGAAATCGACCCCGCGACCAAAACAGCCATTAATGATCTCATATGTATCGTTTTATCGTGATACGAACGAGCCGGGCAATTGTTACAGGGAAAACCATACATTTACCCCATAATTTATCCAAATTTAAAACTCCGCATGATAAAGACATTCATCTTCTCCACCATTCTTTTCCTGGCATTTACCCGGACCGACGCCCAAACCCTCACGATGCCTCCCGAGATCCAGAAGGCTTACGACAACGGCACCCGCTCGCTCAACGGCAAGCCCGGAAAAAATTACTGGGAAAATCATGGGCACTATCACATTTCCTTAACCGTCGCACCGCCGAATACCCTGATCACCGGAGTAGAGCACATCACCTATTATAACAATAGCCCAGATACGCTGAAAAGCCTGAATATGAAACTGATCGAAAATGTCCATCGCGAGGGTACCGTCCGCGGAGGAGTCGCCGACACGGCAGCCGCGATCAAGGTCGACAACATGACGATAAATGGCGCCCAAACGGCATGGGACAATGAAAAGGCGATTACAACCAATCAAATGGTCGATCTGCCGGCGCCGCTGATGCCTCATGATTCGATAAAGCTCGATATTACCTGGCACTACAATCTATCCAAAAGACGCGGTCGTGAAGGCGTGATCGATTGCACCAGTTTTTATGTCGCTTATTTTT
>Ga0134126_10011202_pt1 | contig 11304 bp, 11 predicted proteins | sample KB31752_FD_96881 | JGI IMG/M metagenome (GOLD analysis project Ga0134126, IMG submission 96881) | Terrestrial soil microbial communities with excess Nitrogen fertilizer from Kellogg Biological Station, Michigan, USA - KB3-175-2 | ecosystem: Environmental > Terrestrial > Soil > Unclassified ... | reverse complement strand
GTTTGTGCTCTGGCCGAGCGATCCCGAGAGGGCTCGTTCGGCCAACCGCTGTCTGGTTTGTGCTCTGGCCGAGCGATCCCAAGGGGGCTCGTTCGGCCAACCGGAGTTGGTTTGTGCTCTGGACTGATCGATCCCAAACGGGCTCGATCAGCCAACCGGAGTTGGTTTGTGCTCTGGCCGAGCGATCCCGAGAGGGCTCGTTCGGCCAACCGCTGTCTGGTTTCAGGCGTGGCCGGGGAAGAAGACGCCGGTGTAGCCGTCGTAGATGAGCTTGAGGGCGACGAAGAACACCAGGACGTAGGCGACGTTGTAAAAGAGCGCGGCGGAGACGCGGCGGACGAGCCAGACGCCCGAGATCATGAAGAGGATGGCGGGGAGCGCCAGGAGCAGGTCGAGCTCGAGATTGGCGACCGAAAGCTGACCGAGGAAATAGTACGGGATCAGCTTGCTGAAATTGACGGCGGCAAAGAACACCACGGTGGTGCCGGAATAGATGTTGGGCGGCAGCTTCTGCGGCAACAGGTAGACCTGCGCCGGCGGTCCGCCGGCGTGGCTGATGAAGCTGGTCAGGCCCGACACGGCGCCCCAGAAGACACCCCAGGGCCGCGAGGGCGGCGCGCCTTCGGCGAGGCGCTTGCGCCAGGGCACCACGGCGTCGATGACGAACAGCATGGTGATGATGCCGACGATCAGCAGCACCTCGGCATCGGTGATGACGCTCCACAGCGCCCAGCCGACCAGCGTGCCGATGAGACCGCCGACCAGCATGATGCGGATGTTGCGGGCGTCGAACTCGCGGTGGAAGGCGAGCAGCCCGATGACGTCCATGAGGCAGAGCAGCGGCAGCAGCATGCCGGCGGCCTCGCGCGCCGGCATCAGCAGGGAGAGGAGCGGCACGCCCATCATGCCGAGGCTGCCGAGGAAGCCGGACTTGCTCAATGCCACGATTGCGATCGTCGCGACCGCAACGGACCAGAACCAGGGATCGAACATGGAGACTCGGCGAAGGTGGGAAAGTGCGCGGGCATACGAACGGCGGGCCGAAAGCATTGTCAAGGCGCCCGCGTCTGCAAAGCGCCAACCGCCGCAGGGCGTCTGGCGATGCGCCAGCCCTGCGCGGCAGCTATTCCGCGGCCTTGTTGCGGACGCGCGCCGGCTCCTGCCGCTCGCGATCGGCCTGCATCACCTGATCGAGCATCTCGGTCGACTGGCGCACGAAGCCGATATAGGCGTCGCGATCGTTCCGGAGCGCATAGGAGTCGCCGAGCAGTTTCAGGTCATGCTCCTCGAAGGCGGCGGCGATGCGGCGCGCCTCGTCGGGCGCCGTGCCGAGCGTGACGAGGGCCTTCTCGCCGAGCGCGAGGGCGGCGCGGAAGGTTTCGCGCTCGAACACCTCGACGCCGAGCGCCATCAACTGGTGGGCATGGCCGCGATCGATAGCGCGCGCGGCGATGCGGGCGTTGGGGAAGTTGCGGCGGATCAGCTCGGCAATGGCGATGATGCGGTCGCCACCGGCCACGGCGATAACAATGAGGCGTGCATCGGCGGCGCCGGCGGCACGCAGGATATCGAGCCGGCCACCATCGCCGTAGAACACCTTTACACCGAAGCGCTTGACCAGCTCGATCTGCGCGGGATCGTCGTCGATCAGGGTCATCGAGTAGCCCTGGGCACGCAGCAGGCGGGTGACGATCTGGCCGAAGCGGCCGTAGCCCAGCATGATCACCGAACGATCGTCGGGCAGGTCGGCGGGAACGTCGGGCTGCGGCCGCCGGGCATTGATGCGCGGCACCCAGACCCGGTCGAAGAGCAGCAACAGGACCGGCGTCAGCGCCATCGACAACGCCACGACCACCGCCCAGAGCTGGGCGTCCCGGGCCGGCAGGAGAGCGGCCGATTGCGCGAAGTTCAGCACCACGAAGGCGAACTCGCCCGCCTGGCTGAGCAGCAGGGCGAGCAGCAGCCGATCGGCGACGTGCATCCTGAAGAAGCTGCCGAGCACATAGAGCACGGCGATCTTGACGACGAGCACGATGAGGACCAGCGCGAGCACGCGCAACGGCTCGGCGAAGAGGACGCCGAAGGCGATGCCCATGCCGACGGTGATGAAAAAGAGCCCGAGCAGGAGACCCTTGAACGGCTCGAGATTGCCTTCGAGCTCGTGCCGGTATTCGCTGTCGGCGAGCAGCATGCCGGCGAGGAAGGCGCCGAGGGCGGGGCTGAGGCCGAGGCTCTCGGTCGCGAAGGCAGCGCCGATGACCAGCAGCAGGCCGAGCGCGGTGAAGGCCTCGGGGACGCGGGCCATCGCCACCCAGCGCATCAGCGGATTGACGAGATAGCGCGAGGCGAGGGTAACGGCGAGGAAGCCGCCGAGGATGACGAGCGCGATCCACCAGCCATAGGGATTGGCGACGGCGCCGGCGGCACCCTGCAAGGTCTTGCCGACGGCGTGCGGATCGACATGGCGGGTGGCGGCCAGGACCGGGATCAGGGCAAGAACCGGGATCACCGCAAGATCCTGGACCAGGAGAGTCACCAGCGTGGCGCGGCCGGTGTCGGTCATCATGAGCGAACGCTGCTCGGCGGTCTGCATGGCGATCGCGGTGGAGCTCATGGCGATGGCGAGGCCGACAATGACGGCCGCCTGCCAGCCGAGCCCGAGGATGAAGGTCACGATTGCGACGATGGCGGCGGTGGCGAGCATCTGCGCGACGCCCAGGCCCAGCACCTTGCGGCGCAGACGCCAGAGCTCGAGCGGATGCACATCGAGGCCGATGAGGAACAGCATGATGACGATGCCGAACTCGGAGACCGAGCGGATGGTCGTGGTGTCGGAGATGAGGCGGAGGCCGTAGGGGCCGACGACGACGCCCGCCGCCAGATAGCCCAGCACCGTGCCGAGGCCGAGCCATTTGAACACCGGCACCAGGGCGACGGCGACGACCAACAGGACCAGGACGGCAAACAGGGGATTGGAGGCCATGGCTTCTCCCCTGCCATGAGTTGCCGCGGGACGTCATCCCCCCGCGGCCGAGTTGTCACCCGGCGCGACGAGCGCCGGACGCGGGCGGCTTACTGGTCGCGATCGTGCTCAGGGTCGTCGCTCTTGAGCGATTTGAGCTTGGCGAACACGGAGTCGGCGTCGATGTCCTCCTCGTGCTGGATACGGCGCGTCTCGTCGGGCTGCGGCTCGGCGGTCGAGCCGCTGCGGCCGCCGGCGGTCGCCAGCGCCTCCTCGGCGCTGAGCAGCATGGTGCCGTCGTCGGCCTCGTCGGCGGTGACGGCGCCCGATTTGGCGGCGGCGCGCTTCACCTCGAGGTCGAGGTCGATCTGGCTGCACAGGCCGAGCGTCACCGGGTCCATCGGCTGGATGTTGGCCGAGTTCCAGTGGGTGTTCTCACGCACCGAGTCGATGGTCGACTTGGTGGTGCCCACGAGGCGCATGATCTGCGCGTCCTTGAGCTCGGGGTGGTTGCGCAGCAGCCAGCGGATGGCATTGGGGCGCTCGTTGCGGCGCGAAATCGGGGTGTAGCGCGGGCCCTTGCGCTTGGCGGCGGCGACGCGGACCTTGGGCTCGGAGACCTTCATCCGGTAGGCCGGATCGGCCTCGGCCTTCTCGATCTCCTCGCGGGTCAACTGGCCGTTCTGGATGGGGTTCACGCCCATGATGCCGCCGGCGACGTCGCCGTCGGCGACGCCCTGCACCTCGAGCGGGTGGAGGCCGCAAAAGGCGGCAATCTGGTCAAAGCTCAGGGAGGTATTGTCGACCAGCCAGAGGGCGGTGGCTTTGGGCATCAACAGGGTGGTGGCCATGGTAAATCTCGCTTTCCGGTGCGGCCGGGGCTTCACCCGATCCGCCCCGCCTCGAACACAATGCTGAGGGGGAACCAGCGAAGAACATACGGCCTCGGCGGCGGTTTTTCAACGCTTTCCGTCAGGCGAGCGCGTGCGCCGCCGGCGCGGTGAGCAGGACGACCTTGCCGAAGTGGCTCCGCTCGGCCATGGCGCGGTGTGCGTCGGCGGCCTGGGCCAGGGCGAAATAGCGGATTTTCGGGTGGGGCAGGGCCCGGTCGCCGAGTGCCGGCCAGATGTGCCGGCGCAAATGGGCGGCAATGGCGGTCTTGGTTTCGGGCGTCTGCGGCCTGAGGGTCGAGCCGGAGACGGTAAGCTGGTTGCCGACCAGCTTGTTGAGGGGCAACTCGGCATTGCGGTCGCCGAGGGTGGCGACCAGGACGAGGTGGCCGAAGCGGGCCAGGGCATCGATATTGTGCCGGGTAACCTCGCCGCCCACCATGTCGACGACGCGGTCCACGCCGCGGCCGGCAGTGAGCTCGCGGGCGCGCATAGCGACGGCTTCGCGGTCGTGGCGGATGACGGCGCGGGCGCCGAGGCTCAGCGCGTAGTCGGCCTTTTCGGCCGACGACACGACGGCGATGGGATCGGCGCCGAGGATCCTGCAGATCTGGATGGCCGCGCCGCCGATGCCGCCGGCCGCGCCGGTGATCAGCACCGACATGCCGGGTTTGAGCCCCGAGCGCATGACCAGCGTCTGGGTGACGGTGAACCAGGTCTCGGGCAGCGCGGCGGCGTCCTCGAGCGACCAGTTGTCCGGGGCGGGCAGGACCTGGCCGGCGGGGACCGCGACGTATTCGGCGTAGCCGCCGCCGTTGCAGAGCGCGACGACCCTGTCGCCGAGCTTCCATGCGCCGGCGGCGATGGCGATCTCGCCCGAGACCTCGAGGCCGAGGAGGGGCGAGGCGCCTTCGGGCGGCGGATAGAGGCCGGCGCGCTGGGCGAGGTCGGGCGCGTTGATGCCGGCGGCGACGACCCGGATCAGCACCTCGCCGGGCCTGGGCTCCGGCATGGGCACGCGGGCCGGCGCGAGAACCTCGGGGCCGCCGGGATGGGCGGCGACAATGGCGGACATTTCAGCGGGCAGCGGCATCGGGCAACCGGGATTTTGCGGGTTGGGACAATCGGGCTAAACTTCATAATCCCAAGAGAAGGAGCACCGCCATGTTCGATGACGACGAGGTGAAAAAGCCCAAGGGACACGAAGTCGGGATGCCGATCGAGACCATGTCGGTCGAAGAGCTGGGCGACCGCATCCGGATGCTCGAAGACGAGATCGGCCGGCTGCGCGCGGCGATCGATGCCAAGCAGAAGAGCAAGGCGGCCGCCGACGCGTTTTTCCGGCGCTAGGCGAACGGCGCGAACTGCTCATGATTGGGGGAATTATTTGAACAAGTTAGTCAGAAACGAACAACGCCGACTTACGGCCAATTTTGTTAACAGCGTGGCGGTTGCGGGTGTGGCAGTCGGCGTTTTTACTCAGGTTTCCGGTATGCTAGGCACAGGCACCGTCACACTCTCTGCAACCATCTTTCTCATAAGTTGCGTTATCCTTGCGGTCCTCCTACATTTGGTGGCGAGGTCGAGCCTGACGGGTATTGAAGAATGATCGACCAAAACCTGCTTCTTCTGGGCGTTTTCCCCGCCGCGATGGTACTCATTGCGGTCTGGGCGCTTTTTCTCAACCGACTGACTCCGGAACAGGCCAAACGGCACGATGAGCAACTTGTTCGCGAAGGACGCGAGCAGCTTCAATATCTCATTGAGATTGAAGAACGCCTCTCCCGGCTGGAGGGGGAGCAGCGTCGAGAAGCTCGGCTGATCACGTATGGTCGCGTGACTTTGAAGAAAAATCACAAGGTCCGTCCGGAGGCTCGAGCGGCACTCTCTCGATTGGTCGCAAGTCCCGCTGAGTAGCTTCTAGGCAAACGGCAGCGACTGGGACAGCGTTCCACCGATGCGTACCGGGCTGACGCGCGTGCAGAGGCCGGTCCTGGGATCGGTCTCGATGGCGACGCCGCAGAGGGTGGCTTCGCCTTCGGCTGGGGTGAAGCGCTCGCGCGCGATGCCGGTCGTGAAGCGGTTCAGCGGCTCGTCGGCATCCATGCCGATGATCGAGTTGAAATCGCCGCACATGCCGGCGTCCGACATCACCGCGGTGCCCTGGCGGAGGATGCGGGCGTCGGCAGTCGGGATGTGCGTGTGGGTGCCGACGACGAGGCTGGCCCGGCCGTCGAGGAACACCCCCATGGCCTGGATTTCAGAGGTTGCCTCGGTGTGGAAATCGACCACGATGGCGTCCGCCTGCTCGCCGAGCGGGCAGGCGGCGACGGCGGCCTCCACGGTGCGGAATGGGTCGTCGACCGGATCCATGAAGACGCGGCCCTGGGCGTTGACGACCAGCACGCGGTGGCCGTTGCGGCCTTCGATGAGGTTGGCGCCGCGGCCGGGCGCCGTCGGATGGAAGTTGATCGGCCGCAGCAGCGTCGGCTCGCGCTCGATGTAGGTCAGGGTGTCGCGCTGGTCCCAGGCGTGATCGCCGAGCGTGACCGCGTCGGCGCCGGCGGCGCGGAGGTCGGCATAGTGGCTCTCGGTGAGGCCGCGGCCATGGCTGGCATTCTCGCCGTTGATGACGACAAAATCGAAGCCGTAGTCGCGGATGAGGCCGGGCAGGCGCTCGCTCACGCCATCGCGGCCGGCGCGGCCCATCACGTCGCCGAGAAACAACAACCTCATGCGGCGGCGGTCTCGAAGAGGCGGGCGCCCTGTTCAGTGACGATCACGTCGAGCGGGACGTCGTGGGGCTCGCGCGGGATGGCGTCGAGCTCCTGGGCGGCGTAGGCGATGCCGACGAGGCGCGGCCTCTTCGTCAGCTTTTCGAGCGTGCGGTCGTAGTAGCCGCCGCCATAGCCGAGGCGGGTGCCACGGGCATCGAAACCGAGCAGCGGCATGATGATGACGTCGGGCTCGACCTGCGGCGCGAGCTCGGAGGGCGCGAGGGTGCCGAAGCCGGCTTCGTAGAGCGCGGCGCCCTGTTCCCAGAGACGCAATTCGAGCGGCAGCTCGTCGCCCAAGACGACCGGCAGGCAGACCGGCTGCAGCGAGTCCATCAGGCGGACGAGAATGGGCTGGCAGTCCATCTCGTCCTTGATGCGCCAGTAGCCGGCGACGATGTCGGTGGGTTTCAGGGTGACGCTGCGGAAGAAGTGGTCGGCGACGGCCCTGGCGGCGCCGGAGCGGGTGGAGTTGAGGATGGCGGCGCGGGTCGAGCGGGCCTTGAGCCGGAGTGCGGCCTTCGCGTCTTCGACCTTCGGATCGGCCACGGTCCCTCCCAAGAATTCGGTGCCGCCCTGGCCGTGGGATATTCGATCCCGGGAACCTACTGACGTAGGTGGGCGCCGTGTGTCCGAACCCACGGGTCCGGTCAGGGACAGCTCCCTTAAGGATCGATAAGGCCCCGGGGATGTGATGATCCGCACGCACCGGGCAGCGGTAGGAATATAGGCGCGATGCGGCGGGAGGGCAAACCTAGAGGTGCTTTCTCCAGTTCGATCTTCCGTGTCGAACTGTGAGGATATCCAATCGGCCTTCGGATTCACGATAGACGATGACATGCGAGCGATGCGGATGAGCCCGGACGCCGTCGCGGATCTCATGAGCGATCCGCGGGTTTTCAGCGAGGAGGTCGATCACGGCCATCAATCCCAGATAGTATTCGTCGGCGGCGTCTGCGCCGAAATGCTCGCTCCCCCAACGAAGGATTTCCGTCAGATCGCTATCGGCCTTGCGGGTGAGCCTAACCCGCACGGCGCTCTGCTCGCTGCGATTTTGTCTTCATTTCCTCGCGCACCGCATCGCGTATCTCCGCCGGCGTTCTGTCGCTGAACCCACTGGCGAGCCCCGACTCCGCAGCGTCCATGATTTCGTCATAGGCGCGCTGACGCTCCTCGTCCTCCCGGATCAGGTCGCGGATGTAGTCGCTCGAGTTGGCGAACGACCCCTCGGCCGCGCGCTTTTCAACCCATTCCTTCATCTTCTTGGGAAGCGAAACATTCATCGTGGCCATCGGAATTCTCCTTTGGCCCGAGCATAGCAAAGTTTGGCAAAGTTTGCCAAATCAGGGTGCCGTGGGGGCGCCCGTCTCGTCGATGGCGGTGGCGATGGCTTCGACCTTGCGGGCGGCCTCGGCGAGGCGGCGGGCGAATTTCTGCTCCATCTCCTCGGCCTCAATGGTGAGGTCGCGGCCGGCGGTGGTGAGCTCGGCGATATCGGCCTTGAGGCTCTCGATGCGCTTTTCGGCTTCGCCCAGCTCGTCGAGCACGGCGATGGCGGCCATCACAACCAGGCGATTGTCGCCGACCTGGCCGAAATCGCCCTTGAGGTCGAGCACGGTGCGGTTGAAGCGGTCGGCAAGCGCGAGCAGGTGCTCTTCCTGCCCGTCCTCGCACGCCATGCGATATTTCTTGCCGTCGATTTCGACCAGGACGTCAGCCATTGGCGAGCACGTCGTTGACGGTGTCCATGGCATCGACGAGGCGGCGCGCCACTTCGGCCGAGGCTTCGTCGAGCCGACGCGCCCTGGCGCTGGCCTTGTCGAGGTCGCCGGCGAACCTGGCGCGCTCGGCGAGAAGCTTCTGCGTGTCGGCCTCGATGCGGGCATGGGTGCGCATGCGGCCGTTGAGGCTGCGCACGCTGGCCTCGAGGCGCTGAAAGGCTCGATCGAGACGCTCGGAGGCCGCCTCGTAGGTATCTTCGATGTCGCTCATGATCCGCCCGCAAATCACCCGATTCAGCCCCGCCTCACTATAGAGCGCTGTCATTGACAGGCAAATCGAACCTGTTAAGCCAGAGCCCGCTTCAAAACGCCTCGAAAACCCTAGGAAACGAGCGGATTTCATGACCAATTCAAAGACCGCCGACGAGATGGCGAATGCCATCCGGTCGCTCGCAATGGATGCCGTCGAGAAGGCCAATTCGGGCCATCCGGGTCTACCCATGGGCTGCGCCGACATTGCGACGGTGCTGTTCACCAAGGTCATGAAGTTCGATCCGAAACACCCGGAGTGGCCGGACCGCGACCGTTTCGTGCTGAGCGCCGGGCACGGCTCGATGTTGCTCTACGCGTCGCTGTACCTGCTGGGGTACGAGGATGCGACGATCGACCAGATCAAGAATTTCCGGCAGCTCGGGTCGAAGACGGCCGGTCACCCCGAGCATGGATTCCTCAAGGGCATCGAGACCACGACCGGCCCGCTCGGGCAGGGCATCGCCAACGCGGTGGGCATGGCGATCGCCGAGGCGAAGCTTGCCGCCGAGTTCGGCAAGGACGTGGTGGACCATCACACCTGGTGCCTGTGCGGCGACGGCTGCCTGATGGAAGGCATCAGCCAGGAGGCGATCTCGCTCGCCGGGCACCTCAACCTCAACAAGCTGACGCTGATCTGGGACAATAACGGCATTACCATCGACGGGCACGTCTCGAACGCGGATTCGACCGACCAGCTCAAGCGCTTCCAGGCCTCGGGCTGGGACACCATCGCCATCGACGGCCATGACCAGGCGGCGGTCGAGAAGGCGCTCACCGACGCCAAGATTTCGAAGCGCCCGCTGCTGATCGCGGCGCGAACCACCATCGGCTTCGGCGCGCCGACCAAGGAAGGCACCGAGAAGGTGCACGGCTCGCCGCTCGGCAAGGACGAGCTCGCGGGGGCCAAGAAGAACCTCGGCATTACCTATCCGGCGTTCGAGATTCCCAAGGACACGCTCGAGGCGTGGCGCGCCGCGGGCACGCGCTCGGCCAACGAGGTCGGCGCCTGGCAGGGCCGCGTCAACGGGCTCGACCATGTCCGCAAGGCCGAGTTCGACCGGCGGATCAAGGGCGACCTGCCGGGCGGGCTGGCTGCCGCGCTCGACGCCTACAAGCAGAAGCTCGCGGCCGACAAGCCGAAGGTCGCGACCCGCAAATCGAGCCAGATGGCGCTCGACGTCATCAACGCGGTGATGCCCGAGACGGTGGGCGGTTCGGCCGACCTCACCGGCTCGAACCTCACCAACACGCCGCAGACGCTGCCCTTCACCGACCAGGACCGGTTCGGCCGCTACATGCGCTACGGCATCCGCGAGCACGGCATGTCGGCGATCATGAACGGCATGGCGCTGCACAAGGGCCTCGTGCCCTATGGCGGGACGTTCCTGGTGTTTACGGACTATGCCCGCCCGGCGATCCGCCTCAGCGCGATCATGGAGCAGCGCGTCATCTACGTGATGACGCACGACTCAATCGGGCTTGGCGAGGACGGGCCGACGCACCAGCCGGTTGAGCATCTCGCGGCGCTGCGCGCCATTCCGCACCTGCAGGTGCTGCGGCCGGCCGATGCGGTCGAAACGCTCGAGTGCTGGCAGATTGCGCTCGAGAGCAAGACCCGACCGTCGATCCTAGCGCTCAGCCGGCAGAACCTGCCGGCGCTGCGCACCGAATATGTGAAGGAAAACCTGTCGGCCAAGGGGGCCTACAAGATTGCGGGCGACGACAAGGCCGATGCGGTGATCTTTGCCACCGGCTCGGAGGTCGCCATCGCCGTCGATGCGCTGCCGCTGCTCAAACAGAAGGGCATTTCGGGCAAGGTCGTCTCGGTGCCCTCGCTCGAACTGTTCGACGCGCAGGACGACGCGTACAAGGCGAGAGTCATCGGCAAGCCGAAGGCGCGGGTCGCGGTCGAGGCCGGCATCGGGCTCAGCTGGCAGAAGCTTCTGGGCGAGAAGGGCCACTTCGTGGGCATGCATTCGTTCGGCGCCAGTGGCCCGGCCGAAAAGCTCTACGAGTATTTCGGCATTACGCCACAAGGCGTGGTTGAAGCCGTCACCCGCCAGTTGTAACCACCCAAGTTCACGTCAGACTTCCAAGGAGCCATCATGGCTGTACGCGTCGCAATCAATGGTTTTGGCCGCATCGGGCGGAATATTCTCCGCGCCATCGTAGAGTCGGGTCGCACCGACATCGAGGTGGTCGCCGCCAACGACCTCGGGCCGGTCGAGACCAACGCCCACCTGCTGCGTTTCGACAGCGTGCACGGCAAATTCCCGCATGAGGTGACCGTGTCGGGCGACACCATCAAGGCGGGCAACCAGTCGTTCAAGATGACGGCGGTCAAGAACCCGGCGGAGTTGCCGCACAAGGAGCTCGGCGTCGACATCGTGCTCGAATGCACGGGTATCTTCACCTCCAAGGAGAAGGCGTCGGCGCACCTGACCGCGGGTGCCAGGAAGGTGATCGTTTCGGCTCCGGCCGACGGCGCCGACTACACCATCGTCTATGGCGTCAACGACAAAGGGCTCAGCAAGGAGCACGTGGTCATCTCGAACGGCTCGTGCACCACGAACTGCCTCGCGCCGATGGCGATGGTGATGGACCAGTTCGTCGGCATCGAGAAGGGCATGATGACGACGATCCAC
>Ga0134126_10011201_pt1 | contig 11304 bp, 7 predicted proteins | sample KB31752_FD_96881 | JGI IMG/M metagenome (GOLD analysis project Ga0134126, IMG submission 96881) | Terrestrial soil microbial communities with excess Nitrogen fertilizer from Kellogg Biological Station, Michigan, USA - KB3-175-2 | ecosystem: Environmental > Terrestrial > Soil > Unclassified ... | reverse complement strand
TTCTTCAGCGCTCCAGCAATTGCAGCAACTCCTGGTTCCACTTCTCCAAATCGTGCTGCGGCAGAAGCTTTATCTCCAAACGTGACGGTTCCGGCAGTGCCAGGTACACGATCCAGATTATTGTGCCCATGCCATACGCTACGCGGGGCACCGAGTTCAGGATAACTCCAGAAACCACCGGAGAGGACTGTGCGGCAATGGCGGAAGCCAGCAATTCCATGGTGGCAATTACCCCAAACCCAAGCGCGATTCCAAATACATAATTGCGCCAGGTCAACGCGAAATACGACGCGCCGAGGAATAGCACCACCAGAAGTCCACACTGCACCACATCAATACTGCGTTGCGTAACCAAAGCTCCCCGGACCGCCCATGCAGGTTCGTTGCTCGGGCCAGCTATGGCCACGGCAATTCCCGCCAGAATCAGAAATACTCCTACCCAGCGAAACATCAGCGCGCTGCCGCGGCGCAAGCCCTCGTACCGCCGCAACACATGCAGGAAGATCTCGTAAATCACGGCAAAACGCAGGCCCAGACCGATGGCCTGCACGATCCAGTATTGGTAGTAGTACGCCCAGGACGACCTGCCGAAAAGGTTCAGGATGGCGAACGCAGCGCCCATCTCGATTATGTGGAATGCAAGGTAGGCAGAGAAAACGGGAAACTCACGTAATATTCCGCGACGGTAGCACAGACCAACTGCGACAAGGGTCCCAACTCCCCCGAGCACCCAGATCGTATATGAAACCGCCGTGGGGACAATCATGATGGGCCGCCGAAGCCAAAGCATAAACCTTCCGCCCGGCGGCCCACAATCAGGAAACTTGACTCCAATTCAGCTCTGCAGCTAGCTGCACACCTTGGTGGTCGGGCTGCACGGGGTGGGGCTGGGGCCATCGGCCAGGGAGTACACGGACAGCGAGCCGGCCAGCAACAGCGAAGCAATCAGAATGCGGATGACTTTTTTCACGTCAGGCTCCTTTTTGTGCGATTTGCACGGCGGAATTGTCCACGCCCAGGAGCACGTCTTGTGCGGCTGCCCCTCCTGTCATCGGAATTCGGAAACCGTAACGGAAAGCACTTGCTTGCGCCCGTTACGCCTGGTTGTGGCACAGCCTCCGCTTCCTTTCAGGAGGTCTGCCTCAAAATGGACAGGATTTCGGAAACCGTAACGAAATTGGCTTGCAAAGCGGTCTTCTGGCAAATCTCACGCTGCCGCCATCACTCCAAACCCCAATAAAACTAAGCTCTAGAGGGGTGGGGTCTAAGGTCTGTTCCGAACCACGGAATTTGTCGGCTTAAGCGGGGATCGGCGGCAGCTCCCAAACCGACAGAGCTGTTCCGGCGAACGGAAATTGGAACCGGGCCCTCGTGTGATAAAACGGCATCCCGGAGTAGCGGGATCTCAAGCCATGGGCTCTTCTGTCTCCAGCAACCCCACTGCGATGGCGTAATGCACCAGGTCGGCGCGCGTCTTCAGGCCCAGCTTGTCATAGATGCGGGATCGGTACGTTTCCACCGTCTTGGTGCTCAGTTGCAGTTGCTGAGCTACTTCCTGGCTGGTAAATCCCCGGGCAATGGCCCGCAGCACCTGCAGTTCCCGGTTGCTGAGGCGGCCTTCATTACCACGCGCCTTCCCGCTGTTCCGCCCCAGCAGCACGTCCGCCAGCGAATCGCTCAGCCGCGGGTCAATGTAGCGCCGTCCCTGGTAGGCATTGCGGATGGCCAGGAATAGCTCTGTATCGCTAGCTTTCCGCAGCACATAGCCCACCACCCCGGCATTCAGCATAGAACGTACATAGGTGATGTTCTCGTTGCTGCTTATCACCACCACCCGCGTCGTCCCCATCTCCTGCGCCAGTTTGGCGGCTGTGCGCAATCCGTGCGGTCCGGGAATGGTGATTTCCAAAACGATTACGTCAGACGCAGCCCGTTGCGGGATCTCTTTTACCTGCCCAGGATTGTCCGTTTCCGCCACCACCTCGAACTCCGGAACCAGGCTGAGCATTTGCCGAAGGCCGGTGCGGGTTAACCGGTAGTCGGACACGAGCAGGAGGCGAATTTTATCCATTTCCCTGGGTGACGCGTCACTCTAGCAGAAGTGCCCTTGGCTCCAACAATTTAGGGGTTTTTGTTCTGCGCGCAGAACAAGGGCCTGCCTGTGATTGTGCAGGCCTTCTGGATTGGCAGAAGGGCGTCTGCCCCTTCCGCGCAGGAGTCAGCAATACCTGGCTTCCGCTGTAGGTGGTATTGCCTACACTAGCGCCGTATGTGTAGGGGATAAAACCCAAGAAAGTAGGACATGTCGGCAGTCGGTAGGATTTACAAATGCACCTCGATCGGTGCAACGTTGTCTGTTCATGAGTGTACTTTCGCCCACGTTCGCGGCGCTATGCCCGTCCGCCCCTCTCCCCCGCCGCTTCCGTCTGCGCCGCCGAGAACCGGGAGAAATCTCTTGAAACGCAAGGTATTACTGGTGGATGACGAAGCCGGCGTCCGCTCCCTTCTGCGCTCTTTTCTGGAGGCGAAAGGCTATGAAGTCGCAGAAGCGGAAAATAGCCGCGCCGCCCAGGAACTCGCGCCCCGCTTTCGGCCGGATGTCGCTTTAGTGGATTACGCCCTGCCGGATGCCACCGCGCTCGACCTCTTGCGCCGTCTTAAGGACGTACAGCCTGGCATGCCGGTGGTGATCCTCACCGGCCATGCCACCATCGAGTTGGCGGTGCGCGCCATCAAGCATGGAGCGCAAAACTTTATTGCCAAGCCTGTCCATCTGGCCAGTCTGGCCCTCACCCTGCAAAAAGCGATAGATGAAAGGGAAAATCCCCCCCATCCTGCGGGCAATCGCAAGAACGGCTTGGAGATTCCTGATCCGTTCCTAGGCTGCAGCAGCCTGATACGCGAATTGGCGGAGCAGGCGCATAAGGTGGCTCAAAGCGGAAGTCCAGTGCTCATCCAGGGCGCCACAGGCACCGGCAAGGGCGTTCTGGCGCGTTGGTTGCACGCTCACAGCTCCCGTTCTGGTGAGCCGTTCGTGGATTTGAACTGCGCCGGTCTTTCCCGCGAATTCCTGGAAACCGAGCTTTTTGGCCATGAAAAAGGGGCTTTTACAGGGGCTGTAAGCGCCAAGAGCGGTCTTTTTGAAATTGCCGACAAGGGTACGATTTTCCTCGACGAAGTCGGTGATGTTGATCCCCAGGTTCAACCTAAGCTATTGAAAGTGCTGGAGGAACGGCGCTTCCGTCGTTTGGGGGATGTGCGCGACCTGTCGGTGGACGTGCGCTTCCTCGCCGCTACCCACGAGGACTTGGGCATGTTGGTGCAGGAGAAGAGGTTCCGCAGCGATCTTTACTTCCGCATCAATACCATTCGCCTGACAGTTCCACCCCTCTCCCGTCGCCCGGAAGATATTCCAGTCCTTGCCGACCGCATCCTTACTATGCTGGCTCTTAACTTGCGCCTGCCGCACACCAGCCTCTCCCCGGAAGCGCTTAAGTTGTTGCAGGGATACTCCTGGCCGGGCAATGTGCGCGAATTGCGCAATGTGCTGGAACGCTCGCTGGTGCTGGGATGTGGCCGCACCATCGCCCCGGAACACCTGAGCTTTGAGGAGGATATGAATCTTTCTCCCAACGAGATGGGGAGCATGACCCTGACCGACCTGGAACGGCTGCACATAGCGCGCGTGCTGCGCGAGGAGCATGGCCGCGTCCAGGTGGCCGCCCGGCGACTGGGTATTGGCCGCAGCTCGCTCTACAAGAAGATCAAGGATTACGGTATCGCGATAGGGTCCTGAGCAGGGCGGTTGATTTGTTTTCCCGTTTTAGGAATTCCGACCAGGTTAGCCCTGACGCGTCCTTCCGAGCCGCCCGTGATGCCAGCGACTAGTTGATTCAGTGGCAAAATTGAGTTCAACCGCGACTGCAGATAGTCGCGATTGCGCCACTCCGGAAATCCATTTGTCCGGGGGAGGGAAAGCTGCATTCCCATTGCCGGATAAGACGCCCATTCTGATCGCTGAAGATGACCGCATGTTCCGGGTGTTGCTGCAGAGTTGGCTGGAAGATCGCGGCTACCGGGTCAGCATCGCCGAGAATGGCCAGCAAGCCTGGGAGATGTTGCAACTGGAACAGGCTCCCAAGCTGGTGATACTGGACTGGATGATGCCCGGCATGTCGGGGCCGGACATATGCTGCCAGCTGCGCGCCCGCAGCGATCTGCAATACCGCTACATCCTGCTGCTGACGGCACGCAGCGATAAGCAGGACCTGGTGGCGGGTCTGGAAGCGGGAGCGGACGATTACCTCAGCAAGCCCTTTGATGCGCTCGAACTGCATGCCCGCCTCAAAGTAGGGAGGCGCATTCTCGACTTGCAGGAGCAACTGCTGGCGGCGCAGGAAGCGCTGCGCTTTGAGGCCACCCATGACTCTTTGACCGGGGTTTGGAACGGGGCGGCAATCCTGCAGGCTCTGGACCGTGAAATTGAGCGTGCCGAACGCATGCAGACGGCGCTGGGAGTCATGATGCTGGACCTGGACAACTTTAAACAGGTGAACGATGTGCACGGGCACCTGGCGGGAGATGAGGTGCTGCGCGCCACAGCCCGGCGCATTGCAGAACAGGTGCGGGTGTATGACCTGGTGGGCCGCTACGGCGGGGAGGAGTTTCTGGTGCTCGCGCCTGGGTGCGTTGCTGCGGCTCTGCAGCGGCAGGCGGAACGCGTCCGCGCCAGCCTGGCGGAGCCCATCAATAGCAGCGCCGGCCTGATTCGCATTTCCGCCAGCATAGGCATTGTTGGGACAGAGTTAGGGCAACACTCTTTGCTGAACTCACGCACCCTGGTGCACGCCGCGGACCAGGCGATGTACCAGGCCAAGTCGAAAGGCAAGAACCGGGTGGAGGAAGGGATGCTGGAGCCAATGCGGGTCTAGCATTGTTTGTTTTTCAATATTGGGTCCATTACTGGCGCCGACTCGCAATTTATTGACGTCTGCAAATCATAGGGAAATCAAATAATCTCGCCACCCTGCTGGTTGCCTCAGCGCTATTCGTTGGCGTACCTTCTATCATCCTCCGAGGTATTTGCTCTCGGACTCCTGGGGGTGCGATGACACAGCACTGGCTACTGATTTCCTTTGTGTTCGTCTTCACCGGGCTCTCGCAGGCGCAGAGCGGGATGCCATCAAAGACCACCGCAAAGACCACCCCAAAGCGTTCGTTCGTTGGGGACGTACCCAGGTCCATGGCCGCAAGCGTCAGCGGAACGATGGAATTCATCGAAGGCAGTTTCCTGGGCATTGCGGAAGCCATGCCGGCGGAGAAATACGACTTCGTTCCCCAAAATGGCAATTTCGACGGGGTGCGCACGTTCGGCGAGCAGGTAAAACATGTCGCCTGTGCTCAGTTCGCGTTCTTTAACGAATTCGAGGGCAAACAGCCTCCCGCCGACTGCGAAAAAGGCGGTCACATGCCTGCCAGGAGCAAGGCCGAGCTCATCCGCTACCTGAAGGATTCGTTTGACTACAGCAACCGCGTTCTTGCCGGCCTGACCCCCGCGAATGCGCTCGACCGTGTGGAGGGACGCTATGGCGGCCCGAACACGAAATTGGGCATTTCTGTCCTTTCCGTGTGGCACATCACCGACCATTACGGCCAGCTCGTCGAATATTTAAGGATGAACAGCATTGTTCCGCCAATGACGCAAAAATACGGTCTGAAAGTGCGATAGCCGGCGGCGGTTCCTGCTGCATCCCGCTGGCAAGGTGCCGTAATCCGAGACATTGCTGAAAGGGATGCCTTGCGGTCGTTCCGATCGTGGGTTACCGCGGGAATGTCTGCCGAATCTTGACCGTGCGGTCGAGTTCATCCACCGCCTGCAGGATCTTCAAGCGAAGGTCGGGGTCCAGGCCAGGAGTGCGGAGAAACTCATGCACCTGGGCCTGGGCGGCGGCAGACTGCTGACCGCCGATGAAGGCGTCCAGCCAATCCAGCAGAAAGAAAATCTTGCGCTCACGCTTGATTTGCGGCAGGGCCTCCAGGGCCGGCTTCAGATAAGGCCCTGTGAGCTGTGACTGGTTCCAATAATTGAACGCATCCAGGCTCTCCTCAATCCAGTCTTCCGGGCGGGAAGGGTCGTGGAGATAATCGTCGAAATAGGTTTGCTTGGTCTTAGCGTCCGGGCGGGCGGCAGAGGCAATGTAGGCATACTTCAGGCCGTCCCCGGTATGATCGCGCTGCTGTTCGGCGCGAAGGACGGCATCGGCCTGGGGATCGTTGAGCGCAATCAGAGCCGTCACCAGGTTCCAGCGATCGAGCGGGCGCAATTCCACTCCCGGAACCGACAGCTTGCCATCGAGGAGATTCTTGAGATACTCGCGTCCGGCTGGCGTTTCCGCCACCGCTCCCAAGATGCGAAACCACAAGATACGCAAGTCTTTTTGGGTGGAGTGCAGCGTGCGGTCGTCCGCCATGTGTTCGAAGGCGGGCACGAACTCTCCGCGGGTGCCGGGGCTTACATAACGGTGAAGAGCGGTAAGAGTATGCGCGGCCGTGCTGCGCAGCAGCAGTTCATCGCGCTCCTGGGGCAGGAGATCGCGGGCCAGAGAAATGTAGCGGCGCGGTTCCATTTGCGCTACGCGCACCGCTTCCCACAGCGAGCCCCAGAGCATGGCGCGCAGAAAGACATCGTGCACATTGCCCAGCTGCCGCACCACGGCCAGCCGGCTGTGCGGGTCAAGCAAGAAGCGGCCATACGCATAATCCTGGTGGTTGGCGAACACGTACAGCGGGCAGGGTTGGCCCACGGGCTGGCGAAAGCTGGCGCTGGCCGTCTCGAAGATGGCGCGGAAGCTTAGTCCCGGCCCAGTTCCATCGTAGGCGAGCAGCACTTCCGTAGCGATGGGCCACAGATTGCCTTCGCCAAGCACGTCGTGCTGAGCGAGGGAGAACTGGTCAATGTGCCCGTCCTTGCAGGACCAGCTGACGTCCACCTGCGGCATGCCGCGGTGGTGAATCCACATGCCGGCCCAGCGGTCCAGTTTCTGTCCTGAGGCGCGTTCGAAAGCGTGGACCAGGTCGCTCCATTCCGCGTTGCCGTACAGATGCTCCTTCAGGTAAAGCCGCAGCCCCTGACGAAACTTCTCCGCGCCCAGCACGTAAGCCAGTTGCTTAAGCATGCCCGGGGCCTTGTAGTAAACGATGGCGCCGTAAGCGGACTTGGCGTCCTTCAGGTTGGGAATGTCCTGGTAGATGGGCGTAGTGCCCTGGGTGGAATCAATTTCGTAGGCCGCCGGCTTGATGGACAGATAAAAGCGCTTCCAGATGTTTTCGGCGGGCTTGAGCGCGTCCAGCGCCTGGTAAGCCATGTATTGCGCGAAGCCTTCCTTCAGCCATAAATCGTCAAACCAGCGCATGGTAGTGAGGTCGCCGAACCACTGGTGGGTGAGTTCGTGCAGCACCAGCAGGTCGCGTCCCAGCAGGTCGCTGTGGGTGGGCGCGGTGCGGAACAGCACCGACTCTTCGCGCAGGAACGTGGCCCCGGCATGCTCCATGCCGCCATAGGGAAAGCCGGGGATGAGCACCATGTCGTACTTGGGGAAGGGAAAAGGCTGGGCAAAGTAAGAGGAAAGATAAGCCATGCCCTGCTTGGCGATCTGCTGCACTTCGGTGGCTTCGTGTTCGGCGCGCTCCCACTTGGACTTGCGCACGTACAGGCCGGGGAGGTCGAGCACACCGGGGCGTTCCACTTTGCGAAAGGGTCCGGCCGCGAATGCGAACAGGTAGGTGCTGATGGGACGGGTTTCGCCGAACACGGTGCGGGCCTGGCCGGCGCCGGCGGCTTCCGAACGTGTCGCCTCACTGTTGGAGATGATGGTCCAATCCTGCGGTGCGGTGATGTCCAACTGAAAGCGGCCTTTCAGGTCGGGCTGGTCGAAGCAGGGAAAGGCCATGCTGGCGTCCATGGGCACGAACAGGGTGTAGATGTATTCGCTGCCATCGTCTTTATCTTCGTAGCGGGTGATGGGCTTGCCCGCGGGCGCGACCGCGGAAGTGAAATCAAAGGTGACGGTGTTCTCCCCGGCGCGCAGTTTGTCCGCGGGCAATTGCAGGTGGCCGTTGTCCGGGGCGGCGGCAACCTCGGCGCCATTCACGGTCATGCGCTGGACGGTTCCGTCGCGATAGTCGAGCAGCACCGGTTGGGCCGATTTCAGCGTGAAGCTGAGCTCTTCGTGGCCGGCGGTGATGGCAGCATGCGGCGCCAGCACGAAGGAGATGTGGTAACGCAGGCTGGAAATTTCCGCCGCGCGCTCGCGTGCCAGTTCGCGGGGCACGCCTGGCGGGGCAGCCGCAAAAGCAGTGGCCGCAAGCAATAAGAACAATGCCAGTCGCGGAAACATGGGGAACGCCGCAGTGTATAACAACCAGACGAACAGGCGCAGTGTCTATCCCGCGGCAGACCGGTGCGGAGCCGGGCTACGACCATTGCCGCGTGACCGGCCTCACAAACAGGCTGCCAGGAGTGTGGAATGCTCTTTACGGCGGCTCAGCGGCAGGCAGGAGAACATTGACCGTTCAGCTGGGCTTGCCGGGCGAGCGGCCATGTACGTGCAAGTAACACGTGCGGGGAGTTCCCGTGTTAAACTCCGCCTGTCCACTTCCTCAAACTATCGTGTGCGGTACAGATCGGCGGCAGGGAGACGCCTGCCTGCACGGAACGTTGAGCCTGAAAGCTAATCGCCGGGAAAATTGCTGTAGTGGGAAGCGGGCGGGCTGCCGCCCATTAAGCCGAGCCATGTCCCGGCTTTTGATCCTGCTATCTCTGTTGCTGCTCTCCTACGTGAGCCGGGCGCAGATCTCCCCCGGCCCTCTTTCGCGGGCGCACCAGTCCCTGAGCGGGGCCACGCAATGCACCAGCTGTCACAAGCTGGGGGCGGGCGCGGCCAGCTTCAAATGCCAGGAGTGCCACGCCGATATTGCCAGCCGGATAGCGGCCAAGCGCGGACTGCATGGCTCGTTCGGCAGCATCAGCGCCAGCCAAAAGCAGTGCGCCGGCTGTCACTCCGAGCACAACGGAGAGAATTTCGCGCTCATCCGCTGGAACCCAGTGCCCGGCGCCTTCGACCACAGCAAGACCGGCTACGCGCTGGAAGGCAAGCACGCGGGACTGGCGTGCGCGCGCTGCCACACTGCGGCGCACATCGCGCCCGCTGAGCGCGCGTCCATTTCCATTAAAGATCTGAACCGCACTTACCTGGGAGTGTCGCGCGCATGCGTGACCTGCCACGTGGACAAGCACCAGGGCCGACTGGGGCAGAACTGCCAGCAATGCCACGGCTTCAATGACTGGAAAAGCCTCTCCGTTCCCCTTACCCAGTTCGACCACAGCCGGACGCGATATCCCCTCACCGGGCTGCATCAACAGGTGGCCTGCCAGAAATGCCACCTGCCGGGCGCCGACGGCAAGCCGAGGTATGTGGGCCTGACGTTCAGCACCTGCAGTTCCTGCCACGCCGATCCTCACCATGGCACGTTCGCCGGCAGTTGCCAGTCCTGTCACAACACCGGCGGTTGGAAGCGGGTGTCGGCGGCGGCGGTGAGCGAGCGGTTTGACCATGCGAAGACCAAATTTCCCCTGCTCGGCAAGCATGCCGCAGTGCACTGCGACCAGTGCCACGCCGGCGGCGACTTCAAGAAACCGGTCGCCTTCCAGAAGTGTTCCGATTGCCACCAGGACGCGCACCAGGGGCAGTTTCTGAAGCGCGCCGATGAGGGCGAATGCTCTTCGTGCCACAACGTGAACGGCTTCAAGCCGGCGGTGTTCGGAGTGAAAGAGCACGCCGCCACCGCCTACCCGCTGCAGGGCAAGCACGCCAGCGTGCGTTGCGAGCAATGCCATGTTCCCGCCGGCAGGGCCACGGTCTACAAGCTGAAATTCGCCAACTGCACCGACTGCCACAAGGACGAACACCAGCGCCAGTTCGCGCGCTCTCCTTATTTCAACCAGTGCCAGCAGTGCCATGATCTGAATGGCTACAGGCCGTCCACCTTCACCCTGGCGCGGCACCAGCAGACACGGTTTCCGCTGAGCGGCGGGCACGTGGCCACACCCTGCAACCAGTGTCATCAAGCCAAAGCAGATTTCACACGCACGGCGGGCGTAAAACCGGCGGTAATGTATCGCTTCGAGGACCGCTCCTGCACCGTCTGTCACCAGGACCCGCACCAGGGCCAGTTCCGCGAGCGCATGCTGCGCGTGGGCGCGGGCGGAAAGGCGCTGGGCTGCCAGGCCTGCCACTCAACCGAAAGCTGGTCAGACCTGCAGAAATTCGATCACACCGCCACCAAGTTTCCGCTGCTGGGAGCGCACCGCGCGGTGGCTTGCATGGACTGCCACAAACCGCCGAACCTGGAAACCCGGCTGCGTAACGTGGACTTCCGGGCTGCTCCCACGCGCTGCGAGCAGTGCCATCAGGATATTCACGGCGGGCAGTTCGCCAAGGCGGGCCAGGCGGCCGCTTGCGCCAGTTGCCACGACAGCGGACGCTGGAAGCCTGCGCTGTTCGACCACGAAATCCGCACCACGTTCCCGCTGAAGGGGGCGCATCGCAATGTGCGCTGCGAGGCGTGCCACAAAAATATCGGGCTGGTTACCGGCAAGCAGGTGCTGTTCTATAAGCCGACCCCGACGGCCTGCGTAGATTGCCACGGGCCCACGGGCAAGCCGGCGGCAAATTCAGGAAAGATTGGCGCTATGCGACCCGCCTGGGTGGATCTGCGACCCAGGATGGCAATGTAGTTGCTTGATTGAAACGCGAGTCGGTAGTCAGGAGTCGGGAATCAACGCACATGCTGAGAACCGACAACTGAGAACTGAGAACTGATGCGACCGTTGCGCGTGATCGTGATTGATGACGAGCCCAGTACCTGCGCCTTCCTGCAGGCCGCTTTTACGGCGGAAGGGCACCAATGCCACACCTTTGTTCGCCCGGAAGAGGCGGAGCGGCACCTGGCCAATGCGGAGGCTGATCTGGCCATGGTGGACGTTTATTTGGGCGCGGTGAACGGCATTGACCTGCTGAGCCGCCTGCGCGAGCTCAAGCCGGAGCTATATCCCGTGATTATGACGGCGCACGTGAGCGTGGAAACGGCCGCACGCTCGGTGGCGGAAGGCGCAGTGGATTATGTCAGCAAGCCATTGACCATCGAGCAGCTTCGCGCCATCTGCCAGCGGGCGCGAGGCTTCCGCACCCAGAAGGCTGAACCTTTGGAGGAAGTCGCCGCCCCGGTGCACGACTCCGCCATCAT
>Ga0134126_10011200_pt1 | contig 11304 bp, 9 predicted proteins | sample KB31752_FD_96881 | JGI IMG/M metagenome (GOLD analysis project Ga0134126, IMG submission 96881) | Terrestrial soil microbial communities with excess Nitrogen fertilizer from Kellogg Biological Station, Michigan, USA - KB3-175-2 | ecosystem: Environmental > Terrestrial > Soil > Unclassified ... | reverse complement strand
GCCGTCCATACATTCGTGCCGGTCAGCTCGGACGTTTGCAGGTTAACCTGGTGGGCGCCCGTATCGAGAATTTCGAATCTCATGCCGCTTTCCGTCGTAATCGCGCGGGTCATCATGAAATATTGAAAGTCGTATGTTGTGCTGGGCTGAACGGGCACGAATTGCCACACACCCGCAAAATCCAGATTCATGCCACCGGTAAAATCGACCCGCAGGGAGTGATTTCCAGAATGACGCAATGCTGAATCGATGCTGATGTAGTCTCCCGGTTCTGGGTTGAAATGCCAATCTAGCCCGCCGTTCGCAACAGGCTCTTCGAAGCTCCCATTCCATACCGCCGATCCGTCGGCCACCGTTTCCACTATGGGCCATTGCGCCAAGGCAAGCGCCTGACTCCAAACATGCTGCGCGTCTGCGGTTCTGCCGGAGGCGATGAGCTCGTCCATCAGCGGAAAGGAAACTGATATGTTTGGCGGATCCGCGCGCGGAAAGCGAATGATTTCGTTCCATGCTTGCAGCGCTGCATCATCCTGGTGTCTCGATGCGAGAAAATCCAAAGCCTCCACGTAAAGGCCACGTTGCCGCGGTAAAAGTCGCAATAGCACGGGAACGTTTGAGTCAAAACTCCAAACCAATCCGATGGCCAGAGGCACCAATTCTGGATCGGTGCCTATCGCGCGATGAATCTGCTCTAGGCCCTCCGCCTCCTGGCCATTCCGTATGAGAAAGTTGCCGAACCTCCATGCCACATCGGCAGAGATGGGATATACATTTTGTGCTTGCTCGTATGCGGACTTGGCCGAAGAAATATCTCCCCGATCTTCATAGGCCGCCGCAAGATCCATCCAGTAGCGCGCCGAGCGAGGATCGAGTTTTACTGCTTCTTTGTAGAATTCCTCTGCTCGTGCAGGTTGAGCGTTCTCAAAATTGGCAGCGAACACATTGCCCAAACGGTCCCAGGCTTCCGCATTCCCCTCGAGTTTGGCGCCGCGGATTTGCACCGCTAACTGGCGCGCCCGGCCCATGCGCCATGCAACGAATAGCCTCGTGGCTTCGTATAGCGTTAGAACAGAAATGGTTAGCGCAACGAGAAGGGCTGCGCTCCTTATGAAGGTGTTTCCCAAGAGCACTCCTGAGGACGCGTTCTTCCACTCGCGTGGACCGATTCAGTTCATCGGAATCCAAGATTACCCGCAGAGCGGCAAACTGTTTCGTAGAAAGCCTCGAATCCGCATTCCGTCGCGCGTGTACTTACCCGGAGCACGGGAATTAATTTGACCAGCGCGCCTAACACGAGGAATTCAGCGGCTCGCATTTGAGTATCCAGCATCCGATTTGCGTAAGTCTCCGTAGTTAGGCTAACCAGTGCTTCGCGGGGGCTCAGGCGCTCGATTGTCCCTGCCGCACCGGTTGCCGAGTCGAGGACGAACACTGCTCCGAGAGGCAGTCCCTCTTTTTGAAACCGGAATCTTTTTTCGTCGAGCACAATGCGCTGTTTCTCAGTTTCGGCCTCGGCGTTGGACGTTCCAGCTCGTTTCGAACCCTTCAGCCAATCCGCCGAATCGGAAAGCAAATTTAGCATCGGGCAGCCCGATCGGATTGAAAATATGCCATCTGCTTTGTCTAGAACAGCGATGTCGTCTGCCAGAACAGCATGTCCGTTCTTGGCGAATATCGCCGCTGCGGTCGATTTACCCGAACCTTCCGCGCCTGCGAACACCAGGCTTCTGCCTGCAAACGCGACGGCACTCGCGTGCAGACAAGTCAGACCCCTCATCCTGAGAAGAATCCCGAGTACTGGCCCAAGCAAGAACGAAGAAAACTCCGCGCTGCTGATCCGCTCTGCGCCAGTGACCGTGACGGCGGAAAACTTGGCATCCACTTGGAATGCTAAACCACAGCTATATGCGATACGAAAACCATTTTCCGAATTGCTCTTCCATATTTTCAATAAAGGATCGTCATTCTCGTCTCGGATATAGCTCTCGTACCATATTGGGTCATCGGTGCTTTTCTTTTTTTGTGAATTCAGTCCGTCGTCGGAGAGAAACTGAAAGTGAATGTCCGGCTTTTGATTATCAATGGGCGTTAATCCCGGGATCGGGCGATCACAGGAAACCCGCAGGCCATATACCAGATATTGGGGTGCGGCGGGATTCACAACCACATTTCTGAGCTCGGCGTGGGCAGCCACAGTCGTCAAGAGATGAACTGGCGAGGTTTGTCCTTACGCGTGCGTGAATTGCTTAATGCCCATAGACCGATGATCAGGCTGGCCATTCCGCCCGCGTTTCTGTGTAAGCTTCCAAACAGTTCCGTAGGTCACCAAGACAGGGGGCTCGTACGCCTTCTTTTCCTGATGGTCTCTGGATTCTCTGTCCATTCGTGCCTTGGCACCTCAAAGAGTTTATACCGATTCGCCTTGAAATCTTCAACCTAAAGTTGGCCATAGTACTGCGTATTTAGCTGTAGAGACGGGCTCCAAATATCAGGTAGATCACTGACTTAAACTCGAAATCCGCAAACGCTTCGAAGGCAAAGCCACTATTAGGACGCGAAATTATCGAAACAGTCCATCTTCCTTAGCCAAAGGTCCAAGCACCAGGGTCGAAGCTTGGCTGCTTCGCGCTCGGAATCCGCTCTCCAGGTAAAAACCGCCAGAGCTTTTTCGTCCACGTACCGCTTTGTCTCGCGGCAAAAATTGGTCTCTCGCAACGATCTCGCCCTATCCTGGGCCACGCAGGCCAGAGGGTCAGTTTGCATTCCCCTCTTCGGTCGCTTGCGGATGATCTCTGGAATTCGCCCGCGGATCGCTTCCCTCAGGAGGAATTTCCTAAAGAACCATGGCATCGCAGGAATTGCTAACAGGTAATTGATAAGTCTCAGGTCCAGAAATGGGTAACGAACTTCCACGGGCGCTTTCGTAAACGCTGCATCCTCTCGCTCGAACATATAGGACCATGCCGGAAAAAAAAGCGAAGCGTACGCCAGCGGATGATGAGGATGCGCATTCCATGGAATGCCATTGCTTGGCTCTGGCCAGTGTTCCCTCAGTTTGAAAGCCGCGACAAATTCCGGATTCAGCCACCGGGGAAACTCAGGTTTGTCCTCTTTGAGCCTGGAAGCCAAGTGGGTAATCCTTCGCAAGGGGCCTCGAAGGCCATCTGGCGCCCGGAATCTGGCGACAACGTGGTCAACCAATTCACGCCCCGCGCGAATTCCATGTTTTGCCTGCCACAATTCTCGCAGATACGGCCACGGCTCGAATTCCATCAGATTATCGCTACCTTCGCCAGATAGAATCACAGGAACGTACTCAGCAACTTCGGCAAATTGCCTGACCATTCCGCCTGCGAGAGGTTCATCAACGGGTTCAGGCCAATGTATCGAATCCCACCCCTCAAAAAGCGTTATGCGATCCGCGAACGTGCGATGCAGTGGAATGTTCAAAGCTGTGGCGACGATCTCGGCAGCACATCCATCCTCGTCAGGTGAGGTTTCGGCCGTTACTGTAAACGCGTGCAGCTCAGGTGCACCACGCCGTTCACGCTCTTCGCTGCAAAAAGCTGCGACTGACGATGAATCGAGACCGCCGCTTAGCAGGATTCCCGTTTTTTTTCCTCTCGTTCTGTCCTCTACCGCCTTCCGGAGCAGCTCGTCGAAATGCTCAATGTACTCGCTTCTCTTTTTGTAGCGAATCCATCCATTTACAGGAGGACGCCAGTACTCCGTTGTCTGGACTGAATTGGGTGACCACTTCACGTAATGCCCTCCGGGAAGGCGCTGGATGTCTTGAAAAATAGTCGTGGCCGGATTCTGATTCATGCCGAAGAGCAGAAAGTCGCCAACGGCCTCATCATTTAATCGCGGGGAAATTTCGGGATGAAGGCGCACGCAATCAAGAGTGTTGCTGCAGAGAAAGAGAGTACCAAGATGCGCGAAGTACAATCGCCTGACGCCGAATTGGTCACACGCGCAAAAAAACCGCTTCTGAGAGGAATCCCAAAGAATGAAGGCAAAATCGCCAAAAACATGCTCGAGGCAGCGTTCAGCCCAAATCGCATAGGCAGCCAGTAGGAGTTGCGAATCACTCGAACTCGCACGTGTCTCTCGCCCCTGCGACTGAAGCTCGGCAATCAGCTCCTCGCGCGCATCCAGGCGAATATCGGCGGAAATCCAATTGCCCTCAACCGAATTTTCGGGTCCGGCGCTGCGCGTCTCATCACCGGCGATGAACTGAGCCGCATGCCCTAGTCCGACGCTGCCTTCGAGCCAAACTCGCTGTGAATCCGGCCCGCGAAAGCTGAGTGCCCGGGTCATTTGCTCCAATAGCTCACGCCGGACGGGCTTGCCGTCGGAATAAGCCATTCCGACCACACCGCTCATTTTTGGGGGATTAACTCTTTGCTGGGGTTAGCAGGAAAAGGCGTGAAGAATGTCCGCAAATCATCCGGCGCATCAAAGGCGCGTTCCTCTAGCTCGACCCACGCGTGAGCTTCGAATGATTCGCCCAGCCGCCGACCGCCCAGCCGCAGCGAAGCGTTGTAGCCCTCACGTTTGAGCAAGTAGCACAGCGTCAGCGAACGCGAAAGGCAATTTCCGCGGACGATTCCATAGCGAGCGGCGGAAAACACCATGCGCTCGATTACGCTTGCGCCGGCTCCATTTGCATTTCCCTTCCTACGGCAGCGAAAATCGCGCCGCTCGATCCAGGATTGCATTTTTCCCCATCGGAAAATTGCTGAGGAACAAGCCATGATCGGAAGCAAACATACAGCTCGAAGAAAAAGGTTCTGTTCCGCGCGGGAAAGGGCTGCAAATCGCAAAATCGCAGGTCTGGTTCGGGGTTTCATTTGCGCTAAGCCGAACGTAAAATATGCTATCCGACTATTTAATAGGATGATTCACGGCGTGATTTCGCGTCCAGAATGCCGCGGACCTTGTCCACCGAACTCTATCAGCCCCTCAGCCAGCATTCCGCGCATAAACTGCAAGAGGTCCTTTTCAGCCTGCTCGGGGCTTACATCATATTCATTGACGATGGCTGTTTGAATCTCTTCCAAGCTTTTCGGCTCCCGCAGCAACTCCCAAACGCGCGCGCCCACGGAATTCAGTCCATAGTAGACGCTGTTCTTTAATCCAAGGATTGCTGCTTCTTCGCCTAACTTGCAGGAGACTTCTTCCCTTGTGGCCACCACAACTGTTCGGTTGGAAAGCTCGGCATTCATTTCATTCGTCATCAGACCACCTGCCAGGGTTTGAGCGTCAGATACAACTCGTAGTTTACAAGCGGAACGACTCAACGCGCAAATGCCGGCTGGAATTCGCACCTTCACTTCGGATATAAACAGCTTCTGTGGGCTGCCCTGCCATTCTCGCCGAGAACCTCGCCAAGTATTTTCCGCCGGCAAAATCCGGATGGCGGGCTTTGCTCCAGCCATTCGTGCAACAAACAATTCCCGCGCTGGCGGGAATTAGCTTTTCCATCGAGCGCGGTGAATCGGTGGCGCTCGTGGGGGCGAATGGCGCCGGAAAATCAACTCTTCTTCGCCTGTTCGCGACGCTGCTCTACCCGACAGCGGGTCACGCAGAAATTTGCGGAGCAGACGTATCTACGAAAGCTGACGTCGTGCGCAGCAAGATTGGATATGACGCCGGAGTCGAAGAAGGATTTTACGGCCGGCTGACCGGTCGCCAGAACCTCCGCCTTTTCGCTACTCTCAACGACCTTTCCCGCCAGGAGTTCGCCGACAGAATTCGCCGCCTGTCCGGCTTACTTGAACTCTCTCCTTTTCTCGATCAACAGACCCGCACGTGCTCAACCGGCATGCTGCAACGACTCGGTCTGGCACGCGCTCTCTTGCACTCTCCCGAGGTGCTTCTGCTTGATGAACCGACGAGAAGCTTAGATTCCGCCACAGCCGCTGCGTTTCGGCGTTACTTAAAACAAGAAATCATCGGCCACGACGGTGCCACCCTCCTTTTCGCGTCGCACGCCATCAGCGAAGTGGAAGAGCTCGCCGATCGCATAATCCTGCTTCATCAAGGCAGCCTCAGAATGTTCGATTCGCCGAGCGTCCTGTGTGCCGTCGCTCGCACCAGCCACCTGGAAGACGCCATTCGGTCGCTCACTGGTGCCGCATAAACAAAAATGGGACGCGCGATACGAAAGCTTCTTGCGCTCTTCTATCGCGACCTCGCTATCGCGCGCGGCTACCGAAGCGCCTTCATTCTCGATATTTTTGAAGCTCTTTTCGCGGTCGCCACTTTTTTTTATCTCTCCCGATTCATCGAAAGCCCTCAGTTGGCGCGCGCCCTTCCCGAAGGCCGGAACTACTTCGCCTTCGTTCTCATCGGTTTCGCGCTTTTCGATTATCTTGGCGTGGCGTTGGACTCATTCGACAAAATGCTGGAAGACGCGCTGCAGAATCGCGTCCTTGAACCTTTGCTGGTCACGCGAACGTCTTTGCCCATCATGCTCGGCGGCTCTTTGCTCTATCCTTTCTTGACCGCCGTGCTCCGCACGGTCATTTATCTCGCCTGGGGAGTTGTCCTGTTTGGTTTCTCCTTGCGTGATGCTAATTGGCTTGGAGCAATTCTTGTGTTAATCGCTTCCGTACTGGCTTTCTCCGGCTTGGGAATCCTTTCGGCAAGCTATCTCTTGCTTTACAAGCGCGGGAATCCAGCCAAGTGGATTTTGATGGGAATATCGGCGCTCGCTGGCGGAATGATGTATCCCGTTTCGGTCTTGCCCAGCTATTTGCAATTCATCGCTCGCCTTCTGCCCATCACGTACTCACTCGATGGCATGCGAGCGGCGTTGCTCGGCGGAGCCAGCCTGTTACAGCTTTGGTCCGCGATAATCCCCTTGCTGATCTTCGCTGCCATTCTCCTTCCACTTTCGTTTGTTGTATTTTCATGGGCGCTGCGCCGCACCAGAGTGACAGGAACACTAGCTCACATTTGAGGAGGGCCGGAACGAGAAAACGGCAAGTTCCAAATCAATCGAAGAAGCGGTACCGAAGAATGGCGTAAAGCGTGATGAGGCCATCGCGCCAAGTAATTTTCTTTCCCTCTTCGTAGGAGCGGCCCGCGTAGGAAATCGGCACTTCATAAACGCGCCAGCGGCCCTTTGCGACACGCGCAGTGACTTCTGGCTCAAATCCAAAGCGGTTGGACTTCAGGTCCATACCCTGGATGACCTCGCGCCGGAACGCCTTGTAACACGTCTCCATGTCCGTAATTTTCAAATTCGTGAGCATATCAGAGAGGAGAGTCAGAAATTTGTTTCCGACGTAATGCCAGAAGAAATGAACGCGGGTCGGACCGCCCAGAAATCTCGAGCCGTAGACCACATCCGCACGGCCATCAAGAATTGGCTCGATAATCCGAGAATACTCCCGCGGATCGTATTCGAGATCCGCGTCCTGGACCAGCAGGATCTCCCCGCGCGCTTCGGCGAATCCGCGGCGCAACGCCGCGCCTTTTCCGCAATTTTTCTCCTGAAACAAGAAGCGGATTCCATCGAGTCTCAGGCGCGCCCTGCCGTCCAGTATCTCCACTTCCCGCTCGCCGGCTTGCTGCTGCCGGTGCATCTCTTCGAGCCACTCGCGGGTGCCGTCTTTCGAGCCATCATCAATCACGACGATCTCGGCCACCGACTTCTCCGCCTGTACGCGGCGCAGAATTTCTTCGATAAACGGGCGCTCATCGTAGGCCGCGATAATGACCGAGACCCGGGGCTTGGCCGGAACCGCGTGCAGCGGCGCTGCGGCAGCTCGTGGAGAGGGGAATTGTGATTCCGCAGTGGTCGGCAGCGACATAGGACTCCTACAAAAGATTATCATGGGAGCCGGAAGGTCACATGCCAAACGGCGGAAGCATCTGCGAATTGCGCCGGCTGCCCCTAAAACAGTAAATTGGAGGGCGTGAAAACCATAACGAGTGTGCCTTACTATGATTTGAAGCAGCAGTACGAGTCTCTCCGTCCGGAGATATCGGAAGCCCTGGACCGCTCCTGCAGAAACGCCTCTTTCAGTTTAGGAGAGGACGTCGTCGTTTTCGAAAAAGAATTTGCCAGCTACGGCGATGCGAAACACTGCGTTGCTGTCAATTCCGGTACGAGCGCGCTGCACTTGGCCCTTCTCGCGGCTGGCGTGGGGCCCGGCGACGAAGTCATAACCACTCCAAACAGCTTCATCGCCACCGCTGAAGCTATTGCTTACACTGGCGCAAAAACCATTTTCGCGGATATCGACCCGCTCACCGCCAACATTGATCCAAGCTGCGTCGCGAAGGCAATCACGGGCCAAACAAAGGCCATTCTGCCGGTTCATCTTTATGGCCGCCCAGCCGACATGCAGTCTCTCCAGGAAGTCGCTCGCTCGAAAAACATCGCCATTATCGAAGATGCTTGCCAGGCGCACGGCGCTCGTTATCGAGGCCGGCATGTAGGCGCCATTGGCGCCTCAGGCGCATTCAGCTTCTATCCCTCAAAGAACCTCGCCGCCTATGGAGAGGCCGGCGCTGTCGTCACCAATGACGATCACATCGCCGAATACTGCCGCGCCGCGCGCAGCCACGGCGAATTTCGCCGCTACTTCCACGATTTCATCGGCTACAACTACCGCATGGAGGGTTTTCAGGGAGCCGTGCTGCGCGTCAAATTACGCCATCTGGACAAGTGGGCCGCGCGTCGCAAAACAATCGCCGCCCGTTATCGCAGAAACTTGTCCGGATTACCTCTGCTTCTGCCACAAGATGACCCGCGCGACGAATGCGCCTACCACCTGTTCGTGGTTTATGTCGATAATCGTGATGCCGTTCAGGAGGACCTGAAGAACCGCCGCATTGGCACAGCCGTGCATTATCCGTTGCCTCTTCATTTGCAAAAAGCGCTTTCGAGCCTCGGCTATAAAGCCAACGACTTTCCGCATGCGGAAAAGGCATGCAGGGAAGTTCTGGCTTTGCCTCTTTTTCCCGAACTGACGGATGATGAAGTGGATTATGTTTGCGAATCTTTGCAGGCCGTACTTCTGCACGCCCGCCAAAAATGAACCAAGGTCTACGATTGAATTCTGCGAAAATTGAGCCGGGACTCGATGTGATTGAGCGCGTTCCTCGCAGCCGGTGCCTCAGAGCGGAAAAAACGAATCAGAATACCCCTGTTGCGCCACTGTTTGAAAATGTGCACAAGTCGTATTACTTTTGCAAAACAAAGTCGTATATTTTCGTATATTCCCTACGATTTTCGCTTCGCAGTTTTTACCGTGTTGAGGCGTGGCGCTCCTGCTCCATCGGAGCAACTGGGGGGCTGGGAGTATTTTCCCCGAACCCCGGAACGTGCTCCCTCATCTTCTGCGCCATGGTTTCGAAAACATCTGCACATGCCCGATGCACCGCTTGCTCCGCTTCCTCCGATGCAAGGCCTATACGTTTCTGGCTGTGCTGCTGAAGTTGATCGAGACTCGCTGCGATCACTGAATTTGCGGCTGCTTCCAAATCCGCTCGATTTTTCTCGAACGCTTGCGCGAATGACGACTCCTGCCGGAATCTGCATTCAGCAAACATTCTTTCACTTTCCTCATGGAAATCGCCCATCTTCAGACCCATCTCACGAGTCAGCGCGTCGGACGCCGTCTGCATGCTCAGATCTGATTTGATCGCGAGCTGCTCTTGGAAATGCTCAAATGATGTCTGTGCATGGGTCTGGATTCTTTGCAGCACGCTCTCAGCGGATGATGCCAGTTTCGCGCGCTCCCGGCCAGTTCGCTCATCGATTTCCGCCGAGAACTTTGCGAGCGCTTTCGCATCGGCCTCGACGATGATTTCTCCCAGCGCCGAAGCCGCCGCTTCGGCTGCCTTCCTGAATTCGATTGTTGCCGATTGAACCTGCCCCTGAGCCACAGTCGCAAGCTCCGCTGCGGCTTTCTCCAGTTGATTTGCATGTCTCTTTTCAACTTCCTCTTGGAAACTTACTACCGCTATGTGTAGCTCTGCGTCCATGCGCTCACGTGCCGACTCGGCGCTCTGTTCCGTTTTTCCCGCGAGGTGCTCTTCCGCCGCTGCAAGCTGGGATTCGATTCGCTTGGCCAGCGCATTCAACGCTTCATCTCTCGCCCGCGCCGTCTGCGTTTCCAACACTTCTTTCCACTGTTCCAGGTTCTTGCTGCCATGTTCATTCAGATTATTTTCGAAAAGCGCCAGAACGGAACTCAACCGAGCCGCCGCCTCGCGCTGAATCTGTTCCGCAAACTGGCGCAGCCGCTCGCGATGGATCTGAAGTAGGTTTTCTGCGGATTCTTCGCGTGCAGCGAATTCCTCTATCGCTGCTCTTATGTGGTCCAGCCCTGTCGCCGTGTTTGCTTCAATCTCCTGACGATTTCGGCTTACCACTTCTCCTACTTGCTGGCCCAATATCATGTTCGCATGCTCCGCGAATTTAACTTCCAGCTCGGTAGTCCGCTTCTCCATTTCGTGGAATTTATCCGAAACTACCGAGTCAAGCTTGCTCTTCAAATCGTTCAGCGCATGATGGCTTGCAGCTTCCAGCTGCTGCGGGTACTCTGCATAGGTAGAGGCGGATTGTTCAATCTGCTTCAGCGCATTCTTTGCCGCGGAAATCTCGCGTTCTAGCGCACTCTTCATCTCATCCAGCGTCGAACGAGCGGCTTCAGCTGTGATTCCCGCTTCTTTTTGCAAGTCGGCAGCATGGCGGGCCAGCATCTCCTCACTATTCCGGAGCACTTGACGGGAACTGCTGGTGACGCGTTCGACGAATCTTTGAGCGGCGCTCTCAATTGAATTTTCCACCAACTCATTCCACTGTTTGCGAGCCGAATCGAAGTCCGAACCTACGTTGGCCACTGTGGAATCTGTTTGCACTTCGCCGGCTTCTGCGGCCTTACTTTCAGCGGCCTTCGCGCTGAGCGCGGCCTCCAATTCTCGCCGAATCTCCAGCAGCTTTTCGTTGAGGCGCTCATCACTCCGCACCAGATTCGTTTCGACATCGGTTCGTACTTCCTTCCGCAGGGCCTGCGCTTCGGTTTGCCACTGCGATAATACCAATTCTGCATGGCGAAACTTTTCCGTCCATTCAGCTGCTACCGTTTCCTTCACTTCATGCCGGAAGTTCGCAAGCTGTGCCGCGACCTGTTGCCCAACAGAAGATGCGACTTCTTGCTTTGCTTCGATGCGGCCCTTCTCAAATTCTTTTAGACACTGCCCGTATAACGCTTGGGCGCTGGCCGTCTGAAAATTCTGCAATTCACTTCTCAGCACTCCAACTTGTTCACGGATTAATTC
>Ga0134126_10011198_pt1 | contig 11305 bp, 7 predicted proteins | sample KB31752_FD_96881 | JGI IMG/M metagenome (GOLD analysis project Ga0134126, IMG submission 96881) | Terrestrial soil microbial communities with excess Nitrogen fertilizer from Kellogg Biological Station, Michigan, USA - KB3-175-2 | ecosystem: Environmental > Terrestrial > Soil > Unclassified ... | reverse complement strand
CGCCGCCAAGAATCACCGGCACCGTGATGCCCCGCTCGTTCATGAGATCGAGATTGTCTTTCATGATGAGCGTAGATTTTACTAACAAACCACTCATGCCGATCGCGTCAGCCTTGTGCTCGTCCTGCGCCTGAAGAATGTTATCGATTGGCTGCTTAATGCCGAGGTTGATAACCTTGTAGCCGTTGTTGGTGAGGATGATATCGACAAGGTTTTTGCCGATGTCGTGCACATCACCCTTAACTGTCGCCAGCACCAGCGTGCCTTTCGCTGTTGCCCCGCCCTTCTTCTCCATAAACGGCTCAAGAAAACGTACCGCCGCTTTCATCGCTTCCGCAGATTGCAAAACAAACGGCAACTGCATCTGGCCACTGCCGAAAAGATCGCCAACGACTTTCATGCCGTCGAGCAGAATGTTGTTAATGATGTCGAGCGCGGGATGTGTCTCAAGGGCCTTAGTCAGCTCGTCTTCCAAACCAATCTTTTCGCCATCAATTATGTGGTTCTTCGGGCGCTCTTCAACGGTCGCGCCTTTCGACTCTTTCTTCGAGCTCTTGGCTTTGACGTTTTCAAATAAGGTGGTGAACGCAGTTAACGGATCATAAGTACAGACGTCTCCGTCAAACTCGCGCCGGTCATAAATCAAGTCGCGCGCGACTTTCAATTCCTGCTCGCCGATTCTGTTCAACGGCTCAATCTTGCTGGCATTAACAATTGCGGCATCCAGTCCGGCTTCAACTGCGTCGTGGAGGAATACAGAATTCAAGACAACGCGCGAGGCAGGATTGAGCCCGAATGAAATGTTGGAAACGCCCAGAATCGTAAAACAACCGGGAAGCTCTTTTTTGATCCGGCGGATCCCTTCGATGGTCTCGAGCGCATTGCGACGATCTTCCTCAATGCCGGTCGAGATCGGTAACGCGAGCGCATCGAAAAAGATATCGCTTGCCGGAAAATCAAGTTCCCTGGTTGCCTGCTCGTAAGCTCGCCTGGCAATGGCGAACTTCCCGTCAGCGGTGCGGGCCATGCCGTCTTCATCGATAGTCCCAATCACGACACTGGCGCCGTAAGTTTTCGCGAGCGCGAGGACCTTCGAGAAGCGTGGCACACCGTCTTCGTAGTTGGTTGAATTAAGAATGCACTTGCCGCCCGCGTGTTGCAGGCCGGCTTCCATCTTCTCCCACTCGGTGGAGTCAAACATCAAAGGCAACTTGATGTTTGTTACCAGCCGCGAGGCGAGTTCATGCATATCCTTTTCGCCGTTCCGGCCCACGAAGTCGACGTTCACGTCCAGGATATGTGCACCCTCGCGCTCCTGTTCTTTAGCCAAAGCAACCAGGCCGTCCCAGTTTTCGGCGTTCAGCAGGTCGCGCATCTTCTTTGAGCCGCTGGCGTTTACTCGCTCGCCGACGATCAGGAAAGACGCGTCCTGAACATATGGCTGCTGGAAATAAATCGACGAAGCGGCGGGCGCGAGTTTGGCGTCACGTGCTTTAGGCGTGATGCGCTGCATGGCATCGACCACCAACTTCAAATGTGCGGGCGTGGTGCCGCAACAACCACCGACGACGTTTACGCCGAAATCGTTGGCAAAGTGGATTACCTGGTTCGTGAAAGTCTCGGGCGTCTCATCGTAGTGCATCTGGCCGTCGACTACTGAAGGCAAGCCGGCGTTTGGCAATACTGAAACGGGTAGCGGCGCGTTCTCGCAAAGATAGCGAATGCTTTCGGTCATGTGTCGCGGACCGGTGCCACAGTTCATGCCAACCACATCGATCGGAAAGGGCGCAAGCGCAGTTAGCGCAGCTCCAATCTCAGTTCCATTGAGCATGGTTCCGAAGACTTCAATTGTGACCTGGGCAATTACCGGAACGCGCACGCGATGCTTTTCAAAGTGTCCGAAGATCGCAGCGAGGGCTGCTTTTGTTTGCAGTAAGTCCTGACAGGTCTCGACTATTAGTAGATCCACTCCACCATCAAGAAGGCCCCGTACCTGTTCAGCGTAGGCCGCCCTGAGATCGGCGAAGCTGATATGACCGAGGGTGGGCAGTTTTCGTCCTGGGCCCATGGAGCCCGCAACCCAGCGTGGCTTTTCTTTAGTTGAATAGTCAGTAGCGATGCGCTTAGCCAGACGGGCGGCGAGGACGTTCATGTCATACGCCTTATCGCCAATGTCATACTCGGCAAAGTCTACCGGCGTGCCGTTGAAGGAGTTTGTCTCGATTACGTCGCAGCCGACATCGAGGAACGCGACGTGAACGTTCTCGACAGCGTCGGGCCTGGTGACGAGGAGGTTTTCGTTGCAACCTTCAAAGCGCAGCCCGCCAAAATCCTCGAGGCTGAGATTCTGGACCTGCAAATTGGTCCCCATCGCGCCGTCAAAGACTACGATGCGTTCTTTTAGAGTTTCGAGAAAGCTACTCATAGCTGGTAAACCGTAAATGGTAAATAGTGAATGGTCGCAATGAGTGAACGTCTATTTACAATTCACCATTTACCATTTACCAGAAAGAAAGCCCCGCGCTAAACAACGCGGGGCTTTCCAACAAAGCCTATTCGATTAGTCTCTACGGGAAAGACTCGCCGAGCTGTTTAGCGGATTGTTTTTCGTGGCCGCAAGTCGCCTTAACTCACCACGTTCGTTCCGAGCGTTATTGAAGCATCGTCGTCCAAGGGTGTCAAGCTACCCATGGGTAGTGGTTCAGTTTGAAGGGTATGCTCCGGTTCTCGAACTTTGCCGAAGCGTAGATGAATCGCTAAGACGTAATCAGAACTGGGAGCGCAGCGACCAGCCCTACACTCAACATCTAAAAGAAAAGTGCGGTTTCAAGTGAGGACTATCAACGTTGAGTCTTTGGCTGGTCGCTGCGCTCCCAGTTCTGATCTTGTCTCTAATCGTGGGCTGCCAATCCAAACTGACCCTCTACTTACCCATGGGACACATTCCAAGTGAAATGGTGGTCCTTGACCCACTTTCCGAGGGACCGATGCCGGCGGAATCGGCCAGCCTGGAAGAGGCTCGGATAAGATACTGGCAATTAGTTCCCTGAGCCCCGCTTCTGAACCCTTATGACGATACCTGTAAAACTCTATCAAACTCCCCATAGCCCATTCACCCAGATTGAGGCCGCCGTGAGGTGATGAAGGCTTTGCAGGCACGCCAACCAGCGCAACTACTCGAGCATAAGCGTCGATCATGCGGTCGATGACCGCGTGGATATTCTCCAGCGCCATCAAACTCTGCTGGTCTTCGGCTTTCCCTTCGTACCTCGTCCGGTAGGCTTCTGACAGTTTTTCGTAAATGTCCATGTAGGCATAGGCAAGATCAACGTAAGTCTGAGGCGAAGTCTTGACTGTGCTGTTGTAGGAAGCGGCCTTGATGAAATAAGGGATCGCATCGCTCGATAGATCCTGCATCCTGAGCATCCGGCCCACCGCTAGATTGACTTTGGCCAGCTCTTCTTCTTGATCGCCGCCGGTCTCAGCCGAACACGCCAGGTATTTCTTAGCCGCAGCGAGCGCCTTAACTCGATCTCTAGTATTGCCTTCATAACTCGACGTGAAATCGCTATAAGCCTGTTTCTTGTCCTCAATACTGCACCCGTTCTGTGCTTGAGCACGCAATCGCCCGGAGTCCGGCAGTGCCGCTATCAGAAGCACGGTGATTGTGAGTTGAATTGCGCGAAAGATGCTCGTCATTTCGAGTTTGTCCCGACCAATGTCGAGATTAATAATACCAACAGTGTTCCAATTTACGGCATTACCTATTTACCATTTGCCATTTACCCTTTACCATCGCTCTCCATGCGGCGCGCAATCTATCCCGGTTCATTCGATCCGGTCACCAACGGACATCTCGACATCATCGAGCGCGGCTGCAAACTCTTCGACGAAATAATCATTGCTATTCTGGTGAACCCCGACAAGCAGCCGTTTTTCTCGAACGAAGAACGCCGCGACATGCTGGAAAACGTTCTCAAGACTATCGATCAGCGCAATTGCCAGTTACGCGTGGATGATTTCGAAGGGCTTTTAGTTCACTATGCCCTGGCGCAAAAGGCGCATGCTATCGTGCGCGGCATCAGAGCTATCTCAGATTACGAATATGAATTGCAGATGGCCTTGATGAATCGCAGACTACAACCAAGCATCGAAACTGTATTCATGATGCCCGCGGAGACCTACTCTTATGTCAGCTCGCGCCTGGTTAAAGAGGTCTTCCAACTCGGCGGAGAGCTCAAGGGACTGGTTCCGTCCCTGGTTGAAGAGCGCATGAAACAGAAAGTTAAGAAAAGCTAGCGAGTTCTTGGCTAGGTTTGCACGAAAGTCCTGCGTGGTTCCTAAAGCGGATGACTGCACAAAGTCAGAACCGGGAGCGGTAGCGACCGGATCATGGACTCAACTAAAACTCTTTCCAGCGGAAAAGTGAAGCCCGCACCAAATCCAGCTGAGTGTTCGACCCGGTCGCTACCGCTCCCGGTTCTGCATTTGTCGGCCCACGCGGAACTGAATCTCGCTCCTGAGTTGACACCGCACACCACTGCGAGCTTTAGTATGCAAAAATTTCTCGAGAACCCGGCTCCCATATTGATCACATGACGAACTCTATGACTACCAAACGCGCAGTTGCTCAGTTTCAAACCTCGGAGAACGTAGCCGGAATGCAAGCGTCGTCCACCCTTGCGGCAATGCAGGCAGCAGAAGCCCTGCGTGCCGAAGGCAAAAACGTAGTCGACTTCGGCGCCGGCGAGCCGGATTTTGATACTCCCGATAACATCAAGCGCGCGGCCGAGGCAGCCTTGCGCGCGGGCAAGACAAAGTACACAGCAACCGGCGGCACGCGCGAACTGCAGCAGTCGATCATTGATTTCTATGCAAGCACTTTTGGTGCGAGTTACGAACGCAATGAAGTGATGGCGAGCTGTGGTGGCAAGCAGGCGATCTTTAACGCGGTCGTCAGTTTGATCAATCCCGGCGACGAAGTGTTAATGGCGAAGCCTTACTGGGTCACCTTCCCCGAGGTTGTTGTTTTCGCAGGCGGCATCCCGGTCTATATAGAGACCGAAGAAACGGGTTTTGTTTTGAGCGCCGAGCAGTTGAAAGGCGCTATTACACCTCGCACCAAACTCGTCATCCTCAATTCCCCTTGTAATCCTTCGGGCAGGGTTATTCCGCCAGGAGAGTTTCAAAAGATCATGGAACTGCTGGATGAACGGGGCATCTATGTGATCACAGACGAGTGTTACTTGCGCTTCGTCTACCCGCCGGCGGAAGTCTTTAGCGCCGCTAGTCTGCCCGCCGAACTCCGCAGCCGTCTTTGCATCGCGGGTTCGTTTTCGAAAACATATGCGATGACCGGCTGGCGGGTTGGTTATGCGTTAGCTCCCCGGGACTGGACGCGCGAGATGCTGAAAGTGCAGAGTCACTCGACCAGCAATCCCAATTCAATTGCGCAATACGCCGCCATCGAAGCGTTAAAGGGCCCACAGGAATCCGTGGCAGAAATGCTGGCGGAATACACGGCCCGGCGAGCCTGGCTGCTTGGTGCCTTGCGAGAGATTCCCCGTATCAGCTGCAATGAACCGGAAGGTGCGTTTTATGCTTTTCCCAGTGTGCGTCAATGCTTGGGAGGCGAGCTGGCAACCTCGGCCGACTTCGCTTTTCGATTGCTAACTGAGGAGCACACAGTTGTTACTGACGGCGCGGCCTTTGGGGCTGAAGGGTACTTGCGAATTTCATACGCGACCTCAATGGAGCAACTGTCAGAAGGTGTAACTCGAATCAGACGTTTCGTCGAAGGGTTGAATACTTAAGCCGCATGTCCGATAAGCTTCAGCTTGTCGTTGAGCTACTAATTACTCTGGCTGAGAGCAGAAGAGAAACTTGCGAGGGCGTGCGAGTTGGACGCGGCTAGCATTCAACTGAGGATCAACGACAAGCTAAAGCTTATCGGACATCTAGCTTATCGGAAAAAAAAGGGCGCCGACTGAATCAGTCGACGCCCTTCAATCGTTAAAACGATTCTTAGTAAAGGTTGAAGTTGTATTCCAGTTGGATGTACATCGAAACCGGACGGCCATCCTTGGTGGCTGGCGTAAACTTAATTTGACGGGCAGCTGCGATCGCCCGTTCAGTCAGCCCATACGGTAAACCGGCACGGGCGCTGATGTTGGTAACCTGTCCGGTGGAACTGAACACGGCTCGCAATATCACAGTTCCTGTGACCTGATTCTTTCGCGCTTCCTCAGTGTATTGCGGCTCCGGCTTGGAAAGAACACGAGCCTTGGAAGTCACATCTTTAGGGCTGAAGATTCGATTCGGATCGCCGCCACCGCCAGGTCCGCCGGGTCCACCACCCCCGGCATGCATGTCGCCACCTCCAATGTTACCGACGCGACCTGGACCATAGCCGCCGCCTTCACCGGGACCCATGCCGCCGCCGGTGCCTGTTCCCATACCGTTGCCAGTGCCCGGACCCGAGGACGGGTCATTGCTCTTGGAATCACGCAGTCCATAATTAAGCTTGCTCGCGTCAGGTGGGATCAACATCGGATCACCCACGAGCGTTGCGGCGACCGGCAATGCCGGATTCTTTATGGTCGGCGGATGTGGATCTGGTGCGACGACCTGCGGAACCGTCAACGAAGCTTGTGGAGTTTTGCCAAACGAAGCCGGCTTTTGTTCCTGTCGTCCGCCGCCGCCACCGCCGCCGGCCTTCTCTTGCTTAGGCTTACTGCCGCCTCCATGGCCCTTGCTCAAACCCGCCGTACCTTCGTCCGGCGTAGGCATTTCATTGGGAATATCAATAAAGTTTTCGACTACAAGCTGGTCCGCAGCTTTCTGTTTCTCCTCTACTCTTCTCTGCCAAAAGTTGTAAAGGACACTTCCTCCGACTAAGAAGAGGAAAAACGAGAACGCGACAACCATCCCCAAAACTGCGTTGTTCGACTCTCCCTCAGGGGCGCCCAACACAGCGCCGCTGCGGCTCTTACTAAGCCAGGTTATGAAAATGGCAGCGAGTATGACGCCCGCAATGATCGAAAACGTTACGAACCCACTCCTTGAAATACCGCCCGGCTGTGCTCGATCGAGCAAAGCCATGATACCAACTAAACCCGCCAGCGCGATGACCGCGACGATCAGGCCGGCAATTACGTTACGATTCCCAAAGAACTTCGAGGCCATCTGACCATAGCCAACCACCGAGCGCTTAGTGAATCCGAATGGATCGCGCTTAAATTCCGGCCAGGTTAACTGATATTCATGGGCTACATCCGACACTTCCTTAGCTAGCCTGCCCACTAGACCCGAATCATCGATCATGGTCAGGTGATACTCGCCGCGCGGCACCAGTGCCATAGAACCCGCGCCAGCCAAAACCGGCTCGCCGGATTCGATTGACTCGTTTGGAACGTTGGCTGCGCTCGGCACGTTGGTGCTGGCGATGCTGGCACTCGCGGCACTCAAACTCGCCGAATTATCCGTGCTCTCTTCCATCTGAGAGACAAGCGCATTTAGAGGAGTTCCATCCACAGGACAGAAACCAAACTTGTCCGCGAACTCTTCTTTGCATGTCGAACAAACCTTCATCGTTACTACCTCGTTTTGGCTGTGGGGGAACTTTGCCGCAGTTGTCGCCGGGTCTGCGCTTCCCATCTCCGTATGATAACTGTTTGCGATCCGGTGATCGAGACTTTTTGAGGGCTGGGGAGCAATCCAGCGCTCGAGCAAACTCTTTAGCTCAGGTTCTGAAACAAAGTTTTCTTCAGGGCCTTCCGGCTGTATGGTGCTCATTTCAAGCCCGCTCCAAAGTAACAATTTCCCGACTAGTATTCAATTCCCGATTGGTCTCCAGGTAGGGACGAAGAACATTTCTTAGTCCCTCCCTGGCCCGGTATAAGCGAGACTTCACTGCGCCAACGTCAGTGCCGGTAATGCCGGCAATTTCGCTGAGCGCCAGACCCTCATACTCAAATAACACTAGAGCTTCTTTCTGCAACGGCGGCAAGCTCGAGACCGCCTCCCGCACTTTCACTGCCAGCTCGTCGTCCAGCAGACGACCGAGCGGCTCTTTATCCCCGGAGATGAACCGATCTTCATCGAATTCGTCCACCGCAGACTCCCTTGCCGAAGTCCTTAACTGTTTCATCCACAGATTGCGCGCCGCCGACAGCAAATAGGTGCGCAGGGATGCTCGGCCGGGCTGAAAGTTTTCAGGCTTTCTTATCAAACTCAGGAAGCAGTCATGAGTTATGTCTTCGGCTTCCTCGATGCTTCCTGAGAGCCTGTAAGAGAAGCGAAAAATCGCGTCACGATGCCGTTCGTACAACTCAATGAAAGCCGCCGGATCACCAGTTCCTGCCCTTAAAAGCAAAAGTTCGTCTGTATCTCTATCTGGCAATCGGCACCCGATTCTGCAGGAATCGCTTCCTACTAGTATTACCGACAAGTGGCTAAAAGATACGCGCTTCCCTCAAACTTCAGGCTTCTTTGATGCCCTATTTCCCAACCTACTAACCGGGGAAACGTAACCGCCGGAGCCGGATTCATTTCCCTGGGCAGTCGAATATGGTCAATACCGTTCAAACCATGGCGTTGGATGCATTAAGAAGCCAAACGGTTGACGACTAAATATCAGGCATCTAAGATGTTTGCTCCCCAGTTAGAAATCCGAATTAGTGTAAAACATATCCGCGAACCTGGGCCCACCAAAGTATGAACAGAAGAGCTTTGACCAATTTCTCGAGAAAGGCCGTATTAACTGCCTGCTGCTTGCTTATGATGCAGGAATTCGCGCTGGCGCAAGTTCCGATGGAACCTGAGCACGCACGGCTTTTGAACGGACTGCGGGTCTTAATTTGGTCCCGTCCTGGCGATCAGGATGTGCTGCTCAAGCTTCGCGTGCATAGCGGTGCAGCCTTCGACCTTGCGGGCAAAGGCGGCAGCATGGCGCTGCTGGGCGACATTCTGTTCCCTGACTCCACCGCTCGTGAATACTTTACTGAGATGCAGGGGCGGCTAAACGTAACTACCGATTACGATTCTTTGACGATCACACTGCAAGGCCGCGCCCACGAGTTTGAGCGGATCGTTGAAATACTGCGAACGGCGCTGGTCACGACCCAGCTGACACCGGAGAACCTGGCGAAAGTTCGTGAGGGCCGCATCAAGGTCCTAAAAGACACCAGCATTTCGCCTACGATGTTGGCCGATCGAGCCATCGCCGCCCGTATGTTCGGCGATTTTCCGTATGGCCGCCCATCGGGCGGGAGTGTCGAATCGCTCGAGCGGATCGAGAGGGCCGATCTAATGCTCGCGCGAGACAGATTTCTTAGTCCAAACAATGCCACCCTCACGATTATTGGCGGTGTTCAAGCTAACCGGGCTATGCGTGCCCTACGGCAATTGCTTGGTGTTTGGCGCAAGAATGAACAGCTCGTGCCGGCGACTTTCAAGCAACCTGGGGTACCGGATCCACGCACGCTGATCGTGAATGCACCGTCGGATCAAAGTGTTGAAGTCAGACTTGCTGTTCGTGGACTGAGTCGACGTGATGCTGACACACCGGCAGCGACAATCCTCGCGAGCGTGGCGCGGCAACGGTGGGTTAGGGTAATTCCGGAATTGGCGCGAAGCCCAATCTACGTCCGACACAACGCTCTCGCGTTGCCTGGAATATTTGTAATGGGTGCCAGCGTTGATACCGTGCTGGCGGGAAAGACCCTTTCATCGGCCAAAGAAGTGATGCAGTCGCTGGCGAGCTCTCCAGTCACAGCGGCTGAATTAGAGCAGGCAAAGAACGAGTTGGTTACTCTGGTTGGCAACGAGCTTGCGAAGCCAGACGGCGTAGCAGACGCCTGGCTTGATGGCGACACTTTCGGACTACCCTCAGTCGCCGAACGAATGCGCGCCTTAAGCAGTGTGACAGCCGCCGATATCCAGCGAGTGGCAACCAGGCTGATTCATGACGGTGCTTTTGCTTCAGTGGTTCTGGGCAACTCCGAAGTGGTGAAGGCACAGATCGAACGTTATGGAAAAGTTGAGATCATGGGAGAGATTGCTCCCAAAGATGCTGCCGGAACAGAACCGAAGCCAGCGCCAAAATTGGAATCGAACGTGAAACCTCAGGCCAAGCCTGCGAAACCGTAGTAATCACAAATCATTCGCAATCTACCTGCAACCTTCTCGCTACCGACATCCGCTTAACTGTGTCCGACAAAGAACGCGCAACGACAAACGAGCAAGCGCATCGCGTCCGGGAAATGTTCGCGACTATCGCAGGTCGTTACGATCTTTTAAATCATCTACTTTCGGGCAACATCGACAAGCGGTGGAGAAGTCTGGTCGCGAAGAACTTTTTCGAGACTCTTTCAAACAGCGAAGCACGGATACTGGATGTAGCCTGTGGCACGGGCGATCTGTCGCTCACGCTCTTTGAAAGCGGGCAAGCCCGAATTGTGGGCATAGATTTTTGCCGGCCAATGCTTGCGATTGCAATGTCGAAGGCAAATAGGTCGGATGCCATCATTCCGTTTGTTGAAGGCGATGCGCTCGACCTCCCGTTCGGAGATTGTTCGTTCGAGGCAGCGACGATCGCTTTTGGCTTGAGAAATCTCACCAGTGTCGAGACCGGCTTCAAAGAGTTGCTGCGAGTCTTGAAACCGGGGGGTAAGGTTGCGGTGCTGGAATTCTCAAAGCCAACAACACCGATCCTGCGTTCACTATTTAGAATTTATTTTACCAGGGTATTGCCACTGTTTGGCGGTTGGATCAGCGGGTCGAAAAGCGCATATGAATATCTGCCGGATTCAGTAAAGCGCTTTCCGGATCAAGAGACGCTGGCGGACATGATGAAGACTGCCGGCTTTGCGAAAGTCAGTTACCAGAATCTGACCGGCGGAATTGCGGCGCTACATATTGGTACGCGCCCAGGTTAGTAGGCCAGGTTCGTGCCTTCCCTACTTGCCCTGGAACAGACAGGAATGCCTGTTCTACCTTGAGATTGGTTGCAAACGAGATCGCTTATTGCTTGCGACCATTAGAGCGCAGCCCGGGGGGTCTTCCTGGCGAGCGCGCGGTTGTCGGGGCCACGCACTCCTCTTGGTTTTCCTTCCGGGCTACGTTCTTATTAAGTAGCCGAAACTTCCTTCGCCTCACCAACGCTATGCTATTATCGCCGAGAATTGGGTCATATCTCTTCGTCGAGACACGCCAGAGTGCGTTCATTTTTCAAGCATAAATTTTTCCCGATCCTGCGGCGCTTCGCGATCTTTTTGCTCGTAGTCTGGACGGTCGTTTCATTAGT
>Ga0134126_10011197_pt1 | contig 11308 bp, 13 predicted proteins | sample KB31752_FD_96881 | JGI IMG/M metagenome (GOLD analysis project Ga0134126, IMG submission 96881) | Terrestrial soil microbial communities with excess Nitrogen fertilizer from Kellogg Biological Station, Michigan, USA - KB3-175-2 | ecosystem: Environmental > Terrestrial > Soil > Unclassified ... | reverse complement strand
TTTCAACGAAAGTGAACGTGTCGTGGCTTCTTGGGAGCTTAGAAAGAGGCTCGTTTAGTTCGAGCGCTGGCGTCGAAGATCCTCGACTTGGCTTGAGGACACGCAAAATGGCGGAAATTTGACCGAGTTTCTCGATCGTCGTATCTCTCTCTCCTCGGGAGGAGCAGCCCGAGAGGAGCAACAGCATGTTCGTGTCGTTTAAGGATGCCCAGGAAAAATTGATTCAGACGGGGTATATCGCGGACCCAATCACCGCCACAACCGTTTACTTGGCCTCCGAATTGAAAAAACCGATTCTTTTGGAAGGTCCACCGGGAAGCGGCAAGACAGAACTGGCTTATGCCGTCGCCAAAGCCACCAATACGGAAGTCGAGCGATTGCAGTGCTTTGAGGGGATCAACGAAGACAAGGCCATTGGAAGATTCGATGAATCCTTGCAGAGGCTCGCAGTCGAAATGCGTGCCAAGGCTGGGCAAGTCGAATGGGAGCCGCTCAAACAGGAGTTGCACAGTCTGGATTTCTTCACGGCCGGCCCACTTTTACGATCCCTCCAACGCCCCACGCCCTGTGTGCTGCTGATCGATGAGATTGACAAGGTGGAGCAGGAATTTGAGGCAATGCTATTGGAAATATTGAGTATTTTTCGGCTCAGCATCCCTAAGCTAGGTACCATTCAGGCCAAGAGCGTTCCCTTCGTTTTGCTCACCTCCAACGAGGAACGGCGAATCGGAGATCCGCTAAGACGGCGCAGCTTCTATCTTCGAATTGACCACCCGACACCGGAGCGCGAGGCCAAGATTCTCGAGCTGAGAATGCCCAACCAGAAGGCTGAGTTCCATCGCAGCATGGCCGGGCTAGCAAAGGCCCTTCGCGGCTGGAGCCTCGAAAAGCCACCTTCGATCTCAGAAATGCTGGATTTGGCGCGGGCGCTCGAAGTGCTTGGAAAGCAGGAAATTACGCCAGAGATGCGAGACATTCTGCTGCCTCTCCTAGCCAAAACCGAAGCCGACAGGCGAAAACTCTTGCTGCGCGATGGATGGGCCAGCCTCGTCCATGATGCGCAGCAGTACAGCCAGGAGGCAATTGAGCCATGAAGGTGCTCAAGTTGCTGATGCTTCTCATGCTTGCAACTTCCTGTTGCGCAGCAGATCACGAGGACAGACAGGAAGCGGAATACTACGTTGCCGCCTACGCCCAGCACTACGGTATCCCAGTTGAGTTCGTGCGTGCTCTGGTCGAGCAAGAATCCGCATGGCGGAGGTGCGCGATTTCCAACAAAGGGGCTACAGGGCTGATGCAGCTCATGCCGGAAACAGCCAGAAGACTTGGCGTCCAGGACCGCTGTGATCTGCAGCAGAACATTTCCGGTGGAGTTCGCCATCTGGCTTATCTGATAGCCAAGTTTCATGGCGATCTTCGGTTGGTCGCAGCGGCCTATTACGCAGGCGAGAGGGTGATCGAGGCCAAGGGCCTTCGGTACTCCAATCCCGATGTTGTCGGCTACGTGGCTCGTCTCCGGGAGCGATTCGAACGACAGAAAGAATTTCAAAGTGCAAGGCTTGCAAGCACTTTTGGGAGAACACGATGAAGGTCCAACTATTCTTTGCCATTTGTCTGACATTCAACGCCGGTATTGCGCCTGCGCAGGACGTACGAGTAGTGCCGAGGGTAACGTCCACTTCAATCGCAGACGGCACGGTCACACTGCTGCATCTTGCTCCTGGCTACACGACTTCGGTGAAGCTGCCAGAAGAGGTCAGTTCGGTTGTGATCGGTGATCCCGCTACCTTCAAGGCGGAACACTCTGATTCAGAACCTCGGCTGGTCTTCCTGAAGCCGATCACGGAGCAACCGGCAGAAAGCAATGCCCTGATCACGACTAAATCCGGGCAGGAAGTTACGCTTCACCTGGTGAGCCCGGGCAAGACGGACCAGGATCCAAAGGTCGATTTTCTCGTGCAATATCGGCCACCAGATAGCCTGCTGGTTGCGGTCGACAGACAAGGTTTCTTGATCGCCGATACGCGTCCGATCACTCCGGCAGCATCTTCAGTTAATTCATCGCCGCGCAAGGCGGATCCAGTCGCAAATGAACTTGAAGCGCAGAAAGGGATATCGACTCCCGCATGGCAAGGCAAGGAATTGCACGCGGCTGTAGGAGCATCCGTCAGCAGGGGTCACGAGACGATTGTCGGATTTTCAATCCTAAATGATACAAAGCAAACGATTGAATTATTGCCGCCGCAAATTGAGTTGGTTGGTTCGGCGCGCGGCAAGAGAGACAAGCAGATCAAAGCTGAGCCCATCCCCATCAGCGAATACCGCATGACAAATCGCCGGCTTGCGCCCGGAGAACGGGCCGACGGTGTTGTGGTCTTCGAGCGACCGGCCTTCAAGGAGTCGACTGAAAAGCTCGAACTGCAACTGGCTCGGGCTGACCAGGTGGACCGTCCCATTCTTTTGCCTGTCCCGCTCACAGCCGCAAGCCAAGGAGGTGCTCAATGAATCGAAATCAAGAAAACGGATTCCACGGAGTTCAAGTAGCAGATCAAGCATCGCAATCAGCAGTTTCCGGCCTTCCGCCAACTGAGACCGGCAACACGCCCTACGTGCCTCCAAAGGAGAAGGCAAAATGGTCTTTGAAAGACAACGCCCGTATTCTGGCCATCGGCGCAGGGCTTGTCGTCGTGATCCTCCTGCTGGCATTTCAGGGTATCTCCCATCAGTATCTGCCGGCCAAGAAGGCACCGGCGACGGAGAGCGGCCCTTCTCAAACGCACCCTGACCAATCCCCTGCCACTATCATGCCGATCATGGAAACCGGCAGGGCACCCGCCCAGGAGAGCGACGGCAGCCAGGTCAGTCCCGATCAGATCGCGCATACAGCCACCAAAGCACCGAAGCCGAGTGCAGGAAAAGATCTCGCCAGCGTAGCCCCTTTCAATGCCCCTCAGCAGTGGCAACCCGCTCCCTATCAGCCCCAGGCCCAGCCAGTGAACAATACCGAACCTTCTGCATCATCGCCGATCAACGCTAACGCAAGGGGCGAGCGCGACTCATTGGACAAGGCATCTCTGGTATTCGTGAGAAATGCCTCTGCATCAGCGGCAGCCTCAAGGGCACAGAACCCTGTCATCGCTCCTGATTTGGGCATTGGTCTGGCTCCAGGAACGAGACTTCGGGCCAGATTGGAAGCTGCGGTGAGCACCGCGGTAAGAACGCCGGTTGTGGCGGTCATTGAATACAACTACGAGCAGAATGGTGAGATTGTGGTTCCGGCTGGCGCAAAGGTGTTTGGGCATCTCGAAGCGGCCGACCGTTCCGGCTATTTGGGAATCCGTTTTGATTCGCTGCTGATGCCGGGCGGATCATCTGTGGCTGTTGAAGCCGCTGCGACGGACCTTCAGCTACAGCCCTTACGTGGCAAAGTCGAAGGAAAGCACACAGGCAAGAACATCCTTGTGCGCTCTTTCGCCGGTGTTGGAGAAATTGCGGCGACGCTCGTGGGACGCGGCAGCCTGAATCAGCCTCTCAGCGAAGGCGATCTCTTGCGCGAGAGAGTCACCAACAATATCGGCCAAGCTTCAGATCAGACCGTGGCAAACCTTGCCCTTTCGGAGCACGTCATTGTGTCGGTTCCGGCCGACACTGAAATTTATGTGGTTCTGCAGAAGCCTGCTAAACAGGTTGTTCAGCAATCGCAGACGCAACCGCAGTCCTCTCAACCGGTGAGCCAACCGAACATTGACGAGCTGCGGCAGTTGCTACAGTTGCAGCGTGAAATGAATCAGTCTCTTGCGGCAAAAATGGCCCAGGAATAGGCTCCAAGCCATTCAATGAAAGCATCCTTACTTCAGTATTGCCGACAATCCGCCCAAGATCTCTGGTCGCCAGATCACAGATATCAGAGATAGCTGGATAGGTTACGATATGGCCAATACCGGACTCCGGGCCAGACTGGAAGCCGCGGTGAGCACCGCAGTAAGAACGCCGGTTGTGGCGGTCATTGAATACAACTACGAGCAGAAGGGTGAGATTGTGGTTCCGGCTGGGGCCAAGGCATTCGGGCAACTCGAAGCGGCCGACCGTTCCGGCTATTTGGGAATCCGGTTTGATTCGCTGCTGATGCCGGACGGATCAATGCTAGCTCTTAAAGCCGCTTCCGCGGACCTCCAGCTACAGCCCTTACACGGCAAAATCGAAGGAAAGCACACAGGCAAGAACATCCTGGTGCGCTCTTTCGCCGGTGTTGGAGAAATTGCGGCCACCCTGGTCGGACGGGGCAGCCTGAACCAGCCCCTTAGCGAAGGCGATCTGTTGCGCGCGAGAGTCACCAATAATATCGGACAGGCTTCAGATCAGAGCGTAGCAAATCTCGCCGTTACGGAGCACATCATTGTGTCGGTTCCGGCTAATACTGAAATTTATCTGGTTGTGCAGAAACCTGCCAAACAGGCCGTTAATGAATCGGATACGCAGTCGCCATCGTTGCGACCTGCGAGCCAAGACAAACTGCGGCAGTTGCTGCAGTTGCAGCGTGAAATGAATCAATCTCTTACGACAAAAGCCGGCCAGGAATAAGCTTTAAGCCGCTCACTAAGGAAGCGCGCCCGTACTTCAGTATTGCCGGCAAATCGAAGTTGATGGCGATAAGTGCGTTTACGGTTACTAATCCCAGCAATGCCGTGGGACAATGGTGATTTTATTTGTCACCCGCCGAATGTGCTCGGGACTCCGCGCCTGGATGGCCCGCAATCTAATTCCGAGTCTGATTTTCCTTAACGGCGGAGTGCCGGTAGTTCTAAAAACCAGCGACGAGTCGACCGTTCCTACCTTGTCAACAAAGGCTCTTTTCCGATCTCGGCAAAGGGTTTCCTCGGCAAACGCACGTAGCCATTTTCCATTGCGTATGTTATTGAATAGTGACGCGCGGTAAGCTTTCGTTCACCCACTACCCACGAGAGGGTAGAGCTTCGCATTTTTGGATGTACCGATGGGCTGCTTCTTCGAGATTCTTCCATGGTGGCGGGAGTGCATTCTCATGAACAAAGGACACTTCGCCTTGCGTAGAGGGCGAAATCACAATCACATCCTTTGGGAACTGCTTAGCTTGGTCCACGAGTGAGGGCGACAGCTCAGCACTCGTAAATATCTCGAAGTAAGGCCTCCCCTTTCTCTCCCGGAGGAATGTTGTTGCCTTAGTGCGTCAAAGCGCAGCAAAATGTCGCTGACATTACTGGGCTGATGCGGGTCACTACAATCCTTGATTTGGACGTACGCCACGTCTCCATCGAAGTACAACTCAAGATCCCCGTCTTACTCGGGATGGAGCACCTTGAGCCCCGAGCTACTTGCAAGCAATAAGGAGCTGACTCCTACGAGATGTTGGTAAAGGAACCCTCTATGAACACCGTTGATGCGTTTTAATCTGAGCTGAATCGAGAGGCTCGTTCGAAATGAGAGAATCCATTAACTTTTCTTGTGTGTGTGTTCGTCTTCAGAACCCATGGACCTATTGCCTCGCGGTAAGCCACAGTTTCGAGCGTCGAGTCGCACGGTGGTGTTTGTCACTGCGCCCCAGATTGTATCGGAAGCGCGCCCGGATGGTGAGTTCTTTCTGCTCTTTCTCCCCGAAGTCGCGACCTGGCGGACCGGCCGACGGAGACAATAATGCCCTGGATTACGACTCGGCAGTTATCAGTTGATCGATAGTTCTGCAGGTCATCGGTGCGGGCGATGTTTTCGTCGCCTGAAGCTCGGAGCGGGTCGAAGTCTCGAGCATTCTCATGGCGTAACCTGCGCGGGTGATTTTCTCTGTCGGCTCGTTCGGTATCGTCGCAAAAAAGAATTACTTAGTTCAGGCTGACCCCTTTTCTTCCAACATTTGTCGCCGCAAAGTGAGAAATTCCTATTAGAGCAAAGTAGAAAGTTCCTATTGATTGACAAGGGGGCGAGACCCGAATGTCAGAGGAACGAATGGAGCTCAATCAGAACGGAACCGGACTGGCTGCAGTGGCTGCACCAGGCCACGCGTAAACAGATCACGCAGAAAGAAGCGGCCGCATTATAGGCGCGACCCTGCCAGCAACTCCCTCACCCTATCACCCACATCTCGCATACCACGGTAAAACCGGAACTTTCTAGGATGGCTTCGCTGGTGGTCTGGGCGTTGTGCCTCTGGGCTGGGTGGACGTTCAGGTGTCAGCGCGCCATCGCGATGCAAAGCTCGTAGCTAAACAGCCGCTGCGCCAGCCCTTGCTCGACGCGGGACTGCATCAATTGCATACTTACGCTGCGCTGGAACAGGAGAACGTTTGACGGAGGTATCAAATGAGCGTAGTATTGAAATTGAGCGAGTATTCTTCCTCCCTTATCAGATTCCCTGATCTAAGTCAGCTCATCTGAAGTTCTCCTACCTTAGCCTCACCACAACCTGAGGAGGTTAAACATGTTTGTCCGCAAACTTTCAGTCCATTTGAAGGCCAACACACTCGGCCAATTTGCCAGCATCCTTGAGAAAGAAATCGTTCCCGTGCTTCGCAAGCAGCAGGGATTCAGGGACGAAATCACGTTTGCCACTCCCGGCAGCACAGACGTACTTTCCATGAGTTTCTGGGACAACCAGAAAAACGCCGATACCTATGGGCGCAATACGTACAACGATGTGCTCAAGATGGTGGCCAGCGTAATCGATGGTACGCCGAAGCTGGAAACGACGGAGGTCCTGCAGTCGACCTTCTCTGAGCTCCGCAAAACGGTCGCCGCGTAAATAAGCAAGTAAGCTTGCCAGGCCGCCTTTCCTCATGGGAAGGTGGTCGCGGGCGTTTCAGGTTCGTTTAAATCGTATCCGGACGATTTCAACGCCGAAGATACCCCTCCAGCCAGATTTTTCCAATCGAAAAAATGATCGTTCCCTTCCATTCAAAGCAGTCAGCACTTAGCACCAGAAACTGTCTCAAAAACAGGAATTTGATCCATCAACAGCCTGCTATGTCCGCGTATTCTGCGGGTTCGCAAGTTGCGATGTTTACTATCCTGTTTTTTTGAGACAGCTTCTCCAGCAATCAGCCAAAACAAAAGCGTGATGGCTGCAGGCCGGGAGAGAACATCCGTCAGCACTGAAAAGATTGGGCCGTTTGCTCCCCGTGAGGTTTAAGAAAAGGCAGACCAACTGCCTGGGAGATTTAACCAGAGCCTGTGCAATACTGAGCAGCTTTGGAATACAGGTTTGGCTAGAGTGAATGAATGCAACCAACTCAGCGCAGGCGATTCCTGCACATACCTACTTCCGCAAACGCGCGTCTTATCCAATCCCATTGTGAGGGATGCGGCGCATTGATTGGCGCCAGCGTCTTTAACAAGTACCTGGCAATTGCCGAAATAGCGCATCACTGCAGCGCAGGCGCGGACCCGCCGTTTACGAAAGCAGAATAGAGGGACTCTATATGTCAAGGCAGAAAACCAGTAGCATGTTCACCACCGGACAGGAAATCTCGCGAAGCGGCATTTACCACCCGATTCACAACCGGCACGTCTTACGTGCACTCCCTCTCCTCAGAGGAAAAGTCTTCCCCGGGTGCTCGCAATGCCAGGTCCCTGTCCACTTCAGCCTGGTAGAACCAGTGCCGGTTGAATCCGGCCAGAGCCGGTTCCGGCTGTTGATGGCATTGAAGTAAACTTGCCGCCTTCACATCCGAACGAAACATCGCGTTTCGCGCTCTGAGGTCGTTCCCTCGCTGACATTGCTTGACGAACTCAACGCCGCATCCGCGCGGTTAAATAATGCGCTCCGCTTCGCTGCGCTTCGGCCTGCGGCAGCAAGGAAAGAAATATCCTTTTCGTCTTGTCTGCGCAAAGGGATGGGGCACCGCATGACTTTTGTGGGTGAAAAACGGAAAGCTTGCGGCACCCGGCAGGGCTCCTCAAAAGGAACCCGCCTTTTTTTAGGCCGGTTCGGTTGGTCAGGAATTTTGCTCGTCGGTTGGCTGGGAGAAACTTCGCGGTCGCGTTCCTAGATACGGCGCATGCTTTGCGAGCAGTTGGTAATTGGCTCCGGCACGGAGTTTTTCGCACTGGCGGTTGAGCATCTGCATCATCAGCGGATCGAAGACGCCGATTCCCTCCAATGCTGCCATGCTGCGGTGGATGCGGGCGAAAGCGATTGTACGAAAGGGGCGAGCCTGAAGCCGGTGCGTTCCATCCCAAGCTGGCCCGACCGCCACCTCTTGCACCATCTGCGCCCGCTATTGCACGTTCACGTGCTCCACGGGGATTGAATGGCCGATATATTTGTCGACTGCCACAACTGGCCGAGCCCCCTCTTGCGCAATGGGTTGAGACGCAAAACCGCTTCCTGAGCTGCTCAGGGTAACTGGGCAAAAACCTAAACGTCGTGCCGGTTACCTTTTGTTCCGGGAGTCATGGCTCGTAAGGTCGGGATATGCGGGAGATCGGGCACTCAAGTCATTGGGCAAAAACCCGAACATCATGCCAATGACTTGTTGTTTGGGCCGAGCCCCTCCTTGGACGGCTGCTGGGCATGGAAAATCAGTCCCTAAGCAGGTCAGGTAGCTGGGCAAAAACCTCAACGTCGTGCCGGTTATTTTTTTTGCAGAGCCGGAGCCAGGATCAGGCGGGCCGACGGTGCAAGTCATTGGGCAAAAACCAAACATCGTGCCAATGACGTGTTGTTTGGGCCCAGCCCTCCTTGGACGGCTGCTTGGCAGGGAAAATCAGTCCCTAAGCAGGTCAGGGTAACTGGGCAAAAACCTCAACGTCGTGCCGGTTACCTTTTTTGCAGAGCCGGAGCCAGGATCGGGCGAGCCGACGGTACAAGTCTTGGGTGAAAACCCAAACATCGTGCCAATGACTTGTTTTTTGGCCGGGCCCGCAATTCCAGCGTCGTAAGACGGGAAACCGTCCCGTTTTCTAAGAAGATCCTCAGAACCGAATTGAAATTGGCCCAGATGCCCTCAACATCCGGCTTGCGAAATTTGCGCGAGTTCTGGATGAGTCCTATGTTCTCACCTGCGAGCGGCAAAGAATGGCGCTCGCTTGAGAGGGCAGCATGCAGTTTCAGACGTCAAGAGCAACTTCCGTCCGAGTGGCAACGGTGTTCCTGTTTGCCATCGTTTTCCTTCAACTCTCCCCCATCCTTGTCCAGGCGCAGAACCTCGGCGGCGCTCCCCAAGTTGACAAGGCCGTACAGGGGCAGACCGCCGCCCAACCTGAGGGTGCTTTCCTGAACCTGGTCAACTGGGTCGGCAACGTGATTGCCCCGGTGGGCGCCGCCCTGTGCGTGGTCATGGCGATCATCAATTACACCCATGGCCGCGGTGTTGCTCGTTGGGCGATTGCGGGCGTTGGCCTGCTGATGGTTTCCGGTTTGACGCGCCTGCTCGAGTTCTGGATCGCCAACGGAACGGCAGGAGTGCAGTAGAAAGGGACACGGCCCGAGGCGGAAACCAATGACCATACCTCAACTACTCGCGGACTTGCTGCAGCTTCTGTTCGATCTGGCAGTGCCGGCAGCCATGTGCACGATGGTGCTGGCCGGCCTGGCTCTAAGGCAGGAGAGCGGCGTCAACTTTGAGATCGGCGGCCGGTTCCAGCGCTGGATGTTGTGGTCGGTCATCCTTCTGACGTTGCCGCAGTTCCTTTCCTGGTTTGCCGCCCAGGGGATAACCATGCCGCCACAGAGCGCAGGAATCGCCGGGGCGTGGTTACAAGGGATGGAGGCCAGCTTCACCAGCTTCGTCTCGGACGTGGTTATGGGAAGGCTGGTTCCCATCCTTGCGGCTTTCTTTGTATTGAAGGCGGCGCTCGATGCAGCGCAAGGTGCAAATCCTCTCGGCTCTATAGTTTCGGCGATCTTCCTTCTGACCCTATCGGGGACCGTGCGGCTGATGCAGGGCTTCAACAGCGGTGGCGAATTTGCAACGACAGACATGCTCATTTCCCTCTGGAACTATCTGGCGGGAACCATCCTGCCCGAAGCCGCGGGTCTGGCTGTGGTGGGAGTCATCATCAACTTCTCACGCAGGAAGCCCTTTATGCCCCTGGTGTTTTCGGCTCTGGCTTTCCTGAGTGTTACGGGGTTGTGGGAGCTTGTCCAAGCCATGGTCAGGTAGCAGTGGGAGCGAAGGTGGAACATGTTTGAAAACGGACTGCTGAACCTGACCAACTGGGCAGGCAACGTGATCATGCCGACCCTCGCCGGGCTGTTCTTTGCCGCAGCGATCTATCGCTTCAGCAAGGCCCATCCGTATTCGCATCTCGCCTGGGCCGGCTTTGCGTCACTGATGTGCTCCGGCCTCTTGCGGGCATTAGAAGCATTTGCCCAGCAGGCCGGAGCAGCCGATCCCGACCGCTACTGGATTGCGATCCTGACGCTAACGAACTGGGTCGGCAACGTCATCCTGCCTCTCTATGGGGTGATCCAGGTAGTGCTGATGGTCCTGCACTCGGCGGGGCTGCTTGAACGCATGACCATTGGCGAAGCCTGGGTGAGGAACCTTGCATCGGCCATGATGTGCTTCGGTCTTTCGGGGCTGCTGCGGCTGGCCGAGTTCTGGATCCAGAACGGCACGGCGGGAGTGAGGTGAAGCGTATGGCACTGGACGTAACGCCCGTCAATCGCAACCTGCACACGCGGGTGACCTTCATGGCGCTTGAGTTTGAGGACCTGTTTGTTGTTCTGGGTCTGGCCGCAGTGATGAATGTGCTCAGCCGCTTCGTGAGCGGGTCGATGAGCGCGTGGCTGCAGTATGGCGTGCCCTTGGCAGTCGTGCCATTGCTGATGGTCTTCAAGTACGGCAAGCCGCGAGGCTATTTGCGCGACCTGCTCTATTGGTACACGAAGCCCCGGACTTACTGCGCGATCTCTCGCGACCGACACCTTCAGAACAGCTACCTGAGAAAGGAGCAGGAGTGATGCCCTTGACACAAGAGCAGCGCGAAAAACAGCTCGAGGATCCCGCGCTCTGTGAGCAGCTTCCCGTGAGGGACTACCTCGATAACGTGATGGTGCGCACCAATGGCGCCCTGGTCGCCGGGTACGAGTTGCGCGGAATTACGTCATATTTCGGCAGCGATGAGGAGCGGGACCGCGGAAAGGTCATGCTCGGAGCGCTGCTCAAGTCCATTCCCGAACAGAGCATGCGGGTGCAGCTGCGGTATGAGGTGGTCGAAGACCTCGGGAATCTGCTTGAAATTTACGCATCTGACAACCGCTCCGGGAATGAGATTGGGCAGATGCTCGATGCCGCAAGGCTCGAAGCCTGGCGCCAGAAGGCCGAAGCCGGCCACT
>Ga0134126_10011196_pt1 | contig 11308 bp, 13 predicted proteins | sample KB31752_FD_96881 | JGI IMG/M metagenome (GOLD analysis project Ga0134126, IMG submission 96881) | Terrestrial soil microbial communities with excess Nitrogen fertilizer from Kellogg Biological Station, Michigan, USA - KB3-175-2 | ecosystem: Environmental > Terrestrial > Soil > Unclassified ... | reverse complement strand
GGCATGATGGGTGACCGCGCTGACATAATCTTCGCCGATCCGCGCGAGATAAGCCCCTTCATCGCTGCAAAATGCTGACGCGGCTGCTTTGCCGGAGGGCTGAGCTCATGATTCTAAAGTCGGTAATCACCTGTCCAAAGTGCGGGCACCAAACGACGGAGCAGATGCCCACTGACGCTTGCCGGTTTTTCTACGACTGTAAGGGATGCGGGGAGAGGCTTAAGCCCAAGAAGGGCGATTGCTGCGTGTTCTGCTCTTACGGATCGGTGCCTTGTCCGCCTATGCAAGCCGGTGGCTGCTGCACCTAGCGAATTTGGCGATGTCATCGGCTTTCTGGATTTTTACCAAAACATAGTGGAGGTGTGCCGCTATTATTTATTTCCGCGATTGCCATGGACTCGTAAAGGCATAATCGGGCAGGTGCAGTTTCATTTCGTCTACCGCAGCCTGTTGGGAATCTGCCCGTATGTCCAGCTTCCGCAATTTTCTATTTTGTGTTCGAATTGCCAGCGACAGTTCATAATGGAGTCGCACTCCATTGTCTGAGGGATGGCTCGATGCCAAGGACGGGACATAAGCAGTCGGATTTCATTAACTTTGCGGCAATAGTCAACGCGCTCGGCCATGCGCACAGGTTGGAATTTCTGGAGCTAGTGGCGCAGGGCGAACGCAGCGTAGAAACGCTGTCCGCTTGGGCTAACCTGACTTTGCCAATACTTCGCGTCACCTTCAGATCCTGCGCCGCGCGCGACTTGTGGAGACGCGGCGTAGCGGCAAGTATGTGCTGTATCGGCTGATCGGCGATGCCGGACGGCTGAAAGTCGACATCGTTACCGTGCTGGATGTGCGCCTCGAGGATGAATATTCTCTCGGATACATTCCTGGATCGCTCACGATCCAGGCCGCCGAAGCTGGCGGCCTGAAATTCGCGAAACTTGTCGACATGCCACCGTATCATTACGGGGTCGTCTTCCAGCGACCACCTTCTTAAGGACGATTTATGCCGCCACTGCTCGATAATAAAAACCCATCATCGCATTCGGTGTTTCTGGCCGCCGGCTTGTTGCGCGAAGCACGACGTCAAAAAGGCCTGTCGGCGGTCGACGTGCCGCCCGTCTGCATTTTGGATCCTGACGGCGATATCGTGCGTCGGCTGCGGCAGACAGAACAGGCGCAACTTTTTGAAGGTTGGCCTTGCTATCATACAGACCTCTATACCTTCCCGCTCGGCGGGCAGATTGTCGGCATTATCGGCTGTGCGGTCGGCGCCCCCTTTGCTGTTTTGGTAGCCGAAGAATTATTTGCAAGCGGTTGCCGCCTGTTGGTGAGCATAACCTCAGCGGGCCAGATCACGCCGGTCGCCACGCCACCTTATTTCGTCATCATTGAACGCGCACTGCGCGACGAAGGAACAAGTTATCACTACGCAGCGCCCTCGGAGTATAGCGAGGCCGATCCGAGCATGGTTGTGCTGGCTGCCGATGCGCTCAAGAGCAAGGGCTTGCATGCCGTCACTGGTTCAAGTTGGACGACCGATGCGCCGTTTCGCGAAACTACCGAAGCGATCGCCGCAGCACGAGTCAAAGGCGTGCTTGCGGTCGAAATGGAAGCCGCCGCGCTTTATGCATTAGCAGGCGCCGCCCAAAGGCGAGTTCTTTGTCTCGCTCATGTCACAAATACGATGGCGCAAACAGGACAAGATTTTGAGAAAGGCGAGGCCGATGGGACCGTGCAGTCCCTGCGCGTTCTCGAAGCCGTCATCTCTGAAATGTCTCATGAACGAAACTTTGCCCGGTCTCCTACTTTCTAGATGGAACGAATCCGCTGGGTCCGCTTCAGCGAGCCTATCGGGGGTCGGTGGTTGCCGTAGAGCCGGAAAACTCTAACCGCCGACCATCCAAAGTTCGGTCTCAGAGCAAGGGGCAGTAGAAGCTCGCTGCAAATTTGTCATGAGTCATTCCAAAGCTCCCTATAATTGGGAAATTTTCGGAGATTTTTATCATGACGGGTCGGTTCGATTAGCGGAAGTAACCATCTCAATCCCAGGTTTATGATCGTCGATCTGTGTCTCACATATAGATCGATTGGATCCAGCAGATGCCGCAAATGTAGTTTTGGATCGTAATTGAGACCACTGCTACGAAACTGCTTGTAGCCGTTTGCGATCGACCACGTAATCATGTCTCGAACCGCATAGTGATAAAGGTGCAGGTCGAGGGCGACCGAATAGTCGAGGCCGATATACTCAGCGTAAATATCGTCCCCTTCGATCATGCAAAGGGTGAAGGCGACGGTTTTCGAGTTTTGACGCCATAAAAAGAAGCGAACTTTGTCGGGCATTATCCGTCCGAGCTTACAAAAGTACTCCTTCGTCAGTTTTTCAAAGTGAAGCTGCGATCGCTCGTAAACCTGCAGGTAGAGCGGATAGATATTGTCGATTTCAGAGGTGATGTCGTTCGCGACAGTTAGTTCAATCGGCGGCGCCTGTGCCGCCGCTCGGAATTTTTTGCGCAATTTGGTTCGGGCCGCGCTATTGAGCGCTTTATCCATATATTCGTCGAAACTCGCGTAATCGATGTTGAGCTTTGTCATTGGCAAACTCGGTACGCGGGTAAACCCACACTGCAAAAAGCATTGCAGCGCATTACGATACTTTGCCGGAAACTCTTTGAGCACAATCAGCGAGATTCCAAGCTTGCGTGCATGTGCCACGATGACTGAGGCTAGAAGCCGTGATCGGGAATAAGGCGGCATGCTCTCCGGATTGTCGACGTGGCCTTCGCCGGCAGCGCATCCCACCATAAGCGTGTGCATGCGCATGAATCGTGGCCATATGCGGCGGACCAAGCCTATCAGCCTTCCAAACTTATGGTCGACGCCGACAAGGAGATCTTGATCGACTATGAAGAACGGCTGGACCGCAGAAATATCTCCGTTCTCATCCTTGATGACAAAGTATCGGTAATCAAATCCCTGCAGGATCGTATTCTCGACGATCTCGTAGTAACGATGATCCTTTCGTTCGTTCTCAAAGGCACGGGACCAGCGACGGCAGTGCGCTAACTCACTACGCAAAATAACCTCAACTCTTCCTCGCGATGCAGAGGCAGCGTCTTGGTAGGACTTCGTATTCATCTAAAAAATCCCCAATAGCGGTTTTTCAGTCCGAGAGAGGGTTGACGCTTAAACCCGGTTCGACGGCTCCGGTTTCATTTCCAGGGGGTTCCGCGATCCTGAATTTTCGCGGTCGATTAAATGGTAAGTTGGCACCGTCTACGCTCTCAAGAATTTGCGAAGCGTATTGGGAGGATTAGGAGCTCTTTGCGTTAGAACGATAGGACGATATCCATTTTTTGTTGTGGGGAACCATGATAATGTTGGACAGCACCTGCGTACACGGCCCTGCTCATCGCAGCCGCTTTTGTCGGTGAAACGAATGTTGCGTACGTTCGACATTCAGAGGCCTGCGCGCAATGTCGAGTGCGGCAGCCAGCAAAGTCAGCATCTGGGCGCGCGGTTGACACAGACCGTGATTATTGTCGTGGGACTTGCATTCGAGGCGCGGATTGCTGCGGGCGTTGGCATGCACGTGATCTGCGGCAGGGACGTGATTTGGAGCGAGCAGGACAGCGAGTCCGCGATTTCCCAAACGATCCTGAAAAATTGCCGCGGTATTATCAGCTTTGGTGTGGCGGGTGGACTTTTACCCAACATGCCCGCCGGAACTTGTGTCGTAGGTTCAGAGATTCTGTCCGGAACAACTCGCTGGGCTGCTGATCCAAACTGGTCAAAGAACCTGCTGTTGGCCATTCCCACGGCAATTCAAGGAAAGATTGTAGGCGTATCTGTTCCGGTCGCACATCCGCAGGCCAAACGCGCGCTCCATGCGAATAGTGGTGCGGTCGCGGTCGACATGGAGTCCCACATCGTCGCGCGTATGGCTGCAGCGCGCGGTCTGCCCTTCGCTGCGATCCGCGTCATCACCGATCCGGCTGAGCGAACGCTGCCGCAGGTGGCATTGGCCGCAATGCGCCCGAATGGGACGGTCAACATCGCCGCGATGATCCGGTCGGTCATTAGGCGCCCCTATGAGCTGCGCGCCCTAATGCAAACCGCGCTAGATGTGAACGCCGCACGTTCCGTGCTTCTGCGCACCCGCAAGGCACTCCAGGCTGTGCTCGACCGGAGCGATGGAGGTACTTTTGGAATCGACCCGATGCGAAATTCGATGCCTGAACGGGATTTGCCTTTGATCATCGTTTAGCGTTGCTATTCGTACTCGTTACTTATGCTTTAATGTGAACTGGAAGCTCGCATGTCATGCGACATGGCTGATTTGTTCTCGCAGCGCGAGCGTGACCGCTACGCCATGCACAGCCGCCATCTCAACGAGCAGATGGTGCGTGTTCTCAAAACGATCGGTTATGACGTCGGTTTTAGTCGCGGCAAGGGCCAATATCTTTATGACCGAGAAAGTACTCGCTACCTCGATCTGTTGAGCGGTTTCGGCGTTTTCGCCATCGGGCGTAATCATCCTGCACTGTCTGAGGCATTAAGAAGCGTACTGAACAGTGAGCTTCCCAATCTTGTTCAGATGGATGTATCGACGCTCGCCGGAATTCTGGCTGAGCGGCTTTTGACGCAAGTGCCCTATCTGGACAAAGTATTCTTCGCAAATTCCGGATCGGAAACAGTTGAGGCGGCCATTAAGTTCGCTCGCGCTGCTACCGGCCGTTCAGGCATCGTCTATTGCGAACATGCGTTCCATGGTCTCTCGTATGGTGCTTTATCTCTCAATGACGAGGAAGCTTTCCGTCACGGCTTCGAGCCTTTGTTGCCCGACTGCGTTCGTATCCCATTCAATGACCTCCCTGCGCTCGAGCGAGTACTGCATTCGCGCACAATTGCTGCGTTCTTTGTCGAGCCGATACAGGGCAAGGGCGTAAATCTGCCCGACGATGACTATCTAAAAAGTGCTGCGGATCTCTGCCATCAGCATGGGACTTTGTTCGTTGCCGACGAAGTGCAGACCGGTTTGGGACGAACCGGTCGCTTCCTTGCGGTCGAGCACTGGAATGTCGAACCGGATATGGTTCTCCTCGCAAAAACACTGTCGGGCGGCCACGTGCCTGTGGGGGCACTTCTCACCCGAAAGTGGATCTTTGATAAAGTCTTCGATCGCATGGACCGCGCGGTAGTGCATGGATCGACTTTTGGAAAAAATGACCTTGCAATGGCAGCCGGGATTGCGACGCTCGATGTTCTCGCATCAGAATCGTTGATTGAAAATGCGGAACGAATGGGAAATCATTTGCTGTCCGGCCTCGCCGCTATGATTCCTCGCTATGAGTTTTTGCACGATGTGCGCGGCAAGGGATTGATGATTGGTTTAGAATTCGGCGCGCCAAGGTCGCTCAAACTGAAAACGTCTTGGTATGCCCTCGAGGCGTCGAGGGCCGGCCTGTTCTGCCAACTCATTACGATCCCTCTCTTCAAAGAGCACAAAATTCTTGGCCAAGTGTCCAGCCATACTAATCACACGGTCAAGCTCCTGCCTGCTCTTGTTATTTCCGATTCGGACTGCGAGTGGATTCTGCGTGCCTTTGACTCCGTCATTGCGGACAGCCATCGCGTCCCCGGTGCCATATGGTCACTTGGAAGGACCCTAATGGGCCACGCGATGCATGCCCATAAACGTTGACGAACGACACTTCGTCAACGTCCGCTCTTGGTTCAATAGCCTCTTAAATGTTGAGCCTCTTAAATGTTGCATCACTGCGAACCCAGCGATGTGCCATTAACCAGACACGCCCACCAACTCTCCGGTTCTCCCGCCACAGGTTACATCGGCGGGGAGATGCCGTCTTTGCCAACGGTGATACGATTAGCTTCCAGTGCGCCGTCCGGAGCTTTGGTTGCACCCGGGATAAAAATTGTCACATTTGGCTTTAGTTCGCTGCGGTCGCCAGGGACGAGGGTAACCACCTTGGTATCCGACGTCATCGTAACGGTTTTGGTGCCTCCATTGAAATCGACGGTCACATCATTCCCTTCGACTCTGTTGACCTTGTTGTCCTCGACCTTGTTGGACTTTTGCGCTACCGTTCCGTTCGTCATGCTGCTCTTTGGAGCCGCCGTTCCATTGGTCATCTTACTCTTTGAAGTAAGATCCCACGTGCGGCTTCCTTCGCCAGTCCCACGCATCGACTCGGGGAAAATATGGACTTCGATGGCCTGCAGTTTGCCGTCCGCTCTTGGCGTTGCCGCGGTACCAATAAAGCTTCCCGGCTTGATATCGGAAAGCGACGCCTTTGCGACCGACACGATTTTCGCGTTGTCCGCCAGGTGAACCTTAGCAACGCCACCGTCGCTCTCCTTGATGTCGATAGTATTGCCATCGACCTGGGAAATTGTGCCTCTGATGTTCATTGGCCGGCTGGCCGCCAGCGCCGCGACGCTGAGGGCTAAAACTCCTGCTGTGGCGAAAATGAGGGAGTTTCGGAAACTGTGTTTCATAGTTTGGTTCCTCAACTCTTTCGACATGCGTCGTATGCATTGAAAAAAGGCATTACTTGGACTCTCCTGCTGTCTGAAGGACCCTCGTGGGAGAAAAGCCCGCGGGCTGGCCTTAGTTCCTGTTCTTGTGTCACAGCTATGTGCGTTCAGTGGGCGGCGAATTGGCCGAAGCTGTGAACTTCCCTGCGGGGACCGTTCCCGCGCGTCCCACCGAAGCTTCGCGACAACCTCTTGAGCTGTATGCCGCTTCCTCGCCATGGATCTCACTCTCCATGGTCGAAACATGCTTCAGGGAGGATCAATTCGAAGGAGGCAGAAGTTTTCATTTGCGACGCGAGGGGGCGCAAGGAACACGACTAGCCATTTTGGGTCCGGCGCGACCGGTCCGCGCGAAAATCCAATGAACCTCCGGGGCGATGGCCGGAGAGGGCGGGTTTGCTAGATTACAATAGCTGTTTGAGGGCGTGACTCACGCGACGCAACTCGATGAACATCGTCATAAACTCATATGATAGAACGAAAAATATTGCATAAAATATAGCGGCATATTTCTTCTCCGCGACCACGACCCAGGGAATGAGTTTGCTCTGAATAGGACGCGCAATAAAGAATGCAGCAAAAATGCCGATAACGGCTCCGCCGATAATGTCACTTGCATAATGGTAGCCAGCAAAGATGCGGGGGATGCAGACCACGAAAATTGACCAAGCATAACAAACCGTCCCCAAGCGTCGCGACACACGCCAGATCGTAGTTGAAACCGCAAAAAACAACGCGGCGTGATCGCTCGGAAATGAACTCCAATGTTCGAGCGCGTTGGGATCCACCCCCAACGGAAGAATGAAGTTTGGATCACCAGAATGAAGGGGACGCAGCCGTTCGGGCAGGAAGCTTTGAATCAACCGCGAGAGTCCAATGCCCGCGAGCATGCCGAGAAACGCCTCAACGACAGCCGGCCGGAATTTAGATGCCTTCGAAAACCAGAGCAGCCATAAGCCAACGATAAACGGAAGAAGTTTGACACTATTTAGATCGAGAAACTGAATGATAAATTTATTAGCGGTCAGTGATGTTTGCGAATAGCGGGACATCAGGCCCAAAACATAGGCGTCAAAAGCATTCAGCATGTCGAATCCCAGAAAGAGAGCGTGCAATTAGACACCTCTTTGGGTCGGGACCGCGGCCATCGTATTGATCCCATTCTCCATACTCAAACTATACTTCAGCGAGAAACCCTTCAAAAGGGCAGTTCATGCGAAATAGTCGCTAGGACAGAACGGGAATCAACTTCAAGCTTGGCGGCAGCCTGAGAGAAGGGAGTCCTCGACATTGGGGAGGTTCACCACGATTTTCCTGGCGCGCAGCAAGCCAGCCCCCAGGATTCTTCCGTCACGCTCGCGTTGGACTTGCGCTCAGCGCATACCGTTCGCAATTACTTCAGCGTCACCGGTCAATCTGAGGCTATGCAAGCCAATCTTGGCCCGATCGATAACGTAGATATATCCGCGCAACTGCGGAGTCGGCAAAAAGGTTGAGGACGACTTATTTCTTTGATGGCTGCATCGCGTAGCGCAGTCTCACCACAAGTCCTTGATGGTCTCCCTCGTACAGGTAGCAATTAGCTTATCGATGTTCTTATTTGCATTGCGCCGGCGGCGCCCTGGCGGACGCCATCGAGCCATGCGTGTGGTGTGGGGGTGATCCTTTCTGAGTTCGCAACCCGCAGCAGCGGTAGGAATCAAACCTACGGTGCTGCGATTTGGTGTCCGCGCCTCGCCCATGCGGAGCCGGCAGCCCGAACGCCGGCGGCCGCCCTGAACAGCTGACGGTTTGCTGGTGGCATCGACCTCAATAGATCAAATCGTCGCCACCACCATTTTTGACGATCTGAATTTCACCCTCGGCGGCGAGAGCCTTGGCGGCATTGACCAGCATCGCTCGCGCATCATCGACGTCCTTCGCGCGCACTGGTCCCATGTCTTCCATTTCCTTTACCAGCATCTTGCCGGCGCGGCTGGACATGTTGCTGAAGAAGAACTGACGCACTGGCGCGGCCGAGCCCTTGAGTGCGATGGCGAGCTTGTCCCGGTCGACGTGGCGCATCAGCCTCTGCGCCGAAACGGCATCGAGCCTGACCAGGTCGTCGAAGGTAAACATCAGTTCCTTGATGCGCTCGGCAGCGGCGTTGTTGCTTACTTCGAGCGCTTCCATGAAAAGCGTTTCGGTCGGCCGGTCGAAATTGTTGAAGATTTCCGCCATCACCTCGTGGGCGTCGCGACGGCGGGTCTGCGACAGGCTCGACATGAATTCGCTACGCAACGTCTGCTCGACTAGCTCGATCACGTCCTTCGGCACTGCTTCCAGCTTCAGCATCCGGTTGACGCAATCGAGTGCGAGCTCCTCCGGCAGGATCGCCAGGACGCGGGCAGCGTGCTCGGGACCGAGCTTCGACAGCACGACTGCGACGGTCTGCGGATATTCGTTCTTGAGATAGTTGGCGAGCACCTCTTCCCGAACGTTGGCCAGCTTTTCCCACATGTTGCGGCCGGCCGGTCCGCGAATTTCCTCCATGATGCCGCCGACGCGTTCAGCCGGCAGAAACTGTTGCAGCAGACGCTCGGTGGCGTCGTAGTTTCCGACCAAGGCCCCGGAGGCCGACATGCGCGAAACGAATTCCAGAAGCAACTGCTCAACGGCATCGGCTTGGACCATGCCGAGCTCAGACATCGCGACCGAGATTTCCCTCAGTTCATCGTCGTCGAGCATGTTGAAGATCTTGCCGGCGTGTTGCTCACCCAGCGCCAGCATCAGCACGGCCGCGCGCTGCGGCCCGGTTATTTTGGGTCGTTCCGCGGTCCGCGATTGGCGCGGCCGATCAGTCATCGGACCGCCGACGGAGACATGGTCCGCCTCGTGATTGGCTTCTGTATGTTGGGAGGAACTGGCCAAATGCATGGTTTTGCGCGACGGGTACTGCGAGATGTTAATTTCTCCCGCAATTGCCTAAGGAAAAACTACATCAGTGCTAATTCCGCTAAGTGAAACCGCTTTTGCGGAACGTCCCTAAGAAAGTCACGCGCAATAATTTCAAGTTTAATGATGCCTGCGCGATGAAGCCGGCCGGCGCGGAGCTCCGGCTTCCTATTGCTCGAAGTCAGTATCCTTTAGAATAAAATAGGAAAGGGGTGCGAATTTTATTTCGTCACCCCTTCGACGACTCAATCCCAGCCGGGCGCGCGCATGTTCAATCGCCATAACCCCTACCTCCACGTACAGTCGAGACAAAGTTCTTTGACGTAGCGCAACGGCTAAGTCACTGAACTATCAGCGTCAACCGCACGAGTTGACCTAACTTGAATAGTGAGGCTAGGCGAGCATTCGCGAGAAAAGACGATGAACGGCTGAATAAAATGGGCGAAACAATCATTAGCGGAGGACGGAAGTGCCGTCTCCCATTGCACTTAGCTATTGCATATGTGGATTTAGGGCGTTGATTACAAGTTCCAGACCCACTGATCTAGTGGACTGTTTCGACTGGGTATCAACCTAAATAGCTCTAATCGCCGCTGGATGAAGCTGTAGAGGAAGTTCATCTTGTTCAGACAAATCAGCGTTAGGAAAGACGATGGGCAGCGACGATAAGAAAACTAAAACTAGCTCCGCGCCTAAAAATGAGACCACTGTGGGAAAAGAGGCCGTTCAGAAGAAAAAAAACGAGGGCCAGTCGAAGGACAAGAGCACGTTAGATGCAGACCTATCCAAGGCTGAGGGCGGCGAGAAAACTGCCGATTCTTCCTCAAGCTACAGTCGGGGCGAGGGCCAAAAACCGGTTTCGAAAGCTTATAAGGATAACTGGAACGCGATTTACGCGAACAAGAAGAAGAAACGATAATTGAATCGATGGAGCGGGTAGGCCATCAATTTGAATGAGGCAGACTACATCGGGGCAATCCCCAGTCTGCACGCACTGATCGAAAACAATTATTTCATCAAGTCGCTCAGTTTCGTCGTTGTTTGAGGCATCCAGTTTTTCATCATCGTCTTGGTGGTTTGGCTGACGCATATTCCGCTGCGCGACTATCTCGCTTGGGTCCGCCCGCGCGTCGGCGACGTCGCGCTTGGCCCCGCGGTTATCATCGTATGGGTAGTGCTGGTCTTTCTTTTGGACGCTAAGCCTGGCATTGACGACTACGCCCTCGGGCGAGCCATTGACGCCAGGCTGACATTGGCTGCGCTTCGCTCAGCGATCGCGAACCGCCGACCTAAGCCCGGACGTGTGCATCATTCGGACCGTGGATCTCAGTATGCTGCGGATCAATATCGCGCGGTGCTCGCCGAGCACGGGTTGCGCGGTTCAATGGGACGCCGCGGCGCTCCCTATGACAACGCCAAGGCCTAACGGTTCATGCGCACGCTCAAGTACGAAGAGGTTTACTTGAACGACTACGACACGCTGGCTGAGGTGCTAGCCTCGGTCCAGCATTTCATCGAAGCGGTCTATAATCGGAAGCGACTTCATTCGGCTATCGGCTATCGGCCGCCAGCCGAGTTTGAAGCTTCGCTTTCACCACCAATACTTTCTTAACTTTTTGTGTCATTTCAGGGGTGCACTACACTGACTGCTTTTTCCGAGATGTGGTGCGAGCACTTTAGTCGCTCAAGATCTACTGCAACCCGCACTGGCGCCGAAGTTTGAGGCGTTGCATTGTCGCTTAAGAAAACTCCCCAAAATAATCTCTTGATGTAACCGCGGGGCCACTCTAGTTTCTTCTTACGAAATCCGGATGCGGAT
>Ga0134126_10011195_pt1 | contig 11308 bp, 12 predicted proteins | sample KB31752_FD_96881 | JGI IMG/M metagenome (GOLD analysis project Ga0134126, IMG submission 96881) | Terrestrial soil microbial communities with excess Nitrogen fertilizer from Kellogg Biological Station, Michigan, USA - KB3-175-2 | ecosystem: Environmental > Terrestrial > Soil > Unclassified ... | reverse complement strand
TGATCTCGCGCAAGCGCTTGAGATAGCCCTTGGGCGCCGGCAGCACGCCGGTCGAGCCGGCCATCGGCTCGACGATCACGGCCGCAATGGTGTTGGCGCCGTGCAGCGCGACGAGGTTTTCCAGCTCGTCGGCGAAATGCGCGCCGTAGTCCGGCTCACCCTTGGTGAAGGCCTGCTTCTCGCGGTCGTAGGTCGCGGGAAGATGGTCGACGCCCGTCAAGAGCGTACCGAACATCTTGCGGTTATTGACGATGCCGCCGACGGACGTGCCGCCGAAGCCGACGCCGTGATAGCCGCGCGCGCGGCCGATCAGGCGGGTACGGCTGCCCTGGCCGTTGAGTTGATGATAGGCGAGCGCCATCTTCAGCGCGGTATCGGCGGCTTCCGAACCGGAGTTGCAGAAGAACACATGGTCGAGGCCTTTGGGTGCGAGATCGGCGATGCGGCTAGCGAGCTCGAAGGCCTGGGGGATGCCGAATTGGAACGGCGGCGCGTAGTCGAGCGTCGCTGCCATTTTCGCGATCGCTTCGGAAATCCGGGTACGGCCGTGGCCGGCATTGGTGCACCACATGCCGGAGGCGGCATCGATGATCTTGCGGCCGTCGACGGTGATGTAATGCATGTCCTTGGCGCCCGCGAGCAGGCGCGGTTGCTTCTTGAAGGCGCGGTTCGCGGTGAACGGCATCCAGTGTGCCGCAAGGTCATTCGGCACATTGACTGATGGGGCGTCAGGGCTCTTGTCCAGCATGGGGGCCTCGTTCTAAGCGTTTCCGGTGAAAAGGGGTTGATTGTGAAAGCTATCAGCTTCGAACCGCGACTGGAACGCCAATAACTTGCGATCTTTGGGCTATTCGCGGTGGAATGTTGCGCGGATGTCAGCGCAAATCAGCCGCCGCGACGAAAAATACCTCCGCCTCCGAATCCGCGGTATCGAGCCACAGCAAAGGCAGCTCCGGATAGGCCGCTTCGACATTGTCGCGGCCGCGGCCGACCTCGCAGAGGAGCCCGCCTTCATCCGTGAGGTGCGCACTGGCCTCGTCCAGGATGCGCCTGACGATATCGAGCCCGTCGGCGCCGCCGTCAAGCGCAAGTTTCGGCTCGGCGCGGCATTCCGGCGGCAGCGCGGCCATGCCGGCGGCATCGACATAGGGCGGGTTGGCGATGATCAAGTCGTAGCGCTTGCCGCCGAGCGGCTGGAACAGGTCGTCGCGGTACAGCGTGACCCGCTCTTGAAGGCCATGATCGGCGACGTTGCGCGCGGCGACCGCGAGCGCATCCCTGGAGATGTCGACCGCATCAATCGCGGCGTTCGGGAAATGCCGGGCGGCGAGAATGGCAAGGCAGCCCGAACCGGTGCAGAGGTCCAGGACGCTCGCGACATTGGAAGGGTCGATGAGCGAAGCGCTATCGCCGTCCTCGCCGGCAAAATGCGAGTCGAGCAGTTCGCCGATGAATGAGCGCGGCACGATCGCGCGCTCGTCGACGTAGAAGGGAACGCCGCGCATGTAGATCTTGTTGACGAGATAGGCTGTCGGTTTACGCGCGCTGATGCGGCGCCTGATCAGGTCGAGGATGTGCTTTGCTTCGGCAGCCGTCAGGCGCGCGGTGGCAAAGCTCTCGAACTGGTCGGGATGCAGGTGCAGCGCTTCGCAGACGAGGAACGCGGCTTCGGCGACGGGATCGGTGGTGCCGTGCGCGAAGGCGAGTTTCGCCTGGTTGAAGCGGCTCACCGCATAGCGGACGAAGTCCAGCAGCGTGACCAACTCGCCGCTGATGACTTTGGGCAATCTGGCAGCTTGCTTCTTCGCGGCCGGCTTTGCACGCCTCGCCATCAGGACTTGGTCCAGCGCGCGGCGGCGGCGTCATCATGCGCGCGGGCTTCGACCCAGCCCTTGCCGTCAGGGGTTTCTTCCTGCTTCCAGAAGGGCGCTGAGGTCTTCAGATAGTCCATCAGGAATTCCGCCGCCTCGAAGGCGGCCTGCCGGTGCTTTGAGGCCGTCACAACCAGCACGATGTTCTGGCCCGGCTCGATCCGGCCAAAGCGGTGGATTACCGTCACGCCCTGCAGAGGCCAGCGCGAGGTGGCTTCATCCACATGCCGCTTGATCTCGGCCTCCGCCATGCCCGGATAATGTTCGAGCGTCAGGGCCGCAATAGCGTCGCCGCCCTCGGGCCCGCGGCAGAGGCCGGAGAAGGTCACCACCGCGCCGATGTCGGTGCGATCCGCTCCGAGGGCAGCAATCTCGCGCGCGACGTCGAAGTCGCTTTGCTGGATGCGGATGGTAGCGGGCACCCTCATGTCTATCCGCCAGTCATCGGCGGGAAGAAGGCGATCTCGCTGGCGCCGGCGATCGCGGCATCGGCCTTCACATGGGCATGGTCGATCGCGGCGCGGATCACCTTCGGCTTCTCGAAGGCGTGGGCATAAGTCTCGTCGCGCGCCGAAAGCCAGGCCATGAGATCGCCGACCGTGTGCACGCTCGAAGGCGGCTCGATCGTCTCTTCCGCCTTGCCGACGCGCTCGCGCACCCAGGCGAAATATTTGACCTTCATCCCTGATCCTCCCCGAGGACATGGTGGATGCCGTGCCGGAAATAATCCCACCCGGTATAGATGGTGAAGATCGCCGAGATCCACAGCAGCAGGAGGCCGATCTGGGTGACGACCGGAACCACCATGTCGCCGGCCTCGCCCGCGAGCAGGAAACCGATCGCAATCAGCTGGATGGTGGTCTTCCATTTCGCCAGCTTGGTCACAGGTACGCTGACGCGGAGCGCGGCGAGATATTCGCGTAGGCCCGAAACCAGGATCTCGCGGCACAGGATCACGATGGCCGCCCAGAGCGACCAGCCATGGATGATGCCGTCGGCGGCGAGCATCAAGAGGCAGGAGGCAACGAGCAGCTTGTCGGCGATCGGGTCAAGCATGCGTCCGAAGGCCGACTGCTGGTTCCAGACCCGGGCATAATAGCCGTCGAGATAGTCGGTGATTCCGGCGGCGATGAAGACGGCGACCGCCATCCAGCGCAGCCAGAGCGGACCGTCCATGATGGACTGGGCATAGATGCAGCCGATCACCACCGGGATGGCGGCAATCCGCGCGCAGGTCAGGATATTCGGGATCGACAGCGAGCCTTTCGCCGTCCGGGTGGTTGCGATGTTCATCCGTCCCTTCCAATACCGCCGTGAGGCCTGGGTCAATCGGGTTGACCTGGATCATCTGTCGCAGGCGACAAGTGTACGACTCTCTCCCCCTGCCTGGGTCCGGTCTTAGCCCGGCTGGGCATGGAAAAACTCAAAAATCTTGCGTGCGCTTTCGGCACTGACGCCCGGAACTTTGCCGAGATCGGCGATCGAGGCCCGCTCGATCTCCTTCAGCGTGCCGAAGTGGTGCAGCAGCGCGCGCTTGCGCGAGGGGCCGATGCCGGGGATTTCCTGCAGGCCTGCCTCGCGGATATCCTTGGTGCGCCGCTTGCGGTGCGAGCCGATCACGAAGCGATGGGCCTCGTCGCGCAGGCGCTGGATGAAATACAGCACCGGGTCGCGCGGCTCGAGCTTGATCGCGTCGCGGTCCGGCATGAACAGGGTTTCACGACCGGCGTCGCGGTCCGGGCCCTTGGCAACCGCCATCAGCGAGACCTGGGCCAGGCCGAGGCTGTCGAAGATCTCGCGCGCGGCGTTGAGCTGGCCGCGGCCGCCATCGATGATCACAAGATCCGGCCATTGCGGCACCGTTTCGTCGGCTTTGGCCTTGTCGGTGTCGGACGGCGCGAGCAGCCGCTTGAAGCGCCGCTCCAGCACCTCGCGCATCATGCCGTAATCGTCGCCCGGGGTAAGGCCTTCCGATTTGATGTTGAACTTGCGGTACTGGTTTTTCACGAAGCCGTCCGGCCCCGCGACGATCATGGCTCCGACCGCATTGGTGCCCTGGATGTGACTGTTGTCGTAGACCTCGATGCGCTTTGGCGCCTGCGGCAATTGCAGCGTGGCGGCGAGCGCCTCCAGGAGCCGGCTCTGGGTTGCGGTGTCCGCAAGCTTGCGGCCGAGCGCCTCGCGCGCATTGGTGAGCGCGTGGGCGATCAGCTCTTTCTTCTCCCCGCGCTTCGGCACGGAGACCTCGACCTTGTGGCCGGCCTTGACCGTGAGAGCGTCGGCGAGCAGCGCGCTCTCCTCGATCCCATGCGAGAGCAGGATCAGTCTTGGCGGCGGCTTGTCGTCGTAGAATTGCGCGAGGAACGAAGACAGCACTTCCTCCGGCGTGTAGGACTTCTCCGCGCGCGGGAAATAGGCGCGGTTGCCCCAGTTCTGTCCGGTGCGGAAGAAGAACACTTCGACGCAGGAATAGCCGCCTTCCTGGTGGATGGCGAACACGTCGGCTTCTTCCACGGTGCGCGGATTGATGCCCTGCTGCGATTGGATCGCCGACAGCGCGGCGAGGCGGTCGCGGTAGAGCGCCGCGGTTTCGAACTCCAATTCAGAGGATGCTTTCTCCATCTCGGCGGCGAGCTGCTGCTTCACCGCCTGGCTGCGGCCCGACAGAAATTCCGTCGCCTCGCGCGCCAGCTCGGTGTAGCCGCCGAAATCGATCTCGCGCGTGCAAGGGCCGGCGCAGCGGTGGATTTGGTAGAGCAGGCAGGGGCGGGTCCGGCTTTCGAAAAAGCCGTCCGTGCAGGAGCGGATCAGGAAGGCGCGCTGCAGGGCCGTGATGGTGCGGTTCACGGCGCCGGCGGACGCGAAGGGGCCGAAATAGCGCCCCGGCCGGCTCTGTGCGCCGCGATGCTTGAGAATCTGCGGCGCCCAATGGTCACCGGTGATCAGGATATAGGGAAACGACTTGTCGTCGCGAAGCTGCACGTTGAAGCGCGGCCGAAGCTGCTTGATCAGATTGGCCTCGAGCAGCAGCGCCTCGGTCTCGGTCGTCGTCGAGACGATCTCGACGCTGGTGGTCGCCGCGATCATGCGCAGGATACGCGCCGGCAGCGGCGCGTTGGCGCGTGCGTAGGCTGCGAGGCGCTTGCGGACATTCTTGGCCTTGCCGACATAGAGGACGTCATTGGCCGCGTTCAGCATGCGATAGACCCCGGGCGAGGTCGGCGCGAGCTTGACGGCGGTCTCGATCGCGCCGTGGCCGATCGCGAGCGGGCCTTCGGCGACCGCTTCGTTTCCTTCCTCGGCAAGCTCCGGCAGGCGGCCCTCCTCGTCGTCCTCGGTGGCGAGCGCGGGGTCGATGTCGGGGCCGGAAAGCTCCTCCGGGGCCAGTTCGGCCCTGAGACCTGCCTTGGGGCCGCGATTGTTGCCAAGCTGGTCTTGCCGCGGGCCGGGCGCCTTCGGTCGTTCAATCTTGTCGGAATCCATGGGCCTAACTTAAGCGCCGGGGTGGGCGATTTGAAGTTCCTCAGTCACCTTGCCGCCATAACGCACAGGCGGGATGCCGGGAGCGGCCGGTAACGCTTCATTAAGAACGTTAAGAGCCCGGTAACCCGCCTTAACAAGCCTTTAACTTAAAACTCTCGATAAATCCTGCCGACAAAGGCTGTGGTTCCGTAACCATCACGCTCGCGCAAGGCCGCGGGGTTGAGGTCGCGGCGGTTGCGTTGGAGTGCAGGATGAAGGGGTTCGTTTGGGGGGCAATGGCGCTCGCCGTGGCGGGGACCGCCTCGGCGCATGCAGCCGATCTTTCCTACGGTTCACGCGCGCCCTACACAGTCAACCAGCCGCTCAACGCCTATAGCTGGGCCGGCCCTTATCTGGGCGGCAATCTCGGCTATGAATGGGGCCGCGTCCAGAACAGCCCGACCAAGCCCTCCGGCATCGTGGGCGGCGCGACCGCCGGCTACAATTGGCAGAATGGTCCGTGGGTGTTCGGCGTGGAAGGCGACCTCGAGGTGAGCGGCGCCGACGACACCTTTGCGCCCTGGAAGTTCTCCAATCCCTGGTTCGGCACCGCGCGCGGCCGCGCCGGCTATGCCTTCAGCAACGTGCTGGTCTATGGCACTGCCGGTCTCGCCTTTGGCGAGTTGCGTGCCGAGACATTCGGTGTTTCGGAGAGCCATACCACGGCGGGCTGGACCGCGGGCTTCGGCGCCGAAGTCGGATTCGCACCCAACTGGAGCGCGAAAATCGAATATCTCTATGTCGATCTTTCCGACAGCCCATTTGCAATTACGGGGGTGTCAAACGGCTTCCGATCCAACGTGGTCCGGGCCGGCGTGAACTATCATTTCTGGTAGAAAGAAGAAAACCCAAGTGACGTGAAAACTCCCGGCCACGGTGGTGGCCGGTTTTTTTCGCCGCGCGTAGAGGATCATCCAAAGAGGGCCGCACAAATCCCCGCCCCGAAATCGAGCTGCTTGAGACGATCAAGACGCTTCAAAAAAACGAAACACTAAGATTGAACGACCAGATTGACTGCCTTTGGGCCTTTGCCCTTCTTGTCCGGTTCAACCTCGAAAGTGATACGCTGTCCTTCGGTCAAATCCTTCAGCCCGGCCCGTTCGACCGCGGTAATGTGCACAAACACATCGCGTCCGCCGTCGTCGGGCTTGATGAAGCCGTAGCCACGTTCTCCATTGAAGAACTTGACCGTCCCAGTCATGGCCATCGGGAACTCCTCCCCCGCAATGCTCCACCGTCGCGCGCACGCCGCGCAACGGCCGACCGACAATCGTATTTGAAGCTATGGCCACCTGAGCCGGCTGGTGTCACGTCACCGCCCTGCCTGGCTATTATTGTTAGGCCTTGTCACTCCGCCGCAACCATTCGCGGAAGCGGAACGTAAAGCCAGTCCGGAACAAGCATAATACGGTTCCGGCCAAAATGAATACGGAATTTGCTTCAAGGGATCGGCTCAGGCTTTTTGCGCGACCAGTCTGAAGCGGCCGGCGCCGCCCTGGCCCAGCGGTTTTTCCAACTCGGGCAGAATGGTCTTGAGTTCGCCTTGCAACGTCCACGGAGGATTGACGATCAACAACCCGCTGGAGGCGAGTGCGGCGTCTGCCGCCCGCGGCGCGACGCTGAACTCGAGCCGCAGGCATTTGCCGGGCGGTTTGACCGATGCCGCGGCCTGCGCCACGCGCGCGGCGAGAGTGTCGGTCGCGCGCCGGCTTTTCGCGGGATACCAGATCAGATAGCTGCCGGTTGGCCACTTTTCGAACGCGGTTGCAAAGCGGCCGGCGAGGCGCTCGAACTCGTCCTTCTGCTCGAACGCAGGATCGATCAGCACCAGGCCGCGCCGCTCATTCGGTGGCACGAAGGCTGGCAGCGCCACCCAGCCGTCGAGATCGACCACGCGCGCCTGCACGTCGCGTCGGAGTGCGTCGATCAGCGTCTTGCGCGCGGCGGGCGCGAGTTCGCAGGCCGTGAGGCGGTCCTGCGGCCGCAGCAGAGTGCGCGCGATCAGCGGCGAACCCGGATAGGCCTTGAGCACGCCATCGGGATTGAAGGCCCGGACAATATCGAGATAGGGTTTGATCAGCGCCAGCACCGCTTCCGAAAATCGCGCCTGCATGATCCGCGCAATCCCGGTCAGCCACTCGCCGCCGCGGCGGGCCTCCTCGCCTTCGAGATCATAGAGGCCGGCGCCGGCATGGGTGTCGATGACACGGAACGCTGCCGGCTTCTCCTGCAGATGGAGCAGCATGCGCGTCAGCACGATGTGCTTGATGACGTCGGCAAAGCCGCCGGCGTGAAAGGCGTGACGGTAGTTCATGCGGTCCCGTCATTGCGAGCCAAGCGACGTGTTCGCCGTGCTCAAGAGCGAAGGCGGAAGCAATCCAGTGCTGGAAAATGACAGGGATTGCATTGCGCCGTCGCTTACGCTCCTCGCAATGACGCCGTCAACCACCCCTGACTGGCGGCATGACCACCTCATCGCGGCGGCAGGCGCGGCTGTCGATCTCATCACAGGCGCGAAATTGCAAATCCTTGCTGAGGCAGATGCGTACTTCGCTCAGCCGCTTCCTGTTGCAAGTCACCGCGATCGCCGAGGTCGACAAGCCCGGATTCGCCTTGACGAAGGCGTCCTCGATGTCGGCCGGCGCAATCGTTTTCGGCTCGGACAATTGCAGGAATTCCTCCGGGATCTTGATCGCGGCCCGCGCTTTGCGAATGGTTTCGAAATAGGCGCGCTCACCGAGGCCGGAGCAGGTGCCGTGCTTGTCCCATTCATTGTAGATCAGCCTCGGCGCCGGCATCAGGTCGAGCATCGAGGTCATGATGTTTCGCGCAAGGCGCGGCGAAGGATGCTCGCAATATTCGGGAAAGCCATGCTCGTATTGCGGCCATAGGCCGTGCACCACGAAGGAATAGGGCCGCCCGCCGCACTGCTGGGCCTGCGAGCGTCCGCCACGCTCCTCGGCGTCTGCGCAGAACGAGGGCGACCACGACAGCGACAGCACGTAGAAGTCAAACTCCCCGGGTGCATTTTGTCGGCTGTCCTGCGCCGACGCGCCTCTTGGCCCTGGCAGCGCCGCCACGGTCATGACCGCAAACGCAATCAGCAGGCGCGAAATCGAAGTGGAACGAAGCATGGTGACGCCCTCAACTTGACGGTGCAGGAGCCTAACAGAGGTTGGGAACATTTCAAGAACAAAACAAAAGGCGCCCAAATGGGCGCCTTTGTTGTCTGCTTGCATCCAGGATTACGGCCACCAAGGATTACGGCGCCGCTGCCTTGCAAGCGGGGTTGTAGGCCCAATTGCGGTCGAGGCCGACCACGCACCATTCGACACCCTGGCCGAAACCGGCAAAGCCGCCATCCTCGATGATGGAGTAGTTGAGGGCGTGCACGCCGCCGTCGTTGAGCTGGACGCTGCCGGTGCAATAGCGGCGCGGGATATTGTCGGACTGCCACGGCCGGAAGGCGATTTCGTGGATGTTGCCGTAGGCGACGATCCTGAGCTTGGAATTCCAGAAGCTGCTCTCCTTCTCCTGGAATTGCGCCGTGATGGTGCCCAGCGCTTTCTCGCAGACCGCCACGCGGCCGTCATAGTTGGGGCCGAATAGCCCGAAATTCAGCTCCCACGGCCAGGCGGCATGTGCTGGGCCGCCGAACGCCAGCAAGGCGAACAGGGCGGCAAAACCGAAGCGGATAAGCCCGAAGTGCTTCAAGGAGGTGGCGAGGTCGCGCATGTGCAATCCCGGAAAGGGGCAGTCTGCCCGCTGGGCGGGACCGTGCCACCTTGGCCGCGCGCGGACAAGTGCAACTCGGCAACACTTGGCGCAAGTCTGCGCAAGCGGGTTGCGGCCTTCTTTTCACGGGCTCCGGCGCCCCTTAAGATGGCGGTCAAGCGAAATGGAGTTTCCAATGCGAAAGACGTTGGCCGTTGTCATGGTTGCCATGTGCGGGGTGCTCGCTGGCGCGCCGGCCCGGGCCGATTGGGTGCCCCCTTTCAAGGGCAACGATACCGGTGGCATCATTGCCTGGGAGTTGGCGCATCAGGCCGATGCGCGCCAACTCGCGGTCAACCACTGCGCCAAGTACGGCAAGGTCGCGCGATTCCTGGCGGTCGATCCCCAATATGGCGGCTATATCTCTTTTGCTTGCCGCTGGGTCCCCTATGGATCGAATGAGCTGCCGGTGAAAGCCAGATACTGATCGCACGAAATCACTTCGCGAGATCGTCACGGCGGGCAGGGAGCGCGCAATATGATGCGACGGCTTCTTTCATCGGGCCTTTGTGGAGGCGCGCTGGCGCTGACCATCACGATTGCGGGCGCCGATGAGCTCCCGACGCGCAAGCCGGGCCTGTGGGAAATGAAGGTGGTCAAGGTCGGCTCGCAGGTCCCGGAAATGACCATGCAGCATTGCACGGATGCGACCGCGGACAAGGACATGGTCAACTCGATGTCGCCGCTCGCCAAACGGGTCTGCACCAAGCAGGATGTCCGGAAGACCGCGACCGGCTACGTCACCGATTCCGTGTGCACGCTTGCCGGCGTGTCGATGACCTCGCATTCCGAGATTACCGGCGACTTCAATTCCGCCTACACGGTCGTGACCAAGGCTCATCTCGATAAGGGCCCCGACCAACTTCGCGACGCTACGACCAAGATCGAGGCGAAGTGGCTCGGCGACTGCAAGCCGGGCCAGACCCCCGGCGATATCGTGATGCCCGGCGGCTTCAAGATCAACGTCAAGGCCGCCGAGAAGCTGAAGAACCTGATCCCGAAGTCGAATTGACGCTGACGCGGGACTTGCCCTCATCCGGGCTACGGCTGTGGCTTCGAAACGCTACACCGGCACCCGCACGGTCGCGCGCAAGCCGCCCATCGGGCTGTCGCCGAGCATGATGTCGCCGCCATGCGAGCGGGCGATGTCGCGCGCGATCGCGAGCCCAAGTCCCGTGCCGCCTTCATCCTGGTTGCGCGCATCGTCGAGCCGCAGGAACGGCTTGAACACTTCTTCGCGCATGGCAGCGGGAATACCGGGGCCGTCGTCGTCGACGGTGACGGTGAGATAGCGGTGATCCCGGTGGCCGGCAATGGCGATGTTGTCGGCGTGACGGGCGGCATTGGAGATGAGATTGCCGAGGCAGCGTTTGAAGGCGGCCGGCTTGACGGTGACCACCGGCAGCCCCTGGAAGGCGACCGTCGCCATGTGGCCGTTGCGCTCGGCGTCGCTGCGCAATTCCTCGAGCGCCGCCGCCATGTCGGTCGGCTGCGCGTTCTCGCCGGAATCGCCGCGGGCAAAGGCGAGATAGTCCTCGAGCATGTTCGACATCTCGTCGATGTCCTTGCGCATGGCGTCGATTTCGGGACTGTCGCCGATCAGCGCAAGCTCCAGCTTGAAGCGGGTGAGGATGGTGCGCAGATCGTGGCTGACGCCGGCGAGCATCGCGGTGCGCTGCTCGATCGTGCGCTCGACGCGGGCCTTCATCTCCAGGAAAGCCTGCGCGGCACGCCGCACCTCGCGCGCCCCGCGAGGCCGGAAGTTCGGTGCTTCGCGGCCCTTGCCGAAACTTTCGGCAGCATCCGCCAGCCTGAGGATCGGCCTGACCTGGTTGCGCAGGAACAGCACCGCGACGATCAAAAGGATCGAGGAGGTGCCGACCATCCAGAACAGGAAGATCTGGGAGTTGGAGGCGTAGGCGGCGCTGCGCTCCGCGAACACCCGCATCACGGCATCGTCAAGCAGGATGCGGATCTCGACGAGGTTGGAATTGCCGACGGTGTCGATCCAGAACGGCCGGCCGATCTGCCGGCCGATCTGCTTCGACAGAGACTGGTCGAGCAGGGAGAAGAACGGTTTTGGGCCGGGTGGAGGCATGTCGCCGACGGGCAGAAAATCCACCACGAGGTTGAGCCGCTGC
>Ga0134126_10011194_pt1 | contig 11309 bp, 9 predicted proteins | sample KB31752_FD_96881 | JGI IMG/M metagenome (GOLD analysis project Ga0134126, IMG submission 96881) | Terrestrial soil microbial communities with excess Nitrogen fertilizer from Kellogg Biological Station, Michigan, USA - KB3-175-2 | ecosystem: Environmental > Terrestrial > Soil > Unclassified ... | reverse complement strand
CGTGGAATTGGTGCTGTCCACCCGCGCGACCTTGAGATCGAGAAGGTTCTGCGGCAGGTCGGGCGCCAGCCGGTCGGGGATCGAGAAATTCACCGTCTTGCTGCCGGAGCGCGGGCCGATCAGCAGCCGGCCATCGAAATTGCCGATCGCCGTCCGCAGCGCCTCCGTCCACGTGAACAGGGCGGGGATGGCGACGACGTCATAACCCGAAAAGTCCTCGGTATGCGGCGAGAGGATATCGACATCGATGCCGCGCTTACGGAAGGCGACATACACCGCCCGCACATGGGCATAGTGGCTGAAGCCGGCGGATTGCGGCTGGATCTGCCAGGCCCACTCGCTCGCGTAGTCGTAGACGATGGCGACGCGCGCCTTCTCGGCCTCGCCGGCGATGCCGACCCGGCGCAACTCCTCCGCGACCTGCTTGGCTTCGTGATAGGCCGGCGCCGGCACGCTGTCGGGCCTGAGCAGGCCGGCGTGCATCTGCTCCTGCGCGAACGGCGCCTGCCGCCAGCGGAAATAGGAAACCGTTTCGGCGCCATGGGCGAAGGCTTCCCAGGCCCATAGCCGCGGCATGCCGGGAAGGGGATCGGGATTGTGCCGCGCCCAGTTTACCGGCCCCGGCTGCTGTTCCATGATCCACCAGCGGCCCCGCCCGACGGCGCGATAGATATCGTGCTGGAGCCCCTGATAGTCGGGCTCGCCTTGCCGCATATACTGTTCCTTGATCTCCGCCGGCTCCTGGCTCTGGTCGAGGAAGCCGAGCGGATAGGAATCCCAGGAAGCGATGTCGAGGTTCTTCGCGACCTCGTAGTGATCGAATTCCGTGAAGCGCCCCATGAAGTTATGGGCGACGGGCAGGTCCGGTCGGGCAGCCTTCAGTATATCGTACTGTACTTTGTTGAAGGCGGCGACCTGGTCGGAAGAGTAACGCCGAAAGTCCATCGACGCCGGCGGATCCGGTTCGGTGACGGTCAGGTTCGGTAGGTCGATCTGCTCGAAATCATTATATTCCATCGACCAGAAGACGCCGCCCCAGGCGTGGTTCAGCGCCTCAATCGTCTTGTACTTTTCCTTGAGCCAGTAACGAAAGCCGCGCCGCGCCGATTCCGAATAGGAATAGGTAGTATTGTGGCAGCCATATTCGTTGTCGGTCTGCCAGCCGCCGAGCGCCGGGTGCTGCCCGACGCGGTCGGCGAGAAGTCGGGTGATACGCGCGCTTTCACCACGGTAGCCGAGGTGGGAGAAATCATAGTGTCGGCGCGAACCGAATTTCCGCGGCCGGCCACTGGCGTCGATTGCGACCATGTCCGGCATCTTGTCGAGCAGCCAGCGCGGCGGCGTCGCCGTCGGGGTGCCGACGATAACCTTGAGGCCGTGCCGTCCCAGGGTGTCCATCGCCCTGACGAGCCAGTCGAAATCCAGTTCGTCCGGACGAGGCTCGAGCCGCGACCAGGCGAACTCGCCGATCCGCACATAGGTGATACCGACTTCGGCCATTTGCGCCGCGTCGGTTTCCCAAATGCTTTCGGGCCAATGTTCCGGGTAGTAGCAGACGCCGAGGGCGGGCTTCATGGTGGAGCGTTCCGGGATGAAGGAAAGGGAAGGCGGTCTCTCTTAGAGCCAATCGGGCAGCGCGGGAAGACGGAAGGATAGCTTCGATGCAGCGCCAACCCGCCCCCGTCGCCCCTTTGGCGAAACCTCTTCCTTTAAAGCGAGGAACAATCTGGGCACGACCTTCGCGGATTCCTCACCCGCGGAGGGGGAGGCGGCGGGCAGGGCGAGGGGCCGCTGCCATGCCTGCCGATGATCGGCAGGCCGCCTATTCGACCCCGGCAATCGCCAGAAGCTGCCGCATCCGATGCACCGCCAGCCCCGGATCGCGCAGCACGCGCGCTGCGTCCGCGAGGCGAAAAAGCTCGGCGAAATGCGAAAGCGAACGGGCGCTCTGCTGGCCGCCCAGCATCAGGAAGTGGTCCTGGAAGCCATTGAGCCAGGCGAGAAAAACGACGCCAGTCTTGTAGTACCGCGTCGGCGCTTTGAAGATGTGCCGTGATAGCGGCACGGTTGGCGCGAGAAGCGCGTCATAGGCGACGCGATCGCCGGCCGCGAGCTTCGTCAACGCGGCGGACGCGGCTGGGGCGATGGCGTCGAAAATCCCGAGCAGAGCGTGCGAATGACCCTGCGCATCGCCAGCGATCAGCTCGGCATAATTGAAGTCGTCGCCCGTATACATCTTCACCTTGGGCGCGAGCCGCCGGCGCATGGCGATCTCCTTGTCCTTGTCGAGCAGGGAGATCTTGACGCCATCGACCTTGTCGGCATGGCCGTTGATCACGGCGAGCGCGGTCTCCATCGCTGCATCGAGACTGCCGCTGCCCCAATATCCTGCCAGCGCCGGATCGAACATATCCCCGAGCCAGTGGATGATCACAGGCGAACGAACCTGACTCAGGATGCGGTCATAGACCCGCAGATAGTCATCCGGTGAACGCGCGGCGCGGGCCAGCGCCCGGCTCGCCATCAGGATGACGCGCCCGCCAAGCCCCTCGACGAACCCGACCTGCTCCTCATAGGCGCCGATCACCTGATCGATCGTGACATCCGGTCCCGGCACCAGATGATCGGTTCCAGCGCCGTGCGCGATGACGGCGCCATCGCGCGCATCGGCCGCCGCCTGGCTGCGCCGGATCAACTCCTGCGCCCCGGCCCAGTCGAGGCCCATGCCCCGCTGCGCCGTGTCCATTGCCTCCGCCACCGCGAGCCCGAGATCCCAGAGGTGCTCGCGAAAGGCAATGGTCGTGTCCCAGTCGACAGCCCGGTCTTCCCAGGGATTGTTGTCGGCCAGTGGATCGATCACAACATGGGCCGCGGCATAGGCAACGCGATTCATCGTGCCGGCCCGCGCGGGCAAGTCGAGAGGGGCATTGCGGATAGTGTAGTCGGCGAGCTCGCCCGCCGCGGTGGGCAGCCTCAGCGTCAAGCCGTTGTTTCGGCTGGCGCTTTGCGGCATCGCAACGTCCATGGTTAGAAGCCCGTTACGGTCTTGGACTGGTACGGCGCTTCGAGGCGTTTGATTTCCTCCTCGCTCAGCTTGACCTCGACCGCCGCGATCGCGTCGTCGACATGGCTTGCCTTGCTGGCGCCGACGATCGGAGCCGTGACCCCAGGCTTCTGCAGCACCCAGGCCATGGCCAGCTGCGCCATCGGCACCCCGCGCTCCTTGCTCAGCTCGGCGAGCGCGTTGACGACATCGCGATCGTTCGATTCGGGATCGGCATACATCGTTCTGTTGTAGCGGTCGGTGGTCGAGCGCTTGGTCGTCTCGCCCCATGGCCGCGTGAGCTTGCCGCCGCCGAGCGGGCTCCAGGGCAGAACGGCGATGCCTTCCGCGCGGCAGAGCGGCAGCATTTCGCGCTCCTCCTCCCGATAGGTGAGGCTGACCTGGTCCTGCATGGAGACGAATTTCGTCCAGCCGTTAAGCTCGGCGACGTGCTGGAGCTTCGAGAACTGCCAGGCGAACATCGAGGATGCGCCGATATAGCGCGCCTTGCCGGCGCGCACGACGTCGTTCAGGGCTTCCATCGTCTCCTCGGGCGGCGTGAAGGGATCCCAGCGATGGATCTGGTAGAGGTCGACATAGTCGACGCCGAGCCGGCGGAGCGAATCGTCGATCTCGTTGAGGATCGCCTTCCGGCTCAGCCCCTGGCCATTCGGCCCGGGCCGCATGCGCCCGAAGACCTTGGTGGCCAGCACTATTTCCGAGCGCGGCGCGAGCTCCTTGAGGATCGTGCCGGTGACTTCCTCGCTCGTGCCGATGGCGTAGACATTGGCGGTGTCGAAGAAATTGATCCCGGCATCCCAGGCCTTGCGGAACAGCGGGCGCGCTTCGTCGAGCCCGAGCACCCAGGGCCGCTCGTCGGTCACCTTGCCGAACGACATGCAGCCGAAGCAGATGCGCGAAACTTCGAGGCCGGTTCGGCCAAGCCTGGTGTACTGCATCGCGTCATGCTCCTTCTTGAAGTAACTGTTTGGTGAATTGGCCATAATTTAAGCCGTCGGCAAAAGCTGGTCAACCGCCGATGCGGGCCGTGGGAATCCGAGTCGGATTCAGACCCGCAGTGACGCGAGAATCGTATCGGCGATATGCTCGCCCCATCCGGCAAGGGCGGCATCCGACATCAGGTCGCGGCGAAATATGGTCGATAGCGTCCAGCGGTTGGAAAGATAGAACGCGCCGAGCGCCGCGATGCTCACATAGAGATCGACAGGATCGACATCGCGCCGGAACACGCCGTCGTCGGCACCATGCACAAGCACGTCGCGCAACGCCTCGACCAGCGGCAGGTTGAGCTGGACGATGCTGTCGGATTGCTTGAGAAAACGTGCGCGGTGCTGGTTCTCGCTGGCGAGGATGGCCAGGAATTCCGGATGTTCGAGGTAATACGTCCAGGTGAAACGGATCAGCCGACGCATCCCCTCGATCGGCTCGCGGTGCTGGAGATCGAGCGCCGCTTCGGCGGAACGGATGGCGGCATAGCTGGCCTCGAGCACGGCGAGGTAGAGGCCATCCTTGCCGCCGAAATAGTGATAGAGCATGCGCTTGTTGATGCGCGCGCGCTTGGCGATGGCGTCGACCCGCGCCCCGGCGTAACCCTTCTGCGAAAACTCCTGCACGGCCGCATCGAGGATCGCCGCGCGCGTCCGTTCGGGGTCGCGCTTGCGGTCGCGATCCGGCCGAGGTGCCTTCTTGCCGGCGGTGTCCGATTCCGGCGGGTCGGCCTCCACCGCGCGGCGCGATTGCGTCGACCTCGCCGTCGCCTCGCTCCTGCCCGTCACCCGCCTATCCTCCGTTCCATTCCCCATCCGGTAGTAACTGTCTCCCGTCTCCGGCGCGAGGGCAAGGCCTGCCTTCCTGGCATCCTGGATCCGGTTCCGTCGCCTTGACGGGCGAGGGGTTGTCATGCTGTTGTAACCAAAGGGTTACAACGATGCCAGGGGTGCCGACGCATGGCCTTTCGGCTGTGGGCTGCGCCTCCGTGCCTCACAAGGAAGCAAACATGACCGTCCGATTCATCCAGCCGCGCCGGGACGATCCGCGCCTCAGCCCGAACCGCCGCTACAGCATGGTCATCGGCGGCAGGGATGTGGAGGCGGCCTCGGGTCGGACGGTGCGGCGGGAAAGCCCGGTGCATCCAGGGCTCATCGTGGGCGAGTGGCCGGAAGCCTCGCGCGAGGACGTGGAAGGGGCGATTGCCGCGGCTCGCAAGGCCTTCGACACCGGCCCGTGGCCGCGGATGAGCGGCAAGGAGCGCGCTTCCTATCTCTACAAGATCGCCGAGCTGATCCGCCAGAACGCCGAAGAGCTGGCGCTGATCGAGAGCCTCGAGGTGGGCAAGACGCTCGCCGGCGCCCGCGGCGAAATGCAGCATGCGGCCGACCTCTGGCACTTCGCCGCCGGGCAGGTGAGGGCCCTGGAGGGGACGACGCATAACGAATTCGGCGAGGACGCGCTCGGCCTCGTGCTGCGCGAGCCGGTAGGCGTCGTCGGCATCGTCACGCCCTGGAATTATCCGCTGATCATCGGCTCGGAGCGCATGCCATGGGCGCTGGGGGCGGGCTGCACCGTGGTGGTGAAGCCGAGCGAGTTCACCTCGGGCTCGACGATACGGCTCGGCCAGCTCGCGCGCGACGCCGGCCTGCCGGACGGCGTGATCAACGTTGTGACCGGCTATGGCGATCCGGCCGGGCAGGTGCTGGCCGAGCATCCGGGGACGGACATGATCGCCTTCACCGGCAGCCAGCGGGTCGGGCGGATCGTCGGGGCGGTCGCCGCGGCGACGGTCAAGCGGGTCGGCCTCGAGCTCGGCGGCAAAGGGCCGCAGGTGGTTTATGCCGACGCCAATCTCGAAGCCGCGGCCGATCAAATCTCATCCTCGATCTTCGGCAATCAGGGACAGAGCTGCATCGCGGGCAGCCGGCTGATCGTCCAGCGTCCGGCAGCTGACGAAATGCTCGACCGGCTCAAAACGATTGCACAGCGCGTCACGGTAGGCGATCCGCTGAATGCCGAGACGCATGTCGGCGCGCTCATCAACCTGGCACAGCTCGAAAAGGTCGAAAGCTATGTCAACGCCGGCCGGGAGGCGGGCGGCGAAATGGTGGTCGGCGGCAATCGCGTCGGCAATGGCGGGCTCTTCTACGAGCCGACCATCTTCACGGCGGTTAGGCCGGACGCTTCAGTGGTGCGCGACGAGATTTTCGGGCCGGTGTTGACCGTACAGACCTTTGAAACGCCTGAAGAGGCAATCTCGCTCGCCAATGACACGATCTACGGACTTTCGGGCATGGTCTGGTCGCGCGATATCTCGAAGGCGCTCAAGACGATCCGCTCGATCCGGGCCGGCCGCTGTTGGGTCAACGGCACCCGCGAAGGCTTCGCCGAAATGCCGATCGGCGGCTACAAGCAGAGCGGGCAGGGCCGCGAGCTCGGCCGTCGCGGCTTCGACGAGTACTCGGAGCTCAAGACCATCTGGGTCAATCTCGGGGTAGCGCAGCCCTGGGCGCCGGCCCGGCGCTGACGCCCGCCGCCGCCGGCGGCTTCAGGGGCGGCGCCATGCCGCCTCGTTCTTCTGCTCGTAGTCGCTGAAGGCCTTTTTCAGGCCACCGAGAACCTCGGCAGCGGTTTCGAACATGGCGCGTAGCTGCGGCTCGTCGACCTTCTGGATGTCCTCGCGCAGATGGTCGGTCAGCTCCTTCAGGCGTGCCTGCATCTGCCGGGCATGGTGGCGTGGGTCCCGTTCGTCGGTCATCATCCTGCTCCTTCCCGGAAAACTCACGGCGTCCTTGCAGATGAAACCTGCCGCTTTATTGTAGGTTCCCGATATCGGGAATCGATGGCAGGAGCGGATATGGAAAGGAGGGCCGATGGAGCATCAGGACCTTCTGTCGGGTTTCATCCGGCTGCACATCCTGCATCACGCTGCCGAGGGCGAACTCTATGGCCAGTGGATGATCGACGAGCTGGCGCGCCACGGTTACCGGCTCAGCCCTGGCACGCTCTATCCGCTGCTACACAGCATGGAGGCCAAGGGCTATCTGCATTCCCGCTTCGAAGGGCGGGGAAGGGGGCGCCGGCGACTCTACCGCGCGACGCCGGCCGGCGCGGCGGCGCTGGCGATCGGCCGATCCAAGCTTCGCGAGCTCTTCAGTGAAGTCGTCAACGAGGGCGAGGCCTGAGGGCACGGCCGGCGAGGTTTTCCGGGTTTTCCTGCGGCTCGGCCTGACTTCTTTCGGCGGGCCGATCGCACACCTGGGCTATTTCCGCAACGAGCTGGTCATCCGCCGCCGCTGGCTCGACGAGAGCGCCTTCGCCGATCTCGTCGCCCTGTGCCAGTTCCTGCCGGGTCCGGCGAGCAGCCAGGTCGGCTTCGGGCTCGGCTTGCTGCGTGGCGGCGCGCCGGGCGCGCTCGCGGCGTGGGCAGGCTTCACGCTCCCCTCGGCCGCATTGCTGGTCGTCTTCGCCTATGCCTCGGCGGCTCTCTCCGGCCCGATTGGCGCGGGGCTGCTGCACGGCCTGAAGCTCGTCGCCGTCGCGGTCGTGGCGCAGGCCGTCTGGGGCATGGCGCGCGCGTTGACGCCGGACCGGCGGCGCGCCGCAATCGCCATCGCGGCCGTGCTGCTTGTGACCTTTGCGCCGACATCCATCGGCCAGATTGGTGCAATCGCAGCCGGAAGCCTGGCGGGCCTGGGGCTTTGCCGAGGAGAGGGTGGGGCGCCTGCCGAGCCGTTGCCGTTCCGCGTGTCGCGCCTGGCAGGCATCACTGCACTGACCATATTCGCACTCCTGCTCGTGGTAATGCCGATCGTTGCGGCGGCGACGCAATCGCAGGGCGTGGTCTTGTTCGACGCCTTCTATCGATCGGGCGCGCTGGTCTTCGGCGGCGGTCACGTGGTGCTCCCGCTGCTGCAGGCCGCCGTGGTGACGCCCGGCTGGATCAGCTCGAACGAGTTCCTTGGGGGCTATGGCGCGGCGCAAGCGGTACCCGGTCCACTTTTCACCTTCGCCGCCTATCTCGGCGCGGTCAGTCATTTGCCGCCCAACGGGATCGCAGGGGCTATCGTTGCCCTGGTCGGAATTTTCGCGCCGGGCCTGCTCCTGCTCGTTGGCGTGCTACCGTTCTGGAGCGAATTCCGGCGCCAACCGGCCGCGCAGGCGGTAATGCGTGGCGCAAACGCGGCAGTCGTCGGCATTCTCGGCGCCGCACTTTACAATCCCGTCTGGACGAGCGCGGTGCTCGGCCCCGCCGATTTCGCAGCAGCCTTGACAGGCTTTCTGCTCCTCGTGGTCTGGAAGGTGCCGCCCTGGGTGATCGTCCTGCTGCTCGGCCTGACGGGGATGGCCCTGGCCCTGCGCTGACCAAGTCGCGACGTCCCGCTGCTACGCGGTTCCGACTGCCGGCAGCCGCGTCCGGCAAGGCGCCCGCCGATTCGCGCAGGTCCCGGCGCGGTCGTAACGCAATATTCACCGCTCGCTTGCAGAACATACATCGAACATCTATAAACGTTCAGCCTTTGTTCTGATTCTCGCCCAAGGGGGCCGCGATGCTCACGCGCAAGCAGCATGAACTGCTTATGTTCATTCACGAACGGATGAAGGAAAGCGGCATTCCGCCCTCCTTCGACGAGATGAAGGACGCGCTGGATCTCCGATCGAAATCGGGCATTCACAGGCTGATCACTGCGCTTGAGGAGCGGGGTTTCATCCGTCGCCTCCCAAACCGGGCGCGGGCACTTGAGGTCATCAAGCTTCCTGACTCGATGAATCCTTCGCTGGGTGGGCGTAAGGCCCGGTTCGAACCGAACGTGATCGAAGGCAATCTGGGGCGGGTTGCCGCGCCGTCGCCGCGCACAGCCACGTCCTCGAACGATGCCGGCCGGCCGGTCGCCATTCCGGTCATGGGGCGGATCGCCGCCGGTACGCCGATCGAGGCGATCCAGAACCACAGCCATACTATCAACGTGCCGCCCGAAATGCTCGGCGTGGGCGAGCATTATGCGCTGGAGGTCCGCGGCGACTCGATGATCGAGGCGGGAATTTTCGACGGCGACACCGTGCTGATCCATAAGCAGGACACGGCGGCGACCGGCGAGATCATCGTGGCGCTGGTCGACGACGAAGAGGCCACTCTCAAGCGGCTGCGCAAGCGCGGCAACTCGGTGGCGCTCGAAGCCGCGAACCCGGCCTATGAGACGCGTATTTTCGGGCCGGACCGGGTCAAGGTGCAGGGCCGGCTGGTCGGGCTGTTGCGGAAGTACTGATCGGAGTCCGGGTCAACTGCCGGAGTAGCGGCTGACCTCGACCAGGTTGCCGTCCGGGTCCCGAAAGTAGATCGAGATCATTTTCCCGCGGGCGCCGGTCCGCTCGACCGGGCCGAGTTCGACCGGGACATTTTCGCCTGCCAGCCTCGCCAGAGTTTCCTCGGGCGCGGCGTTGGTGACGAGACAGAAGTCCGCGCCGCCGGGCATGGGATGGCGCGCCTTCGGCTCGAACGTGTGGCCACTTTCGTGGACGTTGATCTTCTGCGTGCCGAAGATCAGCGAGGCAGGCCGACCTGGTTCGATGCTGCGCCGCATGCCCAGCACACGCTCATAGAAGTCCAGCGTCACTTCGAGCGAGCGCACGGTCAGCACGAAATGGTCGATTCCAAGGATCATGGGCGTTTTCGATGCCTCCCATGGAGTGGTGGCGGAGGCCAAAAGGTCGTCGTTCCCGTAAAGGCAGGAATCCGCGACATCGGCGGCTCGAAACACAATTGCCGCCGTCGCGGGCATGACGGCCCGGTATTGGCAGAACCGAACCGAACCGGCGGAGCCGGAGAGGCCGTCATATCGACGGACTCCCCGGCCGGCCTGCGTCCGGCTCCGCGACGTCAATGATTATCGCGCGGAATACCCATGGTTTGCGCAACTCGCTGGTATTTGACCGCGGGGGTGAGCACGGCGCCGGAGCCGAGCTGTTCGACCATGCCGCGCTGGATTTCCTGCCAGGGCGTCTGGTGGGCCGGATATTTGTAACCGCCCGCCGCCTCGAGCTCCTGCTGGCGCAGGGCGATCTCGTCGTCCGAGATGAGGATGTCGGCAGTGCCCTTGTTGAGGTCGATGCGCACCCGGTCGCCGGTCCTGAGAATCGCCAGATTGCCGCCGGCCGCCGCCTCGGGCGAGGCATTGAGGATCGAGGGCGAACCGGAGGTACCGGACTGCCGGCCGTCGCCGATACAGGGCAGGGAATGGACGCCCTTCTTGATGAGGTAATCCGGCGGACGCATGTTCACCACCTCGGCGGAGCCCGGATAGCCGATCGGTCCTGTGCCGCGCATGAAGAGCATGGTGTATTCGTCGATCGCGAGCGACGGATCATCGATCCGGTGGTGATAATCCTCCGGCCCGTCGAAGACCACGGCACGTCCCTCGAACGCATTCGGGCTCTTCGGATCGGAGAGATAGCGGTCGCGGAACTCCTTCGAGATCACGCTGGTCTTCATGACCGCGTTGTCGAAGAGATTGCCCTTGAGCACGATGAAGCCGGCTTCGGTCTTCAGCGGATTGTCGAAATGCCGGATGACCTTGTCGTCGCCGATCGGTGTGTTGCGGCAGTTCTCACCGATCGTCTTGCCATTGGCGGTCGGCGCATTCTCGCGGATCAGGCCCTGGCTCATCAGCTCGTTGACGACCGCCGGCACGCCGCCGGCGTGGTAGTAATCCTCGCCGAGATATTCGCCCGCCGGCTGCAGGTTCACCAGCAGCGGCACCTTGTGGCCATAGGTCTCGAAGTCCTCGACCTTGATGTCGACCCCGATATGGCGCGCGATGGCGACGATGTGGATCGGCGCATTGGTCGAGCCGCCAATCGCCGAGTTGACGACGATCGCATTGATGAAATTGTCCTTGGTGAGGATATCGGAGGGCTTCAGGTCCTCCTTGACCATGTCGACGATCCTGAGGCCCGTCCGGTAGGACATTTCCTGCCGGTCACGATAGGGAGCGGGAATCGCCGCCGAGCCCGGAAGCTGCATGCCCAGCGCCTCGGCGAGCGAGTTCATCGTCGTCGCCGTGCCCATGGTGTTGCAATAGCCGGTCGAGGGCGCCGAGGAGGCGACGAGGTCGACGAACTGCGGGTAGTCGATTTCGCCGGCCGCCATCATCTGACGCGCCTTCCAGACGATCGTGCCCGAGCCGGTGCGCTCGCCGCGGAAATAGCCGTTGAGCATCGGCCCGACCGAGAGCGCAATCGCCGGGATATTGACGGT
>Ga0134126_10011191_pt1 | contig 11309 bp, 9 predicted proteins | sample KB31752_FD_96881 | JGI IMG/M metagenome (GOLD analysis project Ga0134126, IMG submission 96881) | Terrestrial soil microbial communities with excess Nitrogen fertilizer from Kellogg Biological Station, Michigan, USA - KB3-175-2 | ecosystem: Environmental > Terrestrial > Soil > Unclassified ... | reverse complement strand
TACAAGAACGACATCGCCGACCAGCGCGAGTCCCCGGCCCGCCCGATCGCCCGCAAGCTGCTGCAGCGCGGCGCGGTGCTGAGCTTCCACGACCCGTACGTGGACAGCTGGCACGTCGACGGCCGGGAGATCCGCCGGGCGGCGTCCCCGACCGAGCAGGCCGACCTGACGATCCTCCTCCAGGCGCACAGCGACTACGACCTGGCGGACATCGCCGCGCACGCCCACCTGCTCTTCGACACCCGGGGCAAGATCTCCGGAGATGCCGTTTATCCGCTTTAGGCGGTTAGCGCCCGTTCTTGCGGGTAGCCGGCCGGTATGCGAACCGCGGTGCCAGGACGGCTTGTCACCGGGCGCTACCGGCTGGGCTCGGTCATCGGGACCGGCGGTATGGGCGTCGTGTGGCGGGCCCGCGATGAGCTGCTCGGCCGCGACGTGGCGGTGAAGGAGCTCAGCTGGCCGCCTGACCTGACCGAGCAGGAGCGGCAGACGGCGTGCCGCCGTACCGTTAGGGAAGCCCGGACGGCGGCCAGCCTCACGCACCCCAACATCATCCGCATCTACGACATCGTCGAGGAAGACGACGGTCAGCCGTGGATCGTCATGGAGCTCCTCCCGTACCGGTCGCTGCGCGAACTGGTGCAGGAGGACGGCCCGCTCGCCCCCGCGCGGGCCGCCCAGGTCGGCCTCGGGATCCTCGCCGCGCTCCGCGCGGCGCACGCGGAAGGCATCGTGCACCGGGACGTGACGCCCGCGAACATCCTGGTCGGCCCGGGCGAACGGGCGGTGCTCACCGATTTCGGCATCGCCCGCGCCGCCGGCAGCCAGACGCTCACCAACGCCGGCACCCTGGTGGGGTCCCCGTCCTACATCGCGCCCGAGCGCGCCAGGGGCGGATCATCCGGCACGCCGGGTGACCTGTGGGGCCTCGGCGCCTCGCTGTACACCGCGGTCGAAGGGCAGCCGCCGTTCGCGCGCCCCCACGCGCTGGCCACCCTCACCGCCGTGGTCGCCGACGAACCCGAGCAGGCAAGCAACGCGGGCCCGCTGTGGCCGCTGATCAGCGCGCTGCTCCGCAAGGACCCGGACGCCCGTCCGGACGAGGCCGAGACCGAGCGCCTGCTCCGCAGCGTCGCCCAGGGCGAGGCCACTCAGGTGCTGGCCGGCGAGCCAGGCCCGCCGGCTCCGGCTCCGCCCGGCCCCGCTGTGCCGTCCAACTCCGCGGTGTCAGCCAACCCCGCTGTACCCGGCTCCGCGGTGCCGCCCAGGCGGCCGCCGGCGGGCCATGCTGCCGCCCGCCGCGGGCGGCCCCGCGGCACCCTGGCCGCGGTGGCGGTCCTCGCCGCGCTCGCGGCCGCCGCGGTTGTGGTGACCCTTGCACTGACCAGTTCGGGCTCGTCGCGGGACCAGACGGCGGCCTCGTCCGCGGCCGGGACAAGGCCGGCCGACACCGCTACGGCGACCCCGGCGCGGCGCACCACCCCGGGCAGGGGAACGGCCCCCGCACGGCCAGCGCAGCCGACGGCTTCGCCGAGCCGGCCAGCCGCCAGCTCGGGCAGCCGGCACACCAGCCAGGGCGCGCTGCCCGCCGGCTTCTACCGGTTCACCAACCCGACCGGCTTCTCGGTCGGCGTGCCCGACGGCTGGCAGACCTCCCGCAAGGGACACACGGTCTACCTGCAAGATCCCGCGAACAGCGGCATCTACCTGCTCATCGACCAGTCCAACAACCCGAAGTCCGACCCGCTCGGCGACTGGCGGCAGCAGCAGGCCAACCGGGCCGGCGGCTACCCGGGCTATCACCTGATCCGCCTGGAGTCCGTGTCGTACCCGCAGGCCGAGAAAGCGGCGGACTGGGAGTTCACCTACGACCGGGACGGCGTGACGGTGCACATCCTGAACAGGAACATCCTGGCGAACGCCCACCACGCCTACGCGCTCTACTGGTCGGTGCCCGAAGCCGAGTGGAACGCCAACTACCACTACTTCCAGGCATTCGCGGACACGTTCCAGCCCGCCTCGTGACGTCGGCACCGTAACCTCGAAGGCGTCACCGGGCTTCCGGCGCCCGTGGCAAGATTTCCCGGAGCCGGTCTACTTCCAGGAGGTCATGGATGCACGTCGTCGTCTGCACGGTCGTGCACCACCCCGCCGACGCCAGGATCTTCTACCGGGAGATCCAGGCCCTGCTGGACGCCGGCCACGACGTCACCTACATCGCCCCGCGCGGCGAGTCGGGCTCGCAGCCCACGGTGCCCGCCAGGCCCGCCGCGGACGCCGCTGACGGCAGCGACCGCGGTCAGGGCGACGGACAGGGCGCGGGCCGGCCGGGAACGCTGGCCGCCGTCCCGATTCCGCGCGCGGCCGGCCGGCGGCGCGTCGGGGCGCTGCGCGCCGCGCGCGCCGCGATGGCCAAGCAGGCGCCAGGCGCTGACCTGCTGCTCGTCCACGACCCGGAGCTCCTCTTGGTTCTCCCGCCGAAGCGCAAGCGCCCGCCCACGGTCTGGGACGTCCACGAGGACACGGCGGCGGCGCTGACCACGAAGGCGTGGCTTCCCACGTGGCTCCGCCCGGTGGCGGCGGGCGGCGTCATCAGCGCGGAGCACCTGGCGGAGCGGCGGCTGCACCTGATCCTGGCGGAACACGGCTACAACGCCCGCTTCAAGGGCACGCACCCGGTGGTCCCGAACACCACGAACGTCCCCGCGGAAGCGGCCCCTCCGAGCAGCCCGAAGCGGGTCGTCTACGTGGGCCACATCTCCCCAGACCGCGGCAGCGCGGAGATGACGGAGCTAGGCCGCCTCCTGGCGCCGCACGGCATCGCCGTTGAGCTGGTCGGTCCGGCGGACGCGGCGGCCCGTGCGCACATCGAGGCCGCGGGCGACGCGGTCAACTGGCACGGCTTCGTCCCCAACGCCGACGCGATGCGCCTGGTTGACGGCGCTCTGGCGGGCTTGTCGCTGTTGCAGGACGAGGCGAACTTCCGCCACTCCATGCCCACCAAGGTCGCCGAGTACATGGCCCGCGGCGTCCCGGTGATCTCCACCCCGCTCCCGCTGGCGGTCAAGATGGTCGAGGCCGCCGAATCCGGCTTCGTCGTCCCGTTCAACGCCCCGGAGGCCGCGGCCGAGGCGATCCTCCGGCTGGACGCCGACCCCGACCTGCGCGTGAAGATGGGCCTCCGCGCCCACGACTACGCCCAGGCCAACCTGGCCTGGCCCCCCCACGCCGCCGCCTTCGTGGCGCGGCTGGAAGCGTGGGCCGCCGCCGGGCGCTAAGGCACCAAAATTGGATAACAGCAAGAAGCAGCTTGCTGCTGCTAAGCATGTGTCTTAAGCAGGTATTAAGCGGGGGCTGGGCATAGTCTTGTGTCCATGCCAGATGACTGGGGGGAGGACGAGACGCGGCGGGCGAAGGCGGCACTCATCAGCACCGCGGTACCGAACGCGGCGCGCGTTGCCGACTTCATGTACGGCGGCCAGAACAACTTCGAGGCCGACCGCAGGGCCGCGCGGGCGCTGGTCAACACCGCGCCCGTAGTCGCCGACATCGCCCCCGCCGCGCGCGCGTTCCAGCAGCGCGTGCTGCGCTTCCTTGTCGCCGAGGCGGGGATCAGGCAGTTCCTCGACATCGGCACCGGGCTGCCGCTCGTGGGCAGCACCCACGAGGTCGCGCAGTCCCTCGCGCCCGAGTGCCGCATCGTCTACGTCGACAACGACCCGATGGTGCTCGCGCACGCGCGGGCGCTGCTCGTGTCCGCGCCCGGCGGGGCGGTCGGCTACGTGGACGCCTACGTGCGCGAGCCCGCCACGATCATCGCGGGCGCCCGGGACACCCTCGACTTCAGCCAGCCGGTCGCGGTCCTGCTGCTGTTCACCCTCGCCTACGTCGGGGAAGACGTCGAGGCGGCCAGGGTGGTGTCCGCGCTGATGGCGGCGCTGGCGCCCGGCAGCTACCTGGCCCTGTACCACCTGGCCAGCGACGTGGACCCGGACCTGATGGAAGCGGCCGGCCAGTGGAACACGATGATGCCCACGCAGCCCATCACGCCCCGCTCCCACGCGCAGGTCGCCGAACTTGGCGCGGGCCTTGAGCCTGTCCTGCCGGGCCTGACGCCCGTCACCGCCTGGCGCCCCGCCCACGGCGACCCCGATTTCGGCCATGCCGTCCCGATCTACGGCCTGGTGGCCCGTAAGCCCTAGCCGCCGACCCCCGCTAGGCGGGCGGGTTGTCCAGCAGGGAGCTGACGGCGAAGAGCTGGCGCATCTGGGCTAGCTTCGCGTCGACGTCGTTCTTCTGCTTGGTCAGCTCGTCCAGTTCCTTCTGGATGGCGGCACGGCGCTTCGCGCCGTCGGCGTCGATGTCGGCGACCGCCTGCTTGGCCTCGTCCTTGGCCTGGGCGACGACCAGTTCGGCCTTGCGGTGCGCGTCCGCGATCTCCTTCTTCGCGTCGGCCTCGGCGTCGCGCCTGGTCTGCTCCGCCTGCGCCGTGGCGTCGACGGCCCGCTTCTCCGCGTCCGCGGCCCTCCGCTCGGCTTCCTCGACCAGCTTGCGGGTTGCCTCCTGCGCGTCGGCGAGCCGTTCCACCTCCAGCCGCTCCACCTCCGCGCGGCGGTCGGCAAGCTCGACCTCGAGGTCGGCCTCGGCCTGGGAACGGAGCGCTTCCGACTGCTCAAGCAGGAACTGCTCACGGCGGCGGATCTCGTCCGCCTCCCGCCGCGCGGCCCGGACGATGTCGTCGCGCTCCCGTTCGGCGGCGGCCTTGATCTTGGCGGCCTCCCGTTCGGCGTCGGCGCGGACGCTGGCCTTCTCGAACTCGGCGGAGTTGCGCAGCCCGGCCGCATAGGACTCGGCCGCGGCCCTGATCTTCGCCGCCTCCCGCCCGGCTTCTTCAGCGGTGGCCTTGGCGTGCTCGGCGATCTGCCGCTGCGCCGCGATGAGGAGCTGCTCGATCCGGGAGTTGGCGGGGGGAGCGGGACGCGGGGCGGCACCCGCCGACCCGGAGCGCGCGTCCGCGTCAGGGCGCGGCCCGGGATCAGCCGCCGGCCTGCTGCCGGGACGCCGGCCCAGGTCAGGGCGCAGCCCGGGGTCGGGCCGCTGGGGGCCGGAGCGCGGGTCGGGGCCTGCCGAGCCAGGGCGTGGCCCGGCGCCGCCTATCCGGCTGCGCATCAGGCCAGGAGCGGGCGGCCCGTCGGAGTCGGGTCGCTGGCCCGCCTGGCCGGGACCCGGCCGCGGGCCGGTGCCCGCCTGGTTCCCGTCCCTGCCGGTGAAGGTAGGGCCAGGGCGCGGGCCCGGCTGCCCGGCGCCCGGCGGAACGGGGCGGAGCCGGCCAGGGCCCGCCGGCCCGGGGTCTTCCGCCCACGGTTCTGCCGCTCGCTGGTCCGCCGCGCGGGGGCGCGCCCGGCCAGCGGCACCGTTGGCGGGATTCCCGCCCGGCCCGCCGCCGTTGCGCCCCTGGTGGTTCGGCAGGTCGCCGTCGTCTTCGGGAACAGGCGCTTGGCGCATGGCGAAGCCGGCGCGTGGCGGTGCCCCGGCCTGCGCCGGGCGCTCGTAACCGTGAGGCGGCATCCTGCTCCCTTCCCGATCAGAGTACCTGTGGTCATCCGCAGGCCACAGGGCTTGACAGAGGTCAGGACGCGGGCTCGCTAATCAGGCCACGAAGTGATGCCAATCAGCACCGATGGCCACCGCGCGGGATGTGCCCCGATAAGATCGTGGGCGTGAATCCGCGACTAGTCCTGCCGAGCCTGCGTCGTCTCGCCGGTGAGCACAAGCTGTTCACCGGGGCACTCGCGGCTGGCGCCCTGGTGCGGCTCCTGGTGTCCATCGGCTACCCAGGCGCGCTGTGGTTCGCCGGGGACTCCTACGTGTACCTCGGCGCGGCGCTGCGCCCGCAGCCGAACCTGTCGAAGTCGACCGGCTACTCGTTCTTCCTGCGCCTGCTGCTGCCCTTCCACTCGCTGACGCTGGTCACCGTGGTGCAGCACCTGATGGGCCTCGCCGTCGCGGTGCTGATCTACATCCTGCTCCGCCGCAGCAACGTGTCCAAGATGTGGTCGGCGATCGCGACGCTCCCGGTGCTGCTCGACGGCTACATCATCGAGGACGAGCACCTGATCATGGCGGAGACGGTGTTCACGTTCTGCCTGATGATCGCGCTCACGCTGCTGCTGTGGAAGCCGAAGACCCCTTGGGTGTCGGCGGTGATCGCCGGGCTCCTCACCGGGTACGCCGCGATCGACCGCTCAGAAGGCGCGATCATGTGCGTCATCCTTCCGCTGTTCCTGCTGCTGCGGGGCTGGTCGTGGAAGACGCTGCGCGGCTGGGGGATCGCGCTCGTGTTCGCCGTGGCCGCGCTGGTCCCCATCGGCGGGTACATGTCCTGGTTCCACCAGCGGACCGGCCATTACGGCGTGTCGATGTCCACCGGGTTCTACCTATGGGGCCGGGTCTCGTCGTTCGCCGACTGCGCACGGATCAAGCCGACCGGCGACGAGGCGAAGGTCTGCCCGACGACACCGATCGCCGACCGGACCCCGCCGGGGAACTTCGTGTGGCATGCCCCGCAGGTGCACGCGACCAAGGACGCGAACGGCGTGCTCCACGGCTCGCAGTTCATGTGGGACACCGGCGGCCCGGTCACCCCGGCCAATAACAAGCTGCTGCAGGACTTCGCCATCCACGCCGTCGAGGCGCAGCCGCTCAGCTACGCGAAGACGATCTTCTTCAACACCATGCTGTCGTTCGGCTTCCCCCGGATCGCCTACCCGGGCGCGGGGACGACGTTCTACTACAACTTCCACCTGCACTACGTGACTCACGGGAAGAACGCCTACACCACGCTGCCGCCGGACAACCCGGACCATGAGTGGATTCCCGGCGGGACCGCCTACCAGGACTGGATGGCCTACGGCCACCAGGCCCCCGGCGTCATCCACAAGATCGTCGCGATCCCCGTGCTGATCTACCAGCGGGTGGTGTTCACCTACGGCCCGCTGCTCGCGGTGATCTTCCTGGTCGGACTGGGCGGGCTCATTTCGGTCACGGCCGCCGGGCGGCGCGGCAAGGGCCTGCGCTCGCTGCTGTCGGTCCGGGCCCTGGCCTCGGTCCGGCTGCACTGGGCGCCGCGCGGCACGACGATGCTGCCGTGGGTCAGCGCGGTCGCGCTGCTGGTCTTCCCGATCCTGCTCGCCGACTTCGACTACCGCTACCTGCTGCCGGCCATCCCGTTCGCCTGCCTGGCGGCCGGCCTGGCGTTCGCCCCGCGCCGCACCAGCCCGGTGCCGCCGCCGGCCCCGGCGCCCGCGAACATCGAGTCAGTGGTTCCCGACCAGGTCGCTTAGTTCGACAGGTCGCTTAGTTCGAGAAGTCCTGGGTGAGCCAGACGGTCCCGGCGCTGTCGCGGTAAACCGTGATGCCGATGTGGGTGAACGAGCTGCTCAGGATGTTCATCCGGTGACCGTCGTCCGGCGGCTTCTCGCTGAGCATGGACTGGGTGAGGCCGACCGCCATCTGGGCGATCGCCGTGGTGGTGTCGGCCACCGGGCCGCCCTCGCCGATGTTCTCCCCGGCCGAGGTCCAGTGGACCCCGGCGGCGGTCTCCCGGTCACCGAGCGCGGCCTCGCCCGGGCACTGGTGGGACAGCCCGCAGCCGCCGGCCATGACCATGTTGTGCGCCGCTGAGCTGGCATTCAAGCCCGAGGTGACGGTCAGCGCAGGCAGCCCCGCCGAGGCGCGGGCCTGGTTGATCAGCCCGAGCACCTGCGCTGCGGCCGTGCCGTTCTGGCTGGCCGAGGAGCTAGCCGGCGTGGCCGGCCTGGAAGTCGTCGCCGGCGCGGCTGGGTGGGTGGTGGCTGTGCTAGACGTGGGCGGGCGCGGCGATGACGAGCTGGCGGACCTGGACGGGGACGGCTGCGCCGTGGACTTGTGCGCGCTAGGCGTAGCCGGGTGCGGCGGGCGCGTCACCACCGTCGGGGACGCGGCGACCGCCAGGCCTGCCTGGCTCCCGGCCGGCGAGCTCGCCGACGCCGTACCAGGTGCGGGGGTGGAAGAGGCCACGCTGCAGCCGCCGTCGCACAGCACGGCCAGCACCAGCGCGCCAGGGAGCAGGAACCTGACCCGGCGTGTCCCACGACTCATGCCATCACCCCTTATCGGGATGACATTAGGACACCGGCGTCAGATTTTGTTCCAACATGGACAAACGTCACCAGATGCCGGAATGGGACGGTGCCTACAGGCCGGTGGCCGACCAGTCGATGTACTGCGGCGCCACCAGCGGCGTCCCGACCTCCAGCTGCACGTTCTCGTGTGAGGCAAGGGGGATCTCACGCGGGTCGCCCTGGAAGACCTGGCCGTTCACGATGGCCGTCACCGTCCCCTTGGCCGGGCCCACCTGGGACGAGCTGAGCGGCTGCTGCCACTCGTCGAAGAACTGGCCGAGCGTGTAAGTCTCCACCTTCGGCGACTCGACGTGGATGATCCCGTCGCCCGTGTGCGTGTGCACCCAGTACAGGCACTTACCGGAGAAGATGAACGACCCGCCGCCCTGAGTGGGGGAAGACACCGCGTCCGGGATGCCGATCCCGCCTGGCACCTGCTGCTGCTTCCCGTTGACGAAGACCGTGAGGTGCGTGTGGATGTGGAACTTCAGCTGCTCGCTGGTGTTGCACTCGACCCCGTCAATGGTCTGCCCTGTGGTCGCGGCGGATACCGGGGCCAGCACCGGCACGGCAGGCACCGGCACCTTTTCCGACCCGAGCGGCCCTGGCGCGGGCGCGGCGGCCAGGGTACCGAGCGAGGACAGCGGCGCGAAGCCACCCGAACCGGTCGTGGCGCCCGATGAAGACCCCGACAGGGCGACCCCGATCCCGATGCCGATGCCGGCCGCCACCACGACCGCCCCGCCCCAGGCGGCCAGCCGCAGCCGTCGCTTGCGCTGATCCTGTCCCTGGCGGGTCTCGTCGAGCGCGCGCCGCCTGCTTTCCCGCGAGTTTCGTTCGGACACCGCGATCTCCACATCTAGCGATGAACTACGCACAGGGCTACGTACGTGATAGTAGCGGCGCGGCGCCGGGCGGTACCTATGCCGAGTTCTCCGGATTGATCACGATTCAGCCCGCCGGCTGGGCGGTTAGTTTCCCGGCTCGCCTGTATCTGCCCCAGTGAAGGCAAAACGCAGCCGATACAAGGAGCAGCGACGTAACGATGGCCACTATCGAAGGCAAGACTGTCCTGATCACAGGCGCCAACCGGGGGATCGGCCGAGGGCTGGTCGACGAGGCGCTGGCCCGGGGCGCCGCGCGCGTCTACGCGGGCACGCGTACGCCGTGGACCCACCCGGACTCGCGCGTGGTGAACCTCCCGCTCGACATCACCAGCGCTGAGATGATCCGTGCGGCCGCGGCGCAGGTGACCGCGGCTGGTTCCCTGGACGTCCTGGTGAACAACGCCGGGATCGCCCTCTACGACGACCTCACCGACCCCGAGGTGATCAAGCGGCACCTGGAGGTGAACCTGTTCGGCACCTACGAGGTCACGGCGGCCTTCCTGCCGCTGCTGACCCAGTCCCAGGGTGCGATTGTCAACAACACGTCGGTCAACGCCCTGGCGCCGCTGCCGGTCATCCCGGCCTACTCGGTGTCGAAGGCGGCCCTGTTCAACCTGTCGGAATCGGCGCGGATCCTGCTGGCCCCGCAGGGCGTGCGGGTGCAGGTGATCCTGACCGGGCCCGTGGACACGGACATGAACCGCGGCTTCGACATCCCCAAGGCCACGGTGGAGTCGGCGGCCAGTGTCATCGTCGACGGCATCGAAAAGGAAGACGACTACATCTTCCCCGACCCGCTGTCCCAGTCCATCGCCAGTCGCTGGTACGAGGGCCCGTCCCCGGAGCTGGCGCGCCAGTACGCCGCCCTCGCCGCGGCGGCCGCCGCTGCCGCCTAACCAGGACGAGCGCGATTCGCGCGCGCCTGAACCGCGCTGGCACAGCAGACGGCCCCTGACCTCCGGAGGTCAGGGGCCGTCTGCTGTCGCGTCCCGACGGCCCCTGTGCCGTCACGTTTCCCGCTGCTGCCTTTCCAGGGCCCTTCGCAGCGCCGCCAGGGTCTGCCCGGACTGTGCTCGCTCGTCCTCGCCGACGACGCCGGCGAGCCGGCCGGCGATTTCCTGCTCGAACGTCGGCGTCGCCGCCGCGAGCAGTTGCTGCCCGGCGTCGGTCAGCACAAGGTATGACGACCGCCTGTCGTGCGGGTTGGCGCGGCGGCGGCACCATCCGGCCGCCTCGATGCGGTCCACCGCCTTGCTCGCCGCGCCGACGGTGATCGCGATCTCGCGGACGATGTCCAGAACCCGGCAGTTCGCTGTCCCCGCGATGATCTGAAGGATCTCGTACTGCCCGGCACTAAGGCCGTGCGCCGCGCGCAGCCGGCCGTCAACCGCGTTGTACAGCCGCGTCTCGGCGCGGACGAGCTCGATGAACCACTGCCCGACGTCCATGTACCAACCAATCCGGTTTCCCGGGAATTAGATTCCTGAGAATCTAGTTCCGTAGAAGTAGATTCGCTTGAATCTATCCTGCCAGGGCCGGCCCTGAGCCGGCAGGTGTAGAGGAGACCACGATGAGCAAGGCACAGCGGGACGCCCTCGACGCGGCAATGCGCGCAGGGAGCTTCGACCTTAACCAGACCCCCGAGGAGCACCGGAAGTGGTTCGAGGCGCTCATCATCGAGCCTTACCCGGCGGACGTGGCTGAGCGCAAGGTGACCGTCGGCGGAGTCAGCGCCCTGGCGCTGACCATCGACGGCAGCGCCGCCGAGCCGACGGTGCTGTACTTCCACGGCGGCGGCTTCGTTGTCGGGTCGGCGCGCGGCGGTGCCCACCTGGCCATCGAAGTGGCGCGCCGGCTCGGCGGCTCGGCGCTTTCCGTCGATTACCGGCTCGCCCCCGAGCACCCGTATCCGGCTGCGGTGGATGACGGCGTCGCCGCCTACGCGGGGCTCCTCGCCACCGGGGCGGACCCGGGCCAGGTCGTCCTGGCCGGCGACTCGGCCGGGGGCGGGCTCGCGATCGCGACGCTGCTGGCGGCCCGCGACCAGGGACTGCCGCAGCCGGCCGCGGCCGCGCTGTTCTCGCCGTGGGCGGATATCACCCGGTCGGGTGCCAGCATGCGCACCAAGGACGGGACAGACCCGCTGTTCAACTTCGACGCGATCGGCTGGTACGCCGATCGTTACGTGCCGGCCGGCGACCGCTCGGCGCCGCTGGCCAGTCCCGTCTTCGCGAACCTCACGGGGCTGCCTCCGCTCCTG
>Ga0134126_10011190_pt1 | contig 11310 bp, 10 predicted proteins | sample KB31752_FD_96881 | JGI IMG/M metagenome (GOLD analysis project Ga0134126, IMG submission 96881) | Terrestrial soil microbial communities with excess Nitrogen fertilizer from Kellogg Biological Station, Michigan, USA - KB3-175-2 | ecosystem: Environmental > Terrestrial > Soil > Unclassified ... | reverse complement strand
GAAATAACTTTGCCCGGACTGATGAAAAGCGACGCAAATGAAATTTTTACAAAAACAAAATATAAGCCGAGAAGTTAGTTCAGCTTTAAAGGAACAATCATTTCGAACGCAGGAATATTTACAAGAAATGTTTTTTTGTTATTGCTGTTTTCCATGAAATAAATGCCATGCATTTTACCCATTTCACTCCTTAAATTGCAGCCACTCACATATTGATATTTTTCTGAAGGATTTATATGAGGCTGAATTCCAATAACCCCTTCACCCTCTACTTCACGGTGTTCTGCATTGCTATCAAAAATATACCAGTGCCTTCTTAATAACTGAACCGGGAAAGGGTTATTATTTTCAATAGTTATACGGTAAGCGAACATAAATTCGCTTGTAAGAGGATTGCTATATTCCGGCTGATAAAATGTTTCAACACTTATCGTAACGCCTTCTGATATTTTAGAAATCATACCTGGTGGTTAGTTTAAAGTTATCAAAACTTAATACAATATACTAATGATATTCCTTCTGATATTTTTTTAATTAATCCGATAGGGGTTAATTTATATTTTTTTTGCTCTTTTGTAGCCGGTTTTAATAAGCAATTGCAAAATCTTTTCCCTATTATCGCCTTGTATAATTATCTCTCCATTTTTTACAGAGCCGCCCGTGGCACAAAAAGACTTCAGTTGCCTACCTAACGCTTCCAGGTCTGCTTCTGTGCCCACAAATCCTTCAACAACTGTTACCAATTTGCCGCCCCTGTGTTTTGTGTCCAGCCTCACTTTCAGCGATTGCTTATGAACCGGCAAGGTTTCTTCCTCATCCCTTTCTTCCGGCTTTAAGTTCGCATCTGTTGAATAAACTATGCCATTCATATTATATAACTTTTTCTTTGGCATATTATTGTATTATTTCGGCTTTTAAACTTAAATCTACACTCTGGGCCTGGTGAATGATGGCACCGCTTGAAATAAAATCCACCCCTGTAGCAGCATACAATTCTATATTCTCATAATTTATTCCACCACTTACTTCAGTTTCATAAGCCCCATTAATTATTTTTAATGCTTCAGTAATTTCATCTGGGGTAAAATTATCTAGCATAATTCTATCGATTTTTCCAATGCTCATTACTTTTTTTACATCGTCAAGGTTGCGTGTTTCAACTTCAATTTTCAATCCGGGTTTCTCTTTCTGAACATAATTCCAAGCCTTAGTTATGGCGGGTTCAAGGCCACCACAATAATCAATATGATTATCCTTTAGCATGATCATGTCGTAAAGGCCAAACCTGTGATTATATCCACCACCAATTTTTACGGCTTCTTTTTCCAAAAGCCGGAAGTTAGGAGTTGTTTTACGTGTGTCAAGTAACCTGGTGTGATAGCCCTTTAATTTATCTGTATATTTTTTTGTTAGCGTCGCAATGCCACTCATACGTTGCATACAGTTAAGCACAAGACGTTCGCAGGTAAGTATATTATAAATTTTCGCCTCTACTTCAAATGCAACTTCACCGGGTTGCATTTCATCACCATCTTTTTTAAACTTTTTTATAATGGAGGTTGAGTCTGAATATGCAAATATTTTTTCAGCCACATCAACCCCGGCTACTACCCCTTCGTCTTTTATTTTAAGAATTGCTTTTCCGCTTTGCGTAGTATTAATACATGCTAACGTGGTATGATCGCCATCTCCTATATCCTCCGCCAATGCACATTGAATAAGTTGGTTAAGTTTTTTTTCGAAAGTTCCAGAGTAATTCATAAAACAAAAGTATTAAATGCGTTTGAAAGGTGAACGTTTAGTTAAAGTAAAAACCCGGCATTGCCGGGTTTTATCAATAGATGAATTGATAGATCATTTTTCAAAACTAAGAGACTGAATCACTTCTGCTGACCCCTTTTGTTTCATGAAAATTGTTGTGCGAAAGGTTCCATTAACGGTTTTTAAATTACCAATACAATATTGAGAACCTGAGTTATCACTTTTATGAAGAATCTCAAAATCCTTTACTGTGTTGGACGCAAAGAAATTGTGTAAGATAAGCTCAGCTTGAGTTTTGCTGTACGAATTGCTTTTTTCGGGAAGGGAAATTTCAACTGTATTGTCAAAATATTTTGAAACCTCTGAAGCATCGCCCGCTTTTATTCCCTTCACAACATCGTCAAATGATTGTGTGATGAAGGAAGAAATTAACACCAATAATACTGCAGAAACTAAAAAATATTTCATAATAAATTCTATTGGTTAACTAAAGTTTACTAAAAACATGCCAACATAAACAAATATTTCGGCCGGAAAAATATCATGCGATTTTACACTAAAATTAAACAATTTACTGATTGTTAAGATTGAATAATTAGCTTTGGAAAATGGAAGCAAAAAAAGTTATTTTAATAATTATGGATGGCTGGGGACTCGGAAAAAAGAAAGTGAGCGACGCAATACAAAACGCAAATGTTCCTTTCGTAAGTTCCCTTTATAAAAAATATCCGAATGCTACTTTGGTTACGTGTGGCGAAGCAGTGGGCTTGCCAGCCGGGCAAATGGGCAATAGCGAAGTAGGTCATTTAAACTTAGGTGCAGGCCGCATAGTTTACCAGGAACTTGAAAGAATAAATGTTGCTGTTAAAAATGGTGAATTTCAGAGTAATAAAATCCTCCTTGATAGCCTCAATTATGCAAAAAATAATAATAAATCTCTGCATCTTATCGGCCTTGTTAGTGATGGAGGTGTTCATTCTCATATTAATCATTTAAAAGCCATCACATCGCTTTCCAAAGAGAAAAACATCGAAAATATTTATGTACATGCGTTTACGGATGGCCGTGATACTGACCCAAAAAGCGGCTTAAATTTCCTGAAGGATTTACAAAAACACCTGGATGAGACTACTGGTAAAATTGCAACTATTACAGGCCGTTATTATGCCATGGATCGTGATAAAAGATGGGAAAGAGTAAAAATAGCTTATGACGCATTGGTGCATCGGACAGGTCATGTTACAGATGATATTTTTTCGGCGATCTCTTCCTCATATGAAAAAGATGTTACTGATGAATTTTTATTGCCGATCATAAATTCGAATACTCCCGGTTCAGCAATAAAGGATGGCGATGCCGTTATCTGTTTTAATTTTAGAACAGACAGGTGCAGGGAAATTACTGAAGCCCTTACTCAAACTGCTTTCCCGGATTATAATATGAAACCACTGCAGCTCGACTATACTACCATGACGATGTATAACCATGCTTATAAAAATATTCATGTAATTTTTGAAAAGGACGATTTGTCGGGTACTTTAGGAGAAATACTTGCAGCTAATAATAAAAAACAAATCAGGATTGCTGAAACAGAAAAGTATCCTCATGTGACATTTTTCTTTAGTGGTGGTCGCGAAGTTCCGTTTGAAGGAGAAAAGAGGATTATGATCCCATCGCCAAAGGTTGCCACCTATGATTTGAAGCCTCAAATGAGTGCTTATGAAGTTACCGATGCTTTGTTACCTGAAATAGAAAATAAAACAGCAGATTTTATTTGCTTAAATTTTGCAAATACAGATATGGTAGGGCATACAGGAGTTTGGAATGCGGTTATTATTGCGGCAGAAACAGTGGATAAATGCGTGGAAAAAATAGTAACTGCCGGATTGCAAAATGGATACACGATATTTTTAACTGCAGACCATGGCAATGCAGATTATATGATTAACGAAGACGGAACTCCTAATACTGCACATACCTTAAACCCGGTTCCTTTTTTTATTATAGATAAAGACTGGAAAGGCGAAATCAAAAACGGAAAACTCGGAGATCTTGCGCCAACCATATTAACCATGATGCATCTTCCCATACCACCGCAAATGACGGGGGAGGTTTTGGTCAATCCATAAATGATAAAAATAATCAGAACGATATTAATGGTTTTATTTTTAGCACTAAATAATATACGATTCATCTGATCACAAAAAAATATTTCTGAAGGTATAGCAATAAACGATATTTTTCTGAAGTGCGCCATTCCCACAGAAGACAGTTATATAATAAAAGTTTGCTGCGATGACAGCCATACTAAACTTGACCACAGCATCAAGAAAGCAACGAAGATAAATCCCCGCGAGTTAGGCTCATACTCAAAAGGCGTATGCATCCGTGGCATTTCAGGAAAAGATTAGAACTTGTATCTGGCAAAAATTTTAATAAGCAACATCATAGAATCTTTCGCCTATAGGTGATTTTTGCCGCTACAATAATTATTTGGATGACTAATTTGATTACCAGTGGATTATTTTTCTTTGTCATGCAGCTTTTATAGCTATATTTTGTCCTATCTTAGTAGGGTTAAACCACTCAAAAACTATGACAGAAGAGCTAATGATTCAAGGTTGTCTTGATAACATGGCTACTGCGCAGGAGGCTTTGTATAATCGTTTTAGCCCACGAATGTTAGGGGTATGTTATCGTTTTGCACGAAACAGGGAGGATGCAGAAGATATGATGCAGGAAGGGTTTATTAAGGTTTTTTCTCAAATCCACCAGTTTAGGGGACAGGGAGCACTGGAAGGTTGGATCAGGAGAATTATTGTACACACGTGCATAAATGTGTTAAAGAAAAATAAAAAGTTTACTGATAGTGTAGATCTTTTTCACGCTAACAGTATTTACCTGAACGAAAATAATATCCCTTCGATATTGATGGCGAAACAGGTTGTTGAATGTATTAGATTACTGCCGGTAGGGTATAAAACTGTTTTGAATCTTTATGCTATTGAGGGTTATTCGCATAAGGAGATTGCTTCGATACTTGACATTGAGGAAAGCACCAGCAGATCACAATATACGCGGGCGAAATCGATGCTTGAAGATGTTCTTTTGAAAAAGAAAATTATTCAACAGCCTAGAGAAAAGATAAGAATGGTATCAGGAAGCACTTAGTATTATTATGAAAACGATGTTAACCTATATTACCAATAACTGAAATTATGTGAATGATGGAACGCAGATTTTCGATGAATGATTTTGAGCATTCTTTAAAGGAACACGCAGATGATTTTAAGATGATTCCTTCAAAGAGAGTATGGCATGGTATCTATAACGACATGCATCCGGGAAGAAGATGGCCATCAGTTACAATGTCACTCTTGTTAGTATTTACGCTGGTAGTTATTGGTCATCTCAACACTCGTAACGGATACAAAACGGTTAATTCAAAAGATCACAGTCTCCAACCAAATACCGTTGCAAGTAATTTAAATTCTGGCGAGAATTCAAACACTAACCAACAAATTGCCTTACCAAAACAAGGTTCCCGAATAGGTAACGATAATCCGTTAGCAGAATCACAACAAAAAGGTATTGCGCGGCAGGAACTCAAAAATCCTGACACTCGCCTGTTGCAGAATAAAACTGAAGATTTAAATTCCGATGATTTGGTAACTCAAAATTCGAAGGCCTCTATTCAGTCAGTATCTACGGAGATTGAAAAAAATGAGAATTCTTCTTCTCAGGTAGCTGTGGAATCTAAAAATAATATTGATGGTGAGACTTTCAGTTACAATAATTTTCGATTGCAAGAAAATAGTGTTGACCCGACAAAATCAAATGAAACGAAAACTATAAACGAAAAAGTTCCCGCAGCTATTGAAAATAATTTACAATCAGATCATCAAATCGCCATTGGAAATATAAACTTAATTTCTACGAAAGTTGCAAACGAAACAAAGAATGTTAAGAGTAGGGAACAACAAAAGCAAAATGATTTAGCAAAAAAACCGAAGCAAAAAAAGAACGATAAGATAAACTGGGTATATTTCGCAGCGCCGCAGGCAAATAGTGTATCATTTAATGGCCAACCAATCAGGCCATCAAATGGTGGCAATTCTCCTGCTGTTGCTATTAATGCCGGCAACTACAAAGTGCTGCATAACTCGGCGCTTGGTTTTGAGGCGGGTGTTCAACTAAATAATTCGGTTACCAGGAAACTTTGGATTACTTCTGGGATACATATTACGTACTCCGGGTATAATATTACTTCCAATGAAGTGCATCCAACATTTGCAAATTTATTTTTGAAAGATCCTGCAACCGGTGACGTGTACTCGAAAAGCTATATTACTCATTATGGAAATGGAACAGGACAAACCGTGGTTTCCGTTAGAAACTACAGTTTGCAAGGGTCTTTACCAGTTGGACTGCAATACGAATTTGCAGGAAGTGATAAAATTAAGTTTAATACCTACGCAAATTTTGAACCTTCTCTGGTGATTAAGAGCAACGCTTACATTCTTTCATCCGATGGGAATAATTATATAAATGATCCTGACTTATTACGGAAATTTAATATGAATAGTAATTTCGGAGCTTTCATTACATTCAATTCTGCTAAATTCAAATGGCAAATAGGCCCGAATGTAAGATACCAGTGGCTCTCGACCTATAAAAAAGATTATCCAATCCAGGAACATTTAATTGACTACGGAATAAGAATTGGTATTTCTCCTTTAAGAAAATAATTGCTATTTCCTGGTTTAACTTCTTTATAGTAAAGTCCATCGTTTACTCCTCTTTAATGGCTGTTTTTTATTAGTAATTTTGCAGATGCAAAAACTTTTTAAGACAATTTATTTCCTGCCGGTAATTCTTTTATGTGCTTGTCACAATAAAGAAGTTAAACGGTCGCAGATTAGTAATATTGAAGAATCTCAACCATTTTTTCCTGTAACAGATTTCCTCTTGGGGCAATTGAATGAAATAGATAGTATGCCGGTTACACCGCTTAAAATAATTATCGATAATGGTAAGCGCGACTCTATCTGGTTGAAAAAAAATGATATAAGGCCTTTTGCAAAACCTTTTCTCAATCCCTTAATTGATTCAATTTCGTTGCATCAGTTTTTTGCAGAAGAATCTTTTATGGATCAATCTATAAATGCCGTCACACTTTCTTATGATCCCATTAAAAAGTTACCCGATTCTATAAAATTAACTCATTGGGATCTTTATATTGATCCTCAAAAAGGAACTGTGCAAAGGGTCTATATAGTTAAGGAAGATACGGTGAATGGAGCAACTTTAACAACGCAGTTAACCTGGAAGGCCAATAAATGGTGCAGCATCAGAACAATCGAACAACAATCGAAAATTCCACCCAGGATTAAAGAAGAAATCTTGAAATGGGAATTTGATGATTAAACATCTATTGATTTAAGGAATGAATTGAGCTAATATTATGACACCGGAAGTATTTCAAACTATAATAAAAACACTGCCCGCTGAGCCGGGGATCTATAAATATTATGATAGCAAAAGTGAATTAATATATGTAGGCAAAGCAAAAAGCATTCGCAAAAGAGTAAGTTCTTATTTTACTAAAACATTTACGGGGTATAAAACGCATGAGTTGGTAAGAAGAATTGCACGAATAGAATTTACTATTGTTGATAGTGAACAGGATGCTTTTTTACTTGAGAATTCATTGATAAAGCAATTTCAACCCAAATTTAATATTAACCTAAAGGATGATAAATCCTATCCATACCTGGTAATTAAAAATGAACCTTTCCCGAGAGTATTTCTTACAAGGTCTAAAATTAACGATGGCTCTCAATACCTTGGGCCCTTTACTTCGGTTGGCAAAGTGCGGGAATTGTTGTTGTTCATAAAACAAAATGTACAACTGCGTACTTGTAAATTGAATCTAACGGAACAAAATATACGCAAAGGTAAATTTAAAGTATGCCTCGAATATCACTTAGGCAATTGCAAGGGCCCTTGCGAAGGTTTACAATCAGCTGAAGATTATACTGAAGGCCTCACGCGACTCAAAAATCTTATGAAGGGAAATCTGAATCCCGTTATTCATCATTTTAAAAATGAGATGGAGCAGTGTGCAGCCGACATGGAATTCGAAAAAGCTGAAGTAATCAGAAAAAAGATTGAACACCTGCAGAATTACAAAGCCAAATCGCAGGTAGTAAATGAACATTTAGGCACTATAGATATTTTTTCCATTTTGAAGGAAAATGATACTGCTTATGTAAATTATCTTATGGTAAATGAAGGTACCATCGTTCTTACCAAAACAATCGTACTGGAGCAAAAGCTCGAAGAAACTGAAGAGGAGGTTTTGTTGTTTGCAATTGGGTACCTGCGCAGCACCTTCAAAAGTGAAGCAAAAGAAATCATCATTCCATTTACATTTGATTATCCGGAAGAAGGGGTAGTGCTTACTGCTCCAAAAACCGGTGATAAGAAAAAATTATTGGAATTATCTGAAAAGAACGTGAACTATTTTATTGAAGAATTACAGCGAAAGAAAATGCTTAGGCTCGAAGGGAAATCCGATAAAGAAAAACACAACACTTTATTGCAATTGCAAAAAGACCTTCACTTGCCTGAGGTGCCGATGCACATTGAATGTTTTGACAATTCCAATTTCCAGGGAAGTTACCCTGTTGCTGCAATGGTATATTTCGAAAATGGCGTTCCCGACAAAAATCAATACCGGAAATTTAATATAAAAACGGTTTCGGGAATAAATGATTTCGCCAGCATGAAGGAAATTGTGACGCGGCGGTATAAGAGACTGAAAAGCGAAAATATATCACTGCCACAACTAATAATTATTGATGGGGGAAAAGGACAGCTAAATGCTGCAGTGGAAGGTTTAGCTGAAATTGATCTGATGGCAAAAACAACAATTATAGGTCTTGCAAAGAATGAAGAAGAAATTTTTTTTCCGGGTGATCAACAATCTATAAAATTACCCTGGGATAGTGAGAGTCTTAAGCTCATACGAAGAATAAGGGATGAAGTCCATAGATTTGGAATTAATTTCCATCGCAATCAGCGTAGTCGGGGCACATTTGTAAATGAATTGGAAATGATAAAGGGCATTGGAAAGAATACCGCAGATACTCTTTTAAAAAAATTTAGGTCCGTGAAAAAAATTAAGGAACTAAACCTCATTGAACTTGCAGAGGTGGTAGGCAATTCAAAGGCCGAAATTATTGTCAGTTATTTCGATGCTGTTCAAAATAAAGCGAATGCAGCTGCGGATAAATAGTAAAAATAAAAAAGGGCCAGGATAAAAATCCAGCCCCGTTTAAAATCCAATATCCTATGAAAAACCGTGGTAAAAATAAGGGGAAAATCATTAGATATATGTTTCTATTGCATTAATAATTTTTCCACATCGCAATCTTCGGCAAATAAAAAGAGGAAACATTTTGCTTCCTCTTCTTATTTTGTTAATAAAGTTATTTTAGTAGCTCCACAGATTCTGCTCGTAGTCAAATATTTTATTTTGAATATTTTCACCTTCAAGCAATTGTAGAATACGGTTATCTTTTAAACCTTGTTGCTGCGACAGAAACTGGTCGAACGGATTATCCAAAGTGCTCTTAATGATTCTACCGTAGAACATCCTGCTTTCGAAAAGTTCTTCCCAGCTCATGCGGGCGCCATAATTTTTGCCATTGTAGACTTCATATTTTGCGAATATCGGTCGCATATCAGGATAGTACACCCAGAAAAGTGGTGCTTCGCCAAGGTTTAAGCCTTGAGATGTAATTACGTTTTTCATTGGAGCGATTCCCAAAATTCTCCAGAACAACCTTGAGCTTTCTTTATCAAAAATTACTTCTTCTTTTATTTCGAATTTATAAAATGAATCGAGGTTTACTTCGGGGGTTGTTTGTTTATATCCCGTAACATTTCCTAAAGAATCATAGATTGGTACAGATACCGGTTCACCCGCTATCATTTTTGCAACTTCAGCCACCGTCATAGGCGTTGTAAACCTGTCATCGGAAGGATTAAAGACGGTTACACCACCATTGTCGGGACCATCTTGGATAGCTTTGAATAATATTGAGATGAAACGCTGATTGCCATTATCTTCATTGGCGGAGTAACGGAAAGGCAAATTCATTTTTTCACGGGTGTCAATTTCACGCCACACTTTTTCGCGGTAAACGGCATCATCTTCTCGCAAATATTCATAAGGCAAAGGAGTCCTGTCTTTTACAAGGTTACGTTCAATAGCGTCATCCGGACGTAGTGACTTTTTCACAAAAGTAATAGGCAGACTATCAATCTTTGGAGCAGCCGGTGCTATTACGACTGCAGTATCAACCTTGGCGCTTGGATTAATATTTGCCTTTGTCTTTGAGTTAGTCGTACGTTTAGCTGTAGTGCGTTTTTTCACGCTGCGTGTAGTAGCGGGTTTCTTCTTCTTCTTGGCTTGTGCATCTGCAACGTTGACAATTATGCCTAAACAAAGAGTAAGCGCTAAGCATTTCACGATAATATTTTTCATAACCTTTTATATTTATTCTTTAGTATAATATGAAACCTGGGCCATCGATCGTTCTTATAGCTCCATCTGGACCCTGAACTCTTACATTGTCAAAATTTATTGATGTACCTGGAATACATTTTGCCATTTGCGCAGATATCGGTGCTAGGCTTCCACCGTTAATAGTTGCAGTGGTGACAGTTGGAAAATTAGCTCCTGAAAAATATACCGTGGCGCTTAACACATTAAATCTTGCATCGAAATCAAAATTTTCTAAATCAGCTCTGCAGAATTGCTGATTCTTAAAAATTACTGATTGCATGCGCCCCCCACTTTTTGGTCCTACCATAAGTTTCGGGTCAGGAATTCTTTTTATCCTGAAATCATAAGAACTATTCTTGCCATCAGCATTAATATTAATAGTAGTCTTCCCCACCTCTTTTACGTTCACTGTAAACTTACCAGGGGTACCAGACGGCGTTAAGCTCCCCGATGAAATAGATACATGCGTTTTATCCCAACCTGTCCCAGAGTTAATAGTTACTGGGTTTGGAACGCCTATATAAAATACATTCATTTTATCAAGCATTACAGCTGCACCACCTGGGGTTCCAACAGTATATTTAACAGGGACTGACTTCGTTTGTATTTGGTTATTTTCATCTCTAAATGTTACGTTTACATTAACTGTATGTTCTCCAGGCCCACTCACAGTTGTGGTATATTTACCAGCCCCTTCGGTAACAGGTACATTACTGCCATTAATGGATATTGATGGTGCCGCTGCTGAACTATAAGCACCGACTCCGGCTGTTATCTCTAATTGTTGCCCCGGCATTAAGTAAGTGGAATTTGTGCCTACTAATACGCCTGTTTTATCCATGTGCACTTCTACTTTACCAATCTGAGTATGGCAATAGGTCACTATTTCATTTTCAGCATTTTTAATATTATTCTGAAACTTACTTAGTATCGTAATGGCAGCAATTGTTGGTGTCATATGGAAGAAAGACTGT
>Ga0134126_10011189_pt1 | contig 11311 bp, 12 predicted proteins | sample KB31752_FD_96881 | JGI IMG/M metagenome (GOLD analysis project Ga0134126, IMG submission 96881) | Terrestrial soil microbial communities with excess Nitrogen fertilizer from Kellogg Biological Station, Michigan, USA - KB3-175-2 | ecosystem: Environmental > Terrestrial > Soil > Unclassified ... | reverse complement strand
TATGCAAATATGATTTAAACAATATAAAAGAAAAATTGCAATGCACATTAGACAAACAAGACATATCAAATATCAAAAGAAACGAAATAGATATTAAAATTTCATTTACAGATCTAGAAAATTTTTTAGCATCTATAAAAAAAATAATTATAAATGAAAAGATACCCCATACTTAATATCAATTCCAATATCGAAATAAGATGTGAAGATCAAGAAATTTCAGAGGCAATCTACAAATCATTGTTGCCGGATAACATAAATTTTCCGGAAAATTTAAATCTAGAGATGAAAGATACAAAAAAATCAATTCTTTTAAGTTTAAAATTCAAATCAAATATCGAAAAAGGGGACAACATAGAAACAATGTCAAATACACTTGAGGAAATAATAGAGCATGTAGGCATCATTAAAGATGTGATTAGAAATGATTGATCCAAAAATTTTAAAGGAAAATCCAAAATCGATTAAAGAAATGTTAGCAAATAGAAATATCGATATGCCAATAGACGAGCTTATAGATATTGATAGAACCAGACGTCAAGTAAAAATCGAATTACAAAATTTATATCATGATAAAAATCTAATCGCCAAAGATATATCCATAAAAAGAAAAAACAAAACAAAAACTGACGATGAAATAGAAAAAATGAACGAGATTGGATCAAAAATTAAAAAAATTGAAGAAGAAACAAAAATTATTGATGACAAATACAAAAAAATATACTCAATAATACCCAACTTTTTTCATAATTCAGTTCCAATAGGAATAAATGAAAATGATAATATAGTTATAAAATTTTTCAGCAAAACCTACTCTCTTGACAACATCAATTTGCGATTAGGCAATACACAAAACATCCATGAAAAAATGAATAAAAATGCACCTTCTCAAAAAATTAAAAACCATATAGAAATAGCAAATGAATTAGATCTGTTCGATTTAGAAAGGGCTGGAAAAATAGCTGGAGCTCGATTCTTTTTTCTAAAGAACGATTTAGTAAAGTTAGGTCTAGCTCTAACCAATTTTGCAATAGATTATTTAATAGAAAAGGATTATACAATAATCCAACCCCCTTATATGATTAAAAAGGAAGCAATGGAAGGAGCAGTTATTTTAAATGACTTTGAAGATACGATATATAAAATAGAGGGCGAAGATTTGTACATGATTGGTACTTCTGAACACTCCCTTGCATCAATGCATATGAACGAAATTCTAGACGGAAAAAAATTACCACTAAGATATGCAGGTATAAGTCCATGTTTTAGAAAAGAAGCAGGAGCACATGGTAAAGACATGAAAGGAATTTTTAGAGTACATCAATTTGAAAAGGTAGAGCAGTTTGTATTTGTTAACCCCAAAGAATCAGCAAATGAACATCAAAGATTATTAGAAACAACTGAAAAATTTTACGAAATTCTAGAAATACCCTTTAGAACAATAGTGTTATGCTCAGGAGATTTAGGCAAAGTGTCAGCCAAAACATATGACATAGAAGCATGGTTTCCAGCTCAAAAAACATATAGAGAAATTTGTTCATGTTCAAACTGTACAGATTATCAATCCAGAAGTCTAAAAATAAGATATAGAAATAATCCAAACGAGGAAACAGAACTCGTTCACACACTAAATAGTACACTAATAGCTTTGCAAAGAACTATGGTAGCCATTATGGAAAATTATCAAACATCTCACGGGACGATCAAAATTCCCACAGTACTTCAAAAATATATGAATAACAGAGAAGAAATTAAGATGAAATATTGATAAAAATAATAGGTTATTCTGATTTCTTATAAATTTTATATATTATTGATTTTTTTAAAATATAAACCAAAATGTATATATTTTAGTTTTCTTGCTCATAGTATAATGAGCTTGTTAAGCGTACTTTTTCAGACAAGTAGTCACGTAGGCTTGCAGATTGGGCCTCAATACGACCCGCTTTTTTACGATGTAATGATATACATCTTTGGAACAATGTTATTTGCAGTGTTTTTGTTGTCTGTAATCGCATTTTGGTTAAGAAGAAAGGGTCTTGGTGGTCAATCTGCTAAAGAAAAATGGACACAAGAGTTGGAGAAATATTTCCAAACAGAACAGATAGGCATGATACCCGACGAAAAACACCACTGGTAAACCAGTAAGGGTATCTCTTTTTTTATTAAGTACAGGATTCAAATAAAAATTAGATTTTGTTTCAAATATTAATTAACTATTCCGGTCTTTCATTGGGAGAAACAGAAGTAATCAATAATTTATTTGAAGGATATAATATTTATCAATTCAATATAGATAACGATTTTGAATTTGCGAGTATTTTAGAAATAGAATTTATAAAAGATGATGAGATTCCATTTTTTGACATTATTTCGATTGAAAAATGGTCATTTTTGATAGAAATAATAAAGAATATAAAGAAAAGAAGAGGGAAAAAAGGATTAAGATTCAAATTAATAATTACTGAGATATTTAAAATTGATAAAGAACATCAACAGCCCAAAATACTTAGAAGAGTGGTATTTATATTAAATCAAAAAAGTGATATCGACTTCATCAAAGGATTAGAAAGAATCGAAATTTCAATAGAAAATCTTGATGAAATATATAGATTCCACGAGATAAAGGAAGAAAAAATAACAAATAACAGTTTTGACAAACACAAAGTTCAAGACAGCCAAAATAATACAAGATTTTTCATTTTTAATGAAGATATAAGAAAGTGGACGATGATTAAATAAAAATAAACAACACAATTAAGAACTATACTAAAAATTTTTAATACAATAACAAACTTTGGACTCTTAATTTCATATTTAAAAATTATCTATTAAAAGACCATAACTAAAAATAACAACCAAACTAAAAGATATTGATTAATGTTTGCATCGACTTTTGAGATTTTCCAAAGTATACTGTAAAAGATTTAGAAAAGTTTGTTAATAGAAATTAACTACAAGAAATCATTTTAATAAATATATTATCAAAAATATTCCATAGAAAAAGAAAATACAAGGATATATTATCAATTAGACATCAAATGATAGGACTATATCCCACATCCATCATTTTGTCCCCCATTCCAAGTATTTACACTTTGAGTTTTGGATTGAATTTATTCTTATTAATCATATCATATCATAGTAGAAAGATCAAAAACAGATGTGTACAATTGTAAATATCATGTAAAACCCACGCGATTACAACAGATCAATACAAATACAAATTGGATAGACATTGTCAACGATTCGATAGATATCTTGATTAAGGATATAATGATCTATACTGGATTCATAAAAGTTTAGGATATCCCCTTTTGGAGGGATTTTGTACCTTTTCACCGAACAAACTAATCCATTCACAATATTTTTTACCATCTTCATAGTTTCTTGTATTTAATACACGGATTGAATTAATGTACATTGTTTGAGGTAAATAAAATATAAATTAAAGAAACATTCATCTGATGTCTTGAGTATTAGTAGTAATTACAACGGTTGTATATGTTGCATATATTAAATTTAGATGTATCAATGGTTATCCTTTGTAGGATTATATTCCTCATCTTATATCTGCATCAATATCTGGGATAGGCACCCCCTTTCTCTAATGGATTTATGTCACGCATGATCACTTGCTTTTAGCAGAGTAATGTATAACATGACTATAGTAAGATTATTAACCTTTATAACAAACAGGTCCAAATTATAGTCACGTTAAAATATCAGAATCACAATTTGAGATATATTGTACGATCTACCACATTTTCGCCATGGGGATGATATGATATATACCCTATCCAATACAGAATATTAGAAAGGATAAATTTCTATATATATCAATCTACTTTAGAACAGCATTATAAAAATAATACTGATATTATATTCAAGAATTAAAGTGTATCAGCATAATTTGAATTAATCCACATCATATAGACAGGATTTGTATCGGTTGTATCAAATGATAGAAACATATCTTTATCAATCTTATAGTTTATAAAACTAAAACACCATTTTGCTATATCAAAAATAGAACAAGTATGTTTTATGTTTATATTCGATGTAAAAAATAAATGCAAACTACAACACAATAAATAATAGGTTAATTTACTCATTCATCAATATGGAAATAATACAAGGAGTCAATAATTATTTAAAAATAGAAAGTAAAACATATTAAATTAATAATTGGTCACACAATAAAGTATGGAAAATAAAAATTCCCCTAAAGATAAAAGCATTGATTTAGAAATTATAAAAAAAGAAGTTGAGGGAAAAATAGAAGTTGAGGGAAAAATAGAAATAAAATACACAGGAAGATTTGACAGCATAAGTATTAATTCACAAATAGAGGATACGTCAGATGTATTTACCTATTATGAGGTAGATGATAAAAAAATGAACCACCCTTATGCAAGGTTATCAATTTTTAAAAAAGAAATTAAAGATCCCAAATTGATTAGATTCAAAGCTTTCACAGAGCACATCCCTGAAAAAACAGAAACTGGAGTAAAATTCAGAGCAACTCTAATACAAGAACATAAAGAAATAGCATCAGACATTAAATTTATAAAAATAAAAAAAGGTCCTAAGTAAAGCTTTTTGTAATAGTTATTTTACCGTGCATCCATGGATGAGGCTCGCAATGGTAAGAATATTCACCGGGTTGAGTGAATGTGAAGGTATATGTACCTTTAGGTGGTATTAATCCAATAGTAGATATAGAATTAAACTTTCCATTTATTGGATCCACATAATTGCTATCACTAGTAACTGAGTGAGGTACTGAATCAGTATTTGTCCATACAATTTTATTCGATACACCCAATTCACCAGTTATTTGTTTAGGTTCAAAATTATTTGTTTGTGATTGTTGTGATGAACCTACAGCGATTTTAATCTGAGTCGTTTTTATAGGATGTAAAATTGCGTCAGCTACCACAGGTTTTGCATTATAAGCAGGCAAAAATAAAAACTGATAATATGATAAACTTACAACTACAATTACGATAAAACAAACAATACTAATACCCCCTATTTGAGAATTTTTAATTTGTTCCAATCATTATAAATAGTTATTAAAGATAATAAATATTTTTATGATTTATTAACATAAATAAAAAAAGTATAAAATGTTTCAGTTATGTACTAAAAATTCAATGTTACGATACAATTTTAACAATAAATTAAAAAAATAGATTTAAAAAAATTAATTTGAGGTATCAGTGTTAGAAGACATGGTATTTTTAGATGCCTTTATCTCTGGCGATTCTGCAGATTGTTCTTTTTTCAAGGAAGATGAATTATCAGGCAACGAGGATTGATTAGAGACGACTGGAGCAGAAAGCGGTTTTTTTGACGAATCTTTTCCCAACATCTTATTACCATATAACGAAAGGCTAGTAAGCGGACCTTGCGAAGATACAACTTCAACGTTGGATTTTGGAAGATTTTTACCATATCTATACAGATGGAACATACCAGCAAAAACAAGCATTATTATTCCAACTAAAAATAATGAAAAGTTTTTCATACCACTCAAAAGTGCATAATATGTCGCAATATTCAAGTAAACCTGGAATCCAATTAAGCATACAAATATTATGTATAACCATTTTTCGGGTAATTGTATAGCACTTTTTTCAGTAGATTTCTTTTGTTTTTTAGCATTCATTTCAGCATTTTTAGCTATTTTAATCATCATATACGTAAACCCAAACGACAAAGGAACCAGTAAAGCCATTACGGTATAGAGGAAGATAGGATCGATTACCAAACGTTCAAGTAAAGACTTTGTTATATCAGGATTGATATAGAATCCCCAGTATGTAGTAACCATAATCTGAGCTATACTTGTTATTCCAAGAGCTGCTATTATGGGCCTGTCTTTCCATGAGAATTTTTTATATTTATCTATAAAAGGCATAATCAATAACGTCAATATAAAAAGTCCAGGCCATGCAACACCGGTCGTAAATTTATCATAACCACTTCTTAAAAAGGCATATAATCCTGTTAAATACCATTCAGGGACCGTAATACCCGGAGGAACGTTTGGATCAAACTTTAGACCTAAATCTATCGGAAATACTCCACCAGTAAGCATAACAGCACCTGAAACAGCCATTACCATAGGAACGTCAAATACCAAAAATCTTGGGAAGTGTATTACCATTAATCCCAATAATACTATAGGTAAAAAGAAAACATGGAAAGCATAAAATCTAAGGATGAAATCATGAAATCCTGCTCCAAAAAAAGCATGCATCATATCAGGTCCAATTATAGGAATAGAATTCGTTAAAGAGGCAGCAATAGAAATAGCCAATTCCGCCCGTTCACTAAAAATTATATCATATCCAGTGAAGGCCTCAAGAATTGTTAAAACACCAATAATTACACCAGATACCCACAAAATCTCATTTCTAATTTTATACCGGCCACTAAAGAATTGATAATACATGTGTAGAATTGCCAGCATTACCATAGCATTAGATGCGTGATAATGAATATTCCGAATATGGAAACCATAAGGAATGGTATCATTTATTTTATGAACACTGTCCCAAGCTCTATTAAGAATGGGTTCATACCACAACATCAAAAGTGCTCCAGTGATACCTAAAATCATAAACATTACAAAAGTTAACATCCCCAAAAAGCCCAGCGGGCTAACAAATTTAGACGGAAATGTGAATTTTAGCCCCATAAAAATAGTACGGTCTACTCCAGCGTAAATCCACTTGATTAGCCGTACAAGGCTATTATCGCTATTAGCTAAGGTAGCGCCCATATCCTACCACACCATTACCTGACGGGGACCAATTAGGTGGTTTTATCCAAATATCACCGTTACTATCCACATCTAAATCCAGCATAGGTAAAACATTTGATGGAGGAGCTTGTAAGGATGCAGGTCCAGCAAAGGCTTGCCCAGTCATAGGATCATACATTGACCCATGACATGGACATTCACCTCTTTTTCGTCCCTCTTCTGGCCAATACTTCCACAAGCACCACAAATGTAAACATACCATGCTGTACATACGGAAAGCTGATTTATCATTTTTCTTACCACCTAATTCCTCAGGAAGTCGGATAAATTGCCACGTTCTAAATGATTCTTCATTCAAAACGGGATCATTTGTCTTGGGATAAATGACAGCTTCCGAATGATTAATTTGAAATGTTTTTACGTTTGCTTGTGAGCCATCTGGCAATACCACTTTTGCCCTAGCAGCACTAGCATCTTTAGGATTAGGTAGAAATTTTCCCCAGTCAACAAAAGGAGTAAAAGTCATCACGGTACCTGCCGCTGCAAGTAATTTTAAAAAGTCCCTACGGGAAATCTTTCCTCCGCCAATATTTGGAGGCCGATTTTGAGACATTATATTGACAAATACACAAGAATATCTTATAAATCTATTTGAGTATTATACTACTTTTATGGAATATTTGTTATCCTAATTTTAATAATTCCATTATTAATTGATGTAGACAGAATTTTTGCAAAATTGTCAAATTTTGGAAGAGATATAGAGTAAGATTTATCTATTTTTGGTATATTTATCAGCAAGATAGAAGACGAACTATCGATTTTTGCACGGATTTCAGAAATTAAAATGTTAGTTTTGACATTAACAATTACATCGATAAAATTAGTACCACGAATAATTTCCGGCAAAGGATCCTCTATTATAATTTCGCTAGTGTTCGGAATAGTATTGGATAGTTCAGTTTTTTGAGAAAAAGGATTTTTAAATAGACGTTCGACAAATTTCCATATATAAGCTGTAGCAAGGCCTGCTAAAAATCCACCGATATGGGCGAGATATGCAACACCACCGGATTGACCAATTAATGCGAATATAAGCTGCATTATAAACCAAATAGGAACAAAAACCAAAGCTGGAATTCTTATTACAGTTATTAGAAATGCAAAAATAATAGTATGGATTTTAGATCGTGGATAAAAGATCAAATATGCAGCAAGAACTCCAGAGATTGCACCAGAGGCCCCTATCGCAGGCACGTTACCGCTACCCGTAGATACAGAATAAATGCTTTGAGTATAAGATGCGATAACTCCCATGATTAAATAAATAATCAGATATTTCGAGTGACCGAAACGACCTTCTAAATTATCTCCAAAAACATAAAGAAAAAACATGTTACCTATCAAATGGACTAAACTTGCATGCATAAACATAGAGCTGAATAACGAAAAAGGATTTTTTCCAGCTAGTAGAAGACTAGGAATAGCTCCATAGTTTGAAAATAACTCAAATTTAACCAAATTATTAGAAAAATATGATGTAACTATTACTTCATAAATGAAAATAATTACATTAAGGCCAATCAACCCATAATTGATAAAAGGTATATCTTTAGATTTAGGAGCATCATCATTAATAGGGAACATTTTAACGTCTATATAAAATTAAACAAAATAAAAATACACAGTATAAATTGTATTATGTTCCAAAAGGATTAAAGTTTGGCATATCACTATTTTTTTCATCATGAGCTTTTCTAACATGTCGCCTTAACCGTTCATCATCATCAAATACCATATCGCAGTATTTGCATTTTTTCTTTTTATCATCTTGCTCACTTTTTCTAGAAAATAAACGCACTATTAATAAGAAAATAATAGATATAAATTAAAGTTACTATCGATAAATTAAAGTAAATGTTACTATTCCATGACAATCATGGTCAGCGTAGACTTGACTCCATTTAATTTTCGTAGATTCCATGTAATAGTTTCTTTTACTTTATCCATAGTATCGCCTTCTACAAGAGCCACTATATCATAGACACCGTATACTTGATAAACATGTTTTATCAAATCTATTTTCTTCAATTCGTTAATAATTGATTCTTCGCTACCTAATTCTGCATTCATTAGCACAAAGGCTTCTGGCACATATTAATAAGAACTATAACAAATATAAAAAGTTGATTCAAATTATAATGAAAGGAGCTAAATTTCGGCACTCAATTTAGACTCATCAAATTGTTTCGCTCTGCTCCATTCATAATTAAAGAAATCTTCACACCAATCATGAAATGATTTGTCTCTACTATAAAACATCACGTTTAGATCAGGATCCCCTTTTAATGTAGGAAATGATATACAAGATTCCTTTTCATTAAATACAGCAACAGTACTAACTTTACTAACTAGACGTCGCTCCACCATTCCCTTGAATATCATATTTGTCCATCCAAATTTTTTTAACAATTCATTTCTTCCCTTAGGAATTACTACATCTTGAGGAAAAATATATGAAAATTTTACATTGTTATTTATACGTTCGGCAAGGGTTTCAATCAAGTCCACTGGAACTTGAGAAATAATTTCCTTTATGTAAACTTGAGAAGCGTTATATATCATTTTCCATCGTTGCAGTACTGCCATTACACCAATCACCACCTCGCAATTGTTGAGGGATCCGATTCTATGAATGAATTTTAATGGGAGAGTAGCCAAACTATGTTCCTGAAAATATTCTTTATGAACAAATGGAAAATTAAAGTTAGGTATTAAATTTACAATAATTTCACCATAAGGAGTCAATAAAAGATCACCTTCCCCAGTTTTTTTTACTAGTCCGGAATCAATTAATCTATTGATATTTCTATGCGATTCTTGCATAGTGGCATTTAATTCATTTGCTAGTTGAGATAAACGACATGGTTTAGTCGATAATTTTGCTAGCATACACAATCTCAGATCACCAGCTAGTTCAAAAAAAATAGATTGAAAGTCATTATCAGCCCTATCTAGCACATATAAAATTTAATGAAACTTTAATTTAAACTTGTTAAAAATTTTATTAAATTAATACTTTTGATATAAGATTATTAATGAAAAATAAATTAAAATCGAGTAGAAAATCAAAACGTTTTAATTAGTTTTAAGATAAACAAATTTGAAGTGCCCGGGTAGTATAGAAATGCATATATTGCATTGTAAAGTCCGGTCCAGTATGGGGGACTGTCACTCCTTCGACCCGGGTTCGAATCCCGGCCCGGGCGCTTATACAATTTTTTTTGTTAATTAATTTCAAAATAAAAAATATACTCTAAAACGAATTCAATCTTTATTCATAAATTAGCAAAAATCAATGGATTAAGATAATATTTTATTTTACCCGTATACAAATTTATTAAAGAATTTGATACCTTTACCACAAGATAATTTGTTAGGGATTAAGCAAAATTACTTCAATACACTACATAGAATAAAGGATTCCATAGAAATGATTTAACAATTATTCATAAAATCTAAAATGTAATATTCAATCTTTCTCATTTTCATATATCAACCATAAAACTATTTTTTTAGAATAATAATTTAAAGAAATTTTGATGGTATAATTAAGACATATAATAGTTCTTTTTAATAAAAAGATAAGTGTTAATTTAGACGTTACAAGAAAGACGTTAAAAGTGCTAACTATGGAAAATAACTAAATCAGTTAGAATGTCACGAACGAAAAATGAATAAAATTGATATTTATCAATATAAAACCGAAATAAATTAGAATATCATTTAATTTGCTACCACTTCTTTTTATAATATCTTTGATAAACATAAAAACCAACACCAATTACAATTAATAACAATATCAAAGGAGCAAGAAAATGAATAATTAAAATTACAATTATTAAAATAATTAATATATAGATGATGGTTCTTAATGAAATATTTTCTAGCATGCTTTGTTATAATCAGATTACATTTTTAAACATTGATGCAAATAATTCAATCAAATTTTAAATAAAATTACAAATTTATATTAAATCGAAATAATATATATCCCAATTTTTCAACTATAAAATATTTTTACATAAATAAACTATCAAAAAATAGTAGACAATCAAACCAGATAAATAAATAAAATTACGATATTTTATTTGACGTAAGGTAAAATATTATACAAGATAATTAAAAATAATTAAAAATAATTAAATTTTTTATTTAAAAATAGTTGTTATTTTGCTGTATGGTTTCCCATATTCATAATGCCAGATATGCCTTTTTGCAATGCATTGCCTACAGCTTTTGAAGTGTTCTCTATAGCCGCACCAACAGAATTATTTTGTCCTGCTTTATTTGCAGTACTGTTTACAGATTTTGTAGCATTGTCTGCTGCTTTGCTTACAGATTCACCAGCTTTGCTTACAGATTTTGTAGCATTGTCTGCTGCTTTGCTTGCAGTATTGTTTGCAGAATTAGCTGCGTTATTTACTGCTTGTCCAGCAGATTTTGTAGCATTGTCTGCTGCTTTGCTTGCAGATT
>Ga0134126_10011187_pt1 | contig 11311 bp, 12 predicted proteins | sample KB31752_FD_96881 | JGI IMG/M metagenome (GOLD analysis project Ga0134126, IMG submission 96881) | Terrestrial soil microbial communities with excess Nitrogen fertilizer from Kellogg Biological Station, Michigan, USA - KB3-175-2 | ecosystem: Environmental > Terrestrial > Soil > Unclassified ... | reverse complement strand
TTCTTCATCAGCGAAGTCAGGCCGCCGCAAAGCACCGCCTGCTCGCCGAACAAGTCGCTTTCGGTTTCTTCTTTGAATGTGGTTTGCAAAACCCCGGCCCGGGTAGAGCCAATGCCATAGCCATACGCAAGAGCTAATTCGTGAGCGCGACCGCTGGCATCCTGCTGAATGGCAATCAAAGCAGGTACGCCACGCCCCTCGGCATAAACCCGGCGCAATAAATGGCCCGGGCTCTTGGGCGCGATCATGACTACATCGACATCAGGCGGGGGGACAATGGTCTTGAAATGAATGCTGAAGCCATGCGAGAAACCAAGAACTTTGCCCTTGCTCAGTCCGGGTTTAATCGCGGACTCATAGAATTCGGCCTGGGTTTCGTCTGGAGTTAAAATCTGGATCCAGTCGGCCTTTTTCGCAGCTTCGGCGGGAGCTAGAACGGTGAAGCCATCAGCCTTGGCCTGTTTGGCGCTGGCCCGAGTCGGGTCGAGGCCGACGATTACGTTATAGCCGCTGTCGCGCAGATTCTGCGCCTGGGCGTGGCCCTGACTTCCGTAGCCAAAAATTGCAATAGTCTTGCCCTTCAGGGCTGAAGGATTAGCGTCGTGCTCGTAAAAAACTGTGGCCATTAAGTCGTCTCCTGAGATTTCGGCGATAAGGCTGCTCCGGCAATACCGACCGACCGTCCGGTCGGTACTGAATATGCTAACTGCGGATACCGCTTCCTGTCAAGAAATTTTCACCGAAATTCGCTTTAGATTCGCTCTCAGTCATATCTAATCCAGCGATTAAAATGGACACCTAACTCATAAGAAGGTAGGACGAAATGGCTACGATCCGCGTAGTACTCCCATTCCATCTGCGAAATCTGGCACATGTCGGCAGCGAAGTGCCGCTTCAAGTCGAAGGGCCCGTCACGCAGCGTTCGATACTCGATGCCTTGGAGTCGCATTATCCCATGCTGCGGGGTGCGATCCGCGACCATGACACCATGCAGCGCCGGGCATTCCTGCGCTTTTTCGCCTGCGAGGAAGATCTCACCCACGAATCGCCAGACGCATCCTTACCCGAGGCGGTTGCATCCGGCAAAGAGCCGTTCATCGTGATCGGCGCGATTGCAGGCGGGTGATGCGATCAGAGGTGCTAACATTTGGCGTGCAAATGAGCGACACAACTCCTGCGGCCCAGGCGATCCAAACCGAAATTTATCGAAAAATGACGGGGAACAGCGCCTCCTGCTTGCGCTTGATATGAGCGACTTTGCACGGGAACTCGCTGCCCAGCAGATACGAGACGATCATCCGGACTGGCCACCGAATCTGATAACTAGAGAACTTATTCGAATTTCGCTCCTGCCGGAGCCGATGTCTGCTGGGTTGGTAGAACGCCTGGGTCTCTAGAAAAATCTTCGACACCTGTCGATTTCCTCCCTCTTCGTTCGACGTGATAATAGAGCGAGGATTCAGAAGCGATTTCAAATTGAGAGCCGAGCTCCAATAAAAATCAAGGAGAGACAACGATGCGAGTCATGGTGATTGTGAAGGCGAACAAGGATTCTGAAGCGGGAGTTTTGCCCGGCAGAGAGCTTCTTGCGGAGATGGGTAAGTTTAACGAGCAGCTGGCAAAAGCAGGGATCATGCTGGCGGGTGAAGGTCTGCAGGCATCATCAAAAGGGAAGCGAGTGAAGTTTTCCGGTACAAAGCGTACCGTGATCGACGGCCCTTTTACGGAATCGAAAGAACTGATTGCCGGCTTCTGGTTATGGCAGGTCCGGTCGATGGAAGAAGCGGTTGAGTGGCTCAAGCGCGCTCCGTTTGATGGCGGTGAGGAAGTCGAGATTCGCCAGGTGTTTGAGCCGCAAGACTTCGGCAGGGAGCTAACTCCTGAACTCCGCGAGCAGGAAGCACGTATTCGCCAGCAGGTAGACAAGCAGAAAGTCTCGTAATAATTTGCGTCTGACTGTCGATTTTGCCATTGCTCATTCGACGTATCCATAGAGCGAGGATTTGCGGCCAGGCCACCCTCCGCAATCCAGCTCGCGAACTGGACTTTTTTATAAATTCAAGGAGAACACACATGCGATTCCTAAGTATCTACAAGCACGAAGAACGAACCACCCCGCCCACAGCAGAGGAAATGGCAACTATGGGCAAGCTGGTCGAAGAAGGCTTTAAAGCTGGCTGGCTGCTTGCGACAGAAGGCTGCCTGCCGACAGCTCTGGGCGCGCGCGTCCGGCGGTCAAATGGCAAGCTGGCCGTCACCGATGGACCATTCACCGAGGCTAAGGAGGTTGTGGGTGGTTTCGCAATACTAAAGGCGAACTCGAAACAAGAGGCCATCGAGCTGACGAGAAAATTCCTTGCAGTCGCTGGAGACGGCGAGTGCGAGTTGCGCCAGCTTTATGAGATGAACGGCGAACAGTCGGACCAGGCGAGTTGCTATCAGCCAGAGACGGTTGCAGCAACACGCTAAAACGTGATGTGATCGGTGGCAGTGACTGCCACCGATATACATCGCACCATCGATGCCGTCTGGCGGGTCGAATCGTCCAAGCTGATCGCTGGGCTTATGCGTATTGTCCGCGATCTTGGGGTGGCGGAAGATCTAGCACAGGATGCGCTGGTTGCCGCACTTGAGCAGTGGCCTGAAGCGGGTGTCCCGGATAACCCCGGCGCATGGTTGATGGCCACTGCGAAACATCGCGCCATCGATTTTTTCCGCCGTAATCAGCTCCTGATTCGCAAGCACGAAGAACTTGGCCGCGATGTCGAAACCCGGGAAATGGCCATGCCTGATTTCAATGCCAACCTGGACGACAACATCGGTGATGATCTTCTCAGTTTGATGTTTATTTCGTGTCATCCAGTGCTCTCGACGGAAGCGAGGACGGCGCTCACACTTCGATTGCTCGGTGGACTCACGACGGATGAGATCGCGCGCGCATTTTTGGCTCCGGAGCCGACCATCGCTCAACGCATTGTGCGCGCCAAGCGCGCACTTTCTGAAGCAAAGGTCCCATTTGAAATACCGCGAGGAGCGGAACTTGTAGCGCGACTGTCGTCAGTCCTCGAAGTTATCTACTTGATTTTTAATGAAGGTTATTCGGCAACTGCGGGCGCTGACTGGATTCGACCTGCGCTATGCGAAGAAGCGATTCGCCTCGGACGTGTTCTGGCAGAGCTCGCTCCAGGAGAACCTGAGGTGCACGGTTTGGTTGCGCTGATGGAGATTCAGGCTTCGCGCGCCAAAGCCAGAGTTGGCCCGACCGGCGAACCAATTTTGCTTTTTGATCAGGACCGCGGCAAATGGGACCAGTTGCTGATTCATCGTGGAATCGCCGCCCTCGACCGCGCCGAAAAATTAAATGCGAGACGTGGGCCATACACCATCCAAGCCGCAATCGCCGCGTGTCATGCGAGGGCGCACACTCCCGAAGAAACAGATTGGGGGCGAATTGTTTCGCTGTACGATGCGCTTGCCGAACTCTCGCCGTCACCGGTCATCGAGCTGAACCGGGCGGTTGCCGTCGCGATGGCTTCAGGTCCAGCCGCAGGATTTGAATTGACCGAGAAACTCACGGCAGAATCGTCGCTGAAGAATTATCATCTGTTGCCCAGCGTACGTGGCGATCTCCTGACTAAGTTGGGCCGCCTGGCTGAAGCGCGCGCTGAGTTTAAACGTGCAGCATCGCTTACACAGAATGCGCGTGAACGGGATTTACTGCTTGCGCGTGCCGAAAAGCTGAGGGACCACGTTGACTGATGGCATGACCGAAGGCTCAATCTTCAAGAAATAAATTGACCGAAGCGTCCAAAGTCGATGTCGTAGGCGTGGGGCTGAATGCGACCGACACGATTATTTCCGTTCCCCATCATCCTGAGCGCGGTTCCAAGCTCGAATCCCCTTCAGTAAGCGTGCTGCCTGGTGGACAAGTGGCAAGCGCAGTTATTGCATGCCAGCGATGGGGATTGCGTACCCGTTACATCGGAAAACTTGGAGACGATCCTGCTGCCACGCTCCATGGGCAGGAATTTGCTCGTGCCGGGGTTGAGACCCATATTGTCACGGCACAACAATGTGCGAGCCATCAGTCGTTTATTCTGGTTGACCCCAGCGGCGAGCGCACAGTTGTTCGTCGCCAGGATGAAAAGCTTCAGCTTCACCCAGGCGAACTCAAACGCGAGTGGATCTCAAGCGCGCGTGCTCTCCTGGTAGATGGATGTGACACCGCAGCAGCTACTACCGCTGCGAAGTGGGCACGCGAGGCGCACATTCCGGTGATCGCCGATCTTGATGAGGCTTATTCCGGAATCGAACAGCTGATGAAGAACGTCGATTATCTTATTGTCAGCCGAGATTTTCCGCAGATGGTTTGCGGCCAGGGTGATCTCAAAAATTCTCTTCCTTTCCTGCAGAATCGCTTTGGATGCCGCCTCACGGCCGCGACCTTAGGGTCTGAAGGGGTGCTGGCCTGGGATGGCCAGCAATTTCACCATGCCTGCGCATTCCAGGTCCCGGTCGTCGACACCACCGGAGCCGGCGACATCTTTCATGCAGGTTTTATTTATGCGCTTTTGCAAGGATGGCCATTGCAGAGACAACTTGAGTTTGCCTGCGCCGCAGCCGCACTGAATTGCACTGCAAACGGCGCGCGCGGGGGGATTCGTACCGTTGGTGAAATTGAAACGCTGATGGCGAGCCGCAATCGTTATCCCGCTCACGTGTAAGAGCGTGTCCCCCCTAAAACGGCAGCCGCACCGAAAAAATTGCATTATGGTTTGTAGTATGGAACCGCGTAGTCGCAATCTGGAAACCGCCACCAACGGTCAGACCCATGCGACGGGTGAGATGCAGGCGACCTACCACCAGGCCGGGAGTAACGAAATTTTGCTTCATGCCGTCACGAGGACCGTCCTGGAAAAACATAGTGTTCAACTCCACCTCCGGCCAGATCTTCTTGAAGCAGTGATATTGAAACGCGTTGTTCCACAAATAAGTGCGTCCGATCAGATCAGTGTCCGTTACGGGCAATCCAATCCCGAACGTTCCTTGCGCGTCAATGTGATGGAAGCCCTTCCCGTAAGCAATTGTAGGCGTGATAACGGCGTGGAAGGCACCATTTTTATATTGCCCAGTGGGCAGGCTCCATCCTAAGAATGCCGCCAGGATGTAATTTCCATGCTCCTCGTTCGAGGATAGCAATCGATATTTGACCAGGAAAGCTACGTCTCCAACCCCGTCTCTGATTGTTGGGCTGTTGTGTTGAATATAAGGAGGGAGGTTGAAAATGACCTCCACCTTTTCAGAGGGAATTAGCTCCAGGCCTTTGCCGCTATCGAAATTGTTGGTGGTTACGCCTTCATTGTTCATTTGCCATAATTGATCGTAACGAAGCTCCTCCTCCAGTCGAGGCGTTGTGGTAGCAACTGGGGTGATCCAGTGAGGCTGTTCAGCTTGGGTCCTGTCGACTCGCGAAAACCAATCGGCAAAATATCCGTCTTGTGCTTGTGTTGATGCGGCGCAAGAAATTAATAACAATAATAAAGTTGCAGGTCTATACATTATTGGCGATCTCCTCCTCCTACAACCCGTATATATATCTGTATTATTGATACGAAGTGGTTGGTGGATATCGACCGATTATATACATTTCAGCAGTCTTGGTAGAGCGCTATTCGCGAAATCCGGGCGTCAACAGAAAGAGAGGATCTAGGGTATGCGCGTTAAAAAAATAAAGCCGAACGCCGGGTCGCTTTTGACGCCTCGTGATGCCGCCTTGCAACTCGGCATCAGCTTCCCGACTATTAAACAGTGGATTTACAAAAAGAAGGTCGCCAGTATCCAGACTGCGGGAGGGCACCATCGCGTCCCGCAAGCAGAAGTTGACCGGTTGTTGTTCCGGATCCGCGGCAAGACTGCTTCCCAGCGAAAAGACGTGATTAGAAGAGTGAGCGGGCGCAATCAGCTCGTTGGACGCATCGAGGAGGTCCGCATCAGCGGCTTACTGGCTGAAGTCACGCTGTCGATCGGCGGCCAGCAAATCACCTCGATCATTACTTCTCGTTCGGCGCGCGAAATGAACCTCAAGGTCGGGCAGACGGCCGCAGCACTGATCAAGGCCACTGAAGTCATGATCTTGCGAGTTTGATAGTTTGATCTCGATAACCTGCGTTTTTGTGCCACTCTGCTTTGCCGCAGTAATCTGACAACCCGTGTTTTCTTGCTCACATCCTAAACTGCTTTGCTGCCGGTCAAAGCTTGTAAATGATTCAGAAAGTCAGCAGTTTCCTGGTACTCCTTCTGCCGGCGACAGCTTTTTGTCAGCTGCCCTCCAGTCAATGTGACAGTGCGCCTCAGGTGCTTCAGAGTTGTCCTTACTTCATCGAGAGTAGGCGCGAGATCGAACCTTTGAATCCTGGAGAAATAGGGGGAAATCTTCGGGAGAGCCGTGGAAGGTTAGGAAATCGTCCAGAAGAAAGTTCTGAACCGAATTCGCCGCCCAGCGAAATGTTTGTACAATCCGCTGCGCCGAAACAGCATGGATTCCACTGGGGCCGCGCTCTGTTCGAGTCGTTTACATTTCTAGCTATCGAACAGGCCTACGTCGTGCACGAGGATTATCGCTGGGTTGTGATTGAAAATGGCGTGCCGCTAAATCATTACTGGCGCGATTACAAGCAATCGTTGCACTCATGGCTGGAGTCAGGCTGGAATGACGGCGACCCGCTGATGTATGGATATCTCGGCCATCCCATTCAAGGTGCGCTCACCAGTTACATTCAGATCCAAAACGATCCGCACGGCGATGGATTGGAATTTTCAAATACGAAAGAGTACTGGCACAGCCGGCTTCGAGCAACCTTGTGGAATGCGGTTTACAGCACGCAATGGAATATCGGCCCGCTTAGCGAAATAACCGTTGAGAAATACGGAAGCAAAGTCCGGTCTCCGTGGAACCAGGATGGCACCTGGCCTTGCACAGGAAAACATTGTTATTCGGGCGTTGGACAAATTGATTTAGTGATGACGCCAGTCGGCGGATTTCTGTGGATGTTGAGCGAAGATTTGCTGGACAAGAATATTGCCCGCCGGGTCGAAGGCGAAACCCGTAACCATTTCCTGATTGATTTCACGCGTTGCGCGCTGAATCCTATTCGCGGCGGGGCCAGCATTCTCCATGGCCGGGCACCGTGGTGGCGGGCGCGAGATGCCCACGCGATCTACTTCGCTACTCAGGCGAGGAAACAGCGCCTTCAATCGGAGCCTGATGCTGCTTCGCGATGAAAGGGCTAGTCAGATTGATTGTGGCGGTCGGAGTCTTTTGGCTACCGCTGATTGCTGTTTGCCAGGAAACAGCTTCCTCCGATCGCGATTGGGATCTGGGAATCTGGGTTGCGGTGGCCACGGGCGAGGAGAAGACTAATTCATTCACTGAGGCGCAAATGCTGGGCGCGGGTCCGTTCGTCGGCAGAATAATCAGGCGACGGGCAGGCCAGGGTTGGCTGCAAGGAAATCTCGAATACGCATTTTCAGTCAGCCCTCTTTTTATTCACGTGCGGCCACAAACTTTGTATGGCATTGCTTTCGAGCCGATTATTTTCCGATGGAATTCGATGCATCACCTCGGTCGCGTACTGCCCTACATCGAATTGGCAGGAGGCGGCGTGCGAACCAACATGAACCTTCCCTCGGGGAACACCTCGAATTTCAACTTCACTGCGAGCGGCGGAGCAGGTTTTTACTTGCGTTCAAGACGCAACCAGACCTGGGATTTCGAGGCTCAGTGGGCGCATATCTCGAATGCGAATTTGGGAGTACAGAATCCTGAGTTCAACGGAGTTCAGATTCGGCTGGCTTATCACTGGTTTCGATGAGTCACAATATGGAAGAGTCAGTCGCCAACGGAAGCGCGCCACTCGCGCGGGTAGCTTATATACGAGGCATCCAAACCACTGACTGACCGGCACCCGAGCAGGCGCATGGTGCGCTGAAAATCATTTTTTAGTATCTGAATCGCGCGCTCAACTCCGGGGTAGCCCGCCGCTGCGAGACCGTAGGCGTAGGCGCGGCCGACCAGCACCGCACGAGCGCCCAGGCAGAGTGCCTTCGCGATGTCACTGCCGCGGCGAACGCCTCCATCCATGAGTACCTCGACCTGATTTCCCACAGCACTCACAACTTCGGGCAGGGCGCGAATTGTGGACGATACTGAATCCAGTTGTCGTCCGCCGTGGTTCGAAACCACGACGGCTGATGCGCCCTCATCGACTGCGCGACGCGCGTCGTCTGCGATGAGCAGACCCTTGATGACAATGGGGCCCGCCCAACTCTCCCGAATCCAGGCCAGATCTTTCCAACTCACTGCGCCGCGTGATAGCGATTCGCTGACGTTCACCATGTCCAGCGGACCTTTTCCTGGCACGACGACGTTTTCGAGTTTGGGCACGCCGCCGTCGAGCAAGAACGATATCAGCCATCCCGGATGTAAAAGCAAGTTTGGAAGAAAGGGCACCTTCGCGAACGAGCCGTTTCCCAGAAGCTGCGGTACACCGTTGCGCGGATCGCGTTCTCGCATGCCGGCAACCGCGGTATCGATAGTGACCACGAGTGCAGAAAACCCCGCGTTACGTGCGCGTTCCATTGCGCCTTCGGCGGCGGGCCGGCCTCCTGCCAAATACAGCTGATACCAAGCGAAACCTTTTGTGCCCGCCTTCACGTTTTCAAGTTTGTGGCCGGAAATGGTTGAGAGAATGTATCCAGTGCCGGCTTCTCCGGCAGCGCGCGCAGCCGCAACCTCACCCTCGGGATGCATGAGACGGCTGTAACCGACAGGCGCGAGCATCGCCGGAAAGGAAATCTCGTTGCCCAAAACCGTGGTGCGGAGATTGCAATTGTCCATTGCAATCGCCTGATGTGGCCGGAAGATGATGTCCTCAAACGCCCGGCAATTTTCGCGCAAGGTAATTTCGGCATCGGCGCCGCCGTCGAGATAATCAAAGACAGCCCGAGGGACGCGTCGTTTGGCTATACGCCTAAGATCGCCGATGTTAAGCACGCGCGAAGAAGATAGTTTGGCCATTGCTTGCGGTTGAGAGCGTGAAAACAAGAAGCTACCAGCATCTCCGAGGTGTGTGCAACTGCTACGCTGGTCCGTAAAATTGCTAGATCGGGCTGGTTGGGAAATCCATCCAAGCGTTACCTTTATACTTTTTGCTTTGCCGACTCATCGGCGGAAGAATGGAAAAAATGAAATATCGAGCACTGGGTCGCACAGGTTGGAAGGTTTCGGAAATCAGTTTTGGAGCGTGGGCGATCGGCGGGTTCTGGGGACAGGTCTCTGATGAAGACGCAATGAAGACCCTGCACAAAGCCATCGACAGCGGAGTGAATTTCATCGATACCGCGGATGTTTATGGCGACGGGCGCAGCGAGCGGCTGATTGCGCGACTCAAGAAAGAACGCAAAGATAAAATCATTGTCGCGACCAAAGCTGGACGCCGGTTGCCCAAGCAAACCGTGGAAGGTTACAGCCGCGAAAATCTCACCAACTGGATTAACGACAGCCTCCGCAACCTGGAAACGGATGCTCTTGATCTGCTCCAACTTCACTGTCCGTCTACGGACGCTTACTACCATCCAGAAATTTTCGCAGTGCTGGATGGTCTGGTGAAAGAAGGGAAGCTTCGCTATTACGGTGTGAGCGTGGAGCGGGTCGAGGAAGCTCTGAAAGCCATCGAATTTCCTAACGTGCAAAGCGTACAGATCATTTTCAATTGTTTTCGCCAACGTCCGGCGGAATTATTTTTTCAGCAGGCGAAGCAGAAGCAAGTCGGGATACTGGCTCGGGTGCCGCTCGCCAGTGGAATGTTGAGCGGCAAGCTCACTCGGGATTCTACGTTCCCAGCCGACGATCATCGCAACTTCAATCGTCACGGCGAAATGTTTGACGTGGGCGAGACATTTTCAGGCGTGGATTACCAGCTCGGACTCGATGCTGTGGAAGAAATCCGGCAGCTTTTGCCGCCCGGAGTTTCGATGAGCCAGTTCGCGCTGCGCTGGATCTTGATGTTCGATGCAGTTTCATGCGCGATTCCCGGAGGCAAACGGCCGGAGCAGGTTGCAGACAATTGTCATGCGTCTGATCTGTCGCCGCTTTCCGCCGAAACGATGGCGGCGATCAAACGCATCTACGACGGAAAGATCCGGCAGCAGGTGCACCAGCGCTGGTGAGTTTAGCGATGGGAAGAGTTACCCTGGCCAAATACTCAACGCTGTTTTCGAAAGAATCTGTTGCTGAATTGTGTCGCTGAGCGGTAGCGCGCGAAATGCTTGGAGATTTTCTTTAATATCCGGCACGCCCGGCCCCGGCCAGTCAGTTCCGAACAGCGTCTTGTGTGCAATCTCATCCAGCCGTGGAAAATATTTCAGCAACGACTTGGGCGGAATTCCGCTGATGTCGAGAAAAACGTTCGGATGACGCCGCAGCAGAAAGAATGCAGTCTGCATCCAGAGCGGTCTGCCGCCGTGGGCGAGGATTATCTTGAGATTCGGAAAATCAACCGCGACATCGTCGATAAAAATCGGATCGCCATAGCGATTTCGCGCGCCGGGGAAAATTGATGTTCCGGTGTGAAACATGACCGGAATCCCGTTGGCCTCAGCGGCGCGGTAGATAACTTCCAGTTCCTGCACTCCGTTCAAATAATCGTTGGGAAAAAGAAGCTGGTGCGGCGGATGAATTTTGATCATGCGAATTTTCAACCGCAGGATCTGTTCGATGTCCGACTCGATGTTGCGAGAGTGCCGCGGATGGATTCCGCCGCAGGGAATCAGGCGTTTCGGGTCAGCCTTCACGTAATCGGCAATGAACTGATTTACCTCTTCGGTGAATCCTATTACGTCGGGCGCAACGTAATTAATCAACACTGCGCGGTCAATGCCGGATGCGTCCAGATATTTCAGGAAAGCTTTCGGAGAACGGCTGAATTCGGCGATTTGCTCGAAATTGGGCCGACGTTTTTTGATCAGTTCCAACGCCTGTGGCCGGAACAGGTGCAGCGGCTGGATATGAATGTGGCAGTCGGTGACCATTATTAGCTCTGTATCCACAGGTGCTTGGCTTGAATCGCGCCGCTTGTCAGTGTAAGCTTTGAATGACTTTCTGTGGAAAACGCCTCACCCAGTCGGTCTCGAAATACCCAATAAAACGCTGACAGCGCTCAAGATTAGCGGAAGTGGTGGAATTGGCAGACACACCATCTTGAGGGGGTGGCGCCGAAAGGCGTGGGGGTTCAAATCCCCCCTTCCGCACCAT